>OMJG01000511.1_pt1 | contig 28505 bp, 21 predicted proteins | sample 1646431 | NCBI WGS metagenome assembly OMJG01 (sample SAMN03771674, study PRJEB25209) | food metagenome | isolation source: Cotija cheese | place: Mexico:Jalisco,Michoacan | collected 2011-12-12
GGTACTCAGTCCAATTTATTCCAGATTTGGCTGGGCTGAACCGTTGGCGTACAGCACTGTGTGCTGTACGTAGGCGAGGTGAGCGCCCTTGCGGGCGCGAAGGGTACTCAGTCCAATTTATTCCAAATTGGACTGAGTACCCGCACTGGCTCCGGCGCTGGATTGTGCGGCCTGGGCATCGTCCAGTTTGGCGCGAACCTGGTCCAGTAGTTCCTGTGCGCGTTTGGAGAGGGCCTCTCCGATTTCCCATTGGCGCATGGAGGCATCGAGATCGAGGCCTCCGGCTTCGAGCGCTTGAACGGCCTGAATGAGCTGGTCGCGGGCCTGTTCATACGGCAGTTTCGCGATGGCTTCGCGTTCCTTGTCGCTGAGACTGCTGGCGATGGCTGGTTGCGCTGTGCCGTCTACCGCTGTGCCGTCTACCGCTGTGTTATCTGCAGCTGTCTTGTCCGATGTTTCCTTGTTCATTGTTTCATTATCGGTCATGATTCCGTCCCTCGATGTCTTTCCTTGTTGCAGTACCCGTATTGTGCTGAATTACTGCCCTTGCCTTGCTGGCGTTGTCTCTTCCACGGCTGATTCGGCGGTTGCGACGACCGTTCCGTGCCTGAGCGTGATGGTCAGTCCGTCTCCTTCGTGCACACTGCTCGAGTCATCCACGACGTGCCCGTCCGAAGCCTGAACGACTGCATAGCCGCGGTTCAGCGTGGATTGCGGGCTGAGCGCGGTGAGTGAGGCATGAAGCTTTTCGACGGTCAGTCCAGCGTCGTCCACGATGCGCCGCAAAGCGATGTCAAGTCGCTGCCCTGCCTCGTCGACCAGACGTTGCGGTCGCTCCAGCATCAACAGCGGTTGGGTGAGGCTTGGCCGGTTTGCGTAGCCTTCGATGAGCCGTGACTCGTTGCCGACCATGTTGGTGATGCGGTCGCGAATACGACGACGTCCTTCCGCAACTATCTGGAGCTGTTCGTTGACGTCTGGAACGGCGCGTTTCGCGGCATCCGTGGGAGTGGATGCACGCAGGTCGGCGGCGAGATCGATGAGCGTCCAATCGTCCTCGTGCCCGACGGCGGATACCAATGGTGTCTGGCATGACGCGGCTGCCCGCACAAGGCCTTCATCGGAAAATCCGAGCAGGTCCTCGAAACTGCCTCCTCCGCGGGCGACGATGATGACATCGACCGTGGGGTCTGTGTCGAGGCGCTGGATTGCCGCGATCACATCGGGAGGGCATTGCGGTCCTTGGACGTGTGCGTGAACGACCGTGAATTCGATGGTCGGCCACCTCAGGCGGGCGTTGGTGATGACGTCGCCCTCGGCTCGTGCCTGTGGTGCGCACACCAGGCCGATTCTCGTCGGGAATTCGGGCAAGGGTACTTTGCGTTCAAGGTCGAAGAGCCCTTCGCCTTTGAGCTTCTTGCGGAGTTCCTCGATCTGCTGTTTCAGGTCGCCTGTGCCTACGCGGCGGATATCGTCCGCCATGAAACTCAGTCGTGTCTGCTTGACCCAGAGGTCGGGATGTCCGTGGATGACCACGCGGTCGCCCTGATGGAAATCGCGTGCCATGACGGCGAACTGTCTGAAGCCCATCACCGATATGGAGATGTCCTCGAAGTTGTCTCTGACCGTCAGGTAGGCCGATCCGCTGCGTCTGGTGTTGATTTCGACGATCTGGCCTTCGATCCAAGCGCCCGGCCATTTCGAGACCGCGTCATGGAATTTCTGGCTCAATACGCTTACGGGCCATGGTTGTTCTGCTGTGGTGTCTCGTGCTAGCCGTGGTATTTCTGCCGGAGCAGTTGGATTGACGTCGCCGCCAAGTTCCCGGCCCGATCCTGATGAACGGTATCCGGGCTGTGACGATGTTGGGAAAAGCGTTTCGCTCATGGTCTCCACTTTCCGACACCACACGGACATAAACACATGTAAAATAATCTATACAGATGTTTATCCTAGGGAAACCTACTCCGGCAAGGGATTCGTTCTTGTTGTTGCGAACCAGGACCCCAAACATATGTGTGGATACGGAATTTTGGGGCTAGCATTCACTACGGTAGAGGGTGTGTCAACACCATGCGTGTGAACACCGTGCGAGTTGCGATGTGCCTGTTGCATCCGGTGAAACATGTGAACGCACGCGTTGTGGAGGTTGGTGAGAGGGGGAGCATATGGCTGATGAGGATATAGAGGTGAAAGCCAGTGCCGATGAAAACCCGGGGCTCCGCCCCCTGCGCATCGGTCTGGACGTGGGGTCCACGACCGTCAAGGCCGTGGTGCTCGGTGACTCGAATAGTTTGCAGGACGCGCTGTTCACTGACTACCGCAGACACCACGCCAATGTCCGACGTTGCGTCGCCGAATTGCTCAGTGACATCCTTCACGAGATGTCCCGCATAGGAGAGGACGAGCATCCTGTTCGTGTGGTCATCACCGGATCAGGTGGTCTCGGTCTGGCGAATCAGCTCGGAGTCGAATTCGCACAGGAGGTGATCGCCGAAACCGAAGCCATCAACACCACGAATCCCGAAGCGGATGTCATCATCGAGCTCGGTGGAGAAGATGCCAAAATCACCTACCTCAAACCCACTCCCGAGCAACGGATGAACGGTTCATGCGCTGGAGGGACCGGTGCCTTCATCGATCAGATGGCGACGCTGCTCAATGTGGATGCGCAAGGACTGAACGAGCTCGCCTCGCAGCACAAGACCATTTATCCGATTGCCTCCAGATGCGGGGTGTTCGCCAAATCCGATCTTCAACCACTGATCAATGACGGTGCGGCAAAGCCGGATCTCGCGGCATCCATTTTTTCTGCGGTCGCCACGCAGACGATATCCGGTCTTGCATGCGGCAGACCGATACAGGGCAACGTCGTGTTCCTCGGAGGGCCGTTGTTCTTCATGCCGGAGCTTCGCAACGCCTTCGCCGCGCTGCTCGACGGCAAGGCCCAGCGATACATAGTGCCGAAGGATGCGCATCTTTTCGTCGCCTATGGGGCGGCGCTGATGTCCAAGAACCCTGACAATCCGTCGGCGGATGAGCACGGGCAGACCCCGTTCGCGCTGGAAGACATGCACTCGCTACGTGGCATCATCGCAGCGCTGCATATGCTCGAATCCTTGCCATCGCAGGCGAGGACCCTACGTCCGTTCTTCGCTGACGAAGAGGAGCGCGAAGCGTTCACCAGGCGGCATGCACAGTCCAGCATTCCGGTCGGCGATATCTCGCAGGCGCACGGGCCTTTGTTCCTCGGTATCGATGCCGGGAGCACCACCATCAAGGCGACTCTGGTGGATGACGACAAAACCATCGTCTGGTCCACATATGCCACGCATCAGGAGAATCCCCTGCTGGCAGCCGCCGACATCGTCCGCAGCATTCAGCAGGTGCTCCCGGCGGACTGCACCATCGCCAGAGCCTGCGCGACAGGTTACGGCGAAGGGCTCATCACCGCAGGCCTGCATGTGGACGAAGGCGTGGTGGAAACCATGGCACACTACAGGGCCGCAGAGGAGATCAGCCCGGGAGTGACCTCGGTAATCGACATCGGCGGGCAGGATATGAAATACATGTCGGTGACCTCGGGTGTCATTGACTCCATATGCGTGAACGAAGCATGTTCCTCAGGATGCGGGTCTTTCCTGCAGACTTTCGCGCAATCCCTGGGCATCAGCATCCAGGAATTCACCAAGCAGGCACTCGCCTCGAAAGCCCCGGTGGATCTGGGATCACGGTGCACGGTGTTCATGAATTCCTCCGTCAAGCAGGCGCAGAAGGAAGGGGCGACTCCGGAGGATATTGCAGCCGGTCTGTGTTATTCGGTCGTGCGCAACGCCCTGTACAAGGTCATCAAACTGCGCGATCCGCAATCCCTGGGTTCCACCGTGGTGGTGCAAGGAGGAACCTTCCTCAATGATGCCGTGCTCAGAGCCTTCGAGTTGCTCACCGGACGCGAGGTCACCAGACCGAATATCGCAGGTCTTATGGGAGCGTACGGCGCGGCGCTTACGGCGCGTATCCACTGTGTTGATGACAGTGTAGACGAAGACATTATAGATGAAAACGGCGCTGGTAAAGACCGTGCACTCCGGCGGCCAATGCGCAGTTCCATGCTGATGGGGAGCGACCTTGATGGTCTGTCGATGGACACCACCCATGACGTCTGCAATCTATGCCAGAACCACTGCAAACTGACGGTCACGGAGTTCCAGGACGGTTCGCGTTTCGTGACCGGCAACCGCTGTGAACGCGGAGGTGACAGAAACAAGCAGCGTTCGGACAGACCGAATCTCTACGATTTCAAATACAAGCGCGCATTCGCCTATCGTCGCTTGACGCCTGCAAAGGCGACGCGTGGAGATATCGGCATCCCACGAGCCCTGAATATGTATGAGGATTATCCCTTCTGGTTCACCCTGCTCACTTCGCTCGGATTCAGAGTGATGATTTCGGGGCGCTCGAACCATCAGGTGTTTGAACGCGGCATGGATTCCATCGCCTCGGAGAACATCTGCTATCCGGCAAAACTGGTGCACGGTCATATCGAATCGCTGCTCGACAAGGGCATCAGTACGATTTTCTACCCATGCGTGACCTACGAACAGGAGCTTGCCCCCGACACCGACAATAAATACAACTGCCCGGTGGTGGCACACTATCCGGTGGTGATCGAGGCGAATCTGACCGATTTGCAACAGCCCGGCATCCGCTTTCTCAGGCCGTACATCAATCTTTCCGACCGGAAAAAACTTGTCGAGCGGATAATCGACATCTTCTCCTGGGCAGAGGTGAGTGAAGAGGAGGCTCGTATTGCCGTTGCGGCTGCCTATCGTGAGGACGCCGTGTTCAAGAACGACATCCGCCAGGAAGGGCTGCGGGCTTTGGTCTACATGCGCGAACACCATACTCGAGGTGTCGTTCTTGCAGGGCGTCCTTATCATATCGACCCCGAAATCAATCACGGCATTCCCGAAACCATCTGCTCATTGGGTATGGCGGTGCTGTCCGAGGATTCGATATGCGAGCTGAATCCGAAACGTATGCCGGATTTCAGCGCCTTCGTGGATGACAAGGGTCAGCGAGCAATCGAATCGAATAGGAACGCCGATGGTTTTCGTAAAACCGTTCCGGCCTTCGAAGGGCATCAGCGCCTGCCGTTGCGCGTCGAGAACCAGTGGGCGTATCACTCGCGTCTGTACGAAGCGGCGCGTTTCGTCGGAGGGTATGAGAATCTGCAGCTGGTGCAGATGGTCAGCTTCGGTTGCGGCATCGACGCGATCACCACGGACCAGGTGCAGGAGATTCTCGCCGACAAGAACGATGTCTACACTCAGCTCAAAATCGACGAGGTATCGAATCTTGGAGCCGCGAAGATCAGACTCCGCTCGTTGAAAGCCGCTATGGAGGAACGCGACCGAGCGGCACAGCGCGTGCGGTCCGGCGAGGAGGCCGCACTCAAACGCGAAGGCCTCCCGGCACAATCCTTGGCAAAGGCGTTGCAATCTTCGGAGACTGTCGAAGGTGATCCCGCGTCGAAGCGCAAACAGTCGGCATTGGCCAGATATGCCAGACTCCGTCCCTTCAGCAAGGAGATGGGTCATAGTTATACGGTTCTTGCGCCCCAGATGTCACCGGTGCATTTCTCCCTGTTGGAATCGGTGTTCCGCAGCGGCGGTTACGACTTCAGACTGTTGGAAAAAGCAACTCAGGACGACATCAATACCGGTACCAAGTTCGTCAACAACGACGCCTGCTTCCCCGCGATCATCGTCGTTGGGCAACTGGTCAACGCCTTCCTTACCGGACGCTACGATCCACACAAATGTGCGGTGATCGTCACTCAGACCGGAGGCATGTGCAGGGCGACGAATTATTTCGGTTTGCTGCGCAAGGCGATGGAGGACGCCGGATTCGGATATGTGCCGATCATCACGCTCAGCGTGAAGGGGCTGAATGCGAATCCCGGTCTGAAGGCGACACCGGCGTTGCTGCATCGCGCCGTCAAGGCCTTCTATCTGGGTGATGCCTTGATGGAATGCCTGTTGCGTGTGCGGCCTTACGAGCTGGAGGAAGGTTCTGCGAACCAGCTCTACGGCCGATGGAACACCATCATCCGGGAAAGTCTCGAACACCACGGGCATTCGCAAACAGCGAAGAAGACATACGGATTCGGGAGGATGCACTACTCCACCTTGATGCGACGCATGGTCGAAGCCTTCGACGGCATGCCGCTGAAGAATATCCCTCGGAAGCCGAGGGTCGGCGTGGTCGGTGAGATTCTGGTCAAATACCATCCCGATGCCAACAACCATGTGATCGATGTGATTGAGGCTCAGGATTGTGAAGCGGTTCTGCCGGGTATATGCGATTTCATGATCAACGGCATATCCAACGCCGAATGGAACGAGGAGCATCTAGGTACCGGGGGTAACACATGGGCCAAGAGGATGGCCCTGCGCATCGCCGAACAGTACCGTCGTCCGATGCTCAAAGCCCTACGCCAAAGCCACGGGAAATTCGATGTGCCGGTATCCATCAACGAGCTCAGGCAAAAGGCGGGTACCGTCACATCCCTGGGCGTGCAGGCGGGCGAGGGATGGTTGCTCACCGGAGAAATCGTCGATCTGGTGCAGTCGGGAACCCCAAACATCATCTGCGCCCAGCCGTTCGCATGTCTGCCCAACCATGTGACGGGCCGTGGCATGTTCGGGAAGATACGCAGGGAATATCCCGAAGCGAACATCGTCTCCATCGATTACGACCCCGGTGCCTCCGAGGCGAATCAGCTCAACAGAATCAAGCTCATGATCGCCGCAGCGAAGAAACACGAGACGAACGACGTTGCCGACGGGTGCTGTGCGTGAGTGTCGCGAATCCGATGCCGACGCGCGAATCTGCAATTCGTCATCGATTATTCGTATAGGTGATTTGCATGGTATCTGCGCGCTGCATCCGACGCGTGCAATACCATCGGAGCATGAACACCACACGTGTCAATTTCGCTCATATGCTCGCCACGGCCAACCCGAAGCATGTGGAGAGTCTGGTCAAACTCTTCGAGAGTGGCGCGAAGCCAGACGGTCCCTTCGGCTTCGGTATCGAAATCGAGCATCTTCCGGTGCACAACGGTTCGGATACGGCGGTCACCTACTTTGAGCCCAATGGCATTGAAACGCTGTTGAAGCGTTTGGCTCCCTACTACGATGCCGATAAGGAATACTGGGAGAACGGGCATCTCGTGGGTCTGGCGCGTAAGGGTGTGGCCATTTCCCTGGAACCGGGCGGTCAGTTCGAGTGCTCCTTGGATGTTCTGCATGACCCGCGCGACATCAACGCAGCCTATCGTGCGTTCAGGCGTGAAGTTGACGACATCATCGAGGAATTGGGATTCCGGCTGGTCGAATACGGATACCAGCCGGTCTCATCTTTCGCCGATGTGCCCTTGAATCCGAAAAGCCGGTATACGGCGATGAATGCCTATCTGGGCAGAATCGGCGAATGCGGGCCGATGATGATGCGCTGTTCCTCGGCCACACAGGTCAGCATAGATTTCACCGACGAAGGCGATGCCATCGCGAAAATGCGTATCGCTTCCGCCATAGGGCCGATTCTGGCCTGGTTCTTCCGCAACTCACCGTACTGCGAGGGCGACATCAACCCCTTCCCGCTGTTGAGGCAGCGGATGTGGGACTGGATGGACCCGCAGCGAACCGGTCTGACCCCCGGACTGTTCAATCCTCGTTTCGGTTGGGAGGATTATGCCGTTGATGTGCTGAGCACACCCTTGATGTTCGCGGACCTCACGCACACGCCGGAATTGCGGGACACCGTCGACGACCCTCACGTCATTGCATGGCATGAGAACGCCTCCGAGATATATCCCGACCGTCCGCTCAACGAATACGAGATGAATCATATTCTGTCCACGCATTTCAACGATGTGCGTTTGAAGAACTTCATAGAACTACGGCACTGGGATTCTCTGCCTATCGAACGCGTGGAACGGCTGACCGAAATCATCGGAGAACTGTTCTATGACAAACGACGTTTCGAGCGGCTTCAAGCCTATTTCGACGGACTGACGGAAGAGGATGTGCTGGAGGCCAAGGCGAACCTGCAGGCCCAGGGGCGCAATGCCGGCCCATACGGCCAGCCCCTCGGATTCTGGCAGGAATTCCTCGGACTCGAAGGCATCATGCCCGAAATTCCCGGTGACCCGGCCCATCCGGACGTTTTCCAGGAGTAATCGAGCAGCAAGAAGAGATAACTGCACTAAAAGGACAGCTTTTTGCGGGGATATTCCCTGAATTGCTGTCCTTTTAGTGCAGTTATCTAGTTTAGCGGCTCACTGAGCCTGACTTCCGGAAAGGTTGCGTTGCATATTACGACGTGTGGCAAGCGCTGCGCGCTTCTTCGCAATCGCCACAGCGATTGACTTCGCGCCCTTGGCGGGCGCTCACCAAGCCTACGTACAGCACACAGTGCTGTACGCTTAACGGCTCAGCAATGTGGGAGAGACTGGGCTTTGTTTTGGCCTATGGCAACGATTGCATCGTAGGCCTCGCTGAGAGTGGAGACCTTGACATCACGCAGACCGCTGGGAACATGCCCGGAGACATCGGTGCAATTGTCCGCAGGAGCGAGGAACCATGTGGCTCCGTCACGTTTGGCACCCAGCATCTTCAAACGAATGCCACCGATTGCTCCGACCTTGCCCTCATCATCCATCGTTCCGGTACCGGCGATGACCTTGCCACCGGTTTCGTTCTGCTCGGTAAGCAGGTCAATCGTCCCCAAGGTATACATCAGCCCCGCCGAAGGGCCGCCGATATCCTTGACCTGAATGCTGACTTTCGCGGATGACACATCATGCCCCTTGGCCTCAAGGAACTTCAGCGCCTGCGAAGTGGCGGCATCCTGTGATGAGCTCATCTGCTTGGTGTTCTCACTCTTATACTCGTCGACGGTCTCCCCCTGTGGAAAAATCGCCTCTCTGGGCATGACGATGCTGTGCTTGTCGAACCAGCTCCACAGCACCTGGCCATTGTTCACCGGATATCCGGGAACCCCCACCGCGTTGACCGTGGTCATCAGCAGAGAGCCCGAATCCGTGTACGTATTCACGCCGGAAATGCTTATCACAGCCGAAGAACCGGACTTGCCCAGCACATTCTGGGTGGGCCCGGGGGTCTCCACCACGTAAGGACTCGGAAGCATCAACGCGATGAAAGCCAACACCACCGAGAGAACACCGATTTTCGCCTTCTTCGGCGTCGCCTTGTACATCTTGAGATACCCCGAGAATGCGCCATCGGCGGACATTCCACTTTTTCCGTGCTGATCTGCCATACCTCCAATACTATGGACAAGCAAGACGAGTATGCTGGTCAGCACAATAATCTCAATGAATACGGAGTATGGCGGCGCTATGGACGATAATGCAATCCACCAATGGTTGATCGAATGCTTCGGGCCGGTTCAGGGCGAAGCTGCCTGGCAGCAATTCTCGCAACTACCTGAATCGCTTCGCGACCAGATTCGCGCTCAGGGAGAGCAAGGGTTGCCCAAACCCGCCGAAGTGCAGTCTCTCATCCAGGCCTTCACCGCAGGAGGCCTCAACACGGCAGGGGACGTGCAACGCACCGTCGAAGCCGGTCCCATCAACATTCGTCTGGCGAAATCCATCGCGTCGAAACGCATCAGCGAAGAAGGCGCGCAAAGCTCCGTCGACGCACAGGAAGGCGCCAAGGTCCGTTCCACCCTCAGCGAGAGCGGACTATGGCTGGATTCCGTATGCAAGTTCAACCCCGCACCAGGCGAGACCCAACTGCTTACACGCGAAGGCTGGCTCGACGGCACCATAGAGGCATGGGCGCAATTCGCGGCTCCCGTCGCAAGCTCGATGAACGAAGCCCTGGCGTCCGTGTTCAAGGAGCGTCTTGGCGGTTCGCTGGACGGAGAGGTATCCGGTATGTTCGCCGGCCCCGTCCCCATCCCGATTCCCGACGACCTCAAGGACCCAGGAACGCTGATGAAGCTGCTCGGAAACACCTCCTTCTCCATGCAGCTCGGTCAGGCCGCAGGAAATCTTTCCAGCGAAGTGCTCGGCAGCTTCGACCAGGGCATAGCCCTGCTCAAATCCCCCGCAGGAGCGCTCATTCCGCAAAACATCAAGGCATATGCCGATTCCCTGGAAATCGACCCGTCGGAGGTCACGGCATTCGTCGCCCTGCACGAGCTGGCCCATGCCAGGCTCTTCGCTTCGGTTCCTTGGCTGATGCCTCGTTTCGAAGCGCTCATCGGGAAATATGCGCGAGGCATCTCCATAGACCTCGATGCCATGGAGGAACAGCTGCGCGAGGCCAACCAAATGAATCCCGAATCCATCGCAGGTGCGGTAAACCTGTCGAATGTGGGAGTTAATGACACCCCGGAACAGCGTTCCGCACTGCAAAGCCTCGAAAATCTTTTGGCTCTCGTGGATGGATGGGTCGATTGCATCGTATGGCGTGCCGGAATGGCACATCTGCCGCATATCGAACAGCTCAGGGAAATGACCCGACGTCAGCGAGCGGCCGGCGGTCCTGCAGAGCTCACCTTCGAGTCCCTGCTCGGATTGCAGCTCAGACCACGCCGTCTGCGTGAGGCTTCCGAGCTGTGGGAGAGCATCACTGCAACCGAAGGTCAGGATTCACGCGATGCCCACTGGTCTCACCCGGACATGCTTCCGCTGCTTCAGGACGACAGCGATGCGGACAGCGTGATCGAAGCACCGACGAGTGCCGCGAATCCAACGCAGACCGGCGACGACCACAGTGGGGTCGACTGGGATGCCGAACTCAGCAAGCTCCTTCAGGAGGACGATTCCTCGAAGAACGCTTCCCCGCAGGCACATGGTGGTGATTCGACGCACCCCGGCGACACGAAACACACGGGACCCGACAGCGAAGGAAACGGCACCGGCGAAGAACAAGGGCCGGAGAACCAGGGCAACGAGAACAACCCTGATGCGGGTGACGAAGGCGGGCACTGAGCGTCCCACGCATGCCATCGTTCACCGGGGCAAGCGGTCACCAGGCAGTTCGACGGGACCTCAGCCCCGCAGCAGAAAGCGGCTGGCCTGACGCGTCGACAGGGCGGAGGTGCCTGAACCCTGTGAGAATGACAGGTGCAAGCTGTTCTCGGCCCTGGTCACACCCACATAAAACAGACGACGTTCCTCTTCAAGGGTCTCCCCTGCCGCAGGAGAGGAAAATGGAATGAGCCCCTCCGAACATCCGACGATCCAGACATGTCGGAATTCCAGACCCTTGGCGGCGTGAATGGTGGAAACCGTGGCCACACCCTGATCCTCGCCACGTTCCAACGACTCCATCAAGGCTTTACGCCCTTGCTCAGTCGACGGCATGCTGGCATTGTGCCATCCCGACTCCGTACGGACCCTGTACCTGATGCCTTCCTCGTGCAGAGCTCTGCATATCAGTGTCTGCTGTGCATTCACCCTCGTCAGCACAGCACAATCGCCCATCCTTTCACCCTGCTGAACGGCTTTGGCGATTCTTCTTGCCACAGCTCTGGCCTCAGCCACGTCATCGGCATACCCCGTGACCTGCACCCGCCGACCGGTGGTCCTCGATGCATCCAGCCTGATGTAGTGCTCTCGTTCGGGGGAAGCCGCAAGAACCTTATTCGCATAGCGGATGATTTGAGGTGTGGAGCGATAATCGGTGTTCAACGTGAGATCCGCGGTCACCGGAGCGAATTCGTTCGCAAAATCACGCAGATAGTAGCTCGTTGCACCTGCGAATGAGTAAATCGTCTGGGCAGGGTCTCCTACGACGCAGATATTCCTGTTGTCTCCAAGCCACAATCGCATCAGACGATGTTGCAGCGGCGACAGGTCCTGGTACTCGTCAACGGTCAGCGTGCCTATCTGCGAACGGATTGAGCTGGCCAGCTCCCCCGGCGTCTGCAGGACATGGCATGCAATCAGCAGCATGTCATTGAAATCAATCTGGTTGCGAGCTGTTTTCTCATCCTCGAACATGCCCATGATCTGGGACATGCGTTCAGGGTCAAGATTCGCAGGAGGCTCACGGTGCATTGCCGCGCAAACCTTTGCATAGTCGTCAGGATCGATAAGGCAGACCTTGAGCCAGGCGATTTCCGCCATCACGTCGCGCACCTGCGAATCATCGATATCCGAGCTGCGCAGCACCCGTTTCATCGCTCTGAACGTCAGTGCGCCCGGTTTTTCCACCAGATGAGGAAAAGGAGTGTCGCACAGCTCATGCCAGACCCCGCGCAACTGCTGCAAAGCCAGGGAGTGAAATGTGGAGGTCGTTATGGAGCTTGGGGCCCCCAGCCGCTGGAGTCGCTGGCCCATTTCATCAGCCGCCTTCACCGAGAAGGTCACGGCGACGGCCCGTGCCGGATTCCAGTCGCCGACCGCGCAGGCATGGGCGATTCTGCGGGTGATTGTTCTGGTCTTACCCGCTCCAGCACCGGCTATGATGCGCACCGGGCCTTCGGTCGTCACCGCGGCCTCGCGCTGGGAAGCATCGAGCTCGTCAAGAAAATCATCCGATTGGGTACTCACACGCACCATTGTGGCATCTTGCTACCCCAATTGCGCCATAATGTGTATTACTGTGGAAATGTGACTCATCGCAGCAATCTGACACTGGCAGCACTCGCATCCGCAACGATGCCTGGAATCGCCGTTTCCGGCACGCGTTCCTCTAATCAGGCGAGCGCAGGCGATATCGAAGCCGGAATTGATCTCGCCATCATCCAGGACGGGCCGGGGCGACTGCTCGACGTAGCTGCCAGCAACACCGATGAAGGCAAGGCGCGTCTGCTGCGTCGGGTCAAGGCGGCGAATACGCTTGCCCAGGCAAAGGAACCGGGCGGTTTGGGATTCGCGATGGAACGAGTCGTCGCCTATCAGGCGGGCGATAATCCAGACGGCCCCACGGGGACCACATCGGTGGCCGTGTTCTCCCATTGTGCAGGCAGCTCGGTGGCGCTGCACTCGCTCGATACCCAGGACTGCATCGCCATCGGCACCGCCATCGGCGCAATACATCGTCTTCGCGGGACATTCCTTCAAGAGGCATCGTATCCGGTATTCACCACGGAAAACATCAAACAGCAGCTGCTGTCATGGATTTCACGACTCAGCAAGGCAGGGCACATTCCCCAGGAGATCATTCGCAGCTGGTCCGACATCGTGAACACCTCCGGTCTGTGGTCATTCACCACCTGCCCCGTCCACGGGGGCTTCGACGACGGCGACTTCCTGTTCTCCGACACCACACTGACGGCCATCTACAACTGGCAGGACATGCAGATCAACGACCCGGCAAGAGATTTGGCCTGGATGTTCGCCAAACTTGACGAAACCCGTCGAAACGCCCTGATTGCAGCATATGGCCGCATGATGGGTTCGCATCTCGACCAGATGATTATGCTTCGTGCCAATCTGTGGCTGCAGATGGAGCAAGTCGGCGAATTCATCAGTGCCCTTGACCATGCGGACAACGAACGTATCCTTCAATTCAAAGCGCAGGTCGAGCATTTGGCCCACCAACTCGTGGCCCGGCAATCGGCCAAGCAACGCCTCGACGATGCCACCCGCAACCGTCACGCCCCATCGACGATTACCGTCGGCACGCTGCTCGACGATCCGTCCAGGGTTTCGGACCGGTCGAGACAGTATGCCGCTGGCCAGGCCACAGGGCACTCTCAATCCGCAGATGCGGACGGACAATCGGACGGACAATCGGCACAATCCGCGCAGTCCTCACAGCAGTCCTCCAAAGAGGTTCCCGCAGCACAGTCCACAATCGGTTCACCGTTCGGTGCCGCCAAAGAAAACCAGCAGGTTCCGCCGCAACCGCAAGCACAAGCACACGAGACTCCACTAGCTCATGTGGACGAAGTGGAAGACGTCAGTTCGGCGACCATCGTGGTCAGTGCAGTGCACTTGCACGAGACGTCCACGCATACGGACGCACCCGCAGATACGTCCATCCCTGTGTCGGATTCCACACCAGTGCCAGTTTCAACACCTGTGCCAGTTTCAACAGCTGTGCCGGATTCCGCACCCGCCCCTAATCCACCATCTGCGGAGCACCGGGCAGGCGATGATGCCGCGGAAACAATCATGATTCCTCATTTCGGAGCGATTCAGGGCCAGAACACCCAGGATAATCAAGAGAGCCGGCCCGATCACGATGCGCGGCATGACGACGTAAGGAATTCGGACGCTGACGGCGAACAATCGAATCCGGGCGAATAATAGGCATGGCACCATGGACCGTATGGCCCTTTGGTCGTGAATGTCTGGCAGAGTACACATCAAGAGGAACACGGCCTTGAGTAATACCGACGAGAGGAAATCATGGATATTGAGATTGGCATCAGGAACGTCACACGCACGGTGAGCTTCAGCACCGACGAGTCCGCAGAGGACGTGGCTCAGAAGATCGAGCAGGCGCTGGCTTCCGACAAAGCGTTGGATCTCACCGACAACCGAGGCCGTCGCTTCGTGGTCCCCGCCCAGGCACTCGGATACGCCATCATCGGCTCGGACACCTCGCACCCAGTCGGTTTCGGCGCGTTATAGGCTCACACTCGGGTTCACCTACGATAACTGCATCAACAGGATAGCTTTCCAGGCCGATTTGGCACGAAAAGCTATCCTGTTGTTGCAGTTATCTCGTATTACCCCTAACTTTTCAGCACAAGGGGATGCTGCCCATCTCCCTGATACGCTCCACAGTGCGCTCGTCCGTGGTGTTTTCGCCCAGCGCATTCGGTTTGCCTGCACCATGCCAATCAGAGCCCCCTGTGACCAGAAGATGATGCTTCTCGGCGATGCCCAGCAACCGTTCGCGTTGTTCGTCATCGTTGTCTCGATGCCAGACCTCAAGACCGTTGAGCCCCTCCCCGATGAGCACCTCGATCTGCGCGTCGCTCAGCAATGTCCGGTTGCGTTTCCTGTCCCCCGCGTGAGCGACGACGCTCACCCCGCCTGCGGCACGAACAGCCGCGACCACCTCATGCGCGGTTGGCGAAGGCGTGGGCAGATAGTAGGGGCTTCTCGATGAGCACAGGCCCGAGAAGGCTTCGGTACGACTGCGGTAGATGCCCGCCGCAACCAAGGCATCCGCGATGTGGGGACGGCCGACGGTGGTTTTCTCCCCTTCCTTGACCTGGGCCATGACGTCATCCCAGGTAATTGGATAATCCTTCGCCATCGAGGCGACCATGATTTTGGTCCTTTTCAAGCGTGCCTGGCGCGTTCGAGCAAACACCGCCGTGATGTCGGCATTCCCGGGGTCATACTGATATGCAAGCATATGCACCGACACACCCGCGTCGTCGGCGGTGATCTCGCTGCCGCGCAGAACCGGGAGACCATACCGGACGGCAGCAGCAGCCGCATCCTTCCAGCCTGCCGTCGTGTCATGATCCGTTATCGCCACTCCCGCCAAACCGGAGTCCTTGGCTAGTCTGACCATCTGTTCGGGCGTGTACGTCCCATCGGAATAGACCGTATGGCAATGCAAATCCCAAGCCTGACTCAGCTCTCGGCATTCTGCGACATGAAACATGTATCCATCGTATGCTTATACGTGGTGTTATGCTCCCGACGATTCACGTTCCCGCGATTCGCAGAGCGTTTGGCAGAGGATGCGGCAGAACATGCACGCGCAGATATGAGGTGATGATGAGCGATTCCACGATTTCCGAGATTCAACGACCGTCAATACGTGGATGGCGGCACGGGGCGACATGGAATTATCTGGTGATGCTGCTCTCTTCGTTGGCGGCGCTGCTGGTCTCCCTGGCTCTGTCGGCCGAAACGCTGCAGTTGGCGCGTCACCCCTCGGCAAAGCTCGGATGCGATGTGAACGCGGTCGTGTCCTGTTCCGCGGTTGCAAATTCCTGGCAGGCGGAATTCATCCATTTCGGCTCCATGAGCTTCCCGAACGCCTTCTTCGGCATCGCCGCCGAATCGGTCTTCATCACCCTTGCAGTGCTCGGCCTGGCCAAGGTTCGTCTGCCGAAGTGGTTCTCCATAGCCACATGGTGGGGCGGTCTTGCCGCGGCCCTCTACGCATACTGGCTGTTCACGCAGTCAATGTTCGTCATCAACGCCCTGTGCCCATGGTGCCTTGGCCTGCTGTTCGCCACCACGCTGCAGTTCATGTCGTTGAGCCACGCGACGGTGACGGTGCAGAATCTGCCTTCAGCCGACGGCTCGCTGGGCGGTCTTCGCAGGGGACTGAATACTTACTACCGTCTCGGCTTCGACCTGATGCTCGACGTCGTATGGATAGTGGCCATCATCGCCTTGATTCTCGTCACCAAGGGTGCTGCAATCTTCTGACCTGTGGTAATCGTCAGCGCCGGGGTGCCAGCGATATCGTGCCGACGATGGTGGCCGACCCCGTCAGACGCACCGCATCATCATCGACATCGACCTGCAGGACTCCGCCGCGCACACGAATCGTCCAATGGGATATTCCGGTAAGCGCACGCAGAGTAACGCCTGTGGCGCATAGACCGGTTCCGCAGGAGAGGGTCTCGCCGACCCCTCGCTCATGCACCCTCATGGTTGCGGTACCGGTATCCTTTGCGGCTTCCACCGACTCGACACGTACGAATTCGACGTTCTGCCCCTCGGCCAGCGCCGGTTCCACCACAGGTTTGCGAGTCAGGTCCAACATCTCGAGTTCGGGCAGGGTGGATGAGGAACGCGCCACTTCCTGCGCGAAATCGTTGCTGCGATCCCCAATCAGGCACACCACATGAGGATTGCCCATATCGACGTATGTGCCGCGAATCCTCCCGTCGATGCCGGGAATGGATACCGTATGCTTCATCAGGGGGCCGATGCGCCACTCCCCCATGTCAACGCGGAACACATCATGACCGAGCAGATCGTCGTCTCCCAAAGGCGTCAGGGTCTTCACGCCCGCACGGGTTCCCAGCGCGATGCAATCCGCATGCCCAGCAGCCTTCCCTGAATCACCATCGCCCAGATCCATACGCTGGATGAACAACGCAGAGGCGCGTGTGCCGTTGCCACACATCTGCGCCAGGGAACCGTCGGCATTGCGGTAATCCATGAACCAGTGCGCGCCTAATTGCTCGGCCGAACGAATCTCTTCCTCGCTCAGGTCGGACACGAAACATGGACGCGTGATTCTCAGCAGACCGTCCCCGCCGATCCCCCTGTGACGGTCCGTCAGCCACACCACCTCGTCCTTACTGGGCTCATACCTGCCTTCCGGATCGGCATAGACCACAAAATCATTGCCGGTGCCATGCGCCTTGAATACCGTGTCAGGAATGCTCATGACTGTAGCGTAAACGCGGCGCACGACGATACGGCATCAGTCCACCACCGACTCTTCACAAGCGAATACTACGATGGAAAGCCGGAATGGTCGTCAGCATTGGAGGGTCTATGACTTCGGCAGCACCCATCGGCATGTTCGATTCAGGCTTCGGTGGGCTCACCGTGGCGGCTCAGCTACGCCATGACATGCCTCACGAAGAGGTGCTCTTCTTCGGAGACAGCGCTCACGCCCCCTACGGGCTGAAAACACCCGACGAGATTCGCGAGCGTTGTTTCTCCATAGCCGACGACTTCATGGCGAAGGGCGTCAAGGCACTTGTCGTCGCCTGCAACACCGCTACAAGCGCCTGCGTCGAGGATATGCGCCAACGATATGACGTTCCCGTCATCGGGATGGAACCCGCGCTCAAGGTCGCCTGTGACCGTGGGCAGGGAGTTAGACAGCATGTGATCGTCGCAGCCACACCGCTGACACTGCACGAGCATAAATTTGCCGCTCTGATGGACCGTTTCACCTTGGATCACGACATCACGCCCCTCCCCTGTCCTGACCTGGTCACCACGGTGGAATCCGGAAGGATACTCGATGAAGCCCAGGCACGGGCGGCAGTGCGGAGCTATTTCGGGGGCTTCGACTGGCATGCCGTGGATGCTGTGGTGCTGGGATGCACGCATTTTGTGTTCTTCCGCAAGTACTTCACCGAGATGTGCCCTGAGAACGTGGCCATCATCGACGGCAACCAGGGCACCATCCGCCATCTGCATGTCATACTCGAGGCACTTGGCGATCTGGCGCCGAGTGATGCAACAGGTGGCATCACCATAGCGAATTCCGACACCTCCCCGGCCGTAGCGAAGCGCTCAGAAGACCTGTTCCACCTGCTCTGATACCGACGGTCCTCGACGCCCCTCCTTGCCCATTGGACGCGTCGCATGCACGGTTGTAGGGTGGGTGGTTGCACACGAATTGGGGGATGCTGATGTCGAAAACTGCGATTATTGATGTAGGCGGAGGGTACCGGGCGATATTCGGGGCCGGAGTATTCGACTACTGTGCCGACAACGATCTGCAATTCGACCATTGCTACGGCGTTTCGGCAGGCAGCGCGAATCTGGCCTCCTTCATGGCTCGACAACCGGGGCGAACCTATCGCTTCTACACCCAGTATGCTTTCCGCAAGGAATACGCCAGCCCGCGCAATTTCGTGCGCGAACGCAACTTCGTGGATTTGGATTACGTATACGGCACCCTCTCGAACCACGATGGGGAGGACCCGATGGATTTCGACGCTTTCCAGCGCAATCCCGCGGAGCTGACCGTCGTCGCCTGCAACGCCCTTGATGGCAGCACCAAATATTTCGACAAGTCCGACGTGACCAACGATCACTACGATATTTTCAAAGCCTCGTCGGCTGTGCCCGTCGCATGCGAACCGTATGTCATCGACGGCGTACCGTACTTCGATGGCGGCATCGCCGACCCCGTCCCCGTTGCGCAAGCCATCGAGGACGGCTGCGACAGAATCGTGCTGGTGCTCACCAGACTCAAGGATGTTCCCAGAACACAGCACAAGGACGTTCTGCCTGCTCGAATTCTCCGTCGTCATTACCCGGAGGCTGCCGAGCTCCTGCTCAACCGCTATCGTCTCTACAACGAGGAAGTGGAACTCGCGAAACGGTACGAGCAGGAGGGCCGAGTGCTGATTGTCGCCCCGGACGATCTGTGTGGTCTGGATACCTTGAGCAAGAATTACGAAGGTCTGGGACGCATGTATCGCAAGGGCTACGCCTTTGCCTCCTCGATCGGCGACTTCATACGCGGGTGAAGGATCTCGCCCAGCCCCGCATCGTTGGATGTGAGCATGTCGACGGCCAGTTCCGCCAAGTGGCTGGCCATGGGTGAGAGCTCCCAGTTCGTGCGCTGCACCAGAGCGAAGGTGTCGTAGATAGGCTCTTCCAGACGCGTGGTATAGACCTCTGCAGGGAAGGTGTCCGATTCGGCGACCGCCTTGGGAACGATGGTGTCCCCCAGCCCGCTGGCCACCAGGGAGACTGCGGCATCCACGGATTCGACCTCCATCTTCGGCTCGAGCGTGACCCCGTGCAACTGGGCCAATTGCGCGAGCTGGTGCCGTGTCGGATCGTTCCAGCCGTGATGGGCATCGTACAGAATCAACGGCTCTTTGGGTATGTCCGCGATGGCCATCGCTTTCCGGCACCGTTCCGGATCGGCGCTCGCCCATACGATTTCATGACGCATCAGCGGCAGTATCTGCAGGCCTTCTGCCGGAATGGGCAGACACAGCAGTCCGGCCTCAAGCTCGCCGTTGCGAACCGCATCCGCCACTTCGAATGAGTTCTGTCCGACCAGACGTACACGCACGTTCGGGTACGACTTATGAAAGACCGTGGCCAGGTCGGAGAGCAGGTAGTAGCTGGCATTCTGCAGGATGCCGAACGACACCGTTCCGCCTTCTCCGGTGTTCAACGCGGTGAGGGCGCTGTCCGCACCCAGCTCGGCGTCCAGCAGACGCCTCGCCCAAGGCAGCAGGGTCTGACCGGCGGTGGTCAGCACCAGTCGCCTTCCACCTCGCACGAACAAGGTGATGGAGTACGACTCCTCGATTTTCTTGACCAGCTCGGAGACGGTCGGCTGTGTCAAACCCATATATTCCGCGGCCGCAGTGAATGATCCCAGCGTCGCCGCGAGGGTGAAAGCCCGTACCTGTGTAATCGTCATAGTCTAAACCTATACGATACAAAGGACATCCCCGTCTTGTGCGATGGAAAACAACTGCATAGTCTTGCTCGTGGTGATAGGAACAGCATGGTGATCGACTGTCCCGCAGCGAAATCCTCCACAACGAGAAGGAATATCAATGGCGCAGAGTGTATCTCAACCAGCATCAGGAAGCACAACGACCTTCGGGAAGCCGGCGCTCGAAGCCCGGCAACCATCACTTGAGACTTGCGCACCGGACGCCAACCGAATCGAACACGACTGCATAGGCTCCATGCCGGTACCAGCTGATGCGTACTGGGGCATTCACACGGCACGAGCCATGACGAACTTCCCGATCAGCGGCATACCCGTCAGCCATCATCCGGAACTCATCCATGCCTTCGGCATCGTCAAACGTGCCTGCGCTCTGGCCAACCGCGATCTCGGCGGCATCAGCAAAGAGCAGTGGACGCTGATCGACGCGGCCTGCGTGGACGTGGCCGCCGGAAAGTTCGACGAGCAATTCCCCACCGATGTGCTCCAAGGAGGTGCAGGTACCTCCACCAACATGAACGCGAACGAGGTCATCGCCAACCGCGCCCTGGAACTGGCAGGCCATCCGAAGGGCACGTATGCACTGATCCATCCGAACGATCACGTCAACAAATCGCAGTCGACTAATGACACCTATCCGGCGGCGGCGCGTCTGGCGATCATCGAGGCGTTGGACGCACTCATCGTCAGCGCAAGGGGCCTGAGCCGGTCATTCCGCAGCCTGGCGCACAAGACGATGCATGATGCGACCATAGGTCGCACGCAGCTTCAGGATGCGGTTCCCATGACCTTCGGCCAGGAGTTCATGGCCTTCGCCAGCATCCTCGAAACGGATATCGCGGCGTTTGAAGACCTGCGTGAGCCGCTGTCCACAGTGAATCTGGGAGGCACGGCCATCGGGACCGGAATATGCTCCGATACGCGCTTTCGCGGATATGCCATCGCCCATCTCGCCAAGCTCACCGGCCTGCCGGTGAAGGCGGCCACCGATGCGATTGCGGCCACTTCGGATGTCGGTGATTTCGTGACGACATCCTCGCTGCTTAAACGTCACGCCACGCATCTCGGCAAAATCGCCAACGATCTTCGTCTGTTGAGCAGCGGCCCCCGGGCGGGTTTCGCCGAAATCAACATCCCGGCGCGTCAGGCGGGATCGTCGATCATGCCGGGAAAGGTGAACCCGGTCATCCCCGAAAGCGTCAATCAAAGCGTGTTCATGGTGATGGGTCTGGACACCACCGTGTCCTTTGCGGCGGAGGCCGGGCAATTGCAGCTCAACGCCTTTGAACCGGTGATAGTGCACGCCATCCTCGAATCCATCACCGTACTGAGCAAAGCGATGGACACGCTTCGTGCGAACTGCGTTGACGGCATCACCATCAACGCCGATGAATCCCTAGGCAAAGCCCGGCGATGCGCATCCTTGGCCACCTCACTGATAGGGCATATCGGATACGAGAGGGCGGTGGAGGTGGCCAAAACCGCCATGGCCGAGAACATCAGCGTTCACGAGGCGGCCGAGCGCGAAGGCAGCATACGACCTGAGATTCTGACGGACATCCTGAACCCACTGGAACTGGCCCGGGTAACGTCAACCATATGAGGAGATAACTGCACTACAAGGACAGCTTTTGGGTTGGAAATCTCCCAAAAAGCTGTCCTTGTAGTGCAGTTATCGGGCTTTGCGGCGTGACCGCACACCATACCTACCTGTGGACTGCAAATTACTTCAGCGACCGATCACAGGAGGCTTGGGCTCCTTGCCTTCCTGCGTCGCGAGAAGCGCACTGCTGACCTGGTTGAAGAGCTCGCTGTATCCGCCTGGCGTCGATGCCGGAAGCACCACGGTTTTGGCATTGGGCGACTCGGACAGCGTGCGCATCACATCGAGGTACTGGTTGAAGAGCACCACATTGTTCACATCCGCGATATCCATACCCACGGCCTGCAGGCTCTTGATCTGATCGACGATGCCGTTGGCGATTTCTCGGCGGTAATTCGCCTGGCCTTCGCCCTGAAGTCTGGTCTTTTCCGCATCTGCCTGAGCCTGCGTTTCGATCTCTATCTGCTTGGCCTGCGCGCGTTCCCTGGTGGCTTCCTTCTCACGCTGGGCGGCGTTGATGGAATCCATCGCGTTCTTCACCTGAGGTGAAGGGTCAATCGCAGTGATCAGGGTCTTGATGACCGAGAATCCGAAGCGTGCCATCTCCGTACCGACCGTGGTCTGCACATCGGAGGCCACATCGTCCTTGCGGGCGAAGGCATCGTCAAGTTTCAGCGCCGGAATGGCGCTGCGCAGTGCGTCTTCCATATAGGAACGCAGCTGTCCTGCCGGATCACGCAGCTCATAGTAGGCCGTCGCAACATCCTTGGGGTTGACACGGAACTGCGTGGAAGCCACCACGGTCACAAAGACGTTATCGAGGGTCTTCGTTTCCAACTGCACATTGAGCTGGTTCACACGCATATTCGTTTTCATCGCAATATGGTCGATCACCGGGATTTTGGCATGCAATCCCGCGAATGTGACCGTTTTGAATTTACCGAAGCGCTCCACGATGTACGCCTGTTGCTGCGGCACGATATACAGCGCCGAGAACAGCAGCCACAACACCAGAACCACCAATATGACCAAAAAAACTAATCCGCCCGTCATACTCCCTCACCCCTCCGAGTAGCAACGCCCTTGTTGGCGATGTGTCGACACCCCTGATAGGGCATCTCCTTCAGACAGTCTATCAGCGCGGAATCATGGGAATTCCGACAGTGACGTCAGATTCTCCAAACAGGTTCCCCAATCAGATTCCCCAATCAGATTCCCCAATCCGACGGGCGGTTGCATCAGCCCATCTGGCCAGAGCTGATGAGCTATTGCAGCGCAGGCGTCCTGGACTGGCGGGGCGACACCTCATCGGCACCTGACGCGGATTGGACGAATTGCTCACCCGCCAGCTCGAATGCCTGCTGGAGGTCTTCGATCAGGTCTTCGGCATCCTCGATGCCGATCGCCAGACGGATCAGTTCATCGGTGATGCCGACCTTCAGACGCTCCTCACGGGGAATTTCAAAATGCGTCATGCGACAAGGCAGCTCCGCCAGACTTTCCACAGCGCCAAGACTCACGGCGAGACGGAAGACCTGCAGATGATTGAGTATCACGCTGGGATTCACGCCGGGTACCACTTCGAAGGACAGCACCCCGCCTGCACCGTGCAATCCTTTTTCCAGAAGTCGCTGTTCAGCCGCATCGCCAAGCCCCGGATAATGCACGCTGGCCACCAGGGGATTCTCGTCAAGGAATTCGGCCACGCGCCGCGCATTATCCTGCTGACGGTCCAGACGCAAGGCAAGCGTCTGCAATCCTCGACGAACCGCATCGCTTTCGGCCGGCGGCAATACCCCGCCGAGCCTGTTCTGCGCGAAATACAGGCGCTGTGCGAGTTCATCGTTTCCCGCAACCGCCAACCCTGCGACCACATCCGAGTGACCCGCAAGGTACTTGGTCGCCGAATGCAGCACCACATCCGCTCCCAGATCCAAGGGCTGCTGCAGATACGGCGTCACGAAGGTGTTGTCCACGATGACGACGGCACCGTAACGATGCGCAATCTCGGCGAGCGCGTGCACGTCGTTGACCTGAAGCAGAGGGTTGGTGAGCGTTTCGAAGTACAGCGCCTTAGCCGGGACGCCATCCCCCTGCAACGCCTCTTCGACCTTGGCCGTGTCCTGAGTGTCAACCGCTTCAAAGCGCAATCCCCAGCGGTCGAAGTATTCATGGATCTGCGAGTACGTGCCCCCGTAGATGTTGTTGCCTACCACGATGCGGTCTCCGGGCTCGAACATCGACAACGCCGCATGAATCGCGGCGAGGCCGGAGGCGAAGGCGAATCCCCGTACCCCGTGCTCCAACTGTGCGATCTGCCCTTCCAGGAACTCTCGGGTTGGATTGCCGGAGCGGGCGTAATCCCATCGAGGAGCGTCATCCACGGACGCGAAGGCAAAGGTCGATGAGTTGTATATCGGAGGGTTGACGGCTCCTGTGGCGTTGTCCTCCACATTCGCACCATGAACGAGTTGCGTGTTGAAACGTGCCATCTTCTCCCCCTGCATCCTTCAGATCGTCGCACGTCCTCCGCCGCGGCACGGGCATGCGCCCTCTCTGCCACAGAACATCAGACGTTTCGCTTGATGAATTTGACGCTAGCAAGGTGCTGCCGTCAATGACAAGCCTGCACGCATACACATAAGTTATAGGCGGTTCAAATTCCTCGGCATTGCGCCGCGCAAGTCCCGACGACCGCAAGAGCTATACGCTGAATCACTCGGAAGCGTGTCGCGATGCGGGTAAAACAGAGTGGTGTATATGCACGGGCCACATGACCGTGCGCTGAAGGCAATGCATAACGATAGGGAGACACCATGGCCACACTTGGCAATTCAGGCATCGACATATACCCCCTGGTTCTGGGAGGAAACACCTTCGGATGGACCAGCGACGAGAAGACAAGTAGAGAGGTCCTTGACGAATTCGTGTCGGCGGGCGGCAACCTCATAGATACCGCGGATGTGTATTCCGCTTGGGCACCCGGCAATTCCGGCGGAGAATCCGAAATCGTCCTGGGCCGCTGGCTTACGGCCCGCGCCAAGCGAGATGATGTGCTCATCGCCACCAAGGTGAGCCAGCATCCCCAGTACCAAGGTCTTTCGGCGGACAACGTCGAAGCCGCCGCCAATGAATCGCTGCTGCGACTCGGCACCGATTACATCGACCTGTATTACGCACACTTCGATGACGAGAAGACGCCGCTCGAAGAGACCGTCGCGGCCTTCGACAAGCTCGTCAAGGAAGGCAAGGTGCGTGCGATAGGCATTTCGAATTATTCCGCCGACCGCATCAGGCAGTGGTTCGACATCGCACGGGCGAACGACTTCACACTTCCCGTGGCGCTTGAACCTCACTACAATCTGGTCACACGCAAAAACTATGAAGAGAACCTGCTGCCCGTCGCGCAACAGGAGAACCTTGCGGTATTCCCGTATTTCGCTCTCGCCTCCGGCTTCCTCACCGGCAAATACCGCACCGAGGAAGACCTGAAGGGCAAGCAGCGCTCCGGCATGGTCAAGGATTACTTCACCCCCGCAGGACTTGAGGTCGTCGCGGAACTCGACCGCATCGCCAAGGCCCGCGAAGTCTCCATAGCCACCGTATCCCTGGCATGGCTGCGTCACCAACCGCAGATCGCCGCTCCCATCGCATCGGCACGCATACCCGAGCAGCTGCCCGCCCTGCTTGAGTCCACGAAGCTCTCGCTCAGCGAAGAAGAGCTCTCGAAGCTCGATGAAGTGTCCGCGAAAGTCGCCTGAACGCGACAATTGACGTTTGTGTAGGGATTGTATTGCAGAACGGCTGTACAGGGCGATGAGGTTGTTGGTATTCCAATAACGTCATCGCCATTTTCTTCGTGTCAACTCGCAAATCACTACACAAACGAGGATGGCCTGCGTGCGCCCCCCCCTGCGACAGTGGTAAGGGGGCCGCACACAGGTCATCATGGTCTCTCAGACGTTGAATTTGGCTGAGACTTCCTGCCTGGGACGCAAATCGACATTGGTGATGTGCACATCCGGCGAAGCCTGAGCTATCCAGATGATGGCGTTGGCCACCGTTTGGGGGTCGATATACGACTCCGGCGTGAAATCGACGCCAAGGTGCGTGTCGATTTCACGAAGCATCTTCGTGTTGATCTGCCCGGGGTACACGGTGCCTACACGTACGCCATGCCTAGATTCCTCCAAGCGCAGGGTGTCCGCATAACCGCGCAAAGCGTGCTTTGACGCCGCATAGACCGAATGGTTGGGAACCGCACGCTCCCCCGCACCGGAGTTGACGAATACGATAGTCCCCTTCACCTTGCGTATCACGGGCAGCAATCCCGCCGTCAGCAGGGCGGGTGCGATGACGTTGGTGTCCAGCACCTGCCGCCAATCCTCTGCGGTCGACTGCTCAGCCTTGCCCACCACGGCCGTTGCCGCGGCATGCACCAGCAGATCGATGCCTTCCTCTTCCCGCAACGCCAATTCCCGGGCCCATGCCGGCAAGGCATCGGTATGCAGCAGATCGAGTTTGAACGCCTCGATACCGTCGATGGCATTCAACTCCGCCGCATCCTCATAGGAGCGGACAACCGCCAGCACCTTGAAGCCGTGCTTCACCAAACTGCGCACCAGCTTTCCGCCGACTCCGCCCCCTGCACCTGTCACCAAGGCCGTGTTCTTATGAGCTGCCATATCATTCCCCTTCCCGCGCACCACCGAGATACGCTTCCTGCACCTGCGGATTGTTCAGCAATGCGGACGCCTCACCCTGCAGTCTGATACTGCCGTTCTGCAGCACATACCCGTAGTCGGCAATGGACAGGGCTAGTTCTGCCTGCTGTTCGACCATCAGCACCGAAACTCCCAACTCGTCGCGAAGTTTCGCTATCTGGTCAAGCACATCCTCCACGAGGCGCGGAGACAGTCCCATCGTCGGCTCATCCATGCAGATCAGACGAGGGTGGCTCATCAGAGCCCTCGCGAAGGCAAGCATCTGCTGCTCCCCTCCGGACATCGTTCCCGCCTGCTGATTGCGGCGCTCCTTCAAGCGAGGAAAGCGTTCGAACATCTCAGCCACGTCCTCCGAACGCTCCCCCGACTGCTTTCGCGTGTAGGCCCCTGCCAGCAGATTCTCCTGGACGGTCATCTGAGGAAAGACCCGTCTGGCTTCAGGCACTGCGGCAATACCGGCCATCACGCGATGCCTGGTGCTTGCCGATGTGATGTCCTCGCCCCCGTAATGAATGCTGCCGTTTCTGGGATGCTTGAGACCGAGAATCGTCTTCATCGTGGTGGACTTGCCCGAGGCGTTGCCGCCCAGCAACGACACGATTGCCCCCTGAGGCACTTCGATGGAGATATGTTGCAAAGCGTGCACCTGACCGTAGAACACATCCACATCATCGAGGGTCAGCAAGGGTACGCCGCCATCTGCCTGCCGGGCGGCGTTGGGACCGACATCCCCCGACACCGTTGCCTCCGCACGCCCGTCAGTTCCCTCGGCGACCTCCTTGACCGCCACAGCAGGCAAGGTGTTCTGGATATTCAGCACACCACGCTGATCGATGGCTTTTTTCTTGCCCGTGCCCCGACGCTTGCCCAGATAGGACTCGACGACCTGAGGATTCTTCCTGACCTCGTCCGGGTCGCCCTGCGCGATGATGCGACCGCCGTCCATCGCCAGAACCCTGTCGGAGAGTGCGGTCACCAGGTCGATTTTATGTTCGACCAACAGAATCGTATGCCCTTGCGCCTTCAGATGCTGCAGCTGCTGCAACACCTCGGCGGTTTCGGACTGGTTCATGCCCGCGGTCGGTTCGTCAAGCAGCAGCAGTTGCGGTTCGCTGATATGGGCGCGCGCTATCTCCGTACGACGGCGATTCGCATATGAAAGCGTATAGGCCAGGTCATTCCTTCTGGATTCAAGCCGTTCCCGGAATCGGTCGATTTCACGCCCGATACGCTCATCGACTTCCCTGCTCTCCCGTCTGGCATGTGGACCGGGAAGCAAGGCCACCCCCGTTTCCGACAATAAGGACAGCCAGCGAATGATCGGGAAACGCTGCAGACCCTTCAAAGGGCGTTGAGACTGCAGTTTTTTATGATAGCCAAGACCGATGTTCTCATCTACGGTCAGTCCGGCGAACACTCTGCCGTTCTGGAAGGTCCTTGCCAGCCCCCTATCGGCGACCTCCGCCGCACTCAAGCCGGCAACCGGATTGTTGTCGATGTCGATGATGCCCGAATCCGGCGCTATGAATCCCGAAATGAGATTGATGGTGGTGGATTTACCCGAACCATTCGGCCCGATGATCGATATGATCTCGCCCTCATGCAAATCGAACGACACGGCATTCACGGCGTGCAGCCCTTGGAAGGATTTTTCCAGATCACGCACTCGCAGCACCACCGGTGCCTCCAGCACCGCCCTACGATGCTCGGCGTTGCTCGGCACCGTGGCTGCGTCCGCCTTGCCTGCGGCACTGTCGCCGACCGTTGCCGGGCTTTGTTGATTCGTCATGACGCTCAACCTTTCCTTGCAAAAAGACCCTGCGGCCTAAAGAGAATGACCAGCACCAACAGCACCCCGTACACGATGATTCTGGCATCGGGAACGATACGCAGCAGTTCGGGTCCGCCAATGAGAATGATGGAACCCAATACGGCGCCAAGAGGCGAATTCATGCCTCCGAGAACGATGATGGTCAGAATCAGCACCGATGCGCTCGAGGTGAATATCGTGGGATCGATATAGGTGTA
>OMJG01000512.1_pt1 | contig 28504 bp, 25 predicted proteins | sample 1646431 | NCBI WGS metagenome assembly OMJG01 (sample SAMN03771674, study PRJEB25209) | food metagenome | isolation source: Cotija cheese | place: Mexico:Jalisco,Michoacan | collected 2011-12-12
TACGGATGCTTAGCAGGCCACGTGCACGCCTAGTGAGGCATGCGCACCGATAAGTCAGGCGTGAACCTCCAGCCGCGAGGAGCCGTCTGGCTGGGGTAGCACGGTGATCTGCTCGGGTACCATCTTTTTCATCTCGCTCACGTGACTGACCAGCGCGACCGCACGGCCACCAGAGGCCAATCCAGTCAACAGCTGCATCACCTGATCAAGCGTGGACTCGTCAAGGGAGCCAAAGCCCTCATCGATCATCAGGGTGTCCAGTTGGATGCCGCCGTTCTCTGCGCACACCACATCTGCTAGGGCCAGAGCCAATGTGAGTGCCACATAGAAGGTCTCGCCGCCGGACAGGGTACGGGTGGCGCGGATTGAATCGCCGCCCGATTCTCCCGAGTGATCGAGCACCTGAAGGCCCAGACCAACCTTTTGTTGGCGCGTTCCGGATTCCTTTTCCTCAGTTGTTTGTAGTTCGTAGCGTCCCAGCGAGATCTCAGCGAGATGCTCATTGGCACGCTGCACCACATGCTCGAAACGCTGCTGGAGCACATAGGTGGCAAGAGGAATCCCGGTACGGGAGTACTTCCGACTCCCGTTTGCAAGGCCTGAGAGCCTGACGATCGGCCCGGCGCTATCCTTGATCTTCTGCCACGAGGCGCGGGACGAGATCACCTCGGACATACGCCGCTTGGACTGGCTTGCGAGGCTCTGCGCATCTGACGCGGCACGCCTAGCCTTGTCAGCGGCGAGGTTTGCGGCGTCATGTGCCTCCTGCGCGGCGCCCACCTTGGGCTCCTCGTCACCAGCCAGCGATGCGAGGGGATCGCTCTCCAGCTCCTTAGCGATGTCCCGGAGGCCGTCGCGGTGACGCGAGATCTGATCCTTCCACGTTGCCGCATCTTCGGGGTTGACGAGCGATTCGCGCACTTGAGCCGCGGTCTCAAACTCGGAGGACGATAGTGCCTGGTCAAGGTCCTCGCGTTGCTTTCTCTCGTCCGCGCGAGCGTTCAGAACCGCTTGAACCGCCGAGGCCTCGGTATCGGCATCGGTGATCTTCTGAGTGAGGGCGTCAAGCCTATCGGCCACCGTGGAATACTCGCCGCGCTCCTTTTCTACCCGCTCGGTTTGTGTGGCGATCGTTTCTTTGCGTTGCGCGATGGCCGATTCCAGCGCGGAGATCTGGGAGGCGCCAGTGGCGATTTTCGCGCGCAGTTTCTCCTGCTTCTGGACGAGATCATCAACCAATGCGGCGTGCTTGGCCTCGTCGCGAACGGCGTTGGTGGCCGCTTGCAATGCCTGACGTGCATTTTCGATGGCCTTGTCCAGCGCTTCGGCCGTGGTGTCCCCGTTCTCCTCCTCCATGGCGGAGGCGCGCCCGCGCAGCGATTCGAGCTGGTTTGCCGCCTGGTCAAAGAGGGACTTCTGCTTGTTGAAAGCGGCCGTTGCCAGATCAACGTCGTCTCGGGTGGCGGAGGTTTCTGAGCTCTGGGCCGGACCTGGGTGGTCCACTGACCCGCACACAGGACAGGGACTGCCCGGAGACAGCTCTAGGGCGAGGTTGGCGGCAGTGGAGGCCACCCAGGCGTCGGTGACTTGCTGAAGCTCGTCCTGCGATCGCTCCACCGCCTGTGCATGCTCCTTTGCCTTCGCTTCTGCCTGAGAGACCTTCTCTCGGAGCGCCTCTAGCTCGCCGAACTGGGCGGACCGCTTGGTGGCCAGATCAAGCGCCGTCTGAGCGCTCAGGGCCGACGCTGCCAGCGTATGAGCCTCCTCTTTGGCCGAGCGGGCCGCGTCAAGCTTCTCGGGGATCTCACCGGCCGTGGCCGTGTCCGTCTCAAGCAGTTCCTGCTGCTCTTTGAGCTTGGTTGCATCCGCCTTCTGACGCTCGTTTTCGGCAGCGATGGATTGTTCGACAGTGCGCAGCTCCGCCAGCGTTCCTGACTGCGAACGAAGATCGTTCAGTCGGGACTTCAGGTTGGCGAGTACTTCCTCGTTGAGCTCTCCGGCAGCTAGCGTGGAAGCATGGCCTAGCTGCTTTGTGGCATCTTCAATGGCTTCGACGGCTCCCTCGTGGGCCTTGACGTATGGAAGGACCTCTCGCGCCTTGTGATCGTGAGCGAGCTGTAGATCGAGGGCCTCCATGCGCGGTGCTTCCTCGCGCCGCTCAGCCTGATTATCAAGGAGTTCCTTGCGCCGAGTGAGGTTCTTTTCAAGGTCCTGCTGGGCGGACAGATTCTCCGTTGCCGCCGTGAGCGAGGCCTCGGCAGCTGTGCACCCTCTTCTCGCCTTCTCCGAGGCATCCTCGGCGCCTTCGATTAGCCCAGCGAGGAGCTCGAACAAGCTGCCGGCATCCTCGGGTTCGCTGATTTGGTCCCGCGATGCACGCAGACCTTCGAGCGCATCCTCCTCAGGACTCAGCACGCTGATCAGTGTGCCGACGGCCTGCGAGAAATCTTGACGACCCGCCTCAACCTTCTTTCCCGCCTGGCCGGCGAGCGCGCCGAGATCTTCAGCGAACTGACGGTAGATCGAGGTGTCAAAGATCTGCTCCAGCAGGTCTGTTCTTGCGGCCGATCCAAGCCGTAGGAAATCGGCGAACTTGCCCTGCGGGAGGATGATCGTCTGGACGAACTGGTTCTTGTTGAGCCCCAAGATGTCCCCGATGGCGATACCGGTATCGCGCGCCTTTGTTTCGAGCACATGCCCCGCCTCAATGTCCCCAGAGTCCAGTGCGCCCTCATCCAGCTTCCACAGCTTGGCTGTAGCCTGGATCGGAGTCTTGCGCCCTGGCTTCACCCACTGGGGAGTACGGCGTACTCGGTAGGTTCCAGATCCCACCGTGAAGACGAGATCTACGTAGCTATCCACACTCGGATCGGCGTGGGTGGAGCGGATGCGATCGTTGCTGGAATCCTCCCCACCGGCAACGCTGCCATACAAACCCCACGTGATGGCATCGATGATGGTGGACTTGCCGGAACCCGTTGGCCCGTCCAACAAATACAGGCCGCTGGCCGTGACCTGATCGAAATCGATGGTGTATTCCCCTGCAAAAGGCCCGATGGCCCGCATACTAAGGCGCCGTAGCCTCATGCTGACTCCTTCTCGAAATTGCGGCGGGTCTGCTCCCACGTGGTCTCCAACAGCGCACCTTCGGAATCATCCAGATCGCGATTCCCGGCTACCCTCATGAAGTCACGCAGCACCTCGATCGGTTGCTGCGCCGCGATGGGTGCGAGGTTGCTTCGTTTCTCAATAGCCTCGGCCCGATGCTGAACGTCCAAGGCATAGGGAAATACGCGCCGCACCTTGGCCGTCAGATCGGCGGGACGCGCTGAATCCGTGGCGAATATTCGTGCAAACTTCTCACGATCCGCGGTGTGCTGAGCGCTGAGAATCTCCTCTAGTGTGCCCTCGATGGTTACGACCGGCCGCCACACGGGTGCCGGGATGAGGCTGGTCTCCACCTGCCCGCCCTCGATCTCCAGTAGAACCGAGGACTTTGCCCGGGTCTCCGAGAAGGAGAAAGCGATGGGCGATCCCGAATAGCGCATCGGCGGATCGCATTCCCGGCCAACCTTCTGCGGTGAGTGAAGGTGCCCCAAGGCAACGTAGCTGAGCGGTCCGGAGCCATCCCCCGAAGCGCCAAGCCGGAGCAGACCCGAGGGTGCGCTGTCCACGCCTCCGATGTGCAGATCACGCTCGGATGGCGATGCCTCCCCACCCGTAATAAAGGCGTGTGCCATGCAGATTCGCGCCACATTCTCCCCGGCGTGCTCGCCCCTTTCGATATCATCGGCGATCAACCCCAGCGCAGCCCCTAACACCGCCTCATGGCTGCGAGGAAGATAGCCGGGTTCGTTGGGGGATGGTTCGTCGTCGCCAGAAAAAACCGCCAACCGGCGCCGTTCAACGTCCGGGTCCAGGTACGGAATCGGGTAGACGAGGGCACCCAGCCTGCCGTCCTTACCACGTACTTCAACGGGCGTGCCGGAATCGCGCGAATCGGTGCGGATGTGGACGTTTTCGCGCATGAGGCCCGCTCCGAAGCCGAGCCGGTGCGCCGAGTCGTGGTTGCCGGAGGTGAGGATCACCGTTGTAAGGTCCGCGAGTTCCCGCAAGGTTCGGTCGAAGAGCTCAACGGATTCGGTGGGTGGGACGCCGCGATCGTAGACATCACCGGAAATGAGCACGGCGTCAATGCCGCGCTCGCGAACCAGATCGATGACGTGGCGGCACCAGAGTGCGGAGGCCTCGTGCAGGTCCGCCCCGTGCAGCTTGCGGCCCAAGTGCCAGTCTGAAGTATGAAGGATCAGCATGTTCCAACCCTAGCCGCAGGCTCCGACTCTAATTGCTTCGGGCGAGGAACGCGACCTCTGGGAACAAGGTACGAACCCCACCCCGTCTCGCCCATACAAGGCCCGCTACTATCACAAAGAAGAGTGCCCAAAGAGGCCGGGGAGTTGGATCCAAGGCGGGACCGTAACCAGAGTACGGAGCGTATTCTCCCCAGGGCTGTACAGTTGCCCACAGCAAGATGGGGTACAGGATCGAAAGGCCGACGACGGACGTCAACAACCCACCAAGCGACAACAGAATCAATGCGCAGGCGCCCAGCACAATGGCGTTAGTCATTGCCGGAGTCATTGCGCGTGGAAGCACGTCATATAGTCCGAATTCAGGCGAATCCACTGCGTCTTCCCATTGTGGGAGTAGATGCGTGCGGAGGCCCACGCCAGTGCAGAACACGGCAACAACCGGTAGCAGACACGTGAGCGTGGCAGCGACGAAATAGGACCTGCGCACTCGGCCGGTCAGGGGGACTTCGAAGGAGGGCAGTTCGGCCCGTAAGCAAAGTCCCACGAGCAGGATTGAAAGGATGCCAAGAAGTTCTTGATGGAGAATGGTGCGAATGAGGGGTGAGCCAGGGAATGTGCCATCGATGGCGCCGCGAAGTACGACTGGCATGAGTACACAATAGGCTGTCGCGAGCAAGAGCACCCACCACGGGTGCCTGCCTGTTGCGTACGTTGGTGGGATCACTTGTGGGCCACCGGGATTGAGCTAAGGAGAGCAGGATCGCAACGTTGGAGTTCGTCTTGGTGATCGGCGATGAATGCGCCGGCTTCCCCAGGGCTTCCATCTTTTACCGACTGGCCAAAAGTTGAGACTCGCCCGGTGAAGTTCTGATCTTCGCTCGTCATGACGGCGTCAAATTCAGGTACGCCATGGAGAGCGAATGCTTTGTTGAAGAGGAAGAACTGTATGTTCTCCATGGCTTCTTGTTCTGAGGTGAGCGTTGCTACCCCACTTCCTGATTGCATCGCGATGTAGGTGCAAGACCAGACCCCCGTGCTCCACTGGCCAACTTGGTTGAGGACCTCAGTGGAAATCTCGTGCGATGCACCTGTTTGGTACAGGCCGAGCGTCGCAATTTCGTCGTTGGGATCTGCGAAATCGGTCATTACTTCCGGCAGGGCCGATTGCGGGAGACTAGTTGTTGCCCATTGGATGCCCGTGGCAATGGCGGGAAAGGCAGCTTGCTCCTCAGGGTGTACGCAAACAGTGACTCCTTCAATGTCAGAACAGACGGGTTCGGCATTGTCACTCTGGACTAGTTCAGGCTGGGAAGATACTGCGATAACAGCAACGGTAGCGGGAATGACAAACATTAGATGATGCCCGCGTCTATCGTTCAGAGCCCACAGGAATGTCCCGAGAAGAGCTAGATAGAGACCAATGGTCAATAGGATGCTCTGAAGCGTGGGTTCCCATCCGATACCCGGATGAAACCCCTGCCAAATGGGGGCGATCGACAAGAAGGAAAAACCTTCAGGGAAGAAGTCCGAGAAGAATGCAGTGAGTCCCTCCGGGAGATAAACCCAAGCCATACCCGCTACCCCCGTAACGATGTATGAAAATGGGGCCTTGAGTGCTACCCCTACGAAATACCCACCGGATGTCCACACGGTGAGGAGCAGAATTGTGGTAGCAAAAACTAGAAGGTTGGGACCGCCGGCTGTTGCTTGGATGGCTGTGATAACAATAATCGGGAGAATGCCTATGATCCAGCCGAGAACTCCTGCAATAAGAATGGGAAATGTGTGGGCGTGCGTTATCTCCGCACGGCCGCGGACTGGGATCGGCCCGATTGCAGCGGTGCGCCGAACACTGGCGGTAGACGCGGCAAAGATTGCTAGCACCGGGCCGCTGAGGGCGGTGGCATCGCGAATCAGGAAACTGGTTCTCTGCCACGAGAATATGAGTGAGGAGAATTCTGAAGCAGTGAGTGCCCCGGTGAAAATGGCAATTGAGGCTGTGGTGACGAGGAAGTATCGTGTTGTCACAGGCCGAAAATTACGCATCAAGCACCTCTAAATATCCCGCCTCCAGCTCAGAGGTGCGCGAATCAAGGCCTTGTGGAGCAAAATCTTCGAGTTCGGCCACCGTGCCATCAAATGCGATCACCCCGGAATTGAGAACGATAATACGGTCCGCCATTCGAGCTGCATCGTCAACGAGATGTGTAGAAACAATAGTTGTGGTGTTTTCTGATGCTGCAAGGAGCTGCTTGCGAATCTCAACTCGTTGAGCCGGATCCACGCCAACTGTGGGTTCATCAAGGACTACAACACTAGGGTCGCTCACTAAGGTGCAAGCAAGCCCAAGCCGTTGGCGCTGCCCTCCCGATAGGTGCTTGACCTTCGACCTCGACTTGTCGCCTAAACTAACAGATGCCAAGGCCGCATCGGCCCTGGCATAACACTCCGTACGGGGAAGCCCCGCTGCCCATGCTGCATACGCCACGTGCCGATCAGTACGGAGCCCATCCATCGTCTCAAAGCGTTGCTCCAGATATCCAATGCGTCCCGATGTCTGAATTGTCCCTCTTTTCGGTTTAAGGAGGCCAACAATTGCCTTCATGAGGGTAGTTTTCCCGGCGCCGTTTGGGCCAAGCAAAACTGTGATGCCTTCCGAGATTTCAAGATTCAGCCCGCTGAAGATAGTGGTGCGACCGTAGGAAAAATGGAAGTCGGTGATTGTGACGGTAGACATATGAACTCTCTAGAGTTCGCTGGTAGCGCCCATGAGGTGAACGCTACCAGCGATTCTGTGGTTTGCTTCTTAATTGAAGATCACGCGAGCCGATTGACGCTGCGCTCCGGTCGAAGAGCGCGTTTCGGTGTAGAAGGTCCCTCCCTTATTGGACTTGGTGATTTTCCCGTACACGGTGAACTTAATTGCGGTTCCGCGCTGGTAACCCTCTGCGAGTGTGCGATCGGGCATGCTTCTCTTATCCTCACGAAGCAGTACTGTGACACCTGTGGCGTTACTGCAGCCTGATCGTCCCCCTTGCCCCCATGCATTTCCTGTCGAAAAATTGTGGCCCGGAGTCCATGCATTGAGTTGGCACGCATATGGTTCGATTTCCCCGGTATCGGCAATTGCGGCGCTGGATAATGAAATACCAGTACCGGCAATGAGAAAAAGTGCTGCACTGCTTGCTAAGAACCTACGTTTGATAGACATTGTGCCCTGCCTCTATTCATTTTGGTGAATGACTTATCGCTTCAATTTGATATGTTCGTCAGCTGCAGTGCCGGCAAGCATATCGGTATTTGGATCCGTCGTCTGACGTGATCCTTGTGAGAGGAAGTCCATCAAGTTGAGTGATGAACACCGCCAAACTTCCCTAGTCGAAGAGGTAAAGTCTGTCAGTGCTGTCAGTGTATCAATGAATTGTGGGGATTTGTCGCAAATTCCTACAATGGATTGATTCAAACTTAGGGAATACTGTATCAGCTGTATACTGAACTGGCCTTGGATAGTTCGGACTGCATATGGCTGTTTTCGGTGGGAGGGACGCCGCGATCGTAGACGTCACCGGAAATGAGCACGGCGTCAATGCCGCGCTCGCGAACTAGATCGATGACGTGGCGGCACCAGAGAGCGGAGGCCTCGTGGAGGTCCGCCCCGTGCAGCTTGCGGCCCAGATGCCAGTCTGAGGTATGAAGGATCAGCATGATCCAACCCTAGCCGCCAGCTCCGACGCATTTTGATATCGTGGACGTGGTGGCCGGGAATGGCAACGAGATCAGGTGATCAACGATGAGTTCGGATCTTCAGAAGCATGAACACGATAAGCGAGCCCGTACGCCGTTCTCACAACGGGGCACACTAGATCGCATAGTGACCGTTGGCTATTGGTTACTCATGGCACTTCTGGTGGTGGCAGTAATCATGGCGATTGCTAGCGGTAGCCTTGACTCCGCAGAGCCCACCATGGGATTCGCCTTCCTTCTGTTAGCGTTCCTGTATCCGGCGAACTTGGTGGTTCACGATGAGTCAAGAGGAAAACTAGTAGCTTCTGCCGTGGCAGCCTGCTGCTGGGTTTACCTTGGAATCTATTTTATATGGGGCAGCCTCGCCTAGTTATCCTTGCTGTTCACTCCGTTGACTGGGGGTAGGCAAGACCATGGGAAGGAAATCCACTCGTCCGTCTCTTTCCACACGTAATCGCAGTGGATAACCGAACGGGGCTTCTCGTACAGCACGGCAACCTTGATTTGATCGGTGTACTGCGAGCAGATGCCACGCACAAATTCGAGGGTGCGGCCGGAATCGGCAACATCATCCACGATGGGGATCTTCTTGCCGGACATTCCGTGGTTATCCGGAACTGGATCTACGAGGCGCGGATCCAATAGCGTGGTGCCGATCCCCGTATAGAATTCGACGTTGAGCACCAGCATGGACTTCTGCTCAAGCGCGTAGGCGATGGCTCCCGCAGGGATCAGCCCGCCGCGCGCCACGCACACAATGATGTCCGGTTCGTAACCCGATTCCCAGACTTCAGTGGCAAGCTCCCGAGAAGCTTCGCCGAATGTTTCCCATGTCAGTACTTCGCGCACGTCACTCATGAATGTATTCTTGCAGCTTCGGTGGCGCAGTAACTAATTCTGGACAGGTGACGTTGCGCGCTGGGACTGTCCTTCCCAGAGATATGACGCAAAATTCAGGAACGACGACGAAGCGCCCTTCGGGCCGCCTCATGCAACAGCCCGTTCGTGGCGATAGCAGATGTGCCGCTCGCGCCTTCTTCGCCTTCGAGCGAGGTGAACGTCCCGCCAGCTTCGCGCACAACGGGCACAAGCGCAGCCATGTCGTAGAGTTCCAGATCCGGTTCGGCCGCGATGTCCACGCTTCCCTCGGCCACCATCATGTAGCTCCAGAAATCGCCGTAATCGCGGGTACGCCAGCAGGAGGTTGCCAGCTTCACGTAGGAATCAAAGCGTCCGGCATCCCTCCACTCGGTTAACTCGGAGGAGGAGATGGAGGCGTCGGCGATCTCACGGACCCCGGACACCCGGATGGCCCGCGCCTCACCTCCGGCGAATGCAGTAAATGCCCCGAGCCCGGAAGCCGCCCACCAGCGCCTAGCCAGCGCCGGAGCAGTGACAACGCCCAACACGAGTTCTCCGTCCACCTCCAGCGCGATGAGCGTGGCCCACACGGGCACGGCCCGCACAAAGTTCTTCGTGCCATCGATGGGATCGAGGATCCAGCGCCGGCCGGTGTGCTCTAGGGTTCCACCCTGTTCCTCGCCGTACACGGTATCGCTCGGCCGGGCCTGCCCAAGTAGGTCCCGGATCAGCTGCTCGGCGGCCTTATCGGCATCGGAAACTGGCGTCAGATCGGGCTTTTGCTCCACCACGAGGTCGCCCGCCCCGAATCGCGCCATCGTCAACTCATCCACGCGATCGGCAATCTCCAACGCAAGCTGGAGGTCATCGCGGAGATCCCCGCGTGAATCATTGGCCAAGCTACTCATTGTGAGCTCCAATCGGTGTTCGTTGATGTGAGAAGCCGCCGGAAGGACTGGACGCGGCTGAGGGTAGGTTCTTCGCTCACCTCGGACAGTGCGCATTCGAGCGCGCCCTCCGTGTGAGGGCATCCTCGTGGACAGTCCCGCGCGATCTCCCATAGATCCGCGAAGGCGGCCAACAGATCATCGGCCCCCACGTGGGCCAGCCCGAAGCTGCGAATCCCCGGGGTGTCAATGATGCGCCCGCCGCTTGGCAGGGCGAAGGAGATCGCCGAGGTGGAGGTGTGCCTTCCCTTGCCGGTCACCTCGTTGACGTGGCCCGTGGCCCTGTTGGCGTCCGGTACGAGTTCGTTGATGAGCGTGGATTTGCCCACGCCCGAGTGGCCCACAAGCACGGTTTCGTGGCCTGCGAGTGCGTTTTGCAGAGTTGTGAGGGAGGCAGATGAGGTGGGGGATTCGTCGTCGTCAAAAAACACCTCCGTCACGTAGTACGGAAGCCCCAGCGGCTCGTACCGGGCCAGAAGCCCGGCGGGATCGGCCAAATCGCCCTTCGTGAGGATCAAAAGAGCCTCCATGCCGGCCACGTACGCGGCCACCAGACAGCGGTCAATCATCCCCGGCTTGGGCTCGGGATCGGCTAGGGCGGTAACGATGGCGAGTTGGTCAGCATTAGCAACCACCACGCGATCGCGCCCATCACCCTCCTCCGTGGAGCGGCGGAGTTCGGACGTGCGCTCCTCGATGAGCACCGCCCGCGCCAACGTGTCCTTACGGCCGGAAGTATCGCCCGTAACCCGGACGCGATCGCCCACCACCAGCGCGCGACGGCCAAGCTCGCGGGCCTTGACGGCGTTCACCTCGATCCCGCTCTCCTCCATGAGGAGGCGGTAGCGGCCCCGATCAACCGTGAGTACGCGGGCGAGGGGACGGCTCGAATAGTCGGGACGGATTTTTGTGCGAGGGCGTGAGGCGCGGCCCGGGCGCACGCGGACGCGCGGATCGTCCGTTCCTATATCGCGACTCAAGCGGTCGCCCCGTTGTCTGGGGCGGGGTCGGGACTTGAGACGGTGCCGTCAGGTCCCTCAACGGGTAGATCCGCGGTGTTGGCGCGAACAGCGGCGGCCCCGGACACCATGTCCTCCCACATCTGACGAAACTGGGGAAGAGTCTTGGACGTGGTGGCGATGTTGTCCACCGAGACACCCTGAACGCGCAGGCCGATGATGGCGGCGAAGGTGGCCATCCTGTGATCCTCGTAGGTCTGGAGTGTGGCGCCGTGCAGGGGGCGGGGTTCGATGAAAAGATCGTCGCCTTCCACCCAAGCCTTGACGCCCAGACGCTCGAACTCCGTGGTGATGGCGTTCAGCCGGTCCGTCTCGTGGCCGCGGAGCTGACCGATGTTACGGATAGCAGACGTTCCGGTGGCGAAGGTGGCGACGGCCGCAACAGTGGGAACTAGTTCGCCCACATCGTGCATGTCTAGATCAATCGGTTCTATCTGTTCGGGCCCCTTCACTTGAAGGCGCCCGGCCATCATGGCAACCGACGCACCCATCTGGGCCAGTATGGTTCGAAGCTGATCGCCGGGCTGCTTGGTGATGCGCGGCCAGTTCTGAATCTCCACGAATCCGCCAGTGACCATCGCGGCGGCTAGGAAGGCGCCTGCGTTGGACAAATCAGGCTCTACCTCAACGTTGCCCACGTCAGGGATTCCGGGTAGGACGAGCCAGCGCACGGCGGGGTGCCCGGGGCGCACGGGGCCGGCATCGCGCGGGAAAGTGAATACCTCGATGCCAGAACCTCGCAGCACATCAACCGTCATGTCGAGGTGCGGGGTAGAGGGGATCTGGCCAGCCGTGTGGCGTAGTTCCAGGCCCGATTCCATGCGGGGTGCGGCCAGTAGCATGGCAGAAATGAATTGGGAGGAGGCCGAGGCGTCAATGCCGATACGCCCACCTAGGACGCTGCCGGTGCCGTGGACAGTCACGGGGAGTGTGGCCTGGCCTGCGGCGTTCGTGCCGTGATCAATCAGGACGTCCAGCTGCTCGATCGCGCGCACCACTGGATCCATGGGGCGGACGCGGGCGGCAACATCGCCATCGATCTCCACGTCTCCATTGGCCAACGTTGCTACGGCGGGCAAAAAGCGCATGACCGTGCCGGCCAGTCCCGCGTGGATTGAGGCTCCCCTGAGGGGACCTGGATAGACGAAAAGGGCATTATCGTAAAACTCGAAGCCCGTTCCCATCGCCTCGAGGGCCCGGACCATGAGGACTGTATCGCGGGCAACCAGTGGCTCGCGGATCACCGAGGGCTGATCGCCTAGGGCGGCCAGAACTATGAAGCGATTGGTTAGCGATTTCGAGCCGGGGACTCTAATCGATGTGTTCAGCGGCTGGGCGTGGAAGGGTGCCGGCCATGCGCTCACGGCAGCTTGCCCTTTGACTTTGCGGCAAGGGCGCGATTCTTCTCTTGAAGCTTGGCGATCTTGTTGGCCGATACGGTGCGTTCCTTCTCGCGGGCGGCCCGGAGTTCGTGGCGCTGGGCGCTCCGGTTGGCCCGGCGCCACCCCAGCGAGGGCTTCCCGGCCAGATCGGCCGCGGCCAGCCCGGCTCCTCCGATCAGGCCCGCGGAAGTAGCCAGCCCCGCAAGGTCTTCCCGCCGCGCGGCACCTGTATGGAGCCAAACCGGATTGTTGGCTAGGGCCAGTGGCACCTGCACGGCTGCTAACACGGCGGCGGAGAAGCGGGGGAACTTCCCCGTGGCAAGCCCGGCGGCGCCAAGGATCTGGGTGATGCCAAGGGCCCGTGTTGCCAAGTCAAGGTTCTTATCCGTGAGCTCGATGCCTGCCTTATCGGCTATAGGCTCAAACACGCGCGCTCGTTCGCGGTGGCCCGCCGGCTTGAGGAGCGCATCGGCTCCAGAGGCGGCGAACGGCGTTGCTAGAAGGGGACGTGCAAGGGCGCGCATAATGCTCATATTCCATTCCTACCGCAAAGTGCGAAGAATGTCGCCCACCAACACGAAAATTCCCAGAATTGGCCGGAATTGATTCAAGCTTCTTCGCGTTACACATGTGAACGAGACAGGTCGGCTACCCTAGATGTTGATGAGCACCAAAACACGAGATACCGCAGAGGTTGAGGACGCTAATAAGCGCGCGGAACGTTTCCAGCGCGAGGCTATGCCGTACCTTGACCAACTGTACGGCGCGGCCATGCGCCTCACGCGAAATCCTCAGGATGCCGAAGATCTAGTTCAGGAAACCTACGCGAAGGCATTCGCCGCCTTCCACCAGTACACTCCGGGAACCAACCTGAAGGCTTGGCTTTACCGGATCCTCAATAACACCTTCATTTCGAACTATCGAAAGGCGCAGCGCCAGCCCAAGCAGGCGGACGCGGCCGAGGCGGAGGACTGGCAGGAATATCAGGCGGCCAGCCACCAGTCCAGCGGGCTGGAATCGGCCGAAGCGCAGGCGATTGAGAATCTTCCCGATTCTGAAATCCGCGATGCGCTTGCCAAGCTTCCTGAAGATCGCCGACTTGCCGTTTATTTGGCCGATGTTGAGGGTTTCTCCTATCAGGAGATCGCCAACATTATGGATACGCCAATCGGAACTGTCATGTCACGCCTACACCGGGGGCGCCGCCAGTTGCGCGAGCTCCTCGCTGATTACGCGCGCGGATTGGGATACGGGAAGGAAGAGTCATGAGCGAGCGGGAACCCGATCAGTTCGCGATCGAGCTCGAAGAGAAGATGAAGGACAGCGCCGCCGAATGTACATGTTCGGAGGTGGCAGACCACCTGTTCGAGCTTCTGGATGCCCAGATGCCGAAGGAGCAGGAGGCCCGGCTGCGGTCCCACGCGGAAACCTGTCCTCACTGCAACGAGTTGGCTGAGGCCGAGGTTCACGTCCGCACGATCGTGAAGAGATCGTGTTGCGAGTCTGCCCCGAGTACGTTGCGCGAGAAGATTTCGCGTCAGATTACGGTTTTTAAGATGACGACGAATTAGCAACCAACCCTGCCGCTAACCCCTGCCTACTTGTCCCGGATGGGAGTATGCACTAGCGGTGGCGGTGTGCGATTGGCGTCAGTGATGGGCGCTATGGGGTGCCTCAAGACTCATCTTGCTACACTATTGTTTTGTCGCTTTCCATTGGGCGGCACCTATCTAAGGAGGAACAGATGAGCAGGCGAGGACGTAAGCGCCGCGCTCGTGCCGGCAAGGCCGCCAATCACGGTAAGCGCCCAAACGCATGAGAACAATCGGGCCCGGTTATCCGGGCCCGATTTTTAGTGCGTGGCATCCTCCTCCCAGATTGCGTCAAACCTAGGGAAGCCGCCTCGGGTCTGCGTCAAGTCCCGGAGACTGGGCGGGGCGACGCGCCTTACTTGCGTAACTTGAGCAAATAGGTGGCCGAAAGAATAGCCAACCACGCAATCCCCACGGTGATCGCGATGCGCGAGGATGGGAACCACGCCAGCAACACGATCACTGCCACCATGAAGGCCACGGCCAAGCAGGGGCCAACGGGCCACCACGGCACGCGATAGTGTGTCTGAGCCAGCTCTTCCTTGGTCATCTTGCGGCGCATCGCGATATGCGATGCCAAGATCATGAGCCACGTCCACACGGTCGCGAATGTAACGAGCGCCGCGGCGATCTCAAAGACATCATCAGGAACCACTGCGTTGAGGATCGCACCGATTCCGAGGGCCGTACACATGACCACAACAGCCATCCACGGGATGCCATTTCGTGACACGCTCCTGAAGGCCTTAGGTGCGTGGCCATCGCGGGCCAACCCGTACAGAATGCGTCCGGCACTGAACGTATCGGCGTTGATAGCCGAGACGGCTGCAGTAATTACCACGACGTTGAGGATGGAGGCAGCGGCGGGAATTCCGAGCGCATCGAAGATCTGGACGAACGGGCTGGCCTCTCCGGTGATCGCCGTCCACGGCACCAGCATCATGATGACGGTCAGAGTGCCCACGTAGAACAGCAGGATCCGGAAGGGAACCGTGTTGATGGCCTTCGGGATCGAGGAGTTTGGTTCCGTTGCTTCCCCGGCCGTGATGCCAATGGTCTCAACGCCGCCGAAGGAGAACACCACCACCGTGAAACACGCGAGGAATCCGGAGATGCCGTTGGGCGCCACCCCTCCGCTGGACCACAGGTTGCTCACGGCGCCCTCCGTGCCGTCGGAAAGCGATACTCCGTGCAGGAGCAGCGCGATGCCGCCGATGATCATCGCAAGGATCGCGCTCACCTTGATGATGCTCAACCAGAATTCGAGTTCGCCAAACACTCGGACGTGGCGGGTATTGATGGCCGCAATGAAAAGGATCACCGAGCAGACCCAGATCCACTTCGGGGTGCCGGGGAACCAGAAACCCATATATACAGCGAAGGCGGTCACGTCTGCGATTGCGACGCTCACCATCTCAAACACGAACGTCCAGCCGGTGATAAAACCAGCGAATGGCCCGAGGTAGTCCGTTGCGTACTTGGCGAATGAGCCGGAAACGGGGTGGCGCACGGCCATCTCACCGAGTGCTCGCATCACCCAGAACACTGCAATGCCGGAGAGTATGTAGGCCAAAAGTACGATCGGGCCGGCCGTTTGAATGGCGGCGGCCGAGCCGTAGAACAGGCCGGTGCCAATGGCAGAGCCGAGCGCGATGAAGCGAATATGCCTCATCTTCAAGCCTCGTTGGAGTCCCGCATCCTCCGGTGGCAGCATGTCATTGACATCTGTGATTTCGCGGTCGCCTTGCTCGGAGTGCGCGCCGGCACCATCAATGTTCCGATCTTCGGTCAGATCGGATGCCCCACTAGAACTCATTGTGTTGATAAACCAGTTTCGTCGTCGTCGAAAAAATACCTCTGTATCCTAGGACGCCGATCCAACTCCTAGCCACTGATTCCACCCATTGTGCAAAACTAGCCACGCCATCAAGCCGTAGCCAGCCTGGCGTGGGACGTACCCATCGGATACCGTCATGTCAGTATTCCACTGTTCATGCTGGATCAAGGGCGTGAATGTGTCTACGTAAGGGATCAGGCGCCGTTCGCATACGTCCGAGAAGGCGCGCGAGAGGTCACCCTGAATTTTCGGGGCAACGTCCCGGCGCGGGGGCGGTCCAACAACAAAGGTCTTCATGCGCAGCCGCTCGGCAGAATCGAGCAGGTTGGCAAGGTGCAGGCGTGCACGTGCTAGAGTCTGCCCAGTATCGAGATCGTGGGAGCCCAGCCCAACAACTAGGCGGCAATCTAGCTCAGAGTCAATACGGCGCTGGACCTCGTCCTGCCAACGGGCCGCTAGCTCAGCAGTGTTTTCGCCCGGAACCGCGAGTTCCATCGCAACCGAGGCAGGCTCGCTTGCTGTGCGGGCCATGACTCTGCCGGTCCAGCCAAGGGAGCGGGCGTCCCCCTGGCCGGCAATCAGTTCGTCGCCTACGAATAGGATTCGGATCTCGGGTTTATTCACACCACTACTTTCGCAGAAAATTTACCGCAATGGGGGAAGCGTCCCGGAATGGTGCAAGAAAAGGTGAAAGAAAGGTGGCGGCATCCGAGGACTAGAGGATTAGAGGACTAGAACATTAGGCAGTGGCCGTGCGCAGGCTTCTCCAAGCGATGGTTGCAGCGATGAGCATGAAGACCACACCGATGATGCTGGTAATCAACACCCCGGAATCGAAGGCGCTGTGGGCCGATTCCATAAGCAAGGCGGCAGTGGATGGATCCAGACCATCGGCCAGATGTGTGGCTCCGCCAAGCGTTTCACGGGCCGTCGCAGCTTGGGCGGCAGTGAGGGAATCTGGGATCGCGATATGGCTGCGGTAGGCGGCGTTGAGAATAGACCCAAGCACAGCGGTGCCCAGCACTGAGCCTGTTTCGTAGGCCGTCTCTGAAATAGCCGAGGCCGCGCCCGCCTTATGAGCGGGGACCGCGCCGAGGATCAGATCGTTGGAGATCGTTTCAGCGGCGCCAACACCGATCCCAAGGATCCCGAAGGCGATCACAAGGCCCAAGTCCCAGCCGGCTGGGCCGGCATAGGCCACAAGCGCGAAGGCTGCGGCGTTGCACAATAGTCCGAGGGCCACGGTGTATCCGGGCCGCAAGTGGCGCACAAGCGGCACAACTGCCAGCCCGGAGGCGATGGTCAGGATCAGTCCCGGCAGCAGGTACATGCCCGCAGTCATAGGGCTGAGCCCGCTGACCAGCTGCAGGTGCTGCGACACGAAGTACAGGAATCCGGCCTGCGAAAAGATGCTGAGCAGGTTCACGGTAACCGCGCCCGAGAAGACGGGGTTCTTGAAGAGCCGGACGTCTAGCATCGGGGTGGCCTCGGTGAGCTGGCGGCGCACGAACAGGCTGCCGGCCACTAGCGCCAAGGCGAGCAGCAGCGTGAGCGGGGCGGACATTCCGTAGTGAGTAAACGTCTTGATCGAGTAGACAAGCGGAACCATCGTCAGCAGAATCAGTCCGATGCTGAGCGGATCCACCCGTCCGGGGTTTGGATCCTTGGATTCCGGAACCAGAATGGGGGCGAGCAAGAGGAATGGGGCCAGCACCGGCACCGCCATGAGGAACACGGATCCCCAGTAGAAGTGCTCTAGGAGGAAGCCGCCAGCAATGGGGCCAAGTGCGGCACCGCCAGAGAAACCGGCCGCCCACACGGCAATGGCCGTGCGCCGTTCGCCCGGCACCGTGAAAATGTTACGGATGAGCGAGAGCGTGGAGGGCATAAGCATTGCCCCGAAGAAGCCCATCGTGGCGCGGCCGGCAATGAGGTAGGCGGCGCTGGGGGCGAAGGCTGCCAGCGCAGAGACAATCGTGAACCCAGTGGCACCGATGAGCAGTAGCTTGCGCCGCCCTATGCGGTCTCCCAGCCTCCCCATCGGAACCAGCAACCCCGCAAGCACTAGTGGGTACACATCCACTATCCACAGCAGCTGCGTGCCCGTCGGGTCAAGAGCCGCCGAGATAAGCGGGACAGCGAACGATAGGGCCGTGCCGTCCACAGAAACAAGCAAAACCGGCAGCATGAGTACCACCAGTGCGGCCCATCGGCGCTTCGCACTTCCAGCGCCGGCGATCTCCGTCTGATGCCGAATTGCTGCCGCGCGGGACTGCATAGCTACCTCATTTCGATTCGTTGACTGTGGTCGTGGCCGAAATACTCTAGCTATTTTCGCCCGTTATTCCAAGGAAAGGCCAGTGCGATTTATGTCATGGAGGCGTGGAAGAGGAGACGCCGTGTGATGCCAGCCCCCGAAACGATAGACGTGACGCAATTTGGAGGGACGACGACGGAGCCTCGCCTCCGCAGCTACTTGCCGAGGCGCGTGGTGACGTGAAGAGACGGCACCACCCTAACGAGCGAAAGCCTCGGCGAGGATCTCCTGGTTCTGCGCGGAATGGTCCTTGCCGCGGCCGGTGGAGGGCGAAGCCGCCGGTGGGCGCGAGACAAGGTGTGGATTGATCCCGAGCTGGCGGAACAGGTTGAGATACAGGTGCTGCCAAGGCCCCTGATTCTCAGGTTCGTCCTGCACCCAATAGATCTCCGCATTGGGGTAATGGGAGAGGGCCTCGCGAAGTTCCTCAACGGGATGCGGATACAGCTGCTCAACACGCACGATCGCGGTAGAGGTATCACCCAAACGCGTCCGATGATCCAGCAGATCGTAGTAGATGCGCCCAGAGCACAGGAGAACTCGGTTGGCTCCGGAGATAGAGGCATCGGTTTCGTTAAGCACGGGCTGGAAGCCGCCGCCGGTAAAGTCCTCAACGGAGGACACGGCACCGCGGCGGCGCAGGAGCTGCTTCGGCGTGACCGCAATCAGCGGGCGGCGCGGGCGCGCATAGGCCTGGGTGCGGAGCATGTGGAAGTGATTGGCTGGGGTTGAGGGCTGGACCACCCACATGTTGTTCTGTGCGCACAGCTGCAGATAGCGCTCGATCCGTGCGGAGGAGTGATCGGGGCCCTGGCCTTCGAAACCGTGTGGCAGCATGAGGACGAGCGAGCTGCGCTGGCCCCACTTTTGCTCCGCGGAGGAGACGAATTCATCGATCACCGTTTGGGCACCGTTGGCGAAGTCGCCGAATTGCGCCTCCCACACAACCAGCGCGTCTGGCCGTTCAACCGAGTATCCGTATTCGAACGCCATCACCGAATACTCGGATAGCGCGGAATCGTAGATCCAGAACTTGGCTTGGTCCTCGGTGAGGGCGGTGAGCGGCGTCCACTCCTCGCCCGTGTTGTGATCATGGACCGTGGCGTGGCGCTGCACAAAGGTGCCGCGGCGTACGTCCTGACCCGACATCCGGATGGGCAGGCCCTCGATGAGGAGGGACCCGAAGGCTAGGAGCTCCCCGAACGCCCAATCGACGTTGCCTTCGCGGCTCATCTTGGCGCGCCGTTCGAAGAGCTGGGCGATCTTGGGGTGGAGAGTGAAGCCCGGGGGAACTTGGAGGTGGGCTTGGCCAATGCGCGCGATGATCTGGCCGGATGTCTGAGACGTCCAGCCCACCATTGTGCCGGCGTCTGACTGCTGGGAAGCCGGAAGCTCTAGACCGCTGATGGCGTCTTCATTCCCGCGGTCCATCTCCGCCTCTGCCTCGCGAACCTGAGCAAATGCATTCTCGAGGGAGGCATGGTAGATGCGCTCGGATTCGGCCGCCTGATCTGCGGTCAACTGGCCGCGCCCGATGAGGGATTCGCGGTAGAGATTACGGGTGGTGCGCTTGGAATCAACAAGGGTGTACATGACGGGCTGGGTCATCGAAGGATCGTCGCCTTCGTTGTGGCCACGGCGCCGGTAGCAGATCATGTCAATGATGACATCCTTGTTGAATTCTTGGCGGTACTGATACGCAAGGTTCGCCACGCGAACAACGGCCTCGGGATCGTCTCCATTCACGTGGAAGATGGGAAGCTGAAGTCCCTTGGCGATATCTGTGGCGTAGTTGGAGGAGCGGCCAGCAACAGGCGCGGTGGTGAACCCAATCTGGTTGTTCACGATGATGTGAATGGTGCCGCCAGTCTTGTATCCGCGAAGCTGGGATAGATTCAGGGTTTCGGCAACCACTCCCTGACCTGCGAACGCCGCGTCACCGTGTACCAAGATGGGTAGGACAGCGTAGCCTTCATCGCCCAAATCTTGGCGATCCTGCTTAGCGCGGACGATTCCTTCGAGTACACCGTCCGCCGCTTCAAGATGCGAAGGATTGGCGGCTAGGTAAACAGAGGTTTGCTCACCGCTCGGCGCGGTGTATGTTCCCTCGGTTCCGAGATGATACTTGACGTCGCCGGAGCCCTGAACCGTTCGTGGATCAACAATTCCATCGAATTCGGTGAAGATCTGTTTGTAGGACTTACCTGCAATGTTGGTCAGGACGTTGAGCCGGCCGCGATGAGACATGGAGATGGCAACGTCCGGTAGCCCATCTTCGGCTGCATGGCACAGGATCTCGTCTAGGGCGGGAATGAGTGATTCCCCGCCCTCAAGTGAGAAACGCTTCTGGCCCAAGAACTTGGTGTGGAGGAAGCTCTCGAAGGCCTCGGCCTCGTTGAGTTTGGAGAGGATGTGATACTGGTCCTCGGCCTTCATCGGCTCTTGATCGTCCTCCAGCCGGCGTTGGAACCACTTGCGCTGGGTGGGATCGGAGATGTGCATGTACTCGTATCCCGCGGTTGAGCAGTACGCGTGACGCAACCTTCGCAGCATCTCGCGAAGCGTCAGCGATGCACTCTCAGAAAAATCACCGGTGGGGAACTCGCGGTCCAAGTCCCAGACGGTCAGTCCGTAGCTCGAGAGATTCAGATCAGGGTGGCGCAACGGCCGGAACGCGAGCGGATCCAGATCCGCGATCAGGTGACCGCGTGATCGATACGAATGGATAAGCCGGGCGATGCGGGCGGGGCGATCAAGTTCGCGAGTCACGTCATATTCGACGTCGCGTTCCCAGATATAGGGGGCGGCAGGCACGTGCAGGGAGTTGAATACCCGCTCGTAGAAGCCATCAACGCCGAGGAGCTTGCCCTCCATGATGCGGAGGAAATCACCCGAGGCGGCGCCCTGGATGATGCGGTGATCATAGGTGGAGCTGATTGTCACAACCTTGGAGACGCCCATGCGGGCTAGGGAGCGAGCTGAGGATCCGGCGAACTCCGCGGGGTAGGTCATCGATCCAACACCCACGATCAATCCTTGGCCGTTCATCAGCCGGGGCACGGATTGGGTTGTGCCGATTCCCCCAGGGTTCGTCAGGGACACGGTGGCACCCTGATAATCATCGATGGTCAACGTGTTCTCGCGTCCGCGCAGCACGAGGTCCTCATACGCGGCAAGGAATTGATCGAAGGTCTTGAGCTCCGCAGCTTTGATGGACGGCACAACAAGCGAGCGGGAACCATCCGCCTTCTTCACATCGATAGCCAGCCCGAAGTTGACGTGCTCAGGGTGGTAAATCGCGGGCTTTCCATCTGCAAGCGTGTAGCTGTTGTTCATGGCCGGCATCTCAACCAGAGATTCAACCAAGGCGTAGCCGATCAGGTGGGTGAAAGAAACCTTTCCGCCGCGCGTCCCTTTGAGGTAATCGTTGATGAGTGCGCGATTATCGAACATGATCTTCACCGGAATATTCCGAAACGAAGTGGCCGTTGGGACGGTCAGCGAATTGTCCATGTTCTTGGCAACAGACTTTGCCGCGCCCTTGAGACGCTCAGTTTCATCGGTGGCGATTGGCTCGGTGGACGGAGCGTGCTGGTAGTGCTTGGCGTATGCCGTCAGCGCCGGTTCGGCAGCTGAACGCGGAGCGGGCGGAAGGTCTGCACGTTCGGTAGAAACGCTCGCGGATGCCAAACGGGAATCGGAGGTTGAATGAACGCTGATTTGTGCTTGGGCGGTTTGGGGATCGGGGCGCGCGGGTTCAGCCGGTGAGCTCACGGTCGCCTCGTGGCCCTCATCCTCCCAACGCCGGAAGAGCTCGCGCCACTGGGGTTGGACGTTGCTCCTATCGGCAAGATACTCGTTGTAAAGATTCTCAATGAATCCTTGATTTGCACCGAAATCTTCAGGCTGCTGCTGGGTCACTGTTGCCTCATCTACGAGTGGGATGAACAACATCTACCATACGTGACGTTCGTCCCAAATTCATAGTTGGCCCAGTGGTGTGATTGGGGCCGCACCATAGTGCAGGTTTATACCCTTGCAGGGGTGCCTATCGGACGAGTAAAAAGTGATGCCGGTTAATCTTATAGACATTCAGATCAAGGCAACTAAAATGGCTGCATTATGGCAATAACATCACGTTATCTTCGATGACAGACATATTTCTTCTCCTTCTTGGGGTAGTGCTCACATTGGGCACCGCCGTGTTCGTGGCCGCCGAGTTTTCGCTCGTAGCGTTGGACCCCGTAACAGTCTCTTCTGCCGCTGCTACGGATGCCCGGGCCGCCTCAGTGAATCGGGCATTGCACAACCTCTCACTCCAGCTTTCCTCGTGCCAAGTGGGAATCACTCTGACAACAGTGCTCCTCGGATACGTAGCGCAGAACCCGCTTGCGCGGATCATCGATGGGCCACTGCAATCGGCAGGTCTCGCTCAGGCTGCTTCCGTTGCGCTCGCTGCAACCCTTGCTTTCATTCTGGTGAATCTGTTCTCCATGCTCTTCGGGGAGTTGGTCCCCAAGAACATGGCGTTGGCCAACGCTCTGAGCGCCGCCGCACGTGTTTCGACCCCGCTTCGCATCTTCACCGCGGTGTTCCGGCCGATCATCGTGGTACTCAACAATTGCGCAAACTGGATCCTTCGAAAGGTAGGAATCGAGCCAGCTGATGAGCTTTCTGGGGCGCGATCGGCCAGTGAGCTAGGCGCCCTCGTACGCCGTTCCGCCGAAGCCGGGACGCTTGATGTTGATACCGCGCGCCTCGTAACCCGCTCCATCGGGGTGGGAGATCTGACGGCCGTGGACGTGATGACGGATCGGGTTCGCATGGATGTGCTGGCGGAGGGAGCTAGCGCCGCAGACGTTGTTGCTGCCGCCCGCCGCACGGGTTTCTCCCGCTTCCCGGTTATTGGTACGAATGTGGACAACGTCCGCGGGATCGTGAATCTGCGCCGTGCCATCGCCATTCCGTACGAGCGGCGGGGCGATGTCCAGGTCACCAGTGCCTCGCTTATGTCAGACGCCCCTGAGGTGCCCGAAACGATGAGGCTTGCCGAACTCCTCGTGGAACTACGCGATCAGGGTCAGCAGATGGCCGTAGTAGTAGACGAATATGGCGGTACCTCGGGAATCGTGACGCTGGAAGACGTAGTTGAGGAAATCGTTGGTGATGTGGCAGACGAACACGATCCACGGGCCGCGTCTGCCTTCCGTGGCGTTGACGGAAGTTGGTCCGTCTCGGGATCGCTGCGCCCAGATGAGGCATCGCGTTATTGCGGCCTCGACATCCCGGATGATGGCCCTTACGAAACACTGGGTGGCCTCATCATGTTCGAGTTGGGCCGAATGCCCGCGGTGGGAGACTCCGTGAAAGTAGGCGGGGCCGAACTGCATGTTAAAGCGATGGACGGCTTGAGAATTGATCGGGTTCGGATTGAGGAGAATAACGACGACGGCGGGGCAGTGGCTCGCGATGGCGATACCGCTGAGGCGGGTGGTGAGGTATGAGCACACCACTCGCACTTGGCTTGACGGTTCTGCTCTTGGCGCTCAACGCCTTCTTTGTTGCATCTGAATTTGCGCTGACGGGATCACGCCGTTCGAGGGTTGAGCCACTCGTGAAGGAATCGGCCGCCGCCCGGAAGGTGCTGTGGTCTATCGAGCACTTATCCAGGATGCTCGCCGCGGCTCAGCTGGGCGTGACGCTGTGTTCGGTTGGTCTGGGCGCGCTGGCGGAACCTGCCATCGCCCATCTTCTTGCGATCCCGCTGGAAAGCCTCGGGCTGAGCCCTGCGGTGGTGCACGGAATCGCCTTCGTTGTTGCGCTGCTTCTGGTGGTCAGCCTCCACGTGGTGCTTGGTGAGATGGTTCCAAAGAACGTCTCTGTGACCCACCCTGAGAAATCTGCACTTAAGCTTCTGCCAGCGCTCCTGCTTTTCGAGAAGGTCTTCTATCCCGTTGTTGCCGTGCTCAACTGGTGCTCGTTGGGCGTGCTCAAGCTCTTCAGGGTGCAGCCGAAGGACGAGGTTGATTCGGCCTTCACGGCTAGCGAGGTTGCCTCCATCGTGGCTGCCTCTCAGGCGGCGGGTGTGCTGAGCGATGAACAGGGGCTCATTACCGGTGCTCTCGAGTTCTCGGATCACACCGCACGCGAGGTTATGGTCCCCGTGGAAGATGTTGCGGGCGTAGCACGTGGTGTGACAGCCGCCCAGATTGAACGGTCCGTCGCAGTCACCGGATTTTCGCGCTTCCTCGTGCGCGCCAACGGAAACGTTATTGGCTACATCCATATGAAGGACATTTTGAACGTAGCCGAGGCCTCTAGGGACGAGCCGTTGCGAGACTGGGTTATCCGCCCGCTTGTTTCCGTACATCCCGACGATGAAGTAGAAGACGCCCTTGCCGTAATGCAGCGATCTCGTACCCATCTTGCCAGTGTGATCTCCGAGGGAGACGTTATTGGCATCGTCTTCCTTGAGGACATTCTGGAGGAGCTGGTGGGCGAAGTACGTGACTCTATGCAGCGTGACGAGCGCCGGCAGTAGTAGCGCTGGGCCGTAACGTGTGGGAGATCACTATTGGGGTGAATGCGTGCGGGACCAAGGTCGTGGATAAACTGGCCCGGTGTCCTGTGTTGGACTCGCGCCAGCTCGGCGCGAAAACGTTGGGATAGCGGGAAATGAGAAATATACTCTCCAATGTGCCTACCGAACGTTCGAGCAACATAACGGCCCCGTTACTTTGTGTGACGTATTAGATGTACATAGAAACTGGCGGCATAACCCCACTTTGAGGGTGGAGTCAGAGATAATCTTGCTAATGCCTGTATCTGAATGGCCGATGCTCCGTTATCATTTTGTAATAGTTCTTCGAGGGCAGCGATCCTCGTCCGCGACAACACTGGAAAGGGTGTGAAGGTCATTCAGGAAACGCGCGAATCTCGTCGGCAGGATGGCACGCGAGTAGACCTAACACCTTCTCAAATCGAGTTCTCTCGTCGGATGGCTGAAGAAGCGGCCCGCCGGAAGGCTGTGCGCGAAGGTGCTGCACGCCGTAGGGCTCGCCAAGCTGAGTTTGCTGCTAAGGAACAAGCTGAGTTCGCCGCTAAGGAACGGCTAGCGCAAGAGGAGCTCGAGAAGGAACGGCTTACCAAAGAGCGCCTCGTCAAAGAGCATCTAGCTCAAGAGAAGCTGGCCCGAGAAGAGTTCGCGAAAGAACGGCTGGCCCGAGAAGAGCTTACGCAAGCCGAGCCGAGCCAAGAACCTGCCGCCGCGCAGCCAGACCCCACTGACGATCTGTCCGAAACGGACGTCATGTCCAATGCTGAGGTCTGTGAGGCAGTCACTGAGGGACAGATTCTTTCGCGGGTGGAACGGCGCCGGCGCGAACGCGAACGCGCTCTCCAAAATCACGGAGAGAACGACGGCTTCACCAAACCCAGTGCGCAGGATACGATCCCGACCGCGCCTTCGGCGGACGACGTGGAGTATTCGGCAGGGCGCGCAACCCGCGTTGCGCCGCCGCGAAAGCCGCGCCAGAAGCCAGCCGGGTCCACTCGGCCCGCCCAGCGCTCGGGTAAGAAGTACCTGCTACAGGGAATGACGCTGACAACTCTCGCGGTGGGCGGTATCTCAGTCCCGTTGGTGGGCACCGGATATCTCGGTGGCGGAGCGGCCGAGGCTGCTCAGCCGATCACCGAATCGATCGTGGGCGGTTCAGCCGCGCAGGTGAGCACCCCGGACTCGTTGGCTGGCGATACAACGGCTACGCTTCGATCGGATGCCACCTCCGTGAGCGAGCAGGCCAGTGAAGACACCACCGCTCAGTGCACTCCCGAGGGAGCACAGGGCATGCGGGCGGCTTTTGTGGAGCAGAATTCCTCCTCAGTGGTATTCCCGCTCGATTCTGGTGTTTTCCACCGGACCTCAGATTTTGGGCCGCGAACTGATCCTATCCACGGCGGGAGCTCCTACCACGCCGGTCAGGATTACGCTGCTCCGTCCGACACCCCGATCTACGCGATCGCCGATGGAACGGTCACTTTTGCGGGCGGGAGCACCGCGGGCCGTTCACCCAATACGATCGTTGTCGAACACGAGATAGATGGCAAGACCTACGAATCGTGGTATGTGCACATGTGGGATCACGGTGTGCAGGTCAACGTGGGCGATAAGGTGACCGCTGGCCAGCAGATCGGCCTTGTGGGATCGAACGGCAACTCGACCGGACCGCACCTGCATCTGGAGATTCACGATCCAAGCCTAGGTTCGGCTGAGGACGTTGAAACTCTCATTGATCCGGACGCCTTCCTGTCCGAACAAGGCGCGATCGATATCAGTCAGCTCTGTGAATAACGGCCATTCCCACCGCAGGATTTACCCTGTGGAAACAGAAGGGGCCGGGCCCCTTGTGATTGCTCACCGCGGCGGCGCCAACGAGTATCCCGAGAACTCGATCGCAAGTTTCCAAGCGATGCAGGGAGCCGGTTTTACCCATATCGAGACTGATGCGCACGCAACCTCTGACGGTGTGGCCGTATTCGCGCACGATCCAGAGCTTGACCGCACCACGGACGCCACTGGCAATATCGCTGATTACACATGGAACCAGCTGGCCAAAGTGCGCGACGCTTCCGGTAATCGGCTTATGCGCGTTGACGAAGTGTTGGATCAGTTCCCGGACATTATCTTCAACATCGATGCGAAGTCCGACGCGGTGGTAGGTCCACTCACTTCGGCCGTTCGCCGAACGCGGGCCGTGGAATCCGTGTGCCTCGCCAGCTTCAACGAACGCCGCCTCGGCCGGATTCGTTCCGCTCTGCCCGGAGTAACAACATCCATGGGAATGGCAGCGATCGCACGAGTTGTGGGTGCGGCCGTGCTGGGCGGCTCCGGGCGCGGCCTTCTGCGCGCGCTTCCAGGGCCCGAGGCTGGCGTTGATGTTGCGCAAGTTCCCTTCGATTACCGCCGGATTCCAGTGCTCACACCGCGATTCATCGCCGCCGCTCACGCCCGTGGAATAGCCGTGCACGCCTGGACTATCAATGACCTCGCCGAGGTGGACACCCTCTTGAGTTGGGGGATCGATGGCATCATCACAGACGAGCCCACCGCGGTCCGCAATCACCTAGCAGCAGGCAAGCTCTAAAAGTCTAGTGACGAGAGATCGCAGTGCCTCTTGTGTGAGCCCTTATTCCTGCAAGAGACTCATGAGAGTTTGACACCCGCCCGGCCTCAACGGTCTACTATGGGAAAACTATGCTCGTCATCCACCGCCGGGAGTTTTGCAGTGAATCTTAGACCATTGCCGGAGGCCTCATTTTGCCCGTGCCAGAGCGGTAAGCCCTACGCCAAGTGTTGTGGGCCCTATCATCGTGGAGCCGCTGCCCCCACCGCTGAGGCACTGATGCGCTCGCGATACAGTGCATTTGCGCTGGGTCTGGAAGATTATGTTCTGAGCACCTGGGAGCCTCGATATCGCCCCGAGGGCGCCGAAATCGACCCCGAGATTCAATGGCGCCGCCTCGTCATCCTAGACACTGAGGACTTTGGGGACACTGCCACGGTCGAATTCCGCGCCCACTGGCGCAACAAGATGGAGCGCGGGATTATGCACGAGCGGTCTAGCTTCGTGCGCGAGGATGGGCGTTGGTTTTACACGATTGGCGTCCAGCTCTAGGTTTTTATCGACGACGACGGCTCACCTCCCCGTCCGGAGATTTGATGCAATTTCGGAGGTTTCGGGAGTTGGGTTCCGAACGTAACCCTCGTGACCGAAGGTAACTCTGGTGGCTCGTGAGTATTTATGGCTCGACGAAACCAAGCTTGGAATACAGGGAGTAGGCCGAGGATGACGTTCCTTCACCCACTCTCAGGGAAATCTGAGTATCGTCTGCAGCTTTACACGCGGAGATCAGGCTTGTCACGAGTGCCCGTCCTATACCTTGTTTACGATATCGAGGGGATACGAAGAGATCGATGATGAATGGTCCAGAAAGCTCCGGATCCCAGATCGATTTAGTGACAGTCAGTATTGCCCCTGCGGGTGTGCCCTGATGAAAGGCGATCAAGTTTGCGCTGGTGCGAAGCTGTCCGAACTCACCCGCAAAGGTAGCTTCAATTTCGGCCTTCGCCTCGAATAGATCTGGGGCGCCGATTTCTGGTGGATAGCTTACCTAGTACAGCTGCGCAAGATCCTCGAGATCAGCCGGTCTAATCTCCCGGATTTCTGAGTCGGCATCATGGGTTGGCTCGGTCTGAGATTTGTTGAGGTCGAGAGTCCGAAGGTCAGTTGTCATGCCTACATTGAATCTGAACGTGGCGGGGTCATTCAATCTGATACTCCACCAAAGGCTGAGGGGAATTCTCCGCTAGTCGTTAGCGAGTAACTCCAACTCACGCCCTAAACCAAGCGTTTGGCGCCCATTTGTCGTTTTGGGTTGCGCATGCCGCTATGGGTTGCCGTTAGCGCTGTGGGTTGCCAATATACTGGCAACC
>OMJG01000513.1_pt1 | contig 28486 bp, 34 predicted proteins | sample 1646431 | NCBI WGS metagenome assembly OMJG01 (sample SAMN03771674, study PRJEB25209) | food metagenome | isolation source: Cotija cheese | place: Mexico:Jalisco,Michoacan | collected 2011-12-12
AAAGGCGGTGTTGTAAGTAAGTCTCAAATGAAAATAGCTGAAAAACTTAGAGGTTTAGGGCATTCTGTGTGGCGATGTTACACAAAAGAAGAAGCGGACTACATCATTTTTCTATTCGAGGAATTGGGGTGGCTGTAAAACGTGAAAGCTACATTACACCCATATCAGGAATATTCAAAAAACTTTATCCTTGATCATCCTTATTGCGCCTTACTTTTAGATATGGGGCTAGGGAAAACATTATCCAGTTTAACGGCAATTGACGAGCTGCTACACACTTTTGAAATCATAGAGAATGTGTTAGTCATTGCGCCTTTATCTGTCGCAGAAAAGACGTGGACCGATGAGATTGAAAAGTGGGATCACTTGCAACACCTAACCTTTTCAAAAGTTTTAGGTAGTCCAAAGCAACGAGAAGAAGCTTTATTCAAAAAAGCGGATGTTTATTTAATCAATCGTGAAAATGTGGAATGGCTAGTCAATTACTATCAACGAAAGTGGCCGTTTAAAACCGTAATCATTGATGAGTTATCCAGTTTTAAGTCAAGTAGCGCCAAACGGTTTAAAGCTTTGAGAAAAGTTCGGCCGATGATGGAACGGGTTATCGGATTAACTGGCACACCTTCCCCTAATAGTCTTTTAGATTTATGGCCGCAAATCTATTTACTTGATCAGGGCGAACGGCTGGGAAAAACTATCACCCAGTATCGAAATAAATATTTTGTACCCGCACAAAAAAACGGGCATATCGTTTATTCTTGGCAGTTAATACCAGGAGCCGAAGAAGCCATTTACGACAAAATCAGCGATATTTGCGTGAGTATGAAAGCGAAGGACCATTTGAGCTTACCGCCTAGAGCTGAAAACATCGTCGAAATTGAACTAAGCAACAGCAGTTGGAAACAGTACAAAGAACTAGAACGAGAATATGTACTAGAGTTAGAAGAGTCGGACGTCGTAGCCAGTAACGCGGCTACACTATCCAACAAGCTATTACAGCTATCTAACGGCGCTATATACGACGAGAACGGCGACGGCAGAGAAATACACCAAGGCAAGCTAGATGCCCTAGAACGAATCATAGAGGACGCACAAGGGCAATCAATTTTAGTCTTTTATCAATACAAACACGATTTAGAACGAATCCTAGCACGATTTAAACAAGCAAAAGCCTTAAATGTTGCTGATGGAGATATTCAAAAATGGAACGGGGGGAAAATCCCGTTGCTTTTAGCACACCCGCAGTCGGCAGGACACGGCCTAAATTTACAAAAAGGCGGCCATATCATTGTTTGGTTTGGGCTTACGTGGTCATTAGAATTCTATCAACAAGCTAATGCCAGATTGGATAGACAAGGACAAGAACAACCTGTAATTATTCACCACTTAGTGACGAAAGGAACTATTGACGAACAAGTAATCAAAGCTTTACAAGCAAAAGAACAAGGGCAATCAGCGCTAATGGCTGCAGTGAAAGCCAAAATTGAGGAGTACAGGAGGTAGCTAAATTTGGAGAAACTGATATCTTTTTTAATATGTATGGCAGTAGCTATGATGATATACAATATAACGGAGTGGACCATTTCGATGTTAGCTAAGATACCACACGATGCTAGTTTTATACTACTGTCTGCAATATTAACCCTAGTATTGTACAAAAATACGAAAGTGAGTAACGAATAAAAGTGGGCAAAAGGCAGGTGAAAGCACGTTGTACGAATGGTTAGTTAGTTATCAAAAATTAGAACAAGAAATCTATTACTTAGACTGGGAGATGGAAACGTATAAAAAAGAGCTAGAGAGATGGTGTGACCCAGAGGATTTAGGAAGATACACACTAACAAAAGATTCCAAAGCTTCCAAGTTGGAAGATATTATCGAAGACTTAGAAAAACGTTTAGCGTGGAAAATGAACTCAATTTACGATTTACGGAAGCTAGTTTATAGTTTCAAAGGACTAGATCAACACATTTTAAGAATGAAATATTTTGAAGGTCTGACACTGAAAGAAATCGCAAAAGAATTGAACCATGGGTATGATTATATCAGAAAAAGACATGCCTCTATTATCAATGAATCAAAAAGAGGGCACAAAAAAGGCACAACATCTCTTGATAAATCGTGATATACTGATATCAGTAAAATTATGCAGAAAAGGCATCTTCCGTTTTTGGAAGGTGTCTATTTTTTATACAGAAAGAAGGTGAGGTCATGGCAAAGTACACAGAGTGGCTAACTGACGAAGGGTTAATTAAAATCGAAGGGTGGGCACGAGATGGCCTCATCGATAAGCAGATAGCCCAGAATATCGGGGTAGCTTATTCAACTTTCAGAGAATGGGTAAAAAAATTTCCAGCACTTTCGGCATCCTTAAAAAGAGGAAAAGAAGTTGTTGATAGACAAGTTGAAAATGCTTTGTTTAAAAGTGCTATAGGATACGAATACACTGAACGAACAGCAAAAGTCGTAGATCGTGACAAGGATATTATTGATGCTGAGCGAAGAGAATATGAACAACGCTACAAAATGGACCACCCAGAGGCGGATTTACAAGAAATTAAAGATGCTGCTATAAAAGCAATTCCAACAACAGAAAGGATAATTTTACTTGAAGTTGATAAACAAGTGGCTCCTAACCCGACATCTGCAATTTTCTGGCTTAAGAACAGAAAGCCTGATGAGTGGAGAGATCGAAGAGAAACCGAGGTTTCAGGATCGCTTAATATTTCCGATGCAGCAGTCGAAATCGAGCAGTTTTTCGAGGATGATTCTACATGAGCCCTAAAAAGCGAAAATATTTGAACCTAATCAAAACGAACCCGGTAATTTTTGGAAATTTAGTGGGGTTTAACGATTTAGGAGAATTGCACAATGATTGGTTAAAGTCTTTTTTGTTTGAGAAAGACGATCAAACGTTATTGGCTCATCGCGGCTCATTTAAAACAACTACCCTGGCGATTGCAATTGCATTGTTGATGGTTCTTTTTCCAAATAAAAATATTATCTTCTTACGTAAGACCGATACGGACGTCGTAGAGATTATTTTACAAGTGGCTAAGGTTTTATCTAGCAAATACTTTAAAACGCTTGTATTTGCATTATACGGCGTTGAATTAGTGCTTTTGAAAGAGACCACCACGGAAATAGATACCAACTTAAAAACATCTAGCCGAGGAACCTCTCAATTACTTGGTATGGGTATTTATGCTTCTCTGACCGGGAAACATGCGGATATTGTTATCACTGATGACATTGTTAACATTAAAGACCGAGTAAGTCGTGCTGAACGAGAGAAAACAAAACTGCAGTATCAAGAATTGCAGAACGTGAAGAACCGAGGCGGCAGGTTTATTAATACAGGCACGCCTTGGCACAAGGAAGACGCAATCTCTAAAATGCCTAACGTCAAGAAATTCGATTGTTACGAAACAGGTTTGATTGACAAAGAACAACGTAAAGCGTTACAACAAGCGATGACGCCGTCTCTCTTTGCAGCGAACTATGAGTTAAAACATATTGCTGATAGTGAATCGTTATTTACTGCACCTAGCTATACCGACAGCATTAATCTTATTTATAACGGTGTAGCCCACATAGACGCGGCTTACGGTGGGGATGACAGCACAGCCTTTACCATCTTTAAAGAACAAAAGGACGGAACGATTATAGGTTTTGGTAAGAAGTGGCAGAAACACGTTGATGATTGTATACCTGAGATATTACAGCTACACCAACACTATCAGGCAGGCACCTTCTATAACGAAACGAATGGCGATAAGGGATATCTAGCTAAACATCTAATCGAACGTGGTCAATACGTGCAAAAATATCACGAAAAAACAAATAAGTTTATCAAGATATCTTCTTATTTGCGGAAGTATTGGCGCCAAATTATTTGGCTTGAAGACACAGACAAAGAATATATAGCCGAGATATTGGACTATACGGAGAATGCAGAACATGATGACGCACCAGATAGTGCAGCTAGTCTGCTTAGAGAAATTAAGAACACAAATAAATGGCTATATTAAGAAAGGAGGCTGTAAATGGAAGCCTTACTTAGTGAAGACGTTAAAATTATTGCCAACGCTTTGAAAGCGGCAATAGACAAAGACCGAAAATCCTCCTCAAAAAGAGAGGCAGAGACAGGTATTCGGTACTATAACCATGAGAATGATATCATGAACAATCGTATCTTTTACGTGGATGATGAGGGGATACTGCGAGAAGACAAATACGCTTCAAACGTAAGAATACCGCACGGCTTTTTCCCTGAAATTGTCGACCAAAAAACCCAATATTTATTATCTAACCCCGTTGAATACGAAACAGAAAACGAAGAACTTAAAGAGTATTTAGCAGAGTACTACAACTCAGAGTTTCAAGTTGTGCTGCAAGAACTTGTGGAAGGCTCGAGCCAAAAAGGTTTTGAGTATGTCTATGCAAGAACCAATGCGGAAGACCGGTTATGTTTTCAAGTAGCGGATAGTTTAAACGTATTTGGTGTATATAACGAATACAATGAATTACAGCGTATTTGCCGCCATTATGTCACTGAAATAGAGAAAGATGGAAAGACTGTTGATATCCATCACGCAGAGATATGGACTGACCAGAATGTTTATTTCTTTGTTGCTGAGGATAACAAAGACTACGAACTAGATAAATCTGAACCAATTAACCCAAGGCCACATGTTTTAGCAGTTGATAGTGAGAGTGAAAGCTTATTGCAACGAAGCTACGGACAAATACCTTTTTATCGTTTATCAAACAACAAACAGGAAACGACAGATTTAAAGCCTATTAAGGCACTGATAGACGATTATGACTTAATGAACTGTTTCTTATCGAACAACTTACAAGACTTTGCAGAAGCTATCTATGTTGTTTCAGGATTCCAGGGCGATGACCTTTCAAAATTAAGACAAAACGTCAAGTCTAAAAAGGTTGTTGGAACTGGTTCAGATGGCGGCTTAGATGTCAAAACCGTAACAATCCCAACAGAAGGCCGAAAAACAAAAATGGATATAGATAAAGAAAATATCTATAAGTTTGGTATGGCCTTTGATTCCACCCAAGTGGGTGACGGAAATATCACGAATATCGTGATTAAAGCACGTTACACATTGTTAAACATGAAAGCCAACAAAACTGAGGCAAGACTGAAGGCTTTGCTAGAATGGATGAATAAACTTGTTATTGATGATATTAACCGTCGATATACGAAAGCTTTTGATCCAACAGAGGTATCTTTCACGTTTACTAGAGAAGTAATGGTGAACGAAACAGACATCGTCAACAATGAAAAAGCCGAAGCAGAGACAAGAAAGATTATTCTCGAGTCTATCTTGCAAGTAGCACCGCGTCTTGATGACGACAACGTTTTGCGTCTTATCTGCGAACAGTTTGATCTTGATTGGGAAGACGTGAAAGAAGCCTTGGAAGAAGCAGAATACACTAAAGGTTTATCGGATAATACCGACGAAGTAGAAACGGCGGTGAACCCAGATGACCCAACTCAACAAATGGCAGAAGGAGCTGCAGGCTCTACAGAAAGCCAATTACCAGAAAACGGATAATCAGCTATTTAATGTTTATCGTCAATCATTAATCGACATCAAAAAGCGACTAAAAGTTTATACAGAAAATGCAGAAAGTCTTTCTTTTTCCACCCGATTGGAAGTAGAGAGACTTTTTAGTGTTGCTGATGAAATTAATGCCATTCTTCAGTTAAACTCACCGAAAGTTGAAAAAACTATCAAAGGCTATTCTGCAAAACAAGCTGAACAGGGATATTATGGACTGTGGTATACGCTAGAGCAGTCACAGAATATAGCACTAAGTATGCCGTTAATTAACCATGATTATATTATGAATCTCGTCAATGCACCTGTAGCGGGTAAGAGGCTCTCAAAGCGTTTATACAAGTACCGTGATGAATTAGCCCAAAATGTGACTAACAATATCATAACAGGCTTATTTGAGGGGAAAAGTTATGCTGAAATAGCTAGACGAATTAATGAGGAAACAGAAGCTAGCTACAAACAAGCATTACGTATTGCAAGAACAGAAGCAGGACGTACTCAGTCTACTACTACTCAAAAAGGCTATGAAGAAGCAAAAGATTTAGGCATTGATATTAAAAAGAAATGGCTTGCCACGATTGATAAACATACCCGACGAACCCATCAAGAGCTAGATGGTAAAGAGGTTGATGTAGACGAAGAGTTTACCATTAGAGGGCATTCGGCAAAAGGTCCGCGGATGTTTGGGGTAGCATCAGAAGATGTGAATTGCCGATGTACAACAATTGAAGTTGTCGACGGTATCAGCCCTGAACTTAGAAAAGATAATGAATCTAAAGAGATGTCGGAGTTTAAAAGCTACGACGATTGGTTAGCTTCAAGATTAAGTAATAATAGCCCAGAAGTTATTATTCGTAATAAATTAAACGACATTGATATGTCAAAAGCAACAAAGGATGATATAATAGAGCTAGGAAGTTTAATTAATCAACATTACCAAATAGATAAAATAATTGGCGACAAGCAACGGTTGAAAGACACTTTCTCACTATTTAGAAAAATGGGTGGAGAAATCCCTTCAGAGAGCTGGGCGAAGGGATCAGAGAAAAAAGCGAAAGAACAATTAAATAACGCCTTCTCATATTATCCTAAAAATTGGGCTGACTTATTGGCAAGAAATGATAAAAAACTATTTTCGGGGGTTAATAAAAGAGGCTTTTTCTTTAACGGTTTGCTTGATAAAAGGGGACGATATAAAACAAATATTGAGGGGTTTAAAACAGATTTTGTTACCATCCATTTATCGGGTAGGGCTACAACCCCTTTTCATGAGATAGGACATCTGATTGAGTGTTTTAACCCTGATGTCGTAAGGGTAGAAAAAGAATTTATCGAAGCTCGAACTAGAGGGGAGATACCGACTCGATTGTCAGAAATATTCCCAGGGAGCGGTTATAGCAATCGTGAAGTAACTAAAAAAGATAATTTTATCAGTCCATATATAGGTAAGGTATATCCTAATGCCACAGAAGTTTTAAGTGTCGGTTTGGAAAGTTTATTTGAGCCACAGGGCGGGCAGCTAAAAAGTATAATAAACGGTAGGCCAATAAAAAAATATATTACGGATGATGAAGAATTTCTCAATTTAGTTATAGGGCTAATATTGAAAGGGTGAGAAAATGAGTAAAGTACATGAAGAATTTATTGAGGCTAAACAAATATACGAGGCTAAGTTTGGCAAGGACAGTTTGGCTCGTGTTATTTTGCTTGACCCTTTGGGAGCAACCGATGAGGATTTCACTGAAAGCACGAGAAAATTGAAAAGTTCTGTTAATCAAAATAAGCCTTTAAATCAAATAGATAAAGATATATGGGATAAAATTGTATTTTAAGCATCTAGCCAAAACTGGTTAGGTGCTATTTTTGTACCTAAAGGAGGCCATGAGATGGAAGATCCTTACGACCATTTAGACGCAGACTACGAAGAATTTTTGAGAAAGGAAAAACCTATGGAGAAAAAAGTCCAAACTATTAAAGATATCCAACGTAAAAAAGAGCGTGGTCTAACAAACAAAGAGTTTTACGAATGGGTATCAAGTAAAGAACCTGATTTTGAACAGGCTGTAATCGTCGTGCAGCGACCTAATGGAGATGTCACTACTTATTACAGTCAAAATGGAAGTTTGCCGCTATTAGGCATGCTAGATGTAGCAAAACAACAAGTATTAGATGATATGGAAGGATAACAGAATGAGCATTACAATCTTCACAAAACCCAATTGTCAGCCTTGTAAAATGACTAAACGGTGGCTTGATGAAAAGGGGATTTACTACACAGAATTACCAATCAGCGATTATGCTGATATTTTGAAAGAAGCAGGCCACATGTCTGCACCAGTAGTTCAAATCAATAAAGATAATAACGACGTGGTGACCTGGGCAGGTGGATTCAATATCAAAAATTTACAAGAACACTGTTTAAAGGAGAGATGAAATATGGAGTTAATTGTTTTTACTAATAATGGTCAAACTTATCATTTTCAAGATGTGAAAGATTTTAAACCGACAACAACAGGCTTTTCATTCATCTATGTTGGAAAAGCTACAGGAGTAGAGCGAAAAGCGGTATTTAATAATACATCAACTGCAGGTTATGCAGTAGTTTAAAAAGAAGAAATAAAGCAATTAAAGTCTAGCAACCGTTAGGCTTTTTATTTTGTCCTGGGTTATGACGTTAAAAGGGCACCATTACCGAGCAGACGGTATATTCTGACACTCTAAGCGGCAGCGACCGCTATATAAATGCTATGGAGGTAGAAACAATGGAATGGATCAAACAAATTTTAGCGAAACATACGAAGGAAGACGGTACAGTGGATACGGAAGCTGCTAACAAGGAAATTGATAAAGAATTTCCTACACACGCAGTACCTAAAGACCAATACAATAATCTTTCAAGCCAGTTAGCCGAAGCCAATAAAACGTTAAAATCACTAGAAGAAAAAACAAAGGACAATCCGGATGTTCAAAGTGAACTAGCTGATTTAAAAGAAAAGGCCGACGCATTGGAAAAGGAAAACAAAGACTTGAAAATCAACAGCCAAGTATCTGCTGCTTTACAAAGTGCGGGGGCTAAGGATGTTGATTACGCTTTATTTAAGTTGGGTGAATTAGAACTCGATAAAGACGGGAACGTGAAGGACTTGGAAAGCAAAGTAAAAGACTTGAAAGCCTCTATCCCTGATTATTTTGAGAAGAAAGATACCCCCGAGGATAAGTCAAATAAAAAGAACGAGAATAAAGCAGGATACCAGACTTTTGACAACAAGTTACCAAAAGGAAAAAATCCAGAAGAAAAAGATCCATTTGAAGCAATCTTATCAAAATATGAGTAATTGGAGGAAATTTTAATGGCTACAAAATTTTACACGAAACAATATGCGGGCTTATTAGCCAAAATTACAGAGAAAAAATCTTACTTCTTACGTGCGTTTGGCGGACAGTTACAGACAACAGATGCTGTAAAAGATAGCGACACATTTCTAATGTTAAAAACGTCAGACACCCCAGTGGTTATGCAGCCTTACGACACAGACGAAAATACAGCGTTTGGTACAGGTACAGGCAACTCTAATCGTTTTGGACCACGTAAAGAAATCAAATCTATTGATACCACAGTACCATATGAAGCACCATTAGCAATCCATGAAGGTGTTGATGATATCACAGTAAACGATGACGCCGACGCAGTAGTCGCTGAACGATTAGAAGAACAAGCAATCGCTTGGGCGGAATACATTGACGGATTGTTAGGCAAAGCGTTGTCAGATGCAGCATCAGAGACCATTCAATTCGATTTAACAAGCGAAGGTGTTACTGCACTATTTTCAAAAGCACACAAAACTTTTGTAAACAATTTAGTCTCTAAATCTCTTGCGTGGGTTGCTTATGTTCATCCCGATGTCTATGACTTTTTAGTAGATAATGGTCTAGCTACTACCTCTAAAAATTCAAGTGCCAATATTGATGAACAAACAATCTACAAATTTAAAGGCTTTGTATTAGTTGAAATTCCAGAAAGTAAATTACAAACTGGTGAAATGGCTCAGTTTTCCGCTGATAGCGTTGGTATTGCAGGCGTTGGTATCTCTGTTACGCGTGCTATCGATTCAGAAGACTTTAACGGAGTTGCAATCCAAGGTGCAGGTAAATACGGTAAATTTGTACCAGAAAAAAATAAAGTGGCTATCTTAAAAGCAGTAAAAAAAGCGTAACGCCTACTAATCCAGCAACGGGTATCACGCCTAGTCAGAAAACATGGACGGGTGCGGTAGGCGGAACTAAAACATTTGCTATTTCAGCTAGCCCAGTAGATGCTACAGACGCACAAGCGGTGATTTCAGCAACTGCAGCGGTATCTAGTGATGAAGCCATTGCTACTATCACTAAAAATGAAGATGGAAGTTTTTCAGGTGCCATTATTGCAGAAGGTACAGCAACATTTGAATTTACTTCCGGTGAGTTTACGACTTCTATTGCAGTAACAGGTACGCCTGCATCTTAGGAGGTGGCTAACTTGATTATTAGCATTGAAGAAGCAAAAAAAATTGACCCATCAGTCACGCAAAGTGACTTAGACGCATTCGAACAGACTGTTAGACAAATAACCAATAATAATTTTCAAAATGTTCATATTCGCTTTAGAGATGTCGTTTTTAATGATAATTCTATTCTGCTAAACGATAGCCCTCTCGGTTTACGAGTGGGTGATACGATTCAAATCAGTAATTCTAAGGTAAATGATTGCCTCACAACCATTAAAGCTATTACAGAAAAGACACTTGAAACAGACAATGAAGAGCCTTTTTTCGAGGGCTCTTTTTCCGGTGCTTTCATTACAAAAGTAGAATATCCAGCAGATATTAGAATGGGTATCGAAGAACTTTTACGATTTAAAAAATCGATGGGATCAAAGTTAGGTATTAAGTCGGAATCTATCGCTAGGATGTCTATCACGTATTATGATGTCAACGCTAGTGATAACATCGAAGGATTTCCCGCAGCAAAATTCAGCTTTTTAAACAAATATAAAAAAATGAGGTGGGGATAATGTACGCACCTCAAAAATTTACTATCCAAGAAATTAAAGGACAAAAGCCTGACGGTCTAGGAGGCCTTATTGATGATTGGGGCTCGTTTAAAGAAGTTTCTGGATATATCGACTTGGTAACAGGAACGGATGAAACAACGCAACAGAATGCTTTTGTTGAAGAATCTACGCATATTCTTATTATTCCAGAATTTACGGAGGAGATAACAGACAATATGCGAGTGGTTGATCAAAAAAATCGTTATTACGCTGTTACGTATTCCGATAATCCTGTAGGCGTAAATCATCACAACGAGATCTATTTGAAGTTTGAAGGTGTGTTAAGTGGCGAAGAACGATTTTAAATTTATCAGCTACAAAGACAAGGTGAAAAAAGAACTAGACGAGACAGCAGAACGAGGGATGACTAAAGTCCTTATGATTATCAAAGCTGCTGCAAAGTCTGGTGCGCCAGTTGAAACTGGGCAACTAAGAGATCGTATAGACTACCAACTAAAAGCTGTCGGTGGGAAAGTGGTCGGCATTGTAGGTTCGCCAGAACAATACGCCATTTATGTTGAGTTCGGAACAGGAGAATTTGCTGAAAACGGCTCAGGACGTAAAGGCGGATGGTTTTTCGAAGGACCAGATGGCGAATGGCATTTTACAAGAGGGCAGAAACCACAAAAGTTTTTAAGAAACGCTTTTCGTCAGAATAAAGAAAAAGTCATTGAAATTCTAGGGAAAGAGTACGGAGCTACATTTAAAGGAGGATAGGCGATGGAAGAGTTTATACAAGAGCTGGTAAGAATCTTACAAGAGATACATCCGGAAACATTTTTAGAAACGAACCCTCGAAAAGAGGTTATCTATCCATATGCCACCTTTGATTTTGATTCCGAGCCTATTCGTAGAAATCAAGACGGCTTTTATCTGGATATTGATATTTTTGACAAAAATAATTCGTTTTTAAACCTGCTTGTTCTAGAAGACAAGTTAAAAACAGCTCTGGGTTACAAAAGGGTACTAACGCCAGAACTAAATCTTATTTTTAGTTTTCAAGGATCAAATAAAATACCAACAAATGAAGAGCTGTTAAAAAGAAGAAATGTCCGCTTTTATGTAGCGGTCGATTGGAGGAAAAAATAATATGGCACTACCTAAAACAGGATACACAAAAACAACCGCAGACAATTTTGTCATTGATTCTGCAACAGTATTTACCGATTTTAAATTTGATAAAGAGAAACAGGAATTTACAGGAATCCCTATGGGGGCAACTTCTGGCGGCGTAGAAATTAAAACAGAACTTTCTTATCGTAAAGTAGAAGTGGACGGCGCTTATATTATGGACGTGGTAGGTTTGAATGTGCTTGAATCAGCCACAGCTACGATGAAAGCCAATTTGATTGAACTAACAGCAGAAAATTTACGTCGATCATTAAATGCTACGATGACAGATGCTAATACCGACGAAGCACCTGCAGGTTATAAAATTATTAAACCTAAACGTTATCTAGAAGAAGGGGACTATATCCCTAACATGGCCGTTGTGGGTATTCATAATGGAACGAAACAGCCTATTATCGTTGCGTTAGATAACGGATTGGTGAAAAGCGGGTTAGAAATTAAAACAGAAGACGGAAAAGAAGTAGTAATCGAACAAGAAATCACAGCTAATGCTTCTTATGAGCAGCTAATAAATGATGAATTTCCATTCCGTATTTATTACCCTGGGACTTCCAATAACCCTGTGCCTGTACGTCCTGAAATTCCTAAAAACGTTCAGGCAACTATAAAAGAAGATGGGTCTATTTTAGCTTCATGGGCTTCTGATGGATCTACTAGCTACGTTATTCATTATAGTGGTGCTAACCAATCAGAACCTAGCCAAGCGACGATGATGGGTTACAGTGAAACAAACAGCTGGATTTTAGATGGGTCTAAGGTCCCTGCAGCTAGTCCAGGAGATAAAATTTATATTTATGTTCAAGGATTTAACGAAACCGGTCAAGGGGCAACAGATGTTGAGAAGGCAGCTTATCTGAATGAGAACGGCTTTGGCTCTGAGTGGAGTGCGGCTACTTCTGTGACAATCCCAACTGTTTAAAAAATATTAATTAAAGGACGGCTTATCGGTCGTCCTTTTTACATGGAGGAATAACAAAATGACTTTAGAAATGCGTGAACTAAAAGGTGATGACTTATTTACATTACTTGCCATCGTAGGAAAGCTTGATGTGAAAGACGAGTTTATCAATTTATTTGAAAAAAATATTGAATCTGCTGAAAAGGTTGTACCGTTGGACCACAAATCGAAAGAGCCAACAAAAGCAGAACAGAAAAAAATTGATGCAGCCAAAGAAAAAGCTGATAAAGAAGCTACTAAACGCGGAATCGAAATGGGCGCAACACTGTTACAAAAAGTCATGCTTAACTTAAAAGATATTAAGAGTGATATTAACGGACTTTTAGCAGAGTTAACAGGCGCTTCTATACAAGAGATTTCAGCTCTTGGATTAAAGGAGTATACGACTTTATTAGTCGATTTCTTTAAGAAACCAGAACTAGCTGATTTTTTCTCTTCTATCGCCAGCTTATTGAAATAAAAGACGGCGAACACCGAATTAAAGATTTATTGTTCAAAAGGTATGGAGATCCAATAACGTTACTTCGTACCTATCGTTTGTGTGACTTAATGGAATTTATTTTTTATGTTCAAGAAGTGGAACAAGAAGAAAAAATCTACAATCAGTGGTTACACACCCAGATGACGCAGTCTTTACAAGAATTTAAAGACCAACAAAAATACAGACCTTTACGTAAAAATAAAGCGAAATCTACCACAAAAGAAGAGCAACAAAAAGCATTAGATTTTGCTAGTCAATTTGTTAAACCTCGAAAAGAAGGTGAGGTGTCTTAATGGGCGAAATTTTCAAGCTTTTTGGTACGATTGGTGTTGATAATGGTGAAGCCAATAAGGCTTTGGACGAGACGGAATCTAAGGGGCAATCTACGACAAGTAAGTTAGTGGGGTTCTTTAAAAAAGCAGCGCTAGCAATTGGCGCTGCTTTTGCTGTAGAGAAAATTATTAATTTTGGTAAGTTAGGCGTAGAAGCTGCAGCAAGCGCGCAAGCTTTGAATGCCCAATTCACGCAGGTTTTCGGTAAGTTAGAACCCTTGGCACAAAGAACAGTGGAGAGTATGGGCAAAAAGATGAACATCTTGCCTAATCGTATAAAACCGACCTTTTCTCGTATTACTTCTATGTTTAAAGGTTTGGGCCTTGATACAGAAGCCGCAATGAAGAAATCAGAGCAAGCAACTACCTTAGCAGCAGATGCTGCGGCTTTCTATGATGTTTCGTTGGAAGCCGCGTCGGGCTCTCTTACTTCATTCTTGAAAGGGAATTATGAGGCAGGCGAGGCGATAGGTATTTTTGCCAATGATACGCAGATGGCCCAGTTTGCTATTTCCCAGGGGGTAGTAGGTTCTACAAAAGATTGGCAAAAACTAGATGAAGCGACAAAGCAAGCTACTCGTTTAGACTATGCCAATAACATGCTTAAACAAGCAGGGGCCGTAGGACAGGCAGCTCGTGAAGCCTATGGATATGGAAACGTTATGGGTAACTTAAAACAAGCGTGGCAAGACTTTCTAGCGAAAATAGGCACGCCTATTTTGGGAACGGTCGTATCGATTATTCAAAGCATTACGAAAAGCTTGAGCGGTTTAGGTGACAAGGTAGCTGCAGTTATACCAGATTTTGGAGGATTCCAAAAATCAGCTATGGACGCGTTCAATAGTATTCAAAATTCTGGTTTTGTGATGAATCTTCAATGGGCTTTCAAATGGATTAGTGACGCCATAAAAAATGTAGCTCAGGTAGTGCAAAAAGAAATGCCTGAAATAAAAGGGATTTTTGAAGATACCGGCAGTCAAGTATCCATGATATTTACGAAATTAGCAGGAGTATTTAGCACGTGGTCGATTACTTTTGCTGATATTTTCACTGCAGTAGTGCCTAAAGCAATTGAAATTTTTAAATCTGCATTTAAAACGATAAATACAGTTGTGTTACCAGCAATTGAAAAAATCGTCGAGGTGCTTTGGGACATATCAGGAGCTGTGAGTGAAGTTATCGTAAACGACGTCATCCCTGCATTTGATAAATTTACAAACACCATATCTAAAAACAAGACATTATTCAACTCACTCAAATCGGTAGTAGTAGGAGTAGGAGCGGCATTCATAACGTATAAAGGTATTATGAAAGGCATTAAAATTGCCCAAGAAGCATATAATACCGTAATGTTTGCTTCTAAGTTAGCAACAAAAGGCTTAGGCGCGGCAACGATAGCATTAGGCAAAGCCCAAGGTTCTTCTACTTTAGCTTTTAAACTAAATGTAGCGGCTGTCAAAGCAGCAGCGGTAGCGCAAAGAATATATAACGCAGCTCTAAATGCTAACCCGTTTGTTTTAATAATATCTGCAGTTGTTGCTTTGGTTGCAGCAGTCATTTATTTATGGAAAACAAATGATAAATTTAGAAAAGTGGTTATTGATGCGTGGAATGCAGTCAAAGAAACCGCATTGAAGGTATTTAAAAGTGTAGCCGACTTTGTTAAACAAACTTGGGATTCTATTGTTAAAACAGCTAGTGGGTTAAAAGATAGCTTAGTAAAAACGTGGAATGATATTACCGCCAAAGTCTCAGAAATTTGGAAGAAATTCACGGATGCTGGCAAGAAAACATTTGATGGCTTCAAAAAAACAGTCGAAAATGTTTTTAATGGCGTTAAGAATTTTCTTCAAACAGTATGGAATGTAATTTACGCTGTCGTAGGTGCGATAATCGTTAATACAATTAATATCTGGAAAGGTATTTTTGATGGCTTTAAAGCGTATTTCCAATATCTATGGGATCTCATAAAAGCAATTGCTACCGGTGTATGGGAAAAAATAGGTGATACCGTCATGGGGATTATTAACGGTTTTATCGGAGTGATAAAAGGTATTTTTGATGCTTTCAAAAATTTCTTTGAGCAACTGTGGTATACCATAGCGAACTTTGTAAAGAGCATTTGGGACGGAATTAAAAATACAATAACTTCAGTTGCTACGGCAATTAAAAACTTTGTCACTCCTATATTTAATGCCATTAAGACAACGATTACTAATGTCTTTAACGCAATTAAAAACACAGCAACTAATGTTTGGAATACCATTAAAACAACAATAATTAATGTTGCACAAGCAATTCTTAATTTTGTTACACCGATATTTAATACTATGAAAAACACGATAACGAACATTTTCAATGCCATTAGAAACACGGCTTCTAGTGTATGGAATAGTATTAAAACGACTATCTCTAACATCGTTACCGCGGTTAAAAATACAGTAACAAATATCTTTAATTCATTAAAAAATTCAATTACAAACATTTTTAATGCAATTAGAAATACAGCATCTACTGTTTGGAACAGTATTAAGTCAACCGTTTCTAACATAGTAAGTGCTATGGTGAACACCGTTAAAAATCTATTTAATGGTATGAAAAATGCTGTTTCTTCCATTTGGGAAGGGGTCAAATCAGTAATAACTAATGTTGTTAATGCTGTTAAAAATACCATATCCAATGTATGGGGTGGCATTACGGGTACTGTTTCAAACATCTTTAACGGCGTGAAAAATGCTATTGATGGACCCATGAACGCGGCTAAGAATCTCGTAAAAGGTGTAGTCGATGCGATTAAAGGGTTCTTTAACTTTAATATTAGTTGGCCGAAAATTCCTCTACCACACTTTTCTATCAGTCCGGCGGGTTGGTCTGCGGGTGACTTACTGAAAGGTAAAATACCAAGCTTGGGCATAGAGTGGTACAAAGATGGTGGTATCATGACCCAACCTACCTTATTTGGCATGAATGGAAACAATGCAATGATAGGTGGAGAAGCAGGGGCTGAGGCTGTCGCGCCTATTGATACACTTTTGGGATATGTCGAAACTGCTGTAAGAGGTGTGATGGCTGAACAAAAAGACGGGGATATCAATGTTACACAATACATTACGAGCCCTGAACCATTAACGCCTCGAGAAATTGCAAGAGAAACAAAATACAAGTTGCAGGACCTTGCAACACTGAGAAAATAAGGAGGTAGGTTGAATGTACGAACTCATTTATAAGAACTCAGAAGATTCTTTAATCAGTTTCGGTATTCAACCACCTTTTACCGTTAAAAGTAAGACGGGTTTTGGAGCTGTTGAAAATAAAATCATCACAGAAGAGCAATATGGCCTAGATGGTGTTATTAAAGTTTCGGAACGCTTAGACAAACGCGATTTAACGATAAAAGGTGAGATAATTGCAAAAGGAACAGAGGACCTATTCAATTTACAGCATGAAATGATAAAAACATTAAATCCCAAAACAGCAGGTACGTTGATTTACAGAGCATTTGATCATGAGTTTCAAATTGATGTGTTAGTAGTAAAAGCTCCTGACTTGCCAGATCCTGCTAAGAATATTACACAGGCCTTTACGTGTACCTTTCTAGCTTTAGATCCGTACTGGTCTGATATGAGTAAATATAATACGTTAATTCCCCTAGCCGTTGCCACAAAAAAACATATGTGGCCGCTAGAAATAACGAAAGGGTACGAGTTTGCTACACTTAAAAGTGGTGAGATTGTTCCTGTCACCAATGATGGTGATGTATCAGTGGGAGGCACGTTCTACTTTTCTTTAGGGGCAGAAGCTACCGATCCAGAAGTGTATAACGTAATTACTCAGGAATTTTTCCGATTTAAAGGTTCATTTGAAGCAGGTACTAAGTTTAAACTGGTAACGACTCGTGGGCAGAAAGAGGCAATCATGACGGACCCGAACGGTATAGAAACAAATGCTATGCCATTGCGAGACCCTAATTCCACTTTTCTGCAGCTTGAAAAAGGGGATAACTATTTTCAGGTGAAAGCCACAACAGGTATTGGGAATGTGATTGTACAACTTGACTTCCAGCCGTTGGTAGGTGGTGTGTAATGGAGTTAGAAATTTTTACTCAGGACCGAGATAATCAATGGAAATTTATTTCTGAAAAAGTATTTGATGGGTTTAAAAGTTTAACTGTTAAATTAAATTACTATACCTATTCAACGTTTGAGCTGTTTGTTGGTTTGACACCAGAAAATATACAAATGTTTGTTCCAGACACTGTCATTTATATGGAAGGTCTCTATTTCTATGTCGATGCCGTAGTCGTAGACGATCAGGCAACAGCACAAATAAAGGTGTCGGGAAAGTCACTTCTCGGGAAATCCTTAGATCGTATCGTTTATCGAATTTATAATAAAACGGCACCGCCAGAGCAAATTGTTTGGGAACACCTTAATAATGAAGTAGTAAACCCTTCGGATGTAAAAAGAAAAATTCAATATTTAAAATTGGATACCCAAGCTAATTTAGGGAATAAGTCTATCCAGTATCAGAATAGTTATGGTGTCGTAGCCGAAGAAGTGGAAACCCTTTGCACATCTTACGATTTTGGGATAAGAGAGACAGCTACTAAATTAGGCGTGCCTGGTAATACGTTATCTATTTTTAAAGGTCGAGATGTTTCGAGAACGATTGAGTTTTCAGACGAATACGAAAACCTAACAAAAGCGGGGTATCAGAACAATAACTTTGATGAATCTTCAACAGCTATTGTCTTCGGTGAAGGTGAAGGCTCAGAACGTAAAAGCGTAGTGGTTGGCAATGAGAAAGTAGGCTTGTTGCGAAAAGAGCTATACGTTGATGCACGCGACTTACAAAAGTCTTCAGATGAAGTTACTTTGACTGATTCGCAATATATCGAAGCCCTAAAAAATAGAGGGAATAACAAACTCTCAGAACGTAAACGAATTTTGACGTTAAGTGGTGAGGTGCCCACAAGCTCGAAACTGTTTAAATTAGGTGAAGATTATCAATTAGGTGACACGATTACTATTAAATCAAATCTATACAACTTGAAAAAAACATCAACAATAACAACCATTAAAAAGACCTACGATTCTAAAGGGCTTTTTATTGAACCGATTTTCGGTAAAGAAACACCTACCATTTTTGATGTTTTAGGTAGGTAGTAGGAGGAAATAAATGGAATGGAGTTTTCCGTGGCTATCTATTGATGGCGATAGAATGTATGATGACAGCGACTTCTCAAGATTTTTTGAAGGGCTTTTTTCTTATGGTGTTTCGCTGACAACAGCTAATGCACTGAAAGTTACCGTCAGTCCTAATGGCGGGATGAAAGTACAAGTCGATTCAGGTTATTCATTTACCGGTAAAGTCTTCTTAAATAGTAGTGCGAAAGCTTTAAGTATTGACGTAGCAAGCAGCACACAAGACAGAACAGACAGTATTGTAGTTCGAATGGATAAAAGTGTACGTGATGTATTTTTAGCTGTTAAAAAGAACGATACGACAGTAACCCGTACATCGGATGTCTATGAGCTACAGTTAGCCACAATAAGAGTGCCCCGAAATGTTTCTAGTATTACAGGTGATTTAATCACAGATAAACGGGCAGACGAGAAAGTGTGCGGTTATTCATCGCCGTTTCAAAAAGTCAACGTTTCGGGTTTAGAAGATCAATACACAGCTCTATTAAAAGCGATTATTGATAAGATGAACCAATACACAGAAGATGAAAAAGTAAAATTTGAAGCAGATATGCAAGCAATCCTTACCAAAGGAAACGAGTATATACAACAAGCACAAGCAGATTGGCAGGCGTTTTTAGAGAGTATCTCTCAATCGATGGAGGGCGATGTAGCTTTAAATCTACAGAAACAAATCACAAGTTTAACACCAGATCAGCTGTTATTCACAAAAAATGATTTGCCTTTTGATTACCCGATTGTTGAAGTGCTGGCTTTAATAAACGGTTTTGGCATTACGCCGTTAGGAGAAGAGAACTGGTTAGGCGACATTCCAGAAACTATACCGAATAAAATTGGTTATCCAACAAAAAACGCTATTACGGTGAAAGTGCCTACCGATTGGAAAATGTCCTCACCTAAAATAAGTGAAGTCAATCCGTTTGTATATTTATTAAACGAAGGAAACAAAAGTGTACAAATTAAGATAAAGGGGTCGAAATAAATGAAAACAAATTTTGAACGTGGTCAACTAAATGCACAAGATGATTTAAACGCTAATTTTACAGAAATAGAAGAGTTCATGAAAAAAGAGCCCCCATTTGAAGCATACTTTGGAACTGGGCCTGATGGAACTGATATTTCATCAGGTTATACTTATGTATTAGGTCCTTTGGTAGGAACTGATTTTGGGCATAGTCAATCAAATTTACCTTTTGTAATTAGTGCAGACAACACTTCAATTACTTTCACAAGAGAAGCAACTGTTAGTATTATCAGCACTTTCAAATTTCACGGTAGTAGCGGTGGTACTGACTATGCCTATGCAGTTGCAAGTATTGGATCTAAAAACTATTATATTTCTCAAATAGGTGTTCCACCTTCATTGTCATTAGATAAAGCTAGTACAATAGATGGGTCTGCTAACGTTAAAGTACAAGAGGGGGATGTGCTTACGTTCAAGGCAAGTATTCGGGAGGGTAAAAAACTTTTCCGGACGGCACTTGTTTCGTTAGCTATAAAAGAAATTAATGGTATTTAGGTAAAGGAAGAAGGAAACTTATGTGAAAGATGAACTTGTTCAGGATATGGTCGAGCGCCTTGTACGCATTGAAACAAAGCTAGATAACTACGAATTGTTAAGGGAAAAAACAGAAGATGCTAAAGAAAAGGCTGATCATGCTTTTTCTATTGCTAAAAATAATGTAGAAGACATCAAAGAAATAAAAGAAAATCAAAAATGGACTTGGCGGACAATTGCTGGCATAGGAGTGTCAGTAGTTGTCTATTTATTTACAAAATATTTAGGAGGTGTGTAAGGATGATACTACCAGACAAGTATTACAAAATTATCAAATGGGGAGTACTTACGGTGCTTCCTGCGGGATCTGTTTTAGTAGCAACGTTAGGTAAAGCTTATGGGTGGCAACAAACAGATACGGCAGTGTTGACTATTAACGCTGTATCAGCATTTTTAGGAGTTGTAACAGGTGTGTCAGCATATAACTTAAAAGACAAGGAGAAATAAAAATGAAAAAGAAACTATTAGTAGGAGCGCTAGTCGCTCTATTTTTTATGCCTACAATTAATGTGGATGCGTACCAAGTCGAAACACGTGGAAATATTAACGCAGGTTGGCCAATGACTATTAACCGATACATCATTGCGCACGATACTGCAAATATGGATGCTGGTGTAGAAAATGAAGCCAATAACATGCTTAACAACTGGCAACGACAAGAAGCGTTTACGCAATATGTTGTAGGTGGAGGGGGCCGTGTACTTCAGGTAGCGGAAAACGGTCGTATAGCTTGGGGCGCAGGAGATGCAAACCCTTATGCTTATGCACAAGTCGAATTAGCCAATACTTCAAATAAAGCTATGTTTAAGAAAGACTATGCAGCTTACGTTAACTTATTACGTGATTTAGCACGTCAAATTAATGTGACGTTTGATTTAGACGATCCGACAGGTTACGGCATAAAAACTCATTTGTGGGTGACAAACAATTTAGGTGGAAATCACACAGATCCATACGGCTATTTGGCATCTTGGGGGATTAGTAAGGCACAGTTTGCACAAGATTTACAAACTGGATTGCCAGAAGATGGCTCGGATGTTATTGTAAACCCTGGCAAGCCTAATAAACCTAAATATAAAGTAGGACAAAATATCCGATTCACTACTATATACAAAAATCCAGACGCACCAATTTCACAGCATATCAACGCAGATACACTGTGGACACAAGTTGGAACCATTACGCAAAAACTAAATGGCCGTAAAAATTTATATCGTATTGAAAATAGCGGAAAATTATTAGGTTATGCGAACGATGGCGATATTGCTGAATTATGGGAAAATAGCAAACCAAAACCAGCTAAAGTTTTTACTATCGGTGTAAATGAAGGGATTGTGTTACGTACTGGATCACCTAGTTTGTATTCGCCAGTTTACGGTGTGTGGCCAAAAGGTGCACAATTTAGATATGATTCCGTTCGTGTGGCAGACGGCTATGTTTTCTTAGGTGGTTCTGATGTAAACGGAACACGTATTTATATTCCTGTTGGACCTAATGATGGCAACCCAAATAACACTTGGGGGACTGGATATTAATGTATAAGAAAAGCCTACTTCTCAATTTCGAGAGGTAGGCTTATTTTTTATGCAATTATTTAGGTTCACGAACGATATAAATCATATCGCCGTCAACAAATTGTTTTTCGTTATGCTCGAAGTCTTCGCCGTCGTATTGTTCAAGATATTCAACGTCTTTTTCAGTTACGTTCAAGCCGCAATGTTCAGCAACTTCTTTTTCATTTTCGTAAGTAGTCCCATAGACGTTCATTCCTGAATCAATCATTTCGATAATTTTTTCTTTTGTCATTTTAATATCCCCTTTATTTTCAATTTGTTGTTCTTGTAGTGCTAATGTAGTTAATCTCACACCAATTTCAATACTAGATTTTCCAATCTCGGAAAAATTATTTTTTAACTTTGATAAGCGAGATTGTGCAACTCCTGTTTCTTTGTTTATGAAGTATTGAGAGCGGTTTTCTAACAGCCACTCAATTTTATCAGTATCAACAATCATGAAAAAACCTCCTTATCGTTTCATTACATACCAAATTAGCGCGATGAAACCAATCCAACCTATAAGAGCCTTCCAGTCGAACTTAATTCGTTCCATTTCAATAGTTGTTTTACCTTTTCGCCATACTTTTTTATCGCCTATTTTCATAATAATCACGAATGTGCTATAATTATCATAGAAGCAAGGGAGAGTTAATCTCCCCAGCTAAACTTGATTGAGAATTTGAAGAACAGTAAGTTGATTTCTAAGGTCATTTCTGTTTTTCGAGTTCTCTTTTTTCTATGTCGTCCGCACATCTTTTGCTCCTTCCTTCAGTATTTGTAAGCCATTAACTAACTTACATACTTATTATATCTCTACAGAGATATAAAGTCAACAGGTTTTCTTAAGATAATTTTATTTTTTTTGTAATATTTCTCTTGAAAAGAAGAACTTATGTTCGTATAATATTTCCGATAGGAGAGTGTGAAGAGATGGTGAGACGAACTAAAAAAGAGTTTAAACCTTATAATGAATATGTAGATAGACCTTTTGAATTAAAGTGGCCAACGGCATTTCCATTGGGTGAATTAACAGAAGCAATTAAAAACACAGACGAATACCACGCTCGAAATATTGAAAGACTACCACAGCAATCGCAGCGACAAATAGAATATTTTTTAGATCGTTCAATTAAGCAAAATAAGGTACTAGAAATCCAGTTGAACTCGTTAGATGAATATGATCGCGTAAAACCACACGTTTGCGGTGTTTTTCGGGGAATGGCAGAATTCGATGTTGTTCTAATTGGTGAACAAGAAATCGATTTTTACGACATAAGACATATTCAGATTCATAATTTCACCAAATGGAGTGAAGAACACATACCTGAAGAAAATCCATTTGAGGAAGAACCAGAACATTGCGAAACAATAGATGAATTTGTTGATGAATATTTTGATGATGAATGGATAGAATAAATAATAGTTCTATGCAAACATAAAATAACAATAAAATATCTTTGTTTGTGGGCAGAAATATGGGCAGAAACTAAAGAAAACTAAATTAACTAAATTAAACACACATGGTATAAATGTTTAGTTTAAACGAATTTATTTTAAAGTATATTGTTATTTAATAACTCGTAACGCGTAGGTCACAGGTTCGATCCCTGCAGCTGGCATCTAAAAAAACAAACAGGCACTACCAGATGGTAGTGCCTGTCTGTTTTTTTAGATAAAATTTTGGATTAGTGCAAATGAAGCAATGCCTACCAGTACAATAAGTAATAAGTTTTTAGAGAGTATTGCGGCTAAAATGGTAGGAAATGAAGCGAATAAATAAGGAAGATTGAGGCTTGGTAAATGCCCTATTCTTTGTTCAAATAAGCTACTAAACCATAAGGCTGACATAATCACAATGGGAACAAAACTTAGATATTCTAATAATTTCTGTGGCAGACTGATTTTTTTTAAAAGTAAAAATGGCAGTATTCTTGAAAGCCAGGTTGCAACGGTACAGCCTAAAATTGTTAAAAAGAGATACTCAGAAGAAGGCATGTTTTATCATCACTCCTATTCCACAACCGATTAACGTGACAACTAAGACAATTAAATTACTGGGAATAAAAATTAGACCAATAGACATCAACCCAAAAGTAATCAGGACCATGATGAGTTGTAAAGCGATTTTCATGGAACGATCACTAATTATCTGCAGATAAAGTAAACCAATGAACATAGCCACGACCGCAAACTCAAGACCTAATGCTTGAGGGTTTGCAATAAAGCGCCCTAGATAGGCACCGATGATCGTCGAAAAAACCCAAGTCGCATAGGAAATCAAATTGGCAGCATTAAACCACTCAAAACTTAAACGTCCTTTGGTATGGTTTAATTTATTCATTCCTAGTGCAAAACTTTCATCCGTCAGTAAGGTTCCCAACCAGAGATTTTTACCGAGAGATTCGGCTTTAAAGTAAGGCGCAATGGTCATTCCCATAAGAATCATACGCGCATTTACTAAGAAAGTCGCTAACACAATAGATAAGATAGGGCTGCCGCCAGTCAACATACTAACTGTTACAAACTGAGCAGATCCTGCAAAAATAAAAAACGACATCGCACTAACAATCAGAGGGGAAAAACCTGCTGCTTGTCCTACGATACCAAAAGCAATGCCAATACCAATATAGCCAAAAACCGTTGGCAAGGCTTCACGAATGCCAGTGCGTGCATCTAATTGGTGGTTCATTCTCTTTTTTTCCTTCTTTCTGTATAAAATTTAAACACGTGTGTCTGAAAATCTAGACCTTCGATAATAAGACACAACGAGCGAATGAGCGTTTTCATTATTAACCACTCCTTTTGAACAACTAAGATATATATTGTATAATACAATAAAGAATACTTTTGTTCAATATATTAAACTTTTGGATGATAAAAAGAAACAGAAGGAGCAACTATTTTGGAGATTAATACAATTATTGGCAATAATTTAAAAAAAATTAGACAAGAAAAAAAACTTACGTTAGATGAACTAGTTGGGATAACCGGAGTGAGTAAAGGGATGCTTTCGCAGATTGAAAAAGGAACCACCAATCCTACCATAAATACAATTTGGAAAATAAGTAATGGACTCAATGTTCCATATACGTATTTATTAGAAGATGACTATGTTAAAGAAAATCCCGTGGTTAAAAAAACTGAGACGGTAACACAACATTCTGAAGATCACTCCTATCGAGTCTTTAATTACTACTCAGACAACCAGGAAAGAAACTTTGAACTCTTTCAGTTTGAATTAGATCCAGGGAAAAAGTATCAAGCTGTTGGGCATTCAAAACGTTCGACAGAATATGTCATGGTTATTCAAGGATCATTAGCTCTTGAAGTGGGCGGTCAGAGATATCTTCTTCCAAAAGACGCTGCTATGTATTTTGATGCTAATCAAGTACACACGTATATAAATGACGGAACAGAGAAAGTCCAAGCAGTCGTCATTAACTATTATACGTAACAGTGGAAAATAAACATTAGAAAATTGCTGCATCTGTTATTTTATGGACAAAAAAAGTAAACAATGCTACCCTAAAAATAATAGAAAATGAAAGATAAAAGAAGAGGTCAAAATGAATAAAAAAATTGAAAGTCTTGGTAATACAGCATTAAGTTTACTAAGTAATACGATTATTGTTGTGCCTTATTTACTTTACATTCAATTGAGTGATGGACACAACCTTCTAACAATTTTACCATTTGTCTTATTTTATACATTGCGTATGACAGGCATTTTTCTAGTTCGAGGAATTAATTTGTCTTTGACTAGTCTAGGTCTACTAAAGATTTCTCTATTGTTAGGCTTGGCAGGATCCTTAATTGGGATCGCCGGCGTTTTTTCTTTCCCGCTTTATAGTATTTCAGGAATGTTGTTAGGACTTAGTGGGGCGTTGTTGCCACCAAGTAATCAATCAATTCGCTTTTTCTTGAAAGAAGAAGGTCAAAAAATCAGTCACAGCAATCTTTTAACGACAGTCTTATTGACCGCTGTTTTATTTGGCGCTTTATTTTTTAAAGCGACTGAGATTGGACTGGCGTTATTGGTGTACGCGCTCTATTTTCTGCTTGCTTTAGTAGCAATCAAGAGCTATCCTGTTTCATTAAACGAGCTAGAAGAAGAATCAGCAGAAGTTTCACGAAAAGAATTAATTCTGTTTGTTATCTTTTTTGTGTTATTACTTTTATTAAGAAGTGGTCGCTTATTAACGAATGCGGTGGAATTTGATTATGCGATTGTTGGCGCCTGCTGTTTCTTTGTGGTGGCTGTCCTTTTCGTTAGTCATTATGGCAAACGCGGCGCATATAAAGTATCATTAGAAATGAATCTTGCGACCTTGATTAACGGGATTGTCGGGAACTATTTATTTTTATTTGGCTCCATTTATGTTGCAGGGGTTTATGGCAGAGCTCATATGGGCATCTATCTCTATTTACCTTATGTTTTAGGGATGATTTTTGCAATGATTGCAGCTAGTAAAACGAAACAATGGTCAAACAACATACCAATGGTTGGTCTGGCGGGAAGTTTGGGAATATTACTTCTTACCTCGTGGACTATTTTAGGCCTGTTTCTCTTGAGTTTTTTCAAAAGCACATTGAATAGCTTTTTAGCTAGGCGATATTATCAAGAGACAGATTTGCCAAAAGATAGCCGCATCCTTATCAAATATACAACACAAACAAAAGGGAGTTTATTCCATCAATTTATTTTGATGGCGCTTATGTTAGTCACTGTAGTAGGCAAAGGTGGCACGACACAATTTTTATTAGAATTGACTGGCGGCAAAGGCATTTCAATGCAAACAAGTCAATTTTTAACTTTCATTAAAAATAGTAACTCGCTCTTAGTGTTATTGTTTATTGCAGTTTATTTCGTGGTCGTTTTTCGTCAAAAGAAACGATAATTTACAAATATTAATAAAAAAATACTTGGAAAAACAGTGATTGTGGCTGATTTTCCAAGTATTTTTTTATGAAAAGCTGTTTTTTTTTTCGAAGATTCAAAAAAAATTAATCAATTGTTTCATTTTTAACAAGCTATTATTAGGTTATATGAATTTTATTGAAAGGGGATTAGTATGAAGAAAAAAACTTTTTCTTTTGTGATGTTGAGTATACTTCTCGCACAAAATTTCGGGTTTGCCGTAAATGCCTATGCTGTAACAACGACAGAAGCACAAACAGAGACCACTGATACAGCAAAAAAAGAGGCAGAGTTATCGAACTCAACACCATCTTTACCTTTAGCAACAACGACTACTTCAGAAATGAATCAACCAACTGCAACAACTGAATCGCAAACCACAGAGGCGAGCACAACAGCTTCCAGTGATGCTGCTACACCATCTGAACAACAAACAACGGAGGACAAGGACACCTCACTTAATGAAAAAGCCCTACCAGATGTTCAAGCGCCAATTACAGATGAACTACTTGACAGTATGAGTCTTGCGCCGATTGGTGGAACAGAATACAGCCAAACAGAGGTTCACCGCGAATTAAATACAACACCGGTAACCGCTACGTTCCAATTTGCTGTTGGAAACACAGGTTATGCACCTGGATCAGTTTATACAGTTCAATTACCAGAACATTTAGGTTATTCAACTGTTAGCGGAGATGTGACGGGCATTGGCGCAACTTGGGCAGTCGATGCGGCAACCAAAACATTAAGTATTACGTTTAATCAACGAGTTTCAGATACTTCCTTTAAAGTAGAACTAAAAAGTTATCTAACAACAGAGGCGGAACCATTAATCAAAATTGAAACTCCAGGAAAAAATAAAAAAACCTACTCGTTTGATTTATATGAACAAGTGGAACCAATTCAATATAACGAACGAACCAGAACGACGGGGTTAGATGGCGAAATTTTTTATAATTTAGACCGGACGTTAACTGGCAATCAAACATTAGAATTATTAACAACAGAGACGCCAGGCGCTGTCTTTGGAAAACAAGATAACTTGGAACCTCAAGTTTTCAGTTACGATGTTGATATTAATGGTCAGATTTTACCAGAAACGCAAGCCCTGTTAACACCTGGCAAAGATTATACATTAAGCGATAATTCACTCGGGCGGATTGCTGTAACCGTTCCAAACATGAATCAACAAAAAGCCTATTCCTTATCGATTAATCGGACAATTTATTTAGAGAGTGTTTCGGACTACAGTTATTCATTTTATCAGCAATATCCAACAACCAAGTTAGGTTCTCTTTCGTTAAAAAATACGACAGGAACGAATAAAACAACCGATTTTACTGCTAAGACGAGTCAAACAAGTAAAGTAATTGCTGATCGTGAAATGCGTAGTATGTCCTATATCAGTTTTCAAAGCAAAGGGAAATATTATGTAACAATTTATGGCACATTAACAGAAACAAAAGTGGGTCAACAAATCGTATTAGAGAGTACAAACGGTCAAGAAATTAAGAATCCTAAATTTACGGCGTATGGTCCTTTATATGAAAATGTAAAATTGGAAGACTATTTTGATATTAAAACTGAAGGTGGCAAGCTTACCTTAACGGCCACAAAAGATAGCTATTTAAGAATAAATATTTCTGATTTAACAATGGATTTTGACAAGAAGGA
>OMJG01000515.1_pt1 | contig 28455 bp, 24 predicted proteins | sample 1646431 | NCBI WGS metagenome assembly OMJG01 (sample SAMN03771674, study PRJEB25209) | food metagenome | isolation source: Cotija cheese | place: Mexico:Jalisco,Michoacan | collected 2011-12-12
AACGCATTGTTGGGCAAATCCAGAACGGGGTACGGATCGGCTGTTTAACTGGCTGCAAGTTTCATGGTCTCTGGGTGCCACCATTCTCGGGAACACACGTCACATACCGAACCGGCACTAAGCCGCAATCAGCCTCAAGGACAGTAGTACACCGGTATGATGCGCCTCTGTCAGATACTGTCGTTTGGGATATCCACGATTGTCTGCGCCAAGTACTTCGGGCACATGATCCTGAGACAGCTCTCGTCGTTCTCGAATCGGCTGTCCATATAGGGTTAATCCGCAGCTACGAGGCGCATACTCTTATTAAGGATGCGCCGCGGCGAAGCCAGCATCTCTCCCGCCATCTCTCAAATACCGAATCCGGCAGCGAGACTCGGGCCAGCTACTTCTTTCGCGCGCGAGGCGTAAAGGTAAGAAATCAGGTAGAGATTCCCACGGTCGGGCGCGTTGATATCCTCGTTGGTGACAGGTTGATTGTTGAGTGCGATAGTGATCGGTTCCATGCCACTCAAGAAAGCTATGAGAATGATCGACGCAGGGATCTGGCCGCAATCGACTTAGGCTATGAGACCACCCGGCTTAGCTATAGCCAGATCTGGGACCGTTGGGAAGCTACCAAGCAGAGCCTTCTCATCCAGATCCGGAACAATCGTCACCGTTGGCCACGGTAGCCCTGATTCAACTCCGTATGCAGTGTCAGGCCCCAGTATATGAAGGGCCAGCATCGTAGTCGGAGCCATAATTGAGCCATCGCAGACTTCGCTGATCGAGCAAAGCCGTATAGCTCCGTATACGATGCTCGACCCCCAGATTTGGCAGTCAGCGTTTCCATGCAGAGTTGAACGAGGATGACACCGCGAAATAAGACCGAACCGTTAGGAGTAACCGTGCGGTGAGGCACTTAGACCCCGAAAAAGAAACGGACCCGACTTGTAACAGTCGGGCCCAAAAGAAAGCAGCTAAACTCTGGGCGGACGCCAGATGACGATCTCCGCAGCCCGAGGGAAGATAACATCGCTGCCAGAGGCAGTGCCACCCGCTTTCCCGTTGTCTCTTGTGCCGGCGGCGCCAGCAGCAGAACTATGCCCGAAGTCGCGCCCAACCATCCGTTCCCGCAGTTCGGCAGCACGAGCGAACAGGGTCACATCCCCGTCAACATCTGCGGCGAACACGCGCTGATCGAGCATCTTGCGCTGATCCACGCGCTCCTGCAGATTCTTCGCCCGCTTGCGCAGGCGGCTGTTTTGCTGGCGTAGCTGATCGTTCTCGCGTTGAAGAGCGAAGATACGCGAGATCCCAACCAGATTGATGCCCTCGTTCTGGGAGAGCTCTTGGATGGTCACCAGTTTATCTACATCCGCCAAGGAGTAGCGGCGCCCACCGCCGCGCGTTCGCTTGGCGGGCACCAACCCCATGCGGTCATACTGACGAACCGTCTGAGGGTGCATGCCCGCTAGCTCCGCGGCAACAGACACCGTCAGGATTGCAGCATCACGCCCAGCGATCGCCATGTTTAACTCCTCGCTAGTTTCATGAAGTCAGCGCGAGGATCAGCATCGCGGGTAGCGGCAGTGAATAACTCTGCGGCCTTCCTCGCCTCATCGGACATCTTCTTCGGAACCATCACCTTCAAGCGTACATACATATCGCCCCGGGCCACCTTCCCCTTGGGGAGGCCGCGGTGCTTAACTCGCAGCAGCTTGTCGGTTGAGGAACCGGCTGGAACCTTGACCGAAACGTTCTTTCCATCAAGCGTTGGCACTTCAACGGTTCCGCCAAGGGCGGCCTCGCCAAAGGACACGGGAACATCAACGTAAACATCGTTTCCCCGCACCTCGTATACCGGGTGCTTTTCCACGTGAATCGTCACGATGATATCGCCCGCTGGCCCGCCGTTCGCTCCGGCACCACCCTTTCCGCTCACGCGGATCTTCTGCCCCTCGGACACCCCAGCTGGGATACGTGCCGTGACTGTACGCCCATCAGCTGCGGTCATCTTGACAGTTGAACCAGAGACGGCGTCTCGCAGTGGGATGGAGACTTCTGTGGCTAGATCCTGCCCGCGCTGTGGCCGCCGCGATGAACCGAAGCCACCGCCGCCGCCAAACATCTGCGACAGGATATCGTCGAAGCCGCCACCGGCCCCGCCACCGGAACTCGAGAAGCGGACGTTCCCGCCGTTACCGCCGCCAAACATTGAGAATATGTCCTCGAATCCAGCGCCGCCAGCACCGCCTGGACCGCCAGATCCAGCAGCAAAGCGCGGTCCGCCACCAGAGAGTGCCCGAATTGCATCGTACTGCTTGCGATCCTCTTCATTGGAGAGAACCTGGTAGGCCTCCCCCACTTCCTTGAAGCGATCTTCGGCTGACTCATCGCCGGGGTTGCGATCCGGATGATACTGCTTGGCTAACTTGCGGTAGGCCCGCTTGATCTCATCCGCTGAGGCGTCCTTAGACACGCCTAAGGCTTTGTAGAAATCCTTTTCCATCCAGTCTTGACTGGCGCCTGCCATCACGCCTCACCTCCTTCGAATGGTGTGCCACCCAATAAGGAGGCGCACCAACAGTTCTTACTCAGGGGATACCACTCCAACGCGTGCAGCGCGCAAAAGCTTCTCGCCCTGACGATATCCCGGTTGAATCAGCGCGAACACAGTCTCGGACGTTGCTTCGTCCGAAGTCTGATGCATGAGCGCCTCGTGAATATTCGGATCGAATTCGTCCCCCTCGGCGCCGAAGCGCTCCACCTGATAATTGGTGAGGAGGATCTGTTCGATCTTCTCGGCAATCTGTCCGGTAGGTCCCTCGAGATCTCCGTGCTGACGCGCCAGCTCAACATCGTCGAGCACCGGCAGAAGGTTGTCGATCACTGATGCGACGCCTTCTTCCTTGCGTGTCACGCCCTCTTGCTTGGAGCGGCGCACGTAGGCGTTGTACTCCTGCTGGACGTTGTACACATCGGCGCGAGCCCGAGCGAGCTGATCCTCCAGCGACGAGATGGTATTCATCGCCTCGCTGAGCGGATCGGTCAGTTCCCCGGCGGAATCGGTGGACTCATCGGATTCAGTCGATTCGTCAGAATCCCCCGCCTCACCCGAAACATCCGGGCCCGCCTGAGCCGCGGTGCCAGCGCCTTCAGCACCGGCACCTACAGACTCAGTGCCGTCCGCAGCCGCCTCTTCAGCAGTCCAATCCTCGCGATCTCCGGGAACCTGTTGGTTCTCTTCACTCACTTAGTATCATCCTCATCGTCTACGATTTCGGCGTCTACAACGTCATCATCGGAGCCGGCCTGCCCAGCGGCACCGGCCTCGGTGAAGCCCTCAGCACCAGCGCCAGCATCCGCACCCTCGGCCTGAGCGGCGGAGTACAGTGCTTGGCCAATGGCCTGCGACTTCTCGTTGAGTTCGTCCAGAGCCGTCTTGATGGCGTCCACGTCCTCGCCCTTCAGCGCCTCACGGACCTTGTCGGCTGCTTCACGAACGTCGGTTGCAACGTTATCCGGCAGCTTATCGGCGTTGTCCTTGAGGAGCTGATCGATGGAGTACACGGTCTGCTCGGCCTGATTGCGGGTCTCGGCTTCCTCGCGGCGCGCGGCGTCTTCTGCAGCGTGCGCTTCGGCTTCCTTGACCATGCGATCGATGTCTTCCTTCGGCAGAGCAGATCCACCGGTAATGGTCATGGACTGCTCCTTGCCCGTTCCCTTATCGGTAGCGGACACGTGCACGATTCCGTTGGCATCGATATCGAAGGTGACCTCAACCTGCGGCAGCCCACGCGGAGCCGGAGCAATTCCGGTCAGCTCAAACGTTCCGAGCGGCTTGTTGTCGCGGGTGAACTCGCGCTCGCCTTGGAACACCTGAATCGCCACGGAGGGCTGGTTGTCCTCGGCCGTAGAGAAGATTTCGGACCGCTTGGTCGGAATAGCAGTGTTGCGCTCGATCAGCTTGGTCATGATGCCACCCTTGGTTTCGATACCAAGGGAAAGCGGCGTCACGTCAATGAGCAGCACGTCCTTGCGGTCACCGGTGATAACACCGGCCTGCAGGGCAGCGCCAACTGCAACAACCTCATCGGGGTTCACGCCCTTGTTGGGGTCGCGGCCATTGGTCAGATCCTTAACAACCTGGGTTACGGAAGGCATACGAGTGGAACCGCCCACCAGAACCACATGATCGATCTCGCCGATCTTGACGCTAGCATCGCGAATCACGTTGTGGAACGGAGCCTTGGTCCGCTCCAGCAGATCCTTGGTCATGTCCTCGAACTTCGCGCGGGTGAGAGTCTCATCCACGTGCAGCGGGGTGCCATCGGCGGACATCGAGATGTAGGGCAGTGACACGTTCGTTGTAGTGGCCGAAGAAAGCTCCTTCTTCGCCTTCTCAGCGGCCTCACGCAAACGCTGCAGCGCGATCTTGTCCTTGGAAAGATCCACGCCGGAGGATGCCTTCACCTGCTGAACCAGCCAGTCAACAACGCGCTGATCCCAGTCATCGCCACCCAGCTTGTTATCACCGGATGTGGCGCGCACCTGAATGGTGGAGAATCCGTCGTCGTCCTTCCCAACTTCCAGCAGCGAAACGTCGAACGTACCGCCACCAAGATCGAAAACGAGGATCTCTTCGTCTTCCTTGCCCTTTTCGAGGCCGTAGGCCAGAGCCGCGGCGGTGGGCTCGTTGACGATGCGCTGGACGTTCAGGCCCGCGATCGAGCCGGCGTCCTTGGTGGCCTGACGCTGAGCGTCGTTGAAGTAGGCCGGGACGGTAATCACGGCGTCCGTGACGGATTCGCCGAGGTAGCTTTCCGCGTCCTTCTTGAGCTTTTGCAGGATGAAGGCGGAAATCTGCTGTGGGGTGTACTTGGTGTCATCGATAGTCACGGACCAGTCGGTGCCCATGTGGCGCTTGACGGACGAAATCGTCCGATCAACGTTCGTGACGGCCTGGTGCTTGGCAACTTCTCCTACAACAACCTCGCCGGTCTTGAGGAAACCCACCACCGACGGCGTGGTCCGCGAACCCTCGGCGTTCGCGATAACTGTGGGCTCGCCGCCCTCCAGAACTGCTACGCAAGAGTTCGTTGTACCAAGATCAATACCTACTGCACGTGCCATTTGATTCTCCTTGTCTTACCAAGCCGCTCGCGCGGCGCTACGTTATTAGTTTGTCTGGCGGAAGAACCTATGTCCACTAGGCTCTTCCATTCTTGAGTCCACCATACTCAACTTTGGATAGGCTAGTTCTATTCCCAACAGTTACGATTTGGCGATATTTCGGGGATTTTTGGCGACGACGACCTTCTCGTTCCATGCCCTGATCGCCCATGGCTTATTCGTCACAGCGTGGGCGAATGTGAGGCAAGACATATGGCGGAGGGGGTTCCATTTACGCAACGTTTGTGTCACGATATTCGTGAAGTTAGGAACACCTAACCCGAAAGGAGCGTTAATGGAGTCGGTAGCTGTTGTAGCCACGGATCGCGCAGAGCGGTACGGCAAGCAACTCGTCGGCCACATGAGCCGCAAAATTTCGGGTGAGTGGACCGGGCAATCCGGATATCTTGACTTCAATGGCCGGGGAAGAGTTGAACTCTCCGCTGGCGCCGATTCCCTCAAGCTGGAGCTGATTTCTGACGATTCCGAGACCGAACGTCTCGAAGAGATTGTTGGAGTCCATCTGGCACGATTCGGTTCGAAGGACGGGATGTCCGTTGCTTGGAATCGCAAATCTAGCGAGGCGGGAACCGTTCAGGGCCCGTACTCCGAAGAGGATATGAAGGCATTCGCTGAGGCTAGAAAAGCTCGGCGGAAAGCATAACTGAATACCAACAAACTAAGTTGCGCCGCACGGACCCTTGCTGACACACCTCCCGTGCGGCGCATCTTTATGCTATCCCGGGGCTAGCGGCGTGTCCTCGGTTCGCTCAGGTTCATGCCGTTCCCCAGAGATTGCGCCTCCTCCCCAAGACTGCGTCATATCTCTGGATATTCGGGACTAGAAGGCGTCACGGTCCGTTGGGCAGCTCATACAGCGCGGGCCGCCGCGGCCTCGGCCCAGCTGACTCCCCGAGATCTCCAGAACCTCGATGCCGTTGGAACGTAGATAATCATTACACAGCGTGTTGTGTTGATATGCGATCACTCGGCCAGGGCTCGTGGCTAGAACGTTAAAGCCATCGTGCCACTGTTCACGCTCGGTCTGCGTAGATGAGGCGTCCGGGGTCAGGACGCGCACCGAACCGACACCCATAGCCTGCGCGATCACATCCCACATGTCTTCTGGGGCGTGGGTTGAGACGTCGATGCGCCCGGCTGACACCGGCGTGAGCATCATTGACTCCAACAAGCCCGGGTATACCAGAAAAGACTCTGGGTCCACCATGGTGAGGATGGTATCAAGGTGCATAAATGCGCGGGTTTTTGGGACGTTGAGCGCCACGGCACGCTTGGCCGAGCTTGCGGCGAAGAGCTGCGCGGCAAGGCGTTCCACTCCCTGCGGCGTTGTGCGCTCCGACACGCCGATCAAGACAGTTTCATCATTGAGCACCGCAATGTCCCCGCCCTCAATCGCCGCCGGGCCATCCGCCGTCCCGTTGTTCCACTTGCGTGTTCCGGCAAACATCGGATGCCACGTGTAAATGATCGTCATGTTCACCGTCTCCCGGCGCCGGGCGCGGCGATTCAGCGAATGGACGGATACGCCATCGTATATCCACGCCGAGGAATCCCTCGTGAAGAGGTGGTTTGGGAGGCAAGAGAACGTCATGTCCCCCGGGCCGAGGGTCTCCAGATAAAGCGAGCCCGGAGCGTGACCGGCCGCGGCCAGCTCATCCTTAGTGAGCCCGCAGATCAGCAGCTCCGCCAGCGCTTCGGTAGTCAAAGTCGAGGCATAATCCGCGAGTGCACCAGCTACCGCGACGCCGTAGGAGCGCGGATCAAAGGTGGTCTCAATCGCGTATTCGCGGGCGTCCGGGTTTGTGAGCGCCTGTGCAAGCAGCTCCTCAAGGTAGAGGACTTCGGCTCCTTCGCCCCGGAGAACATCGGCGAATCCATCATGCTCCGATTGAGCCTTCTCAACCCACGGGACGTCATCGTAGAGAAGCGAATCCATCGTGGAAGGGGTTACCCGCGCTAGCTCATTGCCCGGCCGGTGAACGATCACTTGGCGTAGGTGCCCTGTCTCGGATGCGATACCCATGGTCACATCTTAGCGGCTAGCCCCACTGCGGGTTTGCGCCACTTCACTAGGTAGTGGCGTGGCGCAAACCGTGTAAAGGCCTGCATAATTTCGTGACAGGGAGCGTTGGCTTCTTCATGGGGCACCTCAGTCCTTCTCCCACGAACTTATTCAGATCGATAATCCCGTGCGAGACTAGCCAACCTGCAAGCCGTGCGCGGCCGCAACCGCCCTGTTAACAACCTTGCCACCTTGTATGTTGAGCCCTTTGGCCAGTGCCTTGTCATCGGCAACAGCTTGCTCCCACCCCTTCTCTGCAAGCGCGATCGCGTAGGAAATGGTCGCGTTGGTCAGAGCAATGGTGCTGGTGCGGGGCACGGCACCAGGCATATTCGCTACGCAGTAGTAAGTCGAGTTATGGACCGCATACGTGGGATCGTCATGCGTGGTGGGACGTGATCCCTCGAAGCATCCACCCTGATCGATGGCAATATCAACAAGGACTGACCCAGGTTTCATCCCAGCAACCATATCGTCGGTCACCAGCTTGGGCGCTGCCGCACCAGGAATTAGCACCGATCCGATCACCAGATCCGCATCCTGCACGGCCTCCGCCACGGTGTGGGGCGAGGAGCGGAGAGTGGTGATGTGACCATCGAACCGCGCTTCCAACTCCGCCAACCGCGGCAAGTTCACATCCAGAACCGTAACCTCAGCGCCTAGCCCCAACGCGTTGGCTGCGGCATTCTCTCCGGCGGTTCCTCCACCAACAACCACGGTGCGACCGCGAGGAACACCGGGGATCCCGCCCAGAAGCAGACCGCGTCCGCCATTCGTCTTCATCAACTGATTCGCGCCAACCTGCGCAGAAAGGCGTCCGGCAATCACGGACATCGGGGATAGCAGCGGGAGGCTGTGATTCGTCAACTGGACAGTTTCGTATGCGATTGCCGTGGCTCCGGAGGCAACGAGCGCCTCAGTGAGTGGGCGATCTGCAGCTAGGTGTAGATAGGTGAAGATGATGTGATCCTCGCGGATCAAGGAATACTCGCTCGCGATGGGTTCCTTGACCTTGAGAATCATTTCGGAGCGCGCCCAAACCTCTTCGGCACTCTCAACGATCTGAGCACCTTCGGTAGCGTACTCAGCGTCCTCAAAGGCGGAGCCGAGGCCAGCGCCTTTCTCTACGAGAACCTCGTGTCCTAGCGCAACCAGTTCGCCAACGCCGGCAGGGGTTGCTGCCACGCGATACTCGTTGTTCTTCACCTCTGTGGGAACGCCAATGAGCATCCTATTCTCCTATCAATATGATCCGAAAAGGGCTGGGGCCGAACCCGATCAAGAACCGTATCGCGAACTAGGTCGGGAACCGTGCAGCCTCATTCAATGTAATTAAACCTACCGCACAAAGATCCTCCTCGGTTCTGACAATGGTCCGTTCCCACCATGTAGTCAGGCAGGCGCCACCCCAGTAAACTTGACGGCAAGACGCCCAACACCGCGCGAAAGGGTTGAGCAATGAGTGACGCCGTGACAACAGCAATGCGCGAAGTCTCCCGCGCAGATTTCCTCCCAGAATCAGTCAAGCATCTGGCTCACTATGACGGCCCACTGCCCATCGGCGAAAGCCAAACCAACTCGCAGCCGTATACTGTTGCCGAAATGCTCAGGCTCCTAGAGGTACATCCGGGCCACCGTATACTCGATGTGGGTGCGGGCTCCGGCTGGACAACAGCGTTATTGGCGTACCTCACCGGAGGAGCGGGGACGGTGATTGGGTTGGAGCGCAACGCCAATCTGATCGGACCGGCACGGGAGGCGCTCAGCTCCTACGTAGAGGACAACGCCCGCATCGACGAGGCAACCGCGGGCATACTTGGAGCACCGGATGAAGCACCGTTTGACCGAATACTCGTTTCGGCCACCGCGCCACGAATACCCCAATCACTGGTTGATCAGCTTGCCGATGACGGCATCATGGTGATTCCGGTAGCCACCACGATGAAGCGGGTGCGGCGCCGGGGCGGCCAGATCGAAGTCACTGATCATGGGCAGTACCGTTTTGTCCCGCTCGTTGAGGATTGAGTGGGCCCCGGGAAGCTTTCACTCCTCGGGGCCCACAACTTGTTCGGCTAGCAGCAGCCGGTTGAGACGTTCTCCTCGTCGAACTTGGCGCGGTCGCGCCAGAATTCGCGTTCGGACATCGGCTCGTGATCCGGGTGCTCGCGCCGATGCCGCGTCACGTAATGGTCATAGGCCGATTCGCCGGTGAAATCGCGCCATAGAGCGCGCCATTCACTTAGCTTCGTGCGTATGTCCATCGCGGACCTCCATCGTGTCGCTGCCGCCAAATTGCATTTCCACGCCGCTATTCGGCGTGTTCCGTACTCTTGCCAGGAATGAGGGCCGGATCGCCCACAACTTCGTATTCCTTGTTGAGCTTCTTCTCCAACTTGGTAGCAAACAGGCTAGCAGGTGCGAAGAAGTTCGAGGCCCGATGCGGATCCTCGGACGTAGTGGTGTCCTTGGTTTGCCACGTGCGGACCATCCGAATGCAGGCGCACACAATCACAAACGCCACGCATACAAGGAAGATGATGGACATGGTTCCTTGGATGAAGGTGTTGCGGATAATGTCACCTTGGATCGAGATCGCCTCGGGATCCGTGAGCGTGTCGCGCAGGGCGCGGGCGTCGCGCCACTGCTGCCAGTAGCCGATGGCCGGATCCGTGGAGAAGATCTTCTGCCACGACGCCGTAAACGTGACCGCCGTATCGAAGACGAACGGAATTGCCGGGATCCACAGCCACTTCGTGTATCCCTTGCGGACAACCACAACGCAGCACAACAGCAATGCCACAGCGGCTATCAACTGGTTCGCGATACCGAAGAGCGGATACAGGGTCTGGATACCTCCTCTCGGATCCGTCACGCCCATGAGGAGCAGCGAGCCCCAGGCGGCCACAACGAGCGCGGTGGAGATCCATGCACCCACGCGCCAAGACGGATCGCGGAACTTCTTGTTGAAGGCACCAAAGGCATCGGATACTTGGAAGCGTGCCACTCGGGTCACCGCGTCCACTGCCGAAAGGATGAAGAGCGCTTCAAACATGATGGCAAAGTGGTACCAGAAACCCATCATCGTCCGGCCTCCACCGATTTGGTGGAGGATGTGTGCGATGCCCACCGCGAGGGTTGGCGCACCGCCGGTACGGGAGGTGACGTGGGGTTCGCCCACATCGTTGGCTAGGGATTCAAAGGCTTCACCGTCATAGTAGACCTTGTCGTTGCCATCCTCGTCCCACGAATCCCACGCGGCCCGGATCGAGTCACCGTGGGCGTCAGTCACGCCAAGGTTCTTGACGGCCTCTGCCGTAATATCATCACGGTTGTCAGTTGTTTCGGTGATCGCCGTGCCGGCGAGGTTATCGATAGTTGCCTCCGACGTATTCATGCCGAAGTAGATGCCCTGGTTAAGAGAGGCCGCTGCAGCAAGCGCCATGACGGCTACGAAGGACTCCATGAGCATGCCGCCATAGCCGATCATTCGAGCTTGGCTTTCCTTCTGAATCATCTTCGGGGTGGTTCCTGAAGAGACCGTAGCGTGCATACCAGATAGGGCACCACACGCGATGGTAATGAAGAGGAACGGGAAGAGCGTTCCGGCGAATACCGGACCGTCAGTGTTCGTGGCGAACTCCGTGACCGCTGGCATCTCCACGATCGGGCGAACAACGATGATACCCACGGCCAGAACCAGAATGGTTCCCACCTTCATGAAGGTGGAGAGGTAATCACGCGGCGTGAGCAGTACCCACACTGGAAGAACGGCTGCGAAGAACCCGTAAATCACCATGCACCACACGAGTGCCGTTGGGGACAGGTGGAGGTACTGCTGGCCGAAGTCAGATTCGGCAACCCAGCGGCCACCGATAATCACAGCCATGAGGGCTGCGAAGCCTACGATGGACACTTGCGTGATCTTGCCGGGTTGGACGAATCGGAGCCACAAGCCCATGCAGATCGCGATCGGGATTGTACAACCCACGGAGAAAACGCCCCACGGGGATTCGGCTAGCGCGTTCACGCAGATCATCGCGAGAACCGCGAGCACGATCATGAGCATAACCAAAACGATGATGGTGGCAACCGTGCCGCCAACCTTGCCGATTTCGTCCACAGCCATCTGGCCGAGCGAACGCCCGCCCCGACGCATCGAGAAGAATAGAACCAGCATGTCCTGGACGGCTCCCGCAACGCACACACCGAAGATGATCCACAGTGTGCCGGGCAGGTAACCCATCTGAGCTGCGAGCACGGGGCCCACGAGAGGGCCGGCTCCTGCGATGGCCGCGAAGTGATGCCCGTAGAGGACCACGCGGTGGGTTGGATCGTAATCCTTAGCGTTGTTGACACGCTCTGCCGGGGTTGCATTTGAATCGTCCGGCCGCATGATCTTGCGCTGAATGTAGAGCGCATAGAAACGATACGCGATCGCGTACGTGCAGACCGCCGTAATGACGAACCAAATGGTGTTGACTTCTTCACCGCGAACGATCGCTAGAATGGTCCATCCAGTTACACCGAGTGCAGTGATGAGCACCCAGAGGAGAACCTTTTTCCACGTCCACTTGTTCTCCGGCTTTACTCCAACCGGTACACCCGCCTTATTGCGGATGACGAGTTTCTCTTCCTCAGGTGTGTAGGAAGGAATCTCAGTAGAGTTTTGCTGCTCCATTGAAACTCTCATTTTCGTAGGTGGTTTGCTCGGGTCAGGTTGGCCCGAGTAGAAGTCTAGGAACTCCCCGTTGAAAATCCCTAGGTATAAGTACCTGAGAATATCCTAGGTACGGTTCGAGTCTACGCCTCGAGAGCCCACCTCGCCTAACCATAATTAGCTAGATCACGCCATTTACCAAGCTTTGACTTCAATGATACTTGCCCTAAAACATCCGGCTGAGTGTTGAGTCACAAGGCCCAAGCGCCTACGGAATCGAAGCGGAACGACATGTAGAGAGCTAGATCTTACGATCGCTACCGGCAATCATCCCAATCGCCATCACAATCGCCGCCAACACGATGGCAACGGTGATCACCGCGTTCCACCCTAGTGCGTCGCCAAGCGAGCCTCCGATGGTTGGCCCAACTGACGCGATCATGTATCCCACGGACTGACTCATCCCAGAAAGCCGCGATGATTCCTGGGATGTGCGTGTGCGCGTATTAATGAAAGTGAGGCTGAGCGCGAAGGTGGCTCCAGAGCCACCACCCATGATGATCGTCCACACCACGGCGATTCCGGGTGCAATGAGGAATCCGGCAAGACCGATGATCCATAACGAACAGGAAACGACCGCGCTGAGGCGCTGGTCCCGGCGCTCCCCCTGAACAGCAGTGAGAGTCAAAGTGGCAACCAGTCCAGCAATCTGGAAAAAGGACATGTGCAGTCCAGCAGCTTCGGCGCTGACCCCGTGCGATTGCTCGATCTCGGGGAGCCACTGCACAAACATGTAGAACAGTAGGCTCTGAGTTCCCATGAACGCCGTAACCGCCCATGCTAACGGGATCGTGAGGATGTTTCGCCGGGCTGCCGCCAGCGCGCCCGGATCCTCAGATCCCATACCCTCACCTGCCGGCAGCGGAGCATCCACGCCGGCTTCGAGGTTGGGCAACTTCACGCCAAAGTCCTCGGCAACCGTGCGTTCTTGGTATCCCGGTTCGCCTCGACTCTCTTGGTCAGGGGCGCCGTCGCTGCCATCGGCACTACCAGCACTTCTGGCCTCTGCCTGGCCCCCGTCGAACACCCTACGCATCCGCATGGAATACAACCAAGCACACAACCCGATACCCGCCATGAGCGCCCAGCACCCGAGCCCAATCTTCCACGAAGTGGCCCCGGTAATGGGCACGACGATCCCCGCGGCGATGGCGGAGCTGAGCGTAAGGGTGGCCGAGTAAATCCCCGTCACAGTGGCAGCTCGTGTGGGAAAGTCGCGCTTAATGATGGGAGGCAACGTGGTGTTGAGGATACCGATAGCAAGCCCGATCCCAACGGTCCCGATCCACAGGCCCATCCCGGGCACAAATGACCGCACGAGGATAACAACCGCGAGCGCGCTGAGTCCCACAACAACCGTTACGTCAAGGCCAAGCCTCCGAATCACCCACGGCGTCACCAGCGCACCCAAACCCATACACAGAACGGGAACCGACGCGAGGTACCCCATACCGGGCGTGCTAAGCCCGGTATCGGCTTGAATGTACTGAGTCACGGGCCCAACCGCCGTGAGCCCCGGCCTCAGATTCAGCGCAACCAGAACAATCACGAGAATCATGACACCCGAATACTGGCGGCTTAGCTTCACTGAGGCCCTTCCTTCTATTGGTCTTCCACCGATCTTTGACCGGTCTGATACCACTCTTCGACTATTTGGTTCGACTGCTTGCCGACTCTTTCATCGGTAAACAAAGACGTCTATTCTCCCATAGACTAGTACCCATGAGCGTAACAATCGGCGTAGATGTTGGCGGCACGAAGATCGCAGCGGGAGCGGTGTCAGACGAAGGCGAGATGCTTGCCTACGTCCGCAAACCTACCCCTGCCGGGGATCCAGATTCTGTGGTGAGAGTGATCACCGAATGTGTCGCCGAGCTCGAGAAGTCCTACGAGGTGGTGTCGATCGGAATTGGCGCGGCGGGGTTCGTGGATGCCGCCCGCAAGTCCGTGGTGTTTGCTCCGAATCTTGCGTGGCGCAACGAACCCCTCGCGGTCAGGGTGTCGGAGCGGACGGGACGGACCGTCGTTGTTGAAAATGATGCGAACGCAGCTGCGTGGGCTGAATTTAAGTTCGGCGCAGCGGCCGGAACGAAGTCCGCCATTATCGTGACGGTAGGAACCGGGATCGGCGGCGGCGTCATTATCAACGATGAGCTGTTGCGCGGATCGCACGGGTTTGCCACAGAGATCGGGCACATCGGGCTGGTCCCGGAAGGCAAGCTGTGCGGCTGTGGGCTCAAGGGATGCTGGGAGGCCTATGCCTCGGGTAACGCGCTCGTGCGCACGGCCCGCGAGTTCGCCACCGAATCCCCCACGGTGGCGGCGCGGCTGCTGGAGCTGGCCGGCGGCACTCCAGAAGGAATCTCCGGGATTATGGTGACGCAGGCAGCACAGGAGGGCGATCCGCTCTCCATCAAGTGTTTCGAGCAGATCGGGCACTATATGGGGAAGGGTATGGCCGATCTTGCCGCAGTGCTGGACCCTGAGATGTTCGTACTAGCTGGCGGAGTATGCGAGGCCGGAGATCTTCTGCTTGACCCGACGCGCCGCTCACTCGCCGATTCGCTGACCGCGAGCAGCTTCCGCCCAGCCATCCCTGTTGGTGTGGCCACTCTAGGCAACGAGGCCGGGATTATCGGCGCGGCTGACCTTGCGCGCCGGTAGTTGGCTTTTTACCACGACGAACCACGCCTCCAACCCACCCTCCAATTGAGGACTAGGCTTAAGCTATGCAAATTGCTCCCCAGCTGACCACGATGGCAGACGGCACTATCAAGCAGCTCAATCCTTTCTCGGGAACTGAGGTGTGGACGGTGCCCGGGCGTGCGAATCGTCCTCTCGCGGTAGCCGTCCCCGATGCCCAGCCGATTGAGAATCCTGAGAGCACCTGCTCGTTCTGTTCTGAGCGCGTGCTGGAGACCCCGCCCGAGAAGGCGCGCATTGTCCGCGATGGCGATACCGGGAAAATTCGCCGCGGGACGCGGGTGGACGATCTGGCCGAGCCCTGGGAGTTTCGGCGAATTCCGAATCTATTTGAGATCGTCTCCTACGATTACTGGGCGAAGAACTATGGGTACCAGATGCCCGTTTCCGCGCAGGAGCGGATGGAACGGTACCTGTCTGACCCGGCCGGGAGGGCCCACGTTCTCTCGGTGGTTGAGCGCAAGCACATGGGAGAAAAACTCTCCGAATGGGAGCAGCTAGAGGCGGCCAAGCCGTTCTTCGGTGGGTGCCACGATCTGGTGGTGGCGCGACGGCACTTTTCAGAGGGCGCAAAGGATTCGTCGCAGCTGGCATCCTCGGGGACTCTGAGCCCGTTGGAGCACCTGTGGTACATGCGAATGACAGTGGACGCCATGCGCGATATCTACGATGCCAATCGCTACGCCAAATATGTGCAAGTCTTTCAGAACTGGCTCAAGCCTGCTGGCGCCTCCTTCGATCACCTCCATAAGCAGCTCGTGGCTATCGATGAGCGCTCCGTCAACGCGCGGATGGAGACCCAGAAAGTCCGCGAGAACCCGAACCTGTATAACGAGGTAGCCGTTGATTATGCCGGCTTCCAGAACCTAGTGATTGCCGAGAACAAGAACGCCGTGGCCATTGCCGGGTTTGGGCATCGCTACCCCACGCTCGAAGTATGGTCGCGTTCGGCCAACTGCCAGCCGTGGGAACACTCCAACGAAGAACTGCGTGACGTCTCCGATCTAGTTCACGCCATGCACGCCGCGACCGGCCCGCATATCCCGACCAACGAAGAATGGTACTGCCAGCCGCTCGATCTGGACGTTCGCATGCCGTGGCGCATCCACATCAAGTGGCGTGTATCCACACTTGCCGGATTCGAAGGTGGCACTAAGATCTACGTAAACACCATCGATCCATGGAGCCTACGCGATCGCGTTGTGCCGCGCTTGTTGGAGCTGCGCGCCGAGGGAAAGCTGGCCCGTGATATCAACATCGCCACCGAATGCTCCTGCAAGGTCAACTCACTGCGGTATAACCGCGCGCTTCACTAGGGTTCACTCCGTAAGTCTCCGGTATAACTCCGTATAGCGAGGCCTGAGCGTTATATACGCTCAGCTCCCGCTATTTCGATCTATACTCGCTCCACATCCGCCCGCCAGGCTCAGCGGCTGCGGCCCAGCGGGATCACCTGAGGCGTCCCCACAACAGGATCGGGCACAACTAGGCATTTCAGTCCGAATACTTCCTCCACAAGCTCGGCGGTCACGATTTCTCGTGGCGCACCCTCTGCCATGATCCGCCCATCGCGCATGGCGATGAGGTGAGTGGCGTAGCGAGCCGCGTGATTGAGATCGTGCAGCACTGCGATGAGGGTACGGCCAGCCTGATTCAGATCCGTCAGCAGCTCGAGTAGCTCGATCTGATAGGTGATGTCGAGGAAGGTGGTGGGCTCGTCAAGCAGGAGGATCTCGGTCTGCTGGGCCAGAGCCATGGCCACCCACACGCGTTGGCGCTGCCCACCGGAAAGCTCATCCACGAGCCTGCCGGATAGCGACGTCACGCCGGTGGCCTCCATCGCCTCGGCAACGGCCTGCTCGTCATCTTCCGTCCACTGCCGAATGAGCCTCTGGTAAGGATGGCGTCCGCGAGCAACCAGATCCGCCACCGTAATCCCATCCGGGGCGATCGAGCTCTGGGGAAGAAGACCCACCTTCTTGGCTACGTCCTTGGCGCGGTAGGAGTGAATGTCTTGACCGTCCAGAACAACTTCGCCAGCACTAGGTTGCAACAGCCTGCTGAGACCGCGGAGAAGAGTGGACTTACCGCAGGCGTTCGGTCCCACGATCACTGTGAAGGACTTGTCTGGGATGGAGACGGACAGTTCCTCCGAGACAATCCGCTTGTCATAGCCGATCGTGGCGTTCTCCACCCGCAGCCGGTCCTCGTGGCCAGCAACCGGGCCGGGCGTCTGGGAAGTTGCCGTAGGCAGCGTCATGGCTAATCCCCTTTTCTTCGGCTGATAGACAGCCGATCAGCGTTCATCGTACGGGTGAGTTTCTCGGACTTCTCGGACTTCTCGGACTTCTCGGACTTTCCGACACGACGCTAGATCCTGCGCCGCGCCTCGCGAACAATAAGCCACACAAGGTACCCGCCCCCAATCACAACCGTCAGAACCCCAACGGGCAGCATCGTAGGCAGGAGGTGCTGGGCGCAAAGATCTGCCACAACTAGAAGCATGGCCCCCATGCAGGCAGCGGGAGCAACAGTCACGCCAGGACTGCGGGTCAGTCGCCGCGCGATCTGTGGCGCAGCGAGGGCTACGAACGCAATGGGCCCGGCGGCCGCCGTGACCACCGCTGTGAGCGCAACACCTATCACCATGATGGCTAGGCGCACCGGCTCTGCGCGGGTTCCGGTGGCGGCCGCGGCGTCGTCGCCCAACTCTAATTGGCGTAACCCGGGCCCCAGTGCGGATCCTCCCACCAACAACGCGGTGATGAGCAACCCGCCCCACAGGGCTTGTTCCCAACCAATCCCGTTAAGTGATCCCGCACCCCACACCGCAGCGCTCAACGCGACTTCAAGCTTGGCGGACTGCATGAGCCACGTGTTGAAAGAGCCGAGCATGGCGGAAACGGCGATGCCAATGATGATGAGGCGGAAACCTTGCACACCCTGGCGCCAGGCGAGCAGGTACACGAGTCCCGCAGTGAGGATTCCGCCGATGAGGGCGCCGCCAGCGCGTTCCAGATACGTCCCACCCATCAGGATGATCACCACGAGGGCGCCGGTGTAGGCACCGGTGGAGAATCCGATGATGTCCGGGGAAGCTAGCGGGTTTCGGGTGAGCGATTGGAACATCGCTCCCGCGGCCCCGAGCCCGGCCCCAAAGATGGCTGCCGCAAGTACCCGAGGCAGTCTCCATTCCACCACGACAGTATGAGCAAAACCCGCATCCGGCGAATTGATGAGCGCTGCCCAAACCTCAGGCAGGCTCAGCGTGTAATCGCCCAGAGCTAGCGAACACGCAGAGGCGATGAGTATGACGCCGATAAGGACCGTGCATACGACCGCGCTGCGCATGGACCAGCGAGCCGAGAAGGAGCCGCGGCGCACCAAGATTGAGCGATAGCCGAAATCAATTGAAGTGCTCACAGTCCGCTCGCCTTCTTCCTACGCACCAGCACGATGAGGACGGGCGCTCCAATGAAGGACGTCACGATACCTACAGGGAATTCGGCTGGCCATTGGACGATGCGGCCAATGATGTCCGAGGCCAGCATGAGGGAAGGCGCAAGGAGAATGGTGTACAGCAGGATCCAACGCTGGTCTGGGCCCGTGATCCACCGGGCAATATGAGGAATCATGAGCCCGATGAACCCGATTGGCCCCGCGACGGCCGTGGCCCCGCCAGCGAGCAGCGTGACGGCCAGAACCACGAGAACCCGAACGAGGGCAACGTTCGTACCAAGTGATCGCGCCAGATCATCCCCGAGTGCGATGGCGTTGAGCGAAGAGGCCGCGATAACGGCGAGTACTAGCCCCGCCCCGAGGAAGGGAAGTACAGGAACAAGCACGTCCCAGCCGCGATTAACAATGCTGCCCACGTTCCAGTAGCGCATTTCGTTGAACGCCTTGGGGTCCAGCAGAGTCATTGCGCTCACGAGTCCGGTCAAGACGGCACTCAGGGCCACCCCCGCCAAGGTGAGCTTGGCCGGATCCGTACCGCCTCTACCCGCCGATCCCACAAGGTACACGGCCACGGTCACCACCAGAGCTCCCGCAAAGGCCAGCCACACCTGCCCGTTGATCGTCGTGACCCCAAATACCGCTACACCCAGCGCAACGAAGAAAGAGGCTCCCGCGTTCACCCCAAGAATCCCTGGGTCAGCCAGTGGATTGCGGGTCAGGGCCTGAATGAGCGCTCCGGACACCCCTAGCGCAACACCCACGCATAGCCCAACGACTGTGCGGGGTACGCGAAGGCCCCAAATAACGTGGGCATTGTTCGGGTCTGAACCCGGGCCCAGCGCCTCCAGAACATCGCTGATCGGGATAGATTTGGCGCCGATGGCTACACTGAGAACGACGAGCGCGGCCAACCCGATAACAACGATGGGCAGCATTAAGACACGGCGGTGAGCCGGCACCCGTTTGCGTGGTAGGCCAGCGGGGTCGGCAGCATTCGGCGTTGCCGTCTGCGCTCCGTTCGGGCCCTTGAATCCAACGCCCTCATTCGATAATGTCACGCAAGACAGGGTACCCTAACTCAGTCCTTGCTCTCAGAGTTAAGTCCTATGACGAATGGATCTTTTCATGCGTTTACGCGCTATCTCCGCCGCAATACTGGCCACTGCTGCGTTGTCCCTTGCCGGTTGTTCCTCCTCGGACGGCGGCAATTCAAACGAAACGAGCACGCCCACCGCAGCCTCCGGTGACGCTTATCCCGTGAGCATCGACACAAAGTTCGGTTCGGTAGAGATTACGGAACAGCCACAGCGCATTGTTGCCCTGGGGTGGGGAGATGCCGAACTCGCGCTCGCGTTTGGCGCTCAGCCCGTCGGGGCATCGGACTGGCTAGAGTTTGGTGGCGAAGGTGTGGGCCCGTGGGCTGAGGGACTCTATGATGAGGCACCCGAAATCATCGGTACCCTCGATCCTTCTTATGAGGCAATCGCGGAACTCGAGCCCGATCTGATCCTTGATGTACGCAGCTCCGGTGATCAGGAGCGTTACGATCGCCTTTCCAGCATCGCCACTACAGTGGGCGTTCCCGAAGGTGGCGATTCATGGCTCGCAACCCGTGACCAGCAGGTTGAGATGATCTCCTCCGCTCTTGGGCAGCCGGAAGAGGGCCAAGCTCTACTCGACGACCTGGCCCAGACATTCACCGATGCGAAGGAAGCCCACCCCGAGTGGGAAGGCAAGACGATCACTGTTGCCACACGTACCAGCGAGGGCTGGGGCGCATACGTCAATGACGGCCGCGTAGATTTCTTCGAGAATCTCGGATTCGAGCAGAATCCCACACTGTTGGATCTCCCAGTGAATGACAATGGGTGGAGCGTCTCCGTTTCCGGCGAGGAGCTTGAGCTGCTGGACGCTGACCTCCTCGTTGGCTTCCCCATCTACATCGATAAGACCGAGATTACTGAGGATGCGGGATGGCAGATGATTCCCGCCGTCGAAGATGGACGTTCGATCGTGATTGACGGTGACCTTTCCACCGCCTTCTCGCTGGGCACCCCAGCATCGCTCGAGTATGCGTTGGATGAATTCACACCGCTGATCGAGGATGCAGTTCAGTAGTACAGAAACAAGCCGGATACCAGAAGAAGCCTATGACTCAACACGTCGAACAGATCACGCCCAGGAAGCCTCAGCAGGCCAGTGTGCGCAAGTTTCGCGTCTATGAATCACGGAGGATCTCTCCCTCCTTTCAGCGAGTCACCATCCAAAGCACAGATCCCGATTTCGATCAGGAGTTCACCTACTTCGGATTCGATCACTGGTTCCGGTTATTTTTCGCTGCTGGTTCCAGTCCTCTTGAGTTGCCCTACGGCGGCCTTGACGGCTGGTACCAGCGGCTCACCGCACTGGAACACCCTCCAATCGTCCGTAACTACACGATCCGTGAGGCGCGCAAATCTGGCTCCACTTGGCGGTTCGACGTTGACTTCGTGCTTCACCGCGGACAATCGGGGCAGGTAGAGGGCGAAGCCGCCCGCTGGGCACTTCGCACCAAGCCCGGCGACGAACTCGGCTTCCTCGATCAGGGCTGCATCTTTAGTACACACGGCCGATCCCCTCTCCTCCTCGTGTCTGACGAGACGGGGCTACCCGGCGCAGAGGGTATCCTGCACAGCCTCGATCCCAACAACACGCAGTGTATTTTGGAAGTTCCTCAGCCCGGCGACGTCCGCGAACTTCCTATCAACCCCATCTGGGTATTCCGGAACGGACAGTCGGGGCAGGCGGCTCTTGAGGCGCTGCGCAGCATCACGCTCGATCCTGAGTCCGATGCATACATCGTTGGGGAGAGCGATTTCGTCCTTGCCGCCCGGCAGATCTGCCTGAAGGCTGGCTTGCGAAAGAACCGTATCGACTTTTGTGGCTACTGGCGCAAGTAATCGCAGCGCCTTCTCCACTTTTCCCGGGACAGCGGCAACTCTCGGAGGAGGATTGTTTTCAACAACGACGACGTTTCCTCACGTACGCTCCACGTCTCGTGGCCTCCCGTCACGCCCGTAAAACCCGTCCGGAGGTTAATCGATCCGGTTCCGCTTGGCCACCGGAGTGAACGTCATGGCGATTGACGCCAGAAGCGTGCCCGTCAAGAACACGAACATGGCGGGAACTACCCCGATAGCACCCGCCAACAGCCCGGCAGAAACCGAACCAATCGGCATCACGCCCCAGACGGCAAACCGGAAGGTGGCGTTCAGGCGCCCAAGCAGCGGCTTGGGGCAAATCCGCTGGCGCAGGCTGAGTTGAACGATGTTGTAAACGGTTTGGAATAAGGACTGAACAAACCCGACGCACACCAGCTCGATCCACCCGTTGGCTCCCGCCATCGCCGCAAACGGCAGGCCGAAATTAACAAGGCTCGCGATGATACTGAAGGCCGCAATTGTGTGGCCGTCCCCGAGGCGCCGCACCACCCGACGATTGATCCCGGCACCGATCAGTCCGCCAACAGCCCCGAAAGACAGAAGAGTCCCGAGCGTCTGAGCGTCCAGCCCCATATCACGTAGTGCCAGTACCGGTAGCAGCGTGAAGACACCCTGACCGAACAGGGCGTTGCAAGCGATGCACAGGAAAAGCGGGCCCAGAAGCGGTTCGTTCTTCACGTAGCTAATGCCGTCACGGACTTGGTGCCACAGCACCGTATCCTTGGGCGCTGCGGGTTTCGGCTCCGTCCCCGGTATCGAAGCGATGGCCGCCGCCGAAAAGCCAAGGGTTCCCACGGTCAGCCCAAACGTCACGGGGGCGCTAAATACTCCGATAAGCCAGCCGGCAAGCCCTGGCCCGCCTACACGCGCAACTTGGAAGGATGCCTCTAGGCGCCCATTCGCCTGACCAATCTGGCGATTATGCACGATAGACGGCACTAGCGATTGATAGGCAACATCGAAAAAGACTGTCCCAAACCCGAAAACTGTCACCACGATCATCATGTGGTAGATCGTCAGCGCATCCATCGCCCACGCAATCGGGATGGAGGCAAGGGCCACCATGCGCACCAGATCGGCTACGATCATCGTCCGCCGCTTCCGCCACCGATCCACCCATGCACCGGCAGGTAGTCCAATCAGGAGGAATGCAAGAGTTTGCAGGCCGTTGAGTAACCCAACCTGCCCCTCTGTGGCATGCAGCACTACGATAGCCGTGGTGGACGTCGCGAGCCCGGCAACCTGGAAGCCGAATTGACTCGCCGTTTCCCCGGCCCACAAGAAGTTGAAGGCGCGGTTGCGGTTGAGTGATTCGGGTGGCTCGATCAGACCGCCCACATCAGACTTCGCGGTGCCGTCCGCGCCTCCACTAACACCAACAGCCCCCGCGGAACCACTCAGCGCAACAGGCGCAACCTCGGTTGCGGGAGTGTCAATGGGCGCACGGAACTGATCTCGGGTATTTGACGGCACGCACTTATCTTACTCGCGGGAGCTTCCAGATTCCCGGCCGCTCCTGAGAATACTCTCACGCTCCACGCCCGCCCAGATACAATGGAGGCATGCCAAAGCTAGACGAAACTGCACTTGTTTTTGAGGGCGGCGGAATGCGCGCGAGCGGCACCTCACCCGTGGTCGTATCCCTGATTAAAGACAACATCGTGTTCCCCCACGTGTCCGGAATCTCGGCAGGTTCCTCAAATTCCATTAATTACATGGGCGGCGATGTCCAGCGTTCCAAAGAATGCTGGGTAGATTTCTTAGGTAGCCCCCAGATCGGCGGCCTCAACACGTTCGTCAAGGGCGAGGGCTACTTCAATGCCGAATACATCTACGAAACGGCAACGTCCCCGGGCCAAGCCCTGTCTTACAACTACGAGGCGTTCCAAAACCATCCGGCGAACCTTCGCATTGGCGCCTATCGAGTAAGTGATGGCAAGGAGCAGTACTGGGATAAGGCTTCGATGCGAAGCCAAACTGACCTCATGCAGAAGGTCCGCGCCTCCTCCACGATGCCCGGCCTCATGCTCCCGATCGAGGTGGACGGCGAACTCTACATGGACGGCGCCCTCGGCCCCTCAGGCGGCATTCCCCTGGATGCAGCGATGGGTGATGGCTACGAGAACTTCGTCGTCGTCATGACTCGTCCCCGCTCGTACCGGAAATCGGCGCCAAGGCGCCCAGAGTTCTTCCGGCGATACTTCCGCGAGTACCCCACGGTGGCCGAAGGCCTCATCAACCGCTGGCACCACTACAATCGCACGCGTGACCGCCTGTTCGAGCTGGAGCGCGAGGGCCAGGCGTGGCTGTACTTCCCAGATAAAATGATGGTGTCCAACCACGAAAAGAACGTGGCGAAGCTTCAGGCCAACTACAACGCCGGCGAGGCCCAGATCGCGCGCATGTGGCCAGACCTCATGCGGTTCCTAGAGCTCTAGCCCGCACGCCCTGCACTAAACGGATGCCCCCGCCACCTTTTCAGTGAGTGTGAAACCCGCGGATTGGAATACGTCCCGGATATGGTCTTGCGTGGGCAGCAACTCGGTTCTCACTCGCTTGGCACCCTCGCTACGCAGCCGTTCCCCGAGCGCAATGAGAGCCCCACGCGAATACGAATGCCCGCGGTAGGGCCGGTAGATGTAGAGCCGCCAGAGTTTCGCGTTGCTCCCGTCAATTTCCGCCCAAATTCCGCCTACCACCTGCGTCTCCGTGCAGATCGCGAATACCTCGTGGCCGGGGGTTGAGACACCGTCGTAGAGCGTGCGCCGCATGGTTTGTTCGGCGTCCTTACGTAGTTCCTCGGGGGACCTTTTTAGATCGACGACGGCCCTATGCCTCCCCCACGATTCACATATCGCATCAGCGAATTCGCCCAACTCCCCCGCGCTCATAGAGCGCAGGAATACATCGGTGCGAACGAGTGGCTCCTGCCCTTCCTCTTGCAGGCCGCCAAGGAGCCGAACTTGCGCGGTCAGGTAATGGTTGATTTCCCGTAGGTTCAGGGTATCGAAAAACTCGTGGCTACCCCCGTTCGAGAACCGGCGGACCAGAATCTCTTTGCCGCCCGTCACCGCAGCCAAGGCATCGATCCACGGCTCAACGGGAGGCTGAACGTTAACTTCCACGAGGGTGTCATCGATCCAGAGCCACTGATCAAGTTCGTCGGTCACGAAGATCTTCGAGTTGCACGGCGTGCCCACTCGGAACCTGCTGAGCTGGCTGTCCTTAAATGACTCTTCCGAAGATGGCCGCAGGGAACCGGAATCAAGCCGAATACGCGCCATATGATCGACTATTCGAGGTGCCAGCTGTGCCACCTCGATTGGAGTGATCTCCCGTATTCCCATCCCTCAAGGATACGGGACTAAGGTCTGACGGGGCGAGTTTCGCCAGATTTTCATCCGGTCGGCCCAAGGCTGGCAATTTTCCCAGCAGCTAGACGATTTCCCCTAGCTCTGCATCCACTCATCGCCGCGTAGCGGACAATCATGTAATGCGGCCATCCCGCATGTAGACCACGCGGTCCGCCACCGTTTCTGCCTCGTCATGATCATGAGTCACGTACACCGCGCTCGAATCTGCCGCGGTAATGATCTCGCGTAGCTCCACCGCCAGCTGTTCACGCAGCTCGCGGTCCAACGCCGAAAGCGGCTCGTCTAAGAGCAGTAGGCCAGTGCGGCGGGCGAGCGAACGTGCCAACGCTACTCGCTGGGCTTGGCCACCCGAGAGCGTGGTGATGGCTCGATCGCCGTAATCCGGAAGGCCTACGAGGTCCAGCCAGTAGGCCACTTCCTCGCGGATCTGGGTACGTGACCTGCCGGTGTGTTCCAAGCCGTATGCGACGTTCCCGGAAACCGTTCGGTGAGGGAAGAGCTGGCCGTCCTGGAAGACCATGCCGCAGCCGCGCTTATGGGTGGGAACACCCGCCATATCCTCGTCCCCGATGAAGACCTGTCCCTCGGTCACAGCCTCCAGGCCAGCCACACCCCTCAAGAGAGAGGACTTGCCCGAGCCGGATGGGCCAAGGAGCGCCACGATCTCCCCGGGCGAGACGTGAAGATCTACGCCGCGTAGGGCCACATACCCGTCTTGATACGTTACGGTCACGTTCTTTAGCTCAAGTGCGTAAGGGCTCATGGCTTCCTCTCCTTGCTTAGAGTTCTAGGTGCCGATGCGACAGGGGCAGCAGCGTCCGGACTTTTCGCGGTGACAGAGCTGCGCCCCAACGTAACGCTGGCCCCGCTGCGCGTGCCGCGCTGGGCCCGCGGCTGGAGCGATTCACATAATGCCATGACTCCGGCGGTAACGATTGCCAAAATGAGTGAGGCGGCCATGGCCATCCCGTAGTTATCCGCCCCGGGGCGCCCAAGCAGTTTGGCGATGAGCACCGGCAGCGTGGTGCGGTCCGCGGTGGCGAGGAAGCTAGTGGCACCAAACTCCCCGAGCGAGATCGCAAACGCGAAACCGGTGGCCAGCCCCAGCCCTCGCACCATGAAAGGGCCGTCCACGGTGAGCAGCACGCGCATCGGCGACGCTCCGAGCGTGGCCGCGGCCTCACGCAGGCGCGGATTAATAGCCCGAAGCACCGGAACTAGCGACCGCACCACAAGTGGCAGGGCAATAACGGCCTGAACAAACGGCACCATGACCTCGCCCGGCAAAAGGTTGCGCAGCGAGATAAAGAATCCGAAGCCCACGGTCACGGCCGATACCCCGAGCGGAAGCATGACCAGCCCGTCCAGCAACCGCTGCCCTACGCGTATCGCCCCGCTCGTGCGCCGGGACAACACGACGGATACGGGAACCCCGATCACCAGCGCGATCACGGTGGCCTGAAGCCCGATCTGTGCCGAGGTGCCGAGTGCCTCAATCGGGCTTACTCCTCCGGTGAATCCCTGCCCGGCGGTGGCCAGAAGCCTGAAATTTTCGAGGCTCCAACCACCCCCGTGCTGGAAGGCCCGGGTGGCGAGCGAGGCCATGGGAGCCGCCAACAGGAATACAACAACGCCCACCGTCAGCAGAACCGCCGGAAGATCCCCGCGCCCTACCTTCTTCGGCCACGATTCCTTCATGGACAGCGCCACATCGTTGCTCATCCTGTTGCTGACCACGAGTGCCAACGCCACGATCACGAATTGCACGCAGGACAGGACGGCAGCTGTGCGTAGATCGAGGAACGTAGTGGTTTGTACCCAGATCTCGGTTTCGAGTGTGCCGTAGCCGGGCCGCCCAAGAGTTTGGACAATTCCGTAAGCGGTAGAACAAAAGAGGAACACGAGCGAGGCCGCCGCCCCGATGGCCGGCCGCAGCGCAGGCAGCGTCACGGTAACGTGGGCCCTCAGCGGCGAGGCTCCAAGTGTGCGAGCAGCCTCCTCGCTGCGCGGATCCAACCCCGCCCACATCGTGCCCACGGTGCGCACCACCACGGAAAAGTTGAAGAACACCATGGCAAGAACCACGGCGATTACGGTCCCATCCAGTCCGAGCGCCTCGTAAGCACCACCGTTCCCGAGCAACGCCCGGAAAGCTACGCCCACTACAACGCTGGGCAACACGAACGGGACGGAGGCCACGGCGCGCAGCACCCGGCTCCCGGGGAACTTGCACCGGTACAGCGCATAGGCACCCGGCACACCAAGGATCACGCTTCCGGCGGTGCCAGCCAGCGCCATCCACAGCGTCTGCCAGATGATCCGCCACGTGCGCCCCTGGCCGAGCACTTCGGCAAAACCGCCGAAGTCCAGCCCGGCATCCCCTACAAATCCGCGAACCAGCATGGCCACTACGGGCCACACAAAGAACACGCACAGGAAGGCCACGGGGAGCGCCACGGCGCTCCCCCAGCCCAAAACCTGACCTACGCTGCGCCTAGACAAGCGAGCTACTTCCCGCTCTCCTCAAAGACGGCGGTCCAGTCCTTGATCCACGTGTCGCGGCCCTCGGCAGCAGCGGCAGGATCGGCCACGATCGGATCGTCGGGAGCCGCAGCGTATTCCGCCCACTCGGCCGGAAGCTCGATCTCATCGTTAATCGGGTACATGTACATGTTCTCCGGGATGGAGGCCTGAACCTCGTCCGAGAGCATGAAGTCCACGAACGCCTGGGCGCCTTCGGGGTTTGCCGCCCCTTCAACAACGCCGGCGTATTCGACCTGACGCACGCACGTGTTGTCCAGCGATCCGGTTGTCCCTTCACTTTCAGCTGGAGAGGAGGCATAGGACACGACCAGCGGATAATCGCCGTTGCCCTCGGCTCCTGAGAAGTCAGAGTAGTAGGCATCGGACCAGCCGGAGGCAACCTTCGTGCCGCCGTCTAGCAGTCTCTGCCAGTAATCGAGGTAAGAATCCTCCCCGAGTGCCTCAACGGTGCCCACGAGGAACGCGAGGCCCGGAGAAGAAGCCGCCGGATCCTCAACCACGAGCAGCTTGGAGTATTCGGGTTCGGCCAGATCTTCGAAGCTCTCGGGCTCCGCCACCCCGTTGTCCTCGAACCATGCGCGGTCCACGTTTACGCACACATCACCAGTGTCCACTGGGGTCACAGCGCCATCCAGCGTGTAGTCCGCCCCACTAGCCGGGAGTGCATCGGAGGTGTAGGGCGCGAATACACCGGCGTCTACTGCCTTCTGCACAGAGAAACTCTCCACGCCATACACGGCATCAGCGGTTGGATTGTCCTTCGCCAAGATAAGTTGGTTGATGACTACGCCGGAATCGCCGGGTGCCGTCGTCGTTAAAGAATAACCGGTTTCTTCCTCGAACTGGTCAATCAAATCCTGCGGAACATTAAACGAATCGTGAACCAAAACCGTGACGGAATCTTGCTGTCCACCGCTGGCTCCATCACTGTCCCCAGATCCAGAGCAAGCCACAAGCCCGCCCAATACCAACGCGGCCACCGCCGTCGCCGCGATTTTCTGCTGCTTCATCTTTCCTCCAATCAAGGAGGGCCCACCAAAGTGGGGAGAGAACTCGACTCCCTAGCGCCGGTATAACCCGGATCAGGTTCGAGGGTCTGCTTTCGCACTCTCAGCGCCGAGGCGGCGCTCCCCTGTCGGTCTCAAAGACTAGCAATCAGTTGGTGGCGTCCGCTACCTCGTCCGCCACAGACTGTGCCCCCTCGGCTACCTTGTCCAGCCCATACCACTTGGAGGCCTGGCGCATCACCAGCTGGTTCACCACGGCCGCAACGGCGGCGGACACTACGGAAAAGACGATGGCATCACGCAGCGGCTCGGTGTAATCGTCCTCCTGGGGATGATCGCGGCCCACAGCCACCTTCCAGATGCCGTCCGCCAGCTTGTTCGCGAGGAACCCCGAGAAAACCCCGGCGCCAGCGCTGATGACCTTCCAGCC
>OMJG01000517.1_pt1 | contig 28342 bp, 24 predicted proteins | sample 1646431 | NCBI WGS metagenome assembly OMJG01 (sample SAMN03771674, study PRJEB25209) | food metagenome | isolation source: Cotija cheese | place: Mexico:Jalisco,Michoacan | collected 2011-12-12
AATCTAATGATTACCTGGTAGAAATTACTCATCAGTCCTATTTGACGAAGAGCCGACATTTATCGTCATTAGTCCCAAGGTGATTGGTATCTTAAATATACCGTTTTAAATTTTATTCTTCGCCCATATCTAAGATGGCTAAGAAGGCTTCTTGCGGTACTTCGACTGAACCTATAGCCTTCATACGTTTCTTACCTTCTTTTTGTTTCTTCAATAGTTTTTGACGACGGGTAACGTCACCACCATACAACTTAGCCGTAACGTCTTTACGTAAGGCTTTAATATTTGTACGGGCAATAATTTTATGACCTATCGCTGCTTGAATTGGTACCTCAAATTGTTGTCTTGGGATAACGTCTTTCAACTTGCTAACTAAAGTACGACCGCGGCTTTCAGCGAAGTCTCGATGTACAATAATTGACAAAGCATCGACAACGTCACCGTTTAATAAGACATCTAATTTCACTAAGTTAGATTTTTGGTAGCCACCTAATTCATAATCTAAGGAAGCGTAACCTTTAGTATTTGATTTCAATTGGTCAAAGAAGTCAAATACAATCTCAGATAATGGCAATTCATATTTAACATCAACACGAATATCATCCAAATAGTCCATAGTAATGAAGTTTCCACGTTTACGTTGGGCTAATTCCATTACGGCACCAACATATTCTTGCGGAACCATGATATTAGCTTTTACAATAGGTTCTTCAATAGATTCAACATAAGTTGGATCTGGCATTTCAGATGGGTTAGCAACTTCAACCGTTGTACCGTCTGTTTTATACACATGGTAAATTACCGATGGTGTTGTCGCAATCAAGTCAATATTGAATTCACGTTCAATACGCTCCTGGATAACGTCCATATGTAACATACCTAAGAAACCACAGCGGTAACCAAAACCTAAAGCTTGAGAAGATTCCGCTTCGAATTCTAATGAAGCATCGTTTAATTGTAATTTTTCCAAGGCTTCACGCAAGTCAACATAGTCTGAAGAATCCACTGGATATAAACCACAATAGACCATTGGGTTCATTTGTTTGTATTCAGCTAATGGTTCGGTTGCAGGATTTGTCGCTAAAGTGACCGTATCCCCAACTCGTGTATCTTGGATAGTCTTAATAGATGCTGTGATATAACCTACATCCCCGGCCATCAAGTAGTCACGCGGAATTGGTTTTGGTGACAAGATCCCAACTTCAGTGACATCAAATGTTTTCCCATTTGACATGATTTGAATTCGGTCACCATTACGGATAACACCATTTTCCACCCGGATACTCAAAACAACCCCACGGTAGGCATCGTATACAGAGTCAAAAATCAAAGCTTGTACAGGTGCTTCAATTTCACCAGTTGGTGCAGGTACTTTCTCAACGATTTGTTCTAATAACTCATTGATACCGATGTTTGCTTTAGCTGAAGCCAATACAGCATCGGAAGCGTCTAAACCAATCACGTCTTCGATTTCTTGTTTCACTTTTTCTGGATCAGCTGCTGGTAAGTCAATCTTATTGATTACTGGTACAATTTCTAAATCATTTTCAACAGCTAGGTATACGTTAGCAAGTGTTTGGGCTTCGATCCCTTGTGCTGCATCCACAACTAATACGGCCCCTTCACAGGCTGCCAAAGAACGTGAAACTTCGTATGAAAAGTCTACGTGTCCTGGTGTATCAATTAAATGGAAAATATAAGTTTCCCCATCGTTCGCTTTATATTCTAACTCGATGGCATTCAACTTAATCGTGATACCACGTTCTTGTTCAAGATCCATAGAATCTAACATTTGGTCATGCATCTCGCGATCAGAAACCGTCCCTGTATTTTGTAGGATGCGGTCCGCTAAAGTAGATTTACCATGATCAATGTGCGCGATGATGGAAAAATTTCTAATTTTTTCTTGTCTTTCTTTCATTTCTTGGATATTCATTTTCCATCCCCCTCTTATGTTCAGCAATTATCATTATAGCAAAATTACCCTACTACCACAACATTTTGCCCACTTTAAGATCAACAAGTCCATCTGTAGTAATAGGCAAATGCTAAATTGAATGTGTTAGCTATTTTTCAAATTAAAATCAGTTGAAAAGTATGGCATCCTAGCCTCAATAAAGATTCCGTATCAATTAATATAGTGACTGAATTCAAATCCAAGGAATTGGAAGACACTAATGCAATAGTTCTTAATGCCCTTGGCGAATATCTAGAAAAAGTGAAGGGATTGGAGCCAAAAAGTGTCCGCAAACACCAAGATAGAGTAAATACTTTCATACAGACATATTTGCGATAGTATGTCTTAACTACACCTGTTGATGCGACAGATAAATTTGATATTGTCGAGGAGTGTTGAGTAATTTTATCGTTACAAAATATACCGTAAGTTCTAAGACGGCTTTTTCTTCTTATAAAACAGCCCTGAAACACTACTATACCTTCTTAAATTATGTTGATGAAATTTCGATGACCAATTGAAAGTAGCCAAGAAAGCCATCACTATTGGCGGCGGCGACAGTCTCGATGAACTAGGCAATATGGGGTTCTCTTTCTTGTTTTAAGCCTCAAAATTAAGCCCTCCTAACCGAATAATGCAAAAATAGTAGCACCAGTCATATCGACTAGTGCTACTATTCTTCATTTATTAAGAAAATGCGTCTTTCAATTTATCAAAGAACCCTCTATCTTCTTCACTAACTTCGTCATTTGAAGCTTTAGCGAAGGCTCTCAATGAAGCTTTTTGTTCTTCATTCAGATTCTTAGGTGTAACCACCTTAACAACCACTGTTTGGTCACCGTTTGAATTACCATTTAATTTAGGTGCACCCTTACCGCGTAGACGGAATTTCGTACCTGTTTGTGTACCAGCTGGCACTTTCATCGATACTTTACCGTGAACAGTTGGGACTTCAATTTCAGCACCTAAAGCCGCTTGGGCGAAGTTAATTGGTAAGACATAGCGGATTTCTGCCCCTTCACGCTCGAATATTTCAGAACGCTTCACACGGAAAACGATATACAAGCTTCCTGCTGGTCCATTATTTTTACCAGCATTTCCTTGCCCGTTAAGACGCATGCTTTGGCCATCTTCAACACCGGCTGGTACGCTTACTTTCACTTTATGTGTTTCAGTTTCACGTCCAGCACCGTGGCAGTGGTGGCAAGCTTGGTCGAATACTTTCCCTTTACCTGAACATTCATGACATACAGATTGAGAAACCACACGACCTAATGGTGTTTGTTGGTAAACTTTTTCAACACCAGAACCAGAACATGTTGGACAGGTATGGACCGCTGTACCTGGTTCAGCACCAGATCCTTCACATACTGTACAATCCACTTCACGACGGTAAGAAATAGTTTCTTCAGTTCCGAAAATAGCTTCTTCAAATTCTAGGTCCATGTTGTATTGTAAGTCATCACCTTGTTGCGGTGCGTTAGGGTTAGCCGTACGGCCGCCTCCACCGAAGCCACCACCGAAACCGCTGAAGCCACCGCCTCCGCCACCAAAGAATTGCTCAAAGATGTCTTCAAAGCCAGAGCCACCGTAAGATTGGTAACTACCACCACCAAATCCGCCGCCTCCACCGAAGCCACCGTCAGTAGCTGCGTGACCGTATTGGTCATAGGCTGCACGTTTTTGCTCATCACTTAAGACTTCGTATGCGTCAGAAATTTCTTTAAATTTGACTTCCGCATCCGCTTCTTTATTGATATCTGGATGATATTTTTTTGATAATTTTCGATAGGCTTTCTTTATTTCATCCTTACTTGCGGTCTTTGACACGCCAAGGACTTCATAGTAGTCTCTTTTTTCAGCCACACTGTACTCCCCCTTGAATCATGCGTTATGCAGTCCATCATAACATAAGAAACCCCGCCCTCATAGAAGACAGGGTTTGAAACTTATGGATTATTTATCGTCGTTAACTTCCTCGAAGTCAGCGTCTACATCGCCATCATTGTCTGAAGAGTCGTCTGCGCCTTCTTGACCTTCAGCTTCTTGCGCTGCTTGTTCGTACAATTTAACAGTTAAAGCTTGAATTTTTTCATTTAATTCATCTTTTTTAGCTGTCATTGCTTCAACATCGTCAGCTTCTTGCGCTGCTTTCAATTCATCTTTAAGCGCGTTAGCTTCGTCAAGTTCAGCTTGATCAACTTTACCTTCTAACTCACCAGTTGTTTTTTCAACTTGGAAGATTAATTGGTCAACTTCGTTTTTAAGATCTGCTGCTTCTATACGTTTTTTATCTTCTTCAGCATTCGCTTCAGCATCTTTCATCATACGATCGATTTCGTCGTCTGATAAACCAGAGTTAGATTGGATAGTAATTTGTTGCTCTTTACCAGTACCTTTGTCAGTCGCTTTAACATTTACGATACCGTTTTTATCGATATCAAATGTTACTTCGATTTGAGGTACACCACGTGGTGCTGCAGGAATATCTGTTAGTTGGAAACGACCTAATGTCTTGTTATCTGCAGCCATTGGACGTTCACCTTGTAATACGTGTACATCTACAGCAGGTTGGTTGTCAGCAGCTGTTGAGAACACTTGTGATTTAGATGTTGGGATTGTTGTGTTACGATCGATTAATTTAGTGAACACGCCACCCATTGTTTCAATACCTAATGATAATGGTGTTACATCAAGTAATACGACGTCTGTAACGTCACCTGAGATAACCCCACCTTGGATTGCAGCACCCATAGCTACTACTTCATCAGGGTTAACTGAACGGTTAGGATCTTTACCAGTTTCAGCTTTAACCATGTCGATAACAGCTGGGATACGAGTAGAACCACCAACTAAGATAACTTGGTCAATATCTGATTTAGATAAACCAGCATCAGATAAGGCGTTTTTAACTGGTTGTTTTGTACGTTGTACTAAGTCGTAAGTTAATTCGTCAAATTTCGCGCGAGATAAAGTAACTTCCAAGTGAAGTGGACCTTCAGCACCAGCCGTAATGAATGGTAATGAAATTTGTGTTGACGTTACACCAGATAAGTCTTTTTTCGCTTTTTCAGCAGCATCTTTTAGACGTTGCATAGCCATTTTGTCAGAAGAAAGGTCAATACCGTTTTCTGATTTAAATTCAGCGATTAAGTGGTTTACGATGGCGTTATCAAAGTCGTCCCCACCTAAGTTGTTGTCACCAGAAGTAGATAATACTTCAAAGACACCGTCACCTAATTCAAGGATAGAAACGTCGAAAGTACCACCACCAAGGTCAAATACTAAGACTTTTTCGTCTGCGTCAACTTTGTCTAAACCGTAAGCTAATGCGGCTGCTGTTGGTTCGTTAACGATACGGTCAACTTCTAAACCAGCGATTTTACCAGCATCTTTAGTTGCTTGACGTTGTGCATCGTTGAAGTAAGCAGGAACAGTAATAACTGCGTTTGTTACTTTTTCTCCTAAGTAGTCTTCAGCGTAACCTTTTAAGTATTGTAAGATCATTGCTGAAACTTCTTGTGGCGTATATTTTTTATCTTCAACTTCTACAGTATAATTGTCTTCACCAATGTGACGTTTGATTGAAGCAATCGCGTTAGGATTTGTTACCATTGAACGTTTTGCTACTTCACCAACTTGGCGTTCGCCATTTTTGAATGAAACAACTGAAGGTGTTGTACGGTTACCTTCTGGGTTAGCGATAATTTTAGGTTCGCCACCTTCTAATACAGAAACTGCAGAGTTAGTAGTGCCTAAGTCAATTCCGATAATTTTTGCCATAATAAAACACGTCTCCTTTTTTAATTAATCTATCAATTTAAATGAATTTATCTGTGGTTAAAATCTATGTTAAATGAATTATTGTGCAATAGAAACCATTGCAGGTCTTAGTACACGATCTTTTAATACATACCCTTTTTGGAAAACAGCCACCACTTCTTCAGCTTGCTGGTCATCTTCAGCCGGCACCGCACTTACAGATTGGTGGAAGTTTGGGTCGAAGAGTTCACCTTTAGGGTCAATCACTTCAACGCCTTCCTCTGCTAGAGCTTGTAATAAGCTTGTGTGTACCATTTCGATACCCTTCACTAATTGCTGAGATGACTCATCACCCTTAGCTAATTCTAAGGCGCGTTCCAAGTTATCAATAGCTGGTAAAATACCCTTAGCTAAATTCTGTGACCGATACTTTGAAGCAGATTCACGTTCAGATTGGTTACGACGGTGCATGTTTTGAATTTCAGCAGATAGACGCATAATTTGGTCATCTTTAGCCGCTAATTCAGCTTGAAGAGTGGCTAATTCGCTATCTTCTTCATTTACTATTTCAACTTGCTCGTCTTGAACGTCTGTTTCATTGATTTCTTCATCAACATTTAAATCTTGTTGATTGTCGTCCATTTTTGTCAATTGATAGACCTCCTAAGATTTATAATAATTGTCCAGGTATCTAGCCATTTCTTTTGAAATACTTTGGAAAAGCTGCGCCATACGAATATAGGACATACTTTCCTGACCAAGTACCGCAAAAGTAATTAACTTACCTGATTTTACAGTACCCATGCTAGTAGACATTAAACTCATATTCTCCAATGTCGGATCTTTAAGTTCTTTACCCACTCTCACTTGGATACCTTGGTCTGTGATATTAATCAGTGAAGCAATCACTGATCGGTCTTCTAGTAATTGACTTAATTGTGCAATACTAGTCCCATTAGCTGAATCAGCTAACGAAGAAAATAAATAATTTTGACCATTTACCCTCATGCCATCACTATTGAATTGATTCATAAACCGGTGTATCAAATGACTACTTTCTTCATCGGACCGGTTCATTTGCTCAATATCTTTTAAATAGTGTGTTTGCAGCCTTTCAATCACCGTTGCAAGCTCAAGGCCCACAAGTTCTTGATTCATAATCTCTGCAACACCCTCAATCAATCGCGGTGTAACCACCTCATTGAATGTCACAATCTGATTGCGAATGACACCTTTATCTGTCACCAATATGACCATTGCTTGGTCAGCGGTTAAAGACAATACTTGAAAATTGGCCAATCGTTGCCTTGCAATATCTGGCCCCATCGAAATAACGACGCTTTCTGAAAGCGAGGCTAAAGTCGCAGCCGTTTTTCGAATCACTTGACTCAAATCGTTATAAGGATCGTGGAATATCTCTCTAAGTAAAGCATCTTCCTCTTCCTCAAGCTCTAAATCAATCAATCCACCATAATATGGCATGATGTGATTAATATAGTAACGATAACCCGCCTCAGCTGGCACTCGTCCAGATGATGAATGGGTTTTGGAAATCAATGATAAATCTTCAAGTCTGGCTAATTCATTACGTATTGTAGCTGAACTTGCGTTTATTTCTTGATGTTGAGATAAAGTTTTCGAACCGACTGGTAATTGGTATTTTGAATAATGGTCAATTACCGCCTGTAAAATTAAACTTTGTCGTTTTGTTAACATCTTATCACCTCATTAGCACTTAACAACTCTGACTGCTAACATGTTTATAATATAGCACCTATCACTTCTTTTGTCAATAATAGTCAAACTTTTTTTGACTTTTTTTGACATTTAAACCTTCCTTTAAAATTTGGGCTTTTGACGCTTGCAGGAAAAGCCATTTCAATCGCTTATCCAATAGAAAAAAGGACACCAGACTATTTGTAATAGTCCGTTGCCCTTTCGACTTGTATATTTTATCAATACGCTTATTTGTTGTCACGTAACCAGTTAGTTGCTGATGTTGCTAAGGTAGCAGATCCAACAACTAATGCTTCTTCGTTGAATTGTACTAATGGGTGGTGAACAGGGTATACTTCGCCATTGTCATCTGGTAATGGACAACCAATGAAGAAGTACGTTGATTCTGACAATTTGCTAGCAATGTGTGCATAGTCTTCTGAAGCTAAGTATGGTGGTACGTTCACCACATCATATTTATCCGCTAAAGCTTCTTTAGCAGAGGCCATCACTTGTTCAGACATTTCTTTAGAGTTGGTTAATGACGGACAGTCAGCAATTACTTCATATTCAGTTTCAGCACGGAATGCTTTACCAATATGTTCAACAATTTCTGGTAAGCGTTTTGAAACGAGGTCTGCTGATTCTGGGAATAATGAACGAGAAGTACCTTCTAAGACAACTGTATCAGGGATCACGTTGATGGCACCACCTGGCGCATTGATGTAACCCATAGATAAAGAAGCACCTTTGTTAGATGGTAATTCACGAGCTAAAATACCGTTCGCCCCATTAATAATTTGGCTAGCCACAAATACTGGGTCGATACCGTTGTTTGGCATTGCACCATGAGCACCCACACCTTTAATAGTGATACGGAAGTTTAAAGCAGATGCTAAAGCTTCTTTTTGGTGGATCTCAACGTCCACTTTGTCACCATTTGGCCACATATGTAAAGCCATACCAGCATCTGGTGCGGGGTTTTCTAAAATACCTTCTTCAACCATGACACGTCCACCATTTAAGGTTTCTTCTGCCGGTTGGAATAAGAATTTGATTTGACCTTCTAATTGGTTTTCGTTTTCTTTCAACATTTTTAAAACCATTAGTAAAATAGTGGTGTGCATGTCATGACCACATAAGTGTCCATTTTCATTTTTAGATGTACATGCTGTTTGAGATTTTTCGGTAATTGCTAATGCATCCATGTCTGCACGTAACAATAAAGTTTTACCCTTAGCAGAATCACCCAATGTACCTGTAATTCCGTATGTATCACCTACGTTTTCGTATGCAATTCCAAACTCATCAAGTTTTGATTTCACAAGTTTAGTTGTTTCTGGTAATTCAAAACCAACTTCAGGGTTTTCGTGTAAATGACGACGAACCTTTACTGCATCATCAAAAATTTCTTTAGCATGATCCAAATATGCCATTTTGACATCCCTCCAATATTTTTTATTTCCTATTCCATTCTACTACTATTCTAAAAATTGTCTAATCGAATCTATAAAAAACGATCAACTAAAAACCTTTTATATCAACGTTTCCCATTTTCTTGATTATACTTGCACACCTTTTGTCAAAAAAAACGCCAAAGACAAGTCCCTAGCGCTCATTTCAAAGTCATATTTCACATATTTTACAAAAATACTATTTTTGCAAACTTTCTAAATAACTTTCAGCATCAACCACATCTTGATCCATTTGTTTAATCAACCCTTCAATGCCATCAAATTTAAGTTCAGGTCTCAAGTATTTATGCCAATAAACCGTTACGTATTCACCGTAGATTTCCCCTTTAAAATCTAAAAGATGGATTTCTACTGTACGCTTTCGGTTTTCCCCGAAGGTAATATTAGTCCCAATTGAAGCAACACCTGGGTAGACTTGCCCATTCAACAACATCTCAACCACGTAGACACCCTCAACTGGAATCAATGATTCTGCTGCAACCATTAAATTAGCTGTTGGATACCCTAGCTCACGGCCGCGTTTCTCTCCATGAACAACGATCCCGTCAATTGAATAGATATAGCCCAATTGTTGGTTAGCTTTGTCAATTTGACCAGTATTTAAGTCATGGCGAATTTCAGTTGATCCCACCTTGCTGGTATCTTCCGATAATTTATTCACTTCAATAATGTTAAAACGACCAGCCGCATGGCTAGCTAAGGTCCGCATGTTGGCGATGTCCTTTTTGCCGTAGGTATAGTCAAAGCCCGCTACAACCGATTTGGCATGCAAGCCTACCATATATTGGTCCACAAATTCTTGCGGTTTCAAGGCGGAGAATGATGACGTTAACTGGGTAACATAAAGATAGTCCACACCAAGCTGAGTCATTAACCGCTCTTTTTCGACTAGAGTGGTTAAATAAGTCACTTCTTTAGGGTGTAATTGTTGATACAAGATTCGTGGCGCCATATTAAAAGTCATCACAGCTAGTGGTAATTGCAAACGGTCAGCCTCATCACGAGCAGCTTGTATAACCGCCTGGTGGCCTCTATGGACCCCATCAAAGAAACCCAAAGCTAGGACAACATCGCCCGCATAGATCGTTGATTGTTCAAAGGGATGGTGTAAATTTATCGTTTTCATTCAGTATCGTCCAATCTTTAAAACATTTTACTTGGTTTTATTTTACCATATTTACTTGGATGGACATCATAAAGCGCCTTTAACTTGTCGTCGATATAAGCCGTCACCGGTAATTGGTTTCTTAAATCAGCAGGTAACGTCGCTAATTCTAGGACCGACCCATTTTCCACCAATTTCACTAAGTGGCTATCCTCAGCCGGAACCTGCCAAACTGGATATGCTGATAAGGTCGATTCAACTGGTACCAACCAAGTATAATCCTCAGCTTCAACAGCCTCTGTCAATTGTGATAGGGTCAGACAATCTTCCCTTGAAAAAGGGGTTGATCCTTCCCGAGTTAGGCTAGTCATCGTCGCTGGCACCCCTAGCTTTCGCCCTAAGTCGCTGGCTAAAGTGCGGACATAGGTCCCCTTGCCACATACCACTTCAAAAGCAAAAACTTGCTTGTTGTCCTCAAAACGAGATGGTCCTATTAACTTGAATTCGTGGACAAATACCGGGTGTTCAGGTCGTTTAACTTCAAGGCCTTCACGGGCATACTCGTACAGGCGTTTCCCCTTGACTTTAATCGCCGAATACATGGGTGGAATCTGAACGATATGACCTGTTAATTCTTGCATGAATGCTTGAATGTAGTCATCTTCAAAAGGATTCGCTAAAGATTCTTCAGCAACCACTTCACCGTCCAGGTCTTCAGTAGTCGTCGCAAAGCCTAAAGTGATTTCTCCAGAATAGACTTTGGTTTTGTCCATCAACAATTCAACCAATTTAGTCCCCTTACCTAAACAAATCGGTAAAACCCCGTCAACATTCGGGTCTAAGGTCCCTGTATGGCCGACTTTCTTCATTTTTAAAATCTTTCTTACTTTAAATACACAGTCGTGACTAGTCATGCCACGTTCTTTCCATAAAGGCAAAATGCCATCCATAAACTCACCTCATATCTAGCATATTGTAACATATGACCCACTAAAAAACTGATTCAAATTGTGGCGAATCATTATTTGAACCTGAAAAATCCTAGTCCAAAAATAAGGCGATCTAAAAAAAGACCTCGTCAACCAGCAGTTGGCTACGCAAGTAAACACCTGTTGCTAGTTAGGTTGACTATCCATTTGTCATTTTTCATACCAAAAAAGAGGTGATAACAGAATCACCCCTCAAATTGCTTATAGTCATGTTAACGAATAAATGAGAAGACATGGTTCCAGCTAGCCGGATTTAAGAAATTGAAAGCTGATTGGTCAGAAGATACGCTGTATCCAATCAAACCACCGATAATGAATAGTAAGAAGCCAACAATCAATAACAGTAGTCCCCAAAATACAATTTTCTTCCATGGTTCGTTGATATATTGATGATAATATTTCATTTCGTCACGACCATTCTAATCTAGTAAACTAGCAAGCTCTGCGTCTGTTTTACCATCCACATCCACGCGAAGTACATTTGCGCCTAAGGCTTGTAATTTCTTTTCGAATGAGTGGTAACCACGGTCTAAGTATTTCAATTCAGACACTTTGGTCATCCCTTCAGCCTTCAAACCAGCCAAAATTAAGGCTGCTGCTGAACGTAAATCAGAAGCAGCTACTGCTGCCCCTTGCAACTTAGCAGGGCCGTTCATAATGGCTGTATTGCCGTTAATATTAAAGTTAGCGTTCATTCTACGTAATTCTTCTAAGTGCATAAAGCGATTTTCAAAAACAGTTTCTTCCATTTCTGAAGTACCTTCTGCTAAAACTTGGGCAACTGTAAATGGTGATTGAATATCAGTCGGGAAACCAGGATATGGCAAAGTTCTTGCTTTTGTTTGATGCAAAACGGTAGAACCTTGCACACGGACACCAGACACGTCTTCAGTAATTGTCGCACCTAATTCTTTTAATTTAGAAATCAATGGTTGGTTGTGTTCTGAAATCGCGTCTTCAATGTAGACATCACCTTCAGTAATGGCTGCAGCTACCATAAATGTTCCTGCTTCAATACGGTCAGGGATGACAGAATGTTCAGTTCCTTCAAGGCTTTCAACCCCACGGATTTTAATGGTATCTGTGCCGGCACCTTGAACGCGACCACCCATTTTATTGATAAAGTTGGCTAAATCAACGATTTCAGGTTCGCGAGCAACGTTCTCAATGATTGTTGTCCCTTCAGCTAATGCAGCAGCCATCATAATATTTTGTGTTGCCCCAACACTTGGGAAGTCTAAATAAATGTTGGCACCCACTAATTTATCAGCGCTTGCTTCAACATAACCTGCTGTAGTTGTTACTTTGGCACCTAAAGCTTCAAATCCTTTGACATGTAAGTCAATTGGACGCGAACCAATAGCGCAACCACCTGGCATTGCAAATTTAGCGTGACCATAACGAGACAATAATGGCCCCATTACAACGATTGAAGCACGCATCTTGTTGACAAGTTCAAAAGGTGCTTCAGTCGTTAGATCACCAGAAGCGTCCACGATAATTTCATTGTTTTCTTCATCGAAATCAACTTGCGCATTCAAGTTACGCAATACATCGTTCATTACATATACATCTGATAGTAATGATGCATTGGTAATGCGACTTTTCCCTTGGTCTGCTAATAAAGTGGCTGCTAATAAAGGTAAAACAGCGTTTTTTGCACCATCAACCCTTACATGCCCATTTAACTTACGGCCACCCTTAACAATCATGTTTTCCGTCATTTTTATTATCACCTATCTAATATTAATTTATTTGTTTCAAATGTCTATGCTTGGTTTTGTATATCAAGAGTAGCATAGACATGTAATTGATGACAATTATAAGGTACCAAATAGACGGTCACCAGCGTCACCAAGACCTGGTAAGATGTAGCCATCTTCGTTTAACTTCTCATCTAATGCACCCGAAAAAATATCAACTTCTGGGTAAGCATCTTGTAAAGCTTTAACACCTTCTGGCGCTGCAACTAAACATACAAATTTAATGCTTTCTGCTTTAACATTGCGTTTCACTAGAGAATCAATGGCCATGATGGCAGATCCACCAGTCGCTAACATTGGGTCTACTACGATTACTTCACGCTCTTCAATGTCTTGAGGCATTTTGAAGAAGTATTCTTGTGGTTGTAAAGTTTCTTCGTCACGGAACATACCAATGTGACCTACTTTTGCTGCAGGCATCAATAATAGCATGCCATCAACCATTCCTAAACCAGCACGTAAAATTGGGGCAATCGCTAATTTTTTACCAGCAATAACTTTTTGGGTTGTTTTAACTAAAGGTGTTTCAATTTCAATTTCTTCCATTGATAAATCACGCGTTACCTCGTAACCAAGAAACATTGTAATTTCATTTACCAATTCACGGAAACCTTTAGTGCCTAAATCTTTATCACGTAACATAGCCATCTTGTGTTGTACTAAAGGGTGATCAATTACAACTAATTTACTCATGAATATTTACCTCACTTTTAAATTTTATGCAGTCAATTTATTTTGCTCAAACTCTAGATATTATATAGGACTTGAAAGTCTAGCGCAAGTAAGCTAGGCCTTCAAGTCCTATAAATGAGATTATTTTAATGGAATTGCTTCAGTTAAGGCTTTAACAGATGCACGAACATCAGCACGAACAGCCTCATCTTGAGGATTTCTAATGATTTTAGCAATCAATCGAGCCACTTGTTCAGACTCCGCTTCTTTAAATCCACGAGTGGTGATGGCAGGCGTACCAATACGGATACCGCTTGTCTTAAATGGACTTAAAGTTTCGTTTGGAATAGTATTTTTATTTACAGTAATACCAACTTCATCTAAGGCTGTTTCGATTTCAGCACCTGTCACGTCAAAACCGATAACTTTTAGTAATAACAAGTGGTTGTCTGTTCCACCAGATACCATTGGAATGCCCTCTTCATTGAAGACTTTTTCAAAGGCTTTGGCATTTTTGATAATTTGTGCTTGGTAGTCTTTAAAGTCGTCTTGTAAGGCTTCACCAAAGGCAACAGCTTTGGCAGCAATCACGTGCTCTAAAGGCCCACCTTGAATGCCAGGGAAAATAGCAGAGTTTAATTTCTTACCGTAATCTGCGTTCGCAGTTAGGATTAAACCACCGCGAGGTCCACGTAAAGTTTTATGCGTTGTAGAAGTCACAACGTCTGCATAAGGAATTGGATTTGGATGTAGACCCGCTGCAACTAAACCAGCAATGTGAGCCATATCAACCATAAAGTATGCACCAACTGCTTTAGCAGTTTCAGCAATTTTTTCAAAATCTATCGTGCGCGCATAAGCTGAAGCACCGGCAACGATTAATTTAGGTTGGTGTTCTTTGGCTAAGCGGTCGATTTCAGCATAATCAATATATTCTTCATCATTTGTGACATTGTAAGCAATAAAGTTATATTTCTTACCAGAGAAATTTACTTTTGACCCATGAGTCAAATGCCCACCATCAGTTAAGTTCATCCCTAAAACTAAATCACCTGGCTCTAAGAAAGCGTCATATACGGCCATGTTGGCTTGTGAGCCTGAATGTGGTTGTACATTTGCGTATGTTGCACCAAATAATTCTTTAGCGCGGTCGATCGCCAATGTTTCAATCTTATCCACGACTTCACAGCCTCCGTAGTAACGTTTACCCGGATACCCTTCAGCGTATTTATTGGTTGCAATTGATCCTTGCGCACGGCGTACATCCTCCGATACCCAGTTCTCGCTTGCAATCAACTCAATCCCATGTTGTTGGCGGTCCATTTCCTCATCTAATAAATCAAAAATAATATCGTTACTCATGCATCTGCCTCCAGCTTTATTTTTTGATAATATTCCTTGGGGTCTACCTTATCCAATTTATTTATCTAGGTCTATTCTAACACGGTTGAACTCGCTTTGATCAAACGATTGCGATATGCCCCATTTTTTTCTGTATCAGGATACAATTCTACGACAATTTGTTGAATATTTTCTTGGTCATCAAACGTTCTTAAAGCTGCGAAAAGTTGTTGTGTAGCGGTTTCTATTGTCGGTCCCAGTGATACAATCGAGGCAACTGATGTTTTGTACTTTTCAAAATTATTTTCACTAGTTGCTAGTGCCACCTTGATCGGTTGACTAGATAGATCAGCTAGCACATTCGACATTTTGTCAGACGAAACGGCCATCACAGGTTGGTTAGGACTGTAGTGAACATATTTCATACCTGGTGCTTTTGGTGCCTCTTCCGCGTTATTGGCAATGGTCCCGCCAATATATATCGGCATGTCTGTCACCACTTCAGCTAGCATGGACTTGGTGATGTATCCAGGTCGCAAAATGATTAACACTCTTGAATCTGTCAGATCTAAGACCGTAGATTCAACCCCAATACGAGTTGGTTCAGCATTCACAACGCCACCAATGACCCCATCAAAGTCATGCATCACATGAGCAACTTGGGTTGGACTCGGTTTACCCGAAATATTAGCTGATGGGCCAACGATTGGAAAGCCAGTTGCGCGAATTAAATCGCGGGTCGTTCCATGGTCCGGTAAGCGAATCCCTACTGTATCCATGCCACCAGTTACGACACTTGGGAAGGTATCTGGTTTAACAGGTACAACCAAGGTCAAAGGACCTGGCCAAAATTGTGCTGTTAATTTTTCAATTAAGTCATGTCTCTCCGGGTCATCGTCAATCATATAGTCAAAAATATCTTCTGGATCAGCGATATGGATAATCAAAGGATTATCGCTTGGACGGCCTTTTACTGCATAGACTGATTTAACAGCATCCGCATTATTGGCGATAGCCCCTAGACCAAAGACTGTTTCAGTTGGAAAAGCCACTAATTGGCCATCCTGCAGTAAGGCTGCGCCTTCTTCAATTTCACTTGCTTGAATGATTTTTGTCATTATTGGTTGAACTCCTTTCTTATTTCTATGGATTTGTTAGATTGTTGTATTATATGGATTTTGGATGACTAGAATTCGGTCATTGCCCGCATAATCTTGGATAATGTTTACCTCGGGGTCCGTCATTCGCAGGCGGTCTTTAGCGCCAGCAAGCAAGGATGGCCCTTGTTGGTAACCAAATTCCCCAATAAAGTAACCCGGCTTAGCCAAATAATCATGGATTTGGTCGAATAAGCGCCAATAAATTTGATAGCCATTTTTCTCTGCAAAAAGGGCTAAATCTGGTTCATATAGGACCGTTGATTTGGACATCACATCCGTTTCATCTGAGCCGATATAAGGTGGGTTTGAAATGATTAAATCAAATTCTTGGCCAAGAACTGGTTCAAATAAATCACCAAGTTGAAAATTAATAACAGCTTTTTTATCCGCAGCATTTTCACGGGCAATATTTAAGGCATTCGGTGAAACATCTGTCGCCGTGACTTGCAGGTTTGGGAACAGTTGTTTTAAGGTAACCGCAATAATCCCCGTACCAGTACCAATATCAAGTACCCTTGCATCTTGTGCGATATGTTCTTTTTTGATTAAATCGGCCACATAAGACACCAAATCTTCCGTTTCCTGTCTTGGGATTAAGGTAGCTGGTGAAACCTTGAAAGTTTCACCGTAAAACCAAGCTTTCCCGACAATATACTGCCAAGGATAGTTTTCTTTAGCCACCTTCTCAATAGCCGCTTGATAGGCTTCTTTCAGGTTAATGGGCATGATGTCCTTACGTTTAAGGGCCCAATCTGACACTGAAAAATCGGCTAAATCAAGCAAGAGATGATAAGCAATTTCAGCGTCTTGGTTATTTTCTTCTAAAAAAGAAGAGGCCCAAACCTGGACCTCTAAATACGTTTGATTAATCATTTAACTCCTCTAACTTATTGGCTTGATCGGCTAATAATAAAGCGTCAACGATTTCATCCAATTCGCCGGTCATGATACGGTCTAATTTTTGAATAGTTAAACCAATTCGGTGATCAGTCACACGATTTTGAGGATAGTTGTATGTACGGATACGTTCTGAACGGTCCCCTGTACCTACTAAGTTCTTACGTTGTGAGTCATATTCATTCTGTTGCTCTGAAGCAATTTTTTCGTACACGCGCGAACGTAAGATCATCATTGCTTTATCTTTATTTTGTTGTTGTGAACGTTGGTCTTGCATAGCCACTTGAATACCTGTTGGTTCGTGGGTTAAACGAACGGCAGAAGACGTCTTGTTAACGTGCTGACCACCGGCACCAGAGGCGCGGTAAATATCAATACGAATATCACCATCATCTAAATCGAAGTCGATATCTTCAAGTTCAGGCATGACACCCACTGTAGCAGTAGAAGTATGGACACGTCCTTGAGACTCTGTATCTGGTACACGTTGTACACGGTGAGCGCCAGATTCAAATTTCAATTTAGAATATACATTGTCGCCTTGAATTTGTAGAGTGATTTCTTTGAAACCACCGATATCATTACTAGATGATTCAACAACTTCAACGCGCCAACCTTGACTAGTTGCATAACGATTGTACATTTCATATAAATCACCCGCAAATAATTGGGCTTCATCCCCACCCGCTGCACCACGGATTTCCATGATGATATTTTTGTCATCATTTGGATCTGAAGGAATCATTAAACGTTTAATTTCTTCTTCAAGATTGTCACGTTCTGCTTTTAATTCTTTCAATTCTTCTTTTGCTAATTCGGTCATTTCATCATCTGATGACTCTGCTAATAATTCCTCAGTATCTTCAATACCTTGAATCACATCTTTATAGTGACTAAATGTTTCTACTTTTGGTCTTAAATCAGCTTCTTCTTTAGAGATAGCGCGGAACCGTTGATTATCATTAATCACGTCCGGGTCACTCATTAACTCAGTTACTTCCGCATAGCGGGCAATAAATGAATCTAATTGGTCTGTAAACATGCTCTCAACTCTTTTCTATTTCTTTATGTAAAACTTACAGTCTATTCTCGATATTAATGTAGGTGTGGCAAAAGTTATTTCACTTACACCTACTTGCTATTCACCATTATTGCGCTCAATATAGATTTTACCATCTTTCAATGGTGGATGGTGATAATGTTTACGACAAACTGGGTAATAGGCTTCATTTCCGCCAATTTGCACTTGCTCGCCCTCATACACCGGTTTCCCGTCAGCTACACGCATGTTCATAATAGCCTTTTTGGCACAGAACCAACAGATGGTTTTCACTTCTTCAATCTTGTCAGCTAGAAGTAATAGGTATTTAGACCCTTCAAACAAGTTATTTAAGAAGTCATTTTTCAAGCCAAAGGCCATAACTGGGATATCTAATTCGTCAACAATACGTGCCAATTGGTAGATGTGGTCTTTTGATAAAAATTGGGCTTCATCAATTAACACACAATAAATTTTTTGGTCGTTCTCTCGCATATAAGTGGTTAAATCCTCATACACATCCGTCTCCGTCGCAATTGCACGTGCTAATCTTTCTTCACCCACACGACTAGACACATTCCCTACACCTGCACGATTATCAACAGCACTGGTATAAACCAAGACATGTTTGTTTTGTTCTTCATAGTTATGTGCTACCTTAATGATTTCAAAAGACTTACCACTATTCATTGCACCGTAGCGGAAAAATAACTGAGCCATCTAAACACTCCCATACTTTTTAATATCGATTTACTCAGCTATTCATTTTACTTTTATTCCCGTCACTAGTCAATTTTATTTCCTGCTAGCAAGTCAAATTCCCAGTAAAAGTTTAAAGAAATTTTAAATGACAGGAAATTTTATAGAATTTTGCTTACCTATGGTAAAATTAGCTCATTAAGAGTTCGCCTAAGTAGCGGATAGCAAATGATTAGAGGAGTGCCAAAAATGAAATTTAAGAGTCAACTAGCAACAGTAGCCGGCCGTACAAGCCAACAATTATTAAAGAGATTTACAAGCGGTGGTACTTCTCTACCCGGTAAAATTGCACAGAAAATTGATCCCGAGATTTTAAAAGCCTTAGGAGAAAATTACCGTGTAGTCATCATTACGGGTACCAACGGAAAAACAGTAACCACTGCTCTAACTGTCAATATTTTGAAACAAAAATTTGATCATGTCATGACCAACAACTCAGGGTCAAACATGCTACAAGGGATTACATCTTCATTCATCGAAGACTCTGGTACAAAAACTAAAGACAAAGTGGCTGTTCTTGAAGTGGACGAAGCATCTTTACGTCATATTACTGAACATATTAAACCAGAAGTGATTTTAACCACCAACATCTTCCGCGACCAAATGGACCGCTATGGTGAGATCTACACCACTTATGACTTTATCCTACAAGGTGCAGCAAAAGCGAAAGACGCTATTCTAATGCAAAACGGTGATGCCCCAATTTTCTCATCACGTAAAGTAGACAACAAGCAAGTTTTTTTCGGTTTCAACACAGAAGACCAGTCAAAAGACTTCCTAGCAGATAACAATACTGATGGTGTTATCTGTCCAAACTGTGAACATGTTTTACATTACCACAGTATTACCTACAGCAACCTTGGTGACTACTTCTGTCCAAACTGTGGCGTGAGTCGTCCAGAATTAACTTACCAAGTAGAAAAAATTAATAAATTAACACCGGAATCAGCTAGCTTTACAATTGATGGCTACCAATACAGTATTCCAGTTGCTGGTTTATATAATGTCTACAATGCCTTATCAGCCTATTCATTAGGCCGGTATTTAGGTGTCAGCCAAGCAGATATCGCTGAAGGATTGCAAGGGGCTAAACGTATTTTCGGGCGTCAAGAAGCCATTAACGTGGAAGGTCACGACTTAAGGATTAACCTTATTAAAAACCCTGTAGGTCTAAACCAAATCATCGAATTATGTCTTTTAGAAAAAGCACCATATACTCTAATTTCAGTTTTAAATGATCGTCCCGCTGACGGCCAAGATGTATCGTGGATTTGGGATGGTAACTTTGAAAAATTAGCCGAAATGGACAATATTGAAGCTTCTTATGTGGCAGGTATTCGTGTGGCTGACTTATCTAAACGTATGGCAGTCGCTGGCTTTAACCAAGACCAATTAATCCAGTTAGAAGACCCTAAAGCCATTATTGAAACAGTGAAAAATGCACCGACTGAAAAAGTCTATATTCTAGCGACTTATACAGCTATGCTTGCTATTAGAAAAGAATTGGCTGAATTAGGTTACGTGAAGGAGCGCATGAGTTAATGGAACAAACTTTAAAAATTGCCCATTTATATGGGAACTTAATGAATACATATGGTGATAACGGTAACTTATTGATGTTACAACATGCAGCGAAAGCACAAAACGTCAATGTCGAAACCCAATTAGTCTCTATCGGAGATGAATTTGACTCTAGCCAATTTGATCTAGTCTTCTTTGGTGGTGGCCAAGATTATGAACAAAAAATTGTAGCCCGTGACCTCCAATCAAAAAAAGAAGCTTTAACCGAGTACATTGAAAGCGACGGTGTAACAATCGGTATCTGTGGTGGATTTCAATTACTTGGAAAGTACTACATCAATGCTGCTGGTGACCGGTTAGAAGGTATTGGTGCCTTAGACCACTACACATTAAACCAAGACAATAACCGCTTTATTGGTGATATCGTCATTGAAAATGACCGTTTTGGCCAGACTTACTACGGCTATGAAAACCATAACGGCCGGACCTTTTTAGGGGAAAATACCCAACCCTTAGGTAAAGTGGTTACTGGTTTTGGTAATAACGGTGAAGACCAAACGGAAGGTGTTATGTATAAAAATACTTTTGGTTCATACTTCCACGGCCCTTTATTAGTACGTAACGAACAATTAACCAATGAAATCGTTGGCCTAGCCATTAAAAATATGCAAGCCAGACTAGCGAAAGAAAACCAGTCAATTTAAATTCAAAGTCCCTTTTGCCTAAAAGAAAAGGAGCTACGCTATGTGTGGTCGCTATTTATATGATATAAATGACCAAATCCTCTTCGACTATTACGAAGAAATTAAAAGTCGGGGCAGTGATGTGTCTGACTTAAGGGATGGGACGATCTATCCTTCTAATCAGGTAGTGACGCTTGGCGCTAATCCTGACGGTGAAATCGTTTCTGGCATTACTCGTTGGGGATTTACAGGTTTTAAACCAAGTCACCTGATGATTAACGCCCGGGTTGAAACAATCCGCGAGAAGAAGACTTTTAAAGGGCCATTTGAAGGTCAACGGATTGTCTTCCCTATGTCGGCCTTCTTTGAATTTTCTGAAGGTAAGGAGGCTTATACCTTTTCGGATTCTGATCGGGGCATTTATGTGGGTGGTTTTTACCGGATTTATCCTGACAAAAAGACTGGGCAAAAACAAGCTGAGTCTATTATCATCACTACGGAACCTGATGAAGTTGTTAGTCCTATCCACAACCGGATGCCCCTTTTGATTCCACAAGCAGATATTGCTAAATGGATTTTAGATGATGACTTTGCCTTCAATTATCAAAAGCCTACACACCAACAATTAGTACCCACAAAAGTATCGTGACATTCCAATAAAATGTACTCAAAAAGCGAGCCGTTTAGATTAAAACGACTCGCTTTTTTTGCTGCATATACGTGCTTATTCAAATTCACCTTTCACAAATTGTGAATTATAAAGATTGTAATAGAATCCTTCTTGAGCTAGTAATTCCTCGTGGTTACCTGTTTCAATGACGTCACCATGGTTCAATACAATAATATTATCTGCATCTTGAATGGTTGATAAACGATGGGCAACTACAAATGAAGTCCGTCCTTCAAGTAATTGATTCATGGCTTTTTGAATGAGTTTTTCTGTACGCGTATCAATTGACGATGTCGCTTCATCCAAGATTAAAATCTCTGGATCAGACATAAAGGCCCGAGCAATCGTCACTAATTGACGTTGACCTTGGGAAATATTAGATCCATCTTGGTTTATAATGGTGTCATATCCATCTGGCAAGGTCCGTACAAAGTCATCTACATGGGCAGCTTTTGCGGCACGAATTACTTCATCACGGGTCACATTTGGATTGTTTGACCCGTAAGCAATGTTGTCTGCAATAGACCCATTAAATAGCCAAGTATCTTGTAATACCATACCCATCCGTGAACGTAATTCTTCTTGGTCAATATCTCTTGTATCTACACCGTCATATTTAATAGACCCACCAGAAATATTATAGAACCGTTCGATTAAGTTGATTATGGTTGATTTACCGGCCCCTGTAGGTCCTACAATTGCCACCATTTGACCTGGTTCAACGGTTAGGTTGAAGTCAGTCATTAGCAGGTTCTCTTCGCCTGGTTGATAACCAAATTGGACGTGGTCGAAAATCATCTTATAGTCTGTTTCAATAGCTGAATGACCAGAAGTCACTTCTTCCATTTCTTCAACGTCAAGGAATTCAAAAATACGTTCGACAGACGCTACCATACGTTGTAATTGGTTTATCATGTTGGCCGTTTGTTTTAGGGGCTCTGATAGGATCCCTGCGTATTGTAGCATGGCTTGAACGTCACCAATTACCATAGTACCGTTAGCCACTGAGAAACCACCGACGATAGCAACCGCTACGTAACCAAAGTTTTTCGCCAAGTTCATCAACGGCATTAAGATACCCAAAATGAATTGGGCTTTCCAAGAAACCGCATAGTATTCTGCTGATTTCTCTTCAAACTGAGCAATTTTACCTTCATTTTGGTTGAAAGCATTATTTTCAATTTGACCAGAATAGTTTTCTTCGATATAGGCATTCATATTCCCCTGCACCCTTTGTTGGGTGGCGAATAGTCTTTGCGATACTGGTGTAACAGACAGCATAACAATTGTAGATAGCAAAATAGTTCCTGCTGCAATTAAGGTCATTTTTGAACTGATTAAGGTCATCATCACGATAGTTAGGACAAATTGCGTACTGGACATTAAAACCTGTTGCAAGGTTTGTTGTAGTGACATAGCAATCGCTTCAACGTCATTGATGGCACGTGACATAATCTCACCATTTGGCGTTGAATCTAAAAATGAAATCGGCAGTCGGTTTAATTTCGCCTGCATATCATTTCTTAAGTCTTCAATTACGCGTTGTGCAGTACGGCTTAATAAAGCTCCTTGTAAGAAGTTAAATAAGGCACTAATCAAGTAGAAAGTGACTACTTTAGTTAAGATTTTTACTAACCCAGCATAATCAATGACGTACATTTGCTGTCCATCCACGTTTTGCAAGCCATTACTTACTCCATCTGTTATCAGAGTAGTTGCTTGACCTAAAATACGTGGTGACACAATTTGAAATGTGGTTGCTAGTATAATCAGGACAATAATCAATAAAAATTTCCATTTCCGACTAGCCATATATTTGATGAAGCGACCTAGGGTTGACCAAAAGTTTTTTGGTTTATAATGGCGGCCTTCTAGTTTTTTTCTTTTATTCGCCATTAGTTCGCCCCCTTAATTTGTGATTCGACAATTTCTCTGTAAATGTCATTTGCCATTAATTCATCATGGCTACCAATACCAGAAATTTCACCCTTATCAAGGACTATAATCGTATCTGCATCTCGAATAGTTGAAACACGTTGCGCAATAATAATTGTTGCCGCATTTTCAGTCACTTCTTTTAAAGCTCCTCTTAAATTACGGTCAGTGGTGTAGTCTAAGGCTGAGAATGAGTCATCGAAAAGATAAATGTTTGCTTGTTTAACGATGGCACGAGCAATACAAAGTCTTTGTTTTTGTCCACCTGAGAAGTTATTCCCACCTTGGGCCACGTGGGCATCTAAACCATCCGGCAATTCTCGAACGAATGATTCAGATTGGGCAATGCGTAATGCATACCAAAGTTCTTCATCGGTAGCGTCACCGTTACCATACTTCAAGTTTTCACGAATGGTCCCTGAGAATAAGTTGGCTTTTTGCGGTACATAGCCGACCAAATCACGCAAATTATTCAATAATAAGTCGCGCACATCAGTACCGTTGACTTTAACAGCACCCTTAGTTACGTCTGAAAAACGTAAGAGTAAGTTGGCAATCGTCGTTTTCCCAGAACCAGTACCCCCAATAATGGCTAAGGTTTGTCCTGGTTTCACTTGGAAGTTGATGTCGTCCACTACATTATGCTCTGCGTTACCAAATCTAAAGGCAACGTCTTCGAATGTCACTTCACCTGGTGCTTGACGGTCAATAGATACTGGATTTTCAGGTGAATGAATACTGATTTCAGTATCCAAAATTTCATTGATCCGTTGAGCAGACACTTGGGCACGCGGTAAAATCACGAAAATCATCCCTAACATCATAAATGAGAACATGATAATGAATGAATAGTTCACGAATGAAAGGATGACCCCAACACTTAGGTTTTGAGTGGCCACTAAATGGGCACCGCGCCATGATAAAGTAATGTTTGTTAGTGATAGAATTGTTGTCATGATAGGCATTAAAAAAGACATCCGGAACATCGCTTTAATTGCTGTATCCGCATAATCTTTATTGGCTTCAGCAAATCGTGCTACTTCAAAATCTGATTTGTTAAAGGCTCTTACAACACGTACACCTGTTAATCCTTCTCGGAAAATAAGGTTCAAATCATCAACCTTACGTTGCATAGATTTAAAATATGGTGACACAATGCGTAAAATAATAAAAATTAACAAGGCTAATACTGGACCTGAAACTGCATAAACTAAACTCAATTCTGGACTAGCTAATACGGCCATCACGACAGCTGCTAGTATCATGGCTGGTGAAAGTAAGACCATACGCATAATCATCATGACAGTCACTTCAACCTGCTGAATATCGTTTGAAGATCGCGTAATCAATGAGGCCTCACCATAGGTCCCCATATTTTCTTTTGAAAACTGCAAAACTTTTGTATAAATTTCATTACGCAATTTTCTACCCAAGTCTTGGCTAGTACGGGCTGAAATATATACTGAAATCCCTGCAGAAATGATGACCAAGATGGTAATCAAGATCATCTGACCGCCAATGCTGTAGATAGCCTGCATATCTCCTGCCGCAACACCCTCGTCGATAATGCGAGCAGTCTGCGTTGGCAATAGTAATTCCCCAATGGACTGTGTTAAGGAAAAGACAATTGCCCCGAACATAGCCCAAAAGGGAATTCGTTTAATTAAACGCCACATCTAATTCCTCCTTTTATATTTTATAATGTAAACAATGTGAATATTGCCTCAAGACGGCATTATACGCCCTTTTTTCTCAATAAACAAATAAAAATTACTTGCCGGGTGTATCCTCTGAAATGGCGTCCTCTAAGATGCTTTCATCTTCTGTATATAAGCCCGAAACGCGTTTATACCAAGCAAAGAAGTGGTTAAACATGACTTTGATGACGGCGTAAATTGGAATGACGAATACAACCCCCGCAACCCCGAAAATTGATCCTGCTGAAATCAATAAAAGCATGATGGTGACCGGGTGAATGGCCATATTGGACCCCAAAACTTGTGGTGAAATCACACGACTTTCAATCGTCTGCTCAATAGCGAATACAATCAAGACTTTTACAATCATCATTGGCCCAACTACAATCGCAACAATAATGGCTGGCACCATTGCTAGGAATGACCCTATATAAGGAATGACATTTAAGAAACCTGCAGCAACCCCAATAATAACTCCATAAGGTAGTCCAACAATTGAGTAACCAACTACAAACATAATGGCTACCCCGATCGCTACAATAATTTGCCCACGGATATATAGGCTAATTTGTAAGTTCATATCCCTTAACAGGTGTAAGGTTGCCTTACGAATTTTAATAGGCAGAAATTGCGCGAAATATGTGGGCAATTTGTGGCCGTCACGTAACATATAGAATAAAATAATTGGTGCGGTAAAAATAGCTACTGCTACCCTGGTTACTGTCCCTACGATAGACGAGACACTTGTGATTGCTGAATTGGCAATGCTCTCCCAATTAAATGATGACAGGTCTAATACATTACTCATGGCTGATTGGATCACCATGTTCACTTGGTCGTACCAATCACCTCGAATCAAGGTTTGTAAGCGACTTTGATAGTCTGTCCAAATAGTATCCCAGTTATTGATCAAATTACGCCCTTCATCCGCTACTGTTGGGATTAAGGCAACAAGGCCTGTAACGACCACCGCAATCAGTAGTAAAACGATTGCTGACCCCCAAGTGCGGTTGAGGCCCCTTTTTTCGATTCGATTCACTAAAGGCACTGTCAAATAGTAGAAAATGGCTGCTACGATAATAGGTACTGAAACGTATTGGATAAAGGAGACGGCGGGGTCTAATAGGTATGAGACTCGGGTAAATAGGCTCACGAAAATTACAATTAAAATACCGACCATCAAGGTGCCAGTATATCGATTGTTTAAAATATATTTGAAAAACCAGGATTTTGAAAAAGCTGTCTGGTCTTTCGATGATGATAGATCTTTCGTTGATTGTGTTTCTTCTGGATTGATTTTATCGTTCATGACGTCCCCTCCTGTAATGCATACGTCTATTATAGCAAATATTTCTTCCTATATATGTGCCTAAACAATCAAAGCATAACCATTTTTGATGTTAATAAGAGCGTTTTCTTGTATAATGAGATTAACTTAAGAAAGAAGGGATTTTTATTATGGAAACGATTTATGTATCTGGTTATACACGTGAAGACAATAAGGGAATTCATACCTTAACGCTAAATGCTGATAAAAAAGCTTTTGAAGCAAGTGAATTGATTATTGAAGAAAACAATCCTACTTACATTACTTTATCAAAAGACGGCAAACACCTATTTACTTTAAGTGACGGTGAAGAGCCTGGTGTTGCCCACTACGAAAATAATGATGGTCAATTTGCCTTTAAAGTCCGTGTGAAAGTATTTAACGAAAATGGTTGTTACGTAACATATGATGAAGAAGCAAATGTTCTTTATAATGCTAACTACAAAAAAGGTGAATTAGCAGTGATTACAGTCAACGAAGATGGTACATTGACTGTAACGGATGTCATTCAACATACTTCACCAGTTGGCCCGCATGAAAACCAAGACTTTGCCCATGCCCACTTTATCCATCCAACAAATGACCACAAATACATTCTTTCTTGTGATTTAGGAACTGATGAAGTTCACACTTATACACTTACTGACGATAACAAATTAGCTGAAGTGAGTGTATACAAAGCAGCTCCTGGTACTGGCCCGCGTCACCTTGCCTTCCACCATTCAGAACCAATCGTTTACCTTTTAGGGGAATTGGACTACACAGTTGAAGTGTTAAACATTCAAGAAGATGGTTCTTTAGTTGCTGGTAACCGTTATGACACGATTCCAAGCGATTGGACTGAATTCAACTCATCAGCAGCTATTCGTTTATCAAGTGACAACAAGTTCTTATACGTTTCAAACCGTGGTCACAACTCAATTACTGTTTTTGAGGTTTCAGCAGATGGTCAAAGTTTAACTGAAATTCAAAACATTTCAACTGAAGGCGATTTCCCGCGTGACTTCAATTTCAATGCAGATGAATCATTTGTCATCGTTGGTCACCAATTCCAACCACAAATTTCATTATTTACCCGTGATCAAGCAAGTGGCTTATTAACCTACGTTGATAATACAAGCATTAACGAAATTGTTTGTGTAACACCAGTTTAAAGGAGTTTAACCATTCATGTATCATTTAGTAGCCAGTCAAATGGACGAAAAGCTACAATATAAATTGCTATCTGGTGCCATTGTACCCCGACCTATTGGTTGGATTACTAGTAAGAACAAAGAAACGGGTGTCATCAATTTGGCGCCCTTTTCTTTTACTAGTGGTGCCGGGCAAAAGATGCCCTTGATTTCAATGGCTATTCTTCGGAAAGAAGATTTTTCAATTAAAGATACCGCCTGCAATTTATTAGACCATCCTGAAGGTGTGGTGAATATTGTCAGCAAGTCTTTCATTGATAAAATGAATGCTACCGCTGCCAAAGTTTCAGCAGACGTCAGTGAATTAACTCAAGCAGACATTCAAACGGTTAATTCTAAGACTGTGAGCCCACCAGGTGTGGCCGATGCTTTAATTCGCCTTGAAGTAAAAGTCTACCAGTATATCCCAATCCGTGACCGCGAGGACCGTATCATCACCGATATGTTCATCCTTGAAATTACCGACTATCATTTAGATGAATCGGTATATGACGAGGAAAAAGGCTACGTAATGTACGAGGCCTTAGACCCTGTTGCCAGATTAGCAGGCAACTTGTATACGGATATCACAAAACCTTATGTATTAGAACGACCGGAATAAATAAAAAAAGGATTTGGCAGCTTAACTGCCCCCTGTCAAGCAGACAGGTAAATAAATAAAATATTTAAGCCATGCATCAA
>OMJG01000518.1_pt1 | contig 28337 bp, 30 predicted proteins | sample 1646431 | NCBI WGS metagenome assembly OMJG01 (sample SAMN03771674, study PRJEB25209) | food metagenome | isolation source: Cotija cheese | place: Mexico:Jalisco,Michoacan | collected 2011-12-12
GACAGGGAAGTCCTTTCCGTGGCTTCACTGTCTCCATTATTCCCGGGGCGAATCAAAACTCCGCCTTGCCCGTTGTCACCGTCGTAGACGACGCAGGTGATCGTCCGCCCGTCTTCGAGGACGATGGGTTCTTCGTGCAGTCCTTGCCCGTCGCCTCGTTCATCAACAACCGAGGGGTCGTTAGTCTCGTTAGATTCGTCTTCGGGAGCGTCCTCGACCTTGGTGGGCTGGCATCCCGCCAATGCGGCGGTCAGGATCACTGTTGCCAGAAGAACGATCGGCCTTTTCACGGATGTGGTCTTCATGGGTCTTCCAATCACTTGGTCTTCGTGGTCGTGATCTGCTTCATCACGAACGGTTCGATTTCAGGGATCTTCACCACTTGGTCTCCGACGACGGGGTCATCCCCGGCCCCGGTCGATGACTTGGAGGTTCGTCATGGTCTTCTTGATAGACCCGACTGTGTCCGAGTGGGTCAGCGCGGCCTGGAACGTGGGTGCCGGCTGGGTTGCCATAGCGGAGAGCAGATCGGAGAGGACGCCGAGGGCATCGGCGACATCCCGGCCAAGATCTTCAACCTTGTCGGCTTCGAGAGTCGCGAGGTCGGACACTCCCCCGCTGAACGCAACTTCGAGGAGCTTTGACTGTTTCTTCACCATCGGCAGGGGTGCCGCTGCTCCGTAGTGGAGTTCCCGGATCGCACGCACGACATGCTCGCGGCCAGGAGTGTTGCTCGACTCAGTGAGATCCACGGAGGCGGGTTCGAGACCAGACGTAGAAGCGAGACCGAAGTCTTCCGTCTCGTCTTCGTCGATAACTTCAGCATCAACGATGTGCTCGTCCGATGGAGATTCAGGTGCTGGTTTCGGCATTGCCGCGGGACGAGCTTTCCCGTCCAAGCCGATCACCCGAGAGTCATCGTCAACTGTGCCATTTGGCACAGTTGAGTTCTCCACCCGCCGTGCCACGGTACGAGGGGCCATATCAACCGCTGACGCGATGCCTCTGGTTGACATTCCTGCTGCTCTAAGCTCACCGATCACTTGCTCTTCCAGCTCGCGCGGTGGCCGCAAACTCACATCTCGAAATTCCTCATCGAGGTAGTCCTGCCACGACTCGTACCCGAGTGCCAGCCAAATTCTTCCCTTCCAAGCGGTAACGATCTTGGTCTGTAGCGATCCGTAGTCGGCCTTGATCTCCTCTGTAAACTCTCGAGCTTCCGCCTCAGAAAAAGTGCTGACGAGTTCCGTGCTCATGAGGCTTTCACCGCCTTAGCATCACCGTTTGGTGCAAACGGGTCCTCTTCGGCCCCATCTAGAAGCGTCGCCAACGGGATATCCCAGGCTTTGGCCAATTTCAGCAACTCACCGAGTTTCCAATCCACGGCACCGTGTAGGCGTTTGGAAATGTTGTTCTGGGAGATTTCCAGAATCTCGGCTACATCCAGCTGGCGCAGTTCGCGCCTCCCCATCTCGGCCATCACGTTGGCCCTAACTTGCTTCGAATACCTCATACTCTCACCGTATACTGTGACCGTATACGCCTGCAAGGACCCGAACTACGTTTTCGACGTTTCGCATACGCGCAGTGGTTTACCGCCAGATGCTGAGCGTATACAGTAGGACCATGACGATACAGAGCGAGGAACAAACTGCAGTTTCTGAAAACGAGCGCATTGGGCTCGAGGTGCGGGCCTGGATGGTTCGGAAACAGTTGAAGCAGGCAGACGTTGCGCAGCTCCTAGGCTTCGCGCAAAAGAATGTCTCTAATCGGCTGAGGGGTCAGATCCCATTCCGAATTGATGAACTGTTGGCGATCGCCAACTACATGGACATCACGCTGGCTCAACTGCTGGGGAACGAGATTGTGAATGAGAAGAACCCCCATCCAGTGGATGGAGGTTCTTCGAATGGTAGCGGGAGGGGGACTCGATCCCCCGACCTCACGATTATGAGTCGTGCGCTCTAACCAGCTGAGCTACCCCGCCCCAGCGCCGCATTCTAGGCGGCACGAGAGCCCCGAAAGGGAATCGAACCCTTGACCTTCTCCTTACCATGGAGATGCTCTGCCGACTGAGCTATCGGGGCAACAGGTAAGAATTTACACGGGTTCGCTCGCTCTGGGCAAATCGGGTGTCAGTGACGTCACTCACACGGCCCGCGATCTCCAGCCAAACCTCACACAGAGCTCCAGCCTGAACCGCCCTCACCAGTAAAAACACTCATTCCAGGGGGTCGAATCGCCCCGCAAGGTATCCCTGCAGGCGACCGGGATGGTTCGTGATGATCCCGTCGACCTCGGCCCCGAGGAGCTCCCTCCATTCGTTCATCTCGTCGGCAGTCCAGACGAAGACACCGAAGTCGTTGTCCATAATCTCGGTGACGACGGATTTGCGCATGGAGAACCCTTTGTACGAAGGGTTGATCGCCACCGCCCCGAGATCGCGAGCGATCTCGATGTCCTCGGGTTTCGGAACCATGCGCAGGAGGAAGCGAGCCACCATCGGCAGCATGTCCCGACAGGTCTCAAGTGTTTCGAGATTGAACGACTGGACGACCATCCGGTCGGCAATCCCGGTCTCCACCACCAGCTCCGAGATCCTCGCCACCGCACCCGATGACCACTCTCCTTTGAGCTCGAGCAGCAACTCACCGCCTTGGTGCTGGATATCTCGCATCACGGCCGACAAAGTCGGGATGCGGACTCCATAGAAGCCCGGCCCCATCCACGAGCCGGCGTCGACGAACGACAGCTCTTCGGCGGTGAGATTGACCACGGGCCCCTTTCGGTTCGTGGTTCGGTCCAGGTCCGGGTCGTGGAGGATGACGGGGACGCCATCGGCGCTGGTCGAGGTGTCGACCTCGATGAGATCGACACCGAGGGCGCGTGCGGCATCGACCGCGGCCAGGCTGTTCTCGGGAACCACGGCGGAATAGCCGCGGTGGGCGATCACCAGTGGGCGGCTGCCGGATCCCGGGCGTTCGACGATGCCCCGCTCGTGGAGGAACTGCTGAAAACTCATGGCTTCAGCCTATGCCCTGAGAGCACAAAGTCGCATGACAGGCGGTCGCACTTCCACGGGCCAGCCGCGGAGGCGATGCCGCCGTCGAGCGGAACGCACCGCGGACGCGTCGCGGATGATGGGAACTCACCTCACTTTCGACACAGGCACGACTGCAGCGGATATCTTGTGAGGTACCTCAGTTCCTAAATGCGAAGGTTCACCATGGAAGCTAAAGATCGGCGTAGTCCCTGAAACGGTGGTCGACGACTCACTGCCGCTTCAGGCATACACCTTCCTCGTTGCACCTCTGCTCTTCCACATGGGCTCGCTGATCCCGCTGCGAGTGATGCTCAAGCCGAGCCCATCCATCGTCCTGCTCACCGGAATCCAGCTGCTGTGGCAGCCGATGCCCGATCCCGGCAGCGGAGCCTGGTGGCTGACCTGTCCGGTCTTCGTCATCGCCGTCCTGCTCGTCGTGTGGGCGATCTCGACGATCACTAAACGTTGGCAGAGCCCGCGCCCGGTCCTCTCCCCGAGGTGGCCCACCGATACCGTCACCGTCACCGCCGTCGCCCTCTTCGTCGTCCAGTCCCTGGCGATCTCGAGCTACGGACTCGACCTGCCGATGGCCATCCTCGGCCTGGTGTGCACCACGATCGCCGTCAACCTCGCCGAAGACAGCGCCACCGCTCGTTCCCGCATCAGCGTCGGAAACGATGCCACCATCGCCGAGGGGAAGCCGCCGACGCCTGATTGGCGGGCTGGTCCCCCGGTTCCGCCTCGGTGACGGAGTCGTTCTTCATCGCATTCCGACGCCGCCGCCATGCGGCGACCTCCTTCTCCACGTCGCGGGGCGGAGTGAACACGGGCGGGCCCTCGCGCAGATCCATCACGGCCTCGCGGACTCGGGCGTTGAAGCCGGCGAGGTAGTCGCGGACGTCAGATTCTTCGGTGAAGGCGTCGACGGTGTCCTCGAGGACGGCGTTCTCCTTGCGCAGCTGGAAGGCGGCCGGGGCGACACCGTTGATGCCCTCGGAATCCAACTTCTGCTTGATCCACCAGTCAGGATCGGATGAGCCGTGCAGACCGGTCAGCGGTTTGCCGCGGCCCGGCAGATCGTCGAAGTCCCCGCGCTTGATGGCTCGGTCGAGAGCGGATTCAACGACAGCGTTGCGGTCCTCGAGCGAATTCAAACGCCGAGGCGGCTGCGCATCGTCCGTGTCATCGCTCATCGGTTCGGCCCTCCCCGGCGGAGCATTTCCGCTTTGTCCTCACACGGTAGGCGTCGGTCGGGCGCCTGGGCAAGGGAACGGGTGGAAAATGAGAGAAGCTCCGTGACCTCTCGGTCACGGAGCTTCTCCGTTCTGCGTGGCAGATATAGGATTCGAACCTATGAAGGCAATGCCGGCTGATTTACAGTCAGCTCCCTTTGGCCGCTCGGGCAATCTGCCGCAGGTGGCGCTCGATGAGCACCTGAAAAGAATACAAGGCTCGGACCCGAATCTCCAACTCGATAGACGCAGATCACAGTTCGCAGCCTCGGCTAGACTCGGACCCAACAGCCGAGCCCGTTTCCATCGGGCACCACCGATCGCAGACAAAGGAGCATTCATGGCCAGCGAATCCTCATTCGACATCGTCAGCAAGGTCGACCGCCAGGAAGCCGACAACGCCCTCAACCAGGCGGCGAAGGAGATCAACTCTCGCTATGACTTCCGCGGCACCGATGCGTCGATCGCCTGGAGCGGCGAAGCCGTGCAGATGAAAGCCAACAGCGAGGACCGCGTCAAGGCCATCCTCGACGTCTTCCAATCGAAGCTGGTCAAGCGCGGAATCTCGCTGAAGTCCCTCGAGGACGGCGACCCCTACCCCTCGGGCAAGGAATACCGCATTGATGCCTCGATCAAGGAGGGCATCGACAAGGACAACGCAAAGAAGATCTCAAAGATCATCCGTGACGAAGGCCCAAAGGGCGTCAAGGCGCAGATCCAGGGCGACGAGCTGCGCGTGAGCTCGAAGAAGCGCGACGACCTGCAGGAAGTCATCGCCTTGCTCAAAGGCCAGGACCTCGAGGTCGACCTGCAGTTCACGAACTACCGCTGATTGCCAGCGCACCACACCGGCCCGATCCGCGCTGCTGAGTGCGGACCGGGCCGGTGTCGTATTCGCCCGTAACGCTGTGACCCGCAAGAGGCCGGTCAGTGTTCGGGGAGTTCGAGCGGGATGTAGTACAGACCCTTCGAGTCCTCTTCGACGCTGGCCCGGAGGCGATCGCCGAGGTGGATGAAATCATTGACCTTGATGGTGCCCTTCTGGCCGCTGAGGCGACGGATGGCGAAGGCGGGGATGAGGCCCTGGCGTCCCGAGCCGTCGACGGCGAGCGCGTATTTCGGGCCGGTCGCGCGGACCCGGACATCGATTCCCGTGTCCTGTTCCCGCAGTTCGTCGAGTTCGACGACGGGTTCCGGATTCGTCAGCGCGGTGAGCTCGACGGCGAGGGTATCGGCCATGTCATCGACGGTCGCGAGCATGTTCGCCATGGCACGGGCGAATTCGCCGTGGAGCTTGCTCGGCTTCATCGCAGCGCCGGGTTTGTACATGTCCTCATGGGTCAGTTCGCTCCAGGCGTCCTGGAGCCGGGTCTTGACCTGAATCTCGGCGAAGACGGGCGGCCCTTGGTCAGACGGGATGCGCAGGATGACGTGGCACGCACGGTAGCCGCTGGCCTTCGGCGGGTCCGTGTAGTCTTTCCACTCGATGAGTTCGAACGCGCCAAGCTGATCGGGATCGCGCAGCGCGGCGAACATCATCGACTGATCACGCGGTGATTTGCACAGCACCTTGACGCCGACGATGTCGCGGATCTGGTCTTCGACATCCTCGGCGGAGGTGATCGTCAGATCTGGATCGTCGTCGGTCTTCTCCGTCAGCTTCGCCAGGGTCCGTGCCGCGTCCTTGATCCGATGACCATCGACGTCGAGGCGGGAGATGTCCTTGTCCTTGAGCAGGCCCTTCTGCTGTTCGGTCAGCCAGTGTTTGATCCGCACCGCCGCCGTCTGCCAGGCGTTGAGCCGTTCGACATAGGCACGTTCGACGATCGTTTTGAGCTGCGATTCGTTTCTCACGCGGTCTCCCCTGCCGGCCTTCAGCGCAATGGTCCACGCTCGCTGGTGCGACTTGGTGTGCGCTGGCGTGGTCTGGACGTCTCCGACTCTACGCGGTGGAAGCATCAGGCACCGGCAGCGACTCGTCTCCCCGTTGCAACGGGAAGAGAAGGCACTGCCGGTGCCAGATGGCCCCAGGAGTGGAGGAAGTAAGGCTAAGCGGAGGGTAAGGCACGAACGGTGCAGGATGCCTAAGCCCTGGGAGGTGCCACGGTCGTGCGTGGTGCTCGAACGGCGCGGGAGGCCTCAGCTATGTGTGACACTCCGACGGCGCGAAGAGCGCCCGGTGGCATACCTCAGCTGCCTGCAGACGGCTGGCCGACGGATTCGGCGGTGACGTGTCCGCGCGCCTCGGCGAGCATCGCCTCACGGGTGGCGAGCTTGATCCGCTCACGTCCCTCGACCTCGCCGGCAGCCTTCTCAGCGGACTCGACGCGGTGGTAGCCCTCCCAATCGGCGTAGTCGACGCCCTTGGATTCGAGGAGTTCGATGATGGCCGATTCGTCCGGGTACACCGGATCGGTGAGCGCACCGGCGGCACGGTCGTCGAGGATGTGGCCGATGGTCTCGAGCGCATCGCCCTTCGTGTGGCCGATGAGGCCGACGGGTCCGCGCTTGATCCACCCGGTGGTGTAGACGCCCTGAACGACGTCGGCGTCGGCGGCCGTGGTCTGATCGTCGGAGTCGACGACGCGACCCTCGTGGTTCGGGATCACACGCTTGCGATCGTCGAAAGGCAGCTGCGGCAGTCGCGTGCCCGCGTAACCGACGGCCCGGTAAACGGCGTCGAGCTCCCAATCATGGAAGCTTCCGGTGCCGTTGACTCCGCCGTTCCCGTCGAGTTCCATCCGCTCCGTGCGCAGCGCCGTCACCTGGTCCTCGCCGAGGATGGCGACCGGTGCGTGCAGGAAGTGCAGGTGGAGGCGGCGCTTGGCTCCGGTGGGTTCGCGCATGGTGAAGTCCGTGAGGGTCTTCGCGACCTGTTTGGTCTGGTTGCTCGACTCGATCGCCTGCATCGACCCTTCGTCGAACTCGAAGTCCTCCGGGTAGACGATGAGGTCGACGTCCTTGACTGCGCCGAGTTCACGCAGCTCCAGCGGGGTGAATTTCGCCTGGGCCGGGCCGCGACGGCCGAAGATGTGGACATCGGTGACCTTCGAGGACTTCAGCCCCTCGTACACGTGATCGGGGATCTCCGTGGTGTGCATATCGTCGGCCTGCTTCGCGAGCACGCGGGCGACGTCGAGGGCGACGTTGCCGTTGCCGATGACGGCGACGCGCTGCGCATCCAGCGGCCAGGACTGCGGGACGTCGGGGTGCGAGTCGTACCAGTTGACGAAGTCCGCGGCCCCGTAGGATCCGGGCAGATCGATGCCGGGCAGATCGAGTGCGGCGTCGACGAAGCAGCCGGTGGAGAAGATCACCGCATCATAGCGGTCGGTGAGCTCTTCGAGGTGGAGGTCGACTCCGTACTCGACATTGGAGAACAGGCGGATGTCGCCTCGGTCGAGGACCTTGATCAGGGCGTTGATGATGCCCTTGATCCGCGGGTGGTCGGGAGCAACTCCGTAGCGGACGAGCCCGAAGGGAGTCGGCAGACGATCGAAGAGATCGATGCTCAGATCGAAGTCACGCTCCGCCTTTGTCATGAGATCGGCCGCGTAGATCCCAGCAGGACCGGCGCCGACGATGGCCACCCGGAAGGGACGAGTCATTCTCACACCTCTCTGTTCAGTCCCACCGAGTCTATCGTCAATGTAGGTCATCCTTACAATGACGTGACCAAACTCGCATCACCGCCGCCTGGTCAGCAGACTGCATCCCTCGCCGCCCTGCCATCTCACGGGCGGTCCCGCCGGCTCCCCCGAGCCCAGCCCTCAATAGACTGAAACATGTGAGCCAGAACCCTGCCCCCGAAGAGAGCGCAATCCGCCGTGCCGGCCTGATCAACGGATTCTCCGCCTACCTGCTGTGGGGCGTGATGCCGCTGCTCTTCGCCGCCGCAGCCCCCACCGGCGCCCTCGAACTCGTCTCCCATCGAGTCATCTGGTCGCTGGTCTTCTGCGCCATCCTCCTCGTCTTCACCGGCGGCTTCCTGCGCACCTGGCGGATTCTGCGCTCACCGCGCCTCTTCGGCCTGCTGCTTCTGGCCTCGGTGCTCATCGCCATCAACTGGACGACGTTCATCTACGGGGCCGAAACCAACCAACTCGTCGAGATCTCACTCGGCTACTACCTCAACCCGCTCATCTCCATCGGTCTGGGCGTGGTCTTCCTGGGTGAGAAGCTGCGTCCACTGCAGTGGACGGCCGTGGGCTTCGGTCTGCTCGCGGTCATCATCGTCGGCATCGGCCTCGGCCGAGTCCCCTACCTCGCCTTCACCGTCGCCCTGTCCTTCGGCCTCTACGGGCTGGTGAAGAACAAGGTCGGCAGCCGAGTCGGCGCCCTCGAAGGCATGACTGTCGAAAGCCTCGTCCTCGCCGTACCCTCGGCGATCTACCTCATCGTCCTCGGATCACTGGGGCTGCAGACGTTCACCGGCTTCGGCGGCTGGCACGTCTTCGTCATCATCATCACCGGGCCCGCCACCGCGATCCCGCTCATTCTCTTCAGCGCCGCCGCCCGCCGCATCCCGCTGTCCTGGGTGGGCATGCTCCAGTACCTCACCCCAACCATCCAATTCACCCTCGGCGTCACGGTGCTCGGGGAGATGATGTCGACGACTCGTTGGATCGGCTTCTTCGTCATCTGGATCGCCGTGATCCTGCTGTGCACGGACATGATCCGCCACAGCCGCCGTCAGGTAGTAGTTGGGGTAAGGGCCAGGATTGCCCGCTCGGATCGCCTTCGACCCTTGACACCACTCTCGGAACCATGGTTCATTAGTTAAGTAACTAACCAACTCACATGGAGCCGAATGTGATCGACGACGCCAAACCCCTGTTCACTCAGATCGCAGAGAAGGTCGAGGACTCGATCCTCAACGGCACCTTGCCCGAACTTTCCCGAGCACCATCGACGAACGAGCTCGCAAGCTTCTACTCCATCAATCCGGCCACCGCAGCCAAAGGCATCAACCGGCTCGTCGACAAGGGCGTGTTGGAGAAGCGGCGCGGCATCGGGATGTTCGTCACCGAGGGAGCCCGCGCTCTGCTCATCAACGAACACCGCACCGAATTCTCCGAGAACTTCATCAGCCCCCTGCTGAGCGAGGCCAACCGTCTCGGCCTCGGTGCGAAGGACGTGATCGCGCTCATCGAAGAGCGCTCCCACGAACTCCGCCTGACCACCGCACTTGACCCGACCGAAGCGAAGGGATGACTCATGAACTCCGTCATCGAGGTCCGCCACCTCACCAAGACGTTCAAACACACCACCGCACTCAACGACATCAGCCTCACCATCGACGAGGATTCGATCTACGGACTCCTCGGCCGCAACGGCGCGGGCAAGACGACACTGATGTCGATCCTCACCGCCCAGAACTTCCCCACCAGCGGGGAGGTCGAAGTCTTCGGTGAGAACCCGTACGAGAACGCCCGGGTGCTGGGCCGCATGTGCTTCGTCCGCGAAAGCCAGAAGTATCCGGACGACTCGAATGCCCGGCACGCCCTGAGCAACGCCCGACTGTTCTTCCCGCACTGGGACCACGACTTCGCCGAGGAGCTCATCGACGACTTCCAACTACCGCTGAAGACGCCGATCAAGAAGCTCTCCCGCGGCCAGCACTCGGCCGTCGGCGTCATCATCGGCCTGGCCTCCCGCGCCGAGATCACCTTCTTCGACGAGCCCTACCTCGGCTTCGACGCCGTCGCCCGGCAGACCTTCTACGACCGGCTCATCGCCGACTACGCAGAGCATCCGCGCACCATCGTGCTCTCAAGCCACCTCATCGACGAAGTTGCCGACCTCATTGAGAACGTCATCGTCATCGACCGCGGCAGCATCATCATGGACGAGACCACCGAGGAGGTCCGCAACCGTGCGGTCAACATCGTCGGCGACGCCGATGCGATCAACCGCCTCGCTGCCGGCCGTGAGGTCATCCACCGCGAATTCCTCGGTCGAGTCGCCTCGGTGACGATGCTCGGCCACCTCAGCAATGCCGATCGCGAACTCATCGCCGAGGCGAATCTCGATCTCACTCCCGTCTCCCTCCAGCAGCTCATCGTCCGCAGCACACAGGCAGACGCCTCGGACCATCCGAGAGCCGAGAACGACATCAGGAGCCTCCAGTCATGACCGCCGCACTCGACCACCCGCCCCAGACACCAGCCGCCCGACCGAAGAACCGCACACTGGGAGTCGTCCGCCTCCAGTTCACGAATACGCAGACCTTCGTCTGGGTACCCGTCCTCGTCCTCGGCGGGGTGTGGCTGATCACTCTCGTCATCTACTGGATCATCTCCTCATCGGAAGCGGACGGCCCGATGTACAGCGGAGGGTCACAGGCACCGCTGTGGTACTTCGCCGTCGTCGGTGCCCAGGCGATGAATCTCACGTTCTACTTCTCACAGGCCATGAGCCTTACCCGCCGGGAGTTCTACCTCGGCTCCCTGATCGCGGCCGCATTCAGCGCCGTGGGGATCTCGGCCGTCTTCGTCGCGCTCGGAGTCATCGAACAGGCCACCGACGGCTACGGCATGGGCGGCTACTTCGCCTATCTGCCGTGGGTGTGGGAGCACGGCCCCTTCGCCGCCGGGCTCATCTACTTCGTACTCACGATGCTGTGGTTCGTCCTCGGCTTCTGGTTTGCGATCGTCAAGCAGCGCTTCGGCTCGCTCATTCTGACCGTCGCACTCATCGTCATCGGCATCGTGCTGCTCGCCGGAGCCGCATGGGTGAGCATCAGTCGGGGCTGGGGCGAGGTGTGGATGTGGCTGGCGCAGGCGGAGGCGCTCGGACTGGCACTGTGGGCGCTTGGGCTGACCGTGGTCTTCGGGGCCGGGTCCTATCTCACCCTCCGCCGTCTGACGACGTAGTCAGCTCGATCGGGGCCAAAAGTCACCGTCACCGAGGCGGTCCCACCGTGCCGTGGCTCAGCTGAGCAGGGCCAGCGCTCCCCCGGCCAGTACCGCGGCGACCGCGACGGTCGCACCCATTGCTGCCGTCGTCTTCCACCCCATCGCCTTGCCGACCATGACCATCGACGGAATGCTCAGCGCCGGCAGCGCGATGAGCAGGGCCTTCCACACGGCGGTGAAGTACACCAACGTGAACTCCCACGCACCGGACAGCCACACCGAATCCCCGGCGGCGTCGAAGAGCGGCGAGCCCTCCCACAGCGAGGTCTGGCTCAGGGCCAGAGTCTTGTCCCAGTACGGCAGCCATTTCGACCAGCTCAAGCCGACGACGAGCAGCAATGCGAGCACGCCGAGTCCGACCCAGTCGGCCGCGCTGAGTCTCTGCGGGGGCCGAACTGGTGCCGAAGCCGAGGTGTGCATCATCGCGGTATGCCCTTTGTGCCTGTGCCGTAACGGCCGAGAAACTGATCAGAAGCCGGTCGGAAGAAGGTTTCAGGAGGTGCGGGCGACGACGGAGTCGGCGAAGGCGAACAGCGAGTCCTTGACACGCCCCTCCGGCAACGGGACCAGAGCCGCCTTGGCCGCATCGGCCCAGCGCAATGCTTCTGCTCGGGCCTTCTCGGTCACAGGATGGGCCGCCAGCGCAGCACGAGCGGCTTCCAAAGCGTCATCGGAGGTCAGATCCGCGTCGAGGAGGTCGACCACCTCGGCGGCGGCGGCATCGCCCTCAGCGGCAGCGGCCCTCACGTAGAGCACGGGCAGGGTGGGCACGCGTTCACGCAGATCCGTGCCCGGGGTCTTGCCCGACTCGGAGGATGTCGTGGTCAGGTCGATGATGTCATCGGCGAGCTGGAAGGCCACACCGACGCGTTCGCCGAAGACCCGGACGGGTTCGGCCAGCGTCTCATCGGCTCCGGAGAACATGACGCCGAAGCGCGCCGAGGTCGCGATGAGCGATCCGGTCTTGTCGGCGAGCACCTGGATGTAGTGCTCGATCTCGTCGGCGTCCTCCGGCGGGCCGGCGAATTCGTTGAGCTGACCGAGGACGAGACGCTCGAATGTCTCCGCTTGGATGCGCACGGCTTCGGGGCCGAGGTTCGCGGTGACGCCGGAGGCCTTGGAGAAGAGCAGATCGCCGGTGAGGATCGCCACCGAATTGCCCCACACCTCGTGGGCGGCCGGTGCTCCGCGCCGCACGGGCGCGTCGTCCATGACGTCGTCATGGTACAGCGATGCGAGATGGATGAGTTCGACCGCGACGGCCGCGTCGATGATGTCGTCGTTGTTCGCATCGCCGAGGCGGGCGGTGAGCAGCACCAGGTTCGGACGGGCGCGTTTTCCGCCGGCGGCCAGCAGATGCTTCGATGTCTCATCGGGCAGTCTCCGTGTCTGTTCGGTGACCTCGTAGAGACGGGCCTCCACGGTTTCCAACTGGGTCGAGATCTCTGCCGCGAGCTGGGCGTCGTCACCGGTGAAGGTGGCCGGAGAGGCTAGGTGGCTCATGTCCTCGTCATTCGTCGTAGTCGTTCTCGGCATGCCGTTGTCACAGCCCTTGCGCTCAGAGTTCTTCACTGTGGTCTCACCGTGGTCCGTGCGCTCAGACATTGCTGGTGGCCGGGACGATTCGGGTCAGGGCGGAGATCACCCTGTCGATGAGATCGGCCTCGGAGACCTTCGGGTCGCGGTAGAGGTTCGCCAACAATTTGACGACGAACTCCATCACAACGTCAACACCCATACCGTACTTGATTCCGAACTGCATGAGCGCAGGATGGCCGATGATCGAGGCGAAAACCCGGCCCAGGGTGAAGTATCCGCCCAGGGAGTCCCCCAGCAGCGACGGGTACTCCTCGAGACGACGCCGCATCACGGCCTGCGGGTAACGGGAGTAGGTGGAGATCACCTCGGCGGCGATGCGTGCTGACTCCAGGGCGTAATCGATGCCTTCACCATTGAACGGATTGACCATTCCGCCCGAGTCGCCGACGAGCAGCAGACCGCGGTGGAAGTGCGGTGTGCGGTTGAAGGCCATCGGCAGGGCCGCGGACTTGATCGGCCCCAGGGACGTGGTTTCGTCGATGCCCCACTCGTGCCCCATGTCAGCGATCCACCGGTTCATCATTCCGCGCAGACCCACGGACTTGAACTGCGGTGAGGAGTCGAGCAGTCCGGCACCGATGTTCACGGTGCCGTCGCCGAGGGGGAAGATCCACCCGTATCCGGGCAGGGTCTCGGATTCCCCGGCCGCATTCGTCGACCGCATCTCCACCCAGGATTCGATGTAGTCATCGGCGTGCCGCGGCGTCGTGTGATAGGCGCGGGCGGCGATTCCCATCGGGCGATCGTCGCGCTTCTCCAGTCCCATCGAGACGGCCAGCCGGGAGGAGACTCCGTCTGCGGCTATGACGATCGGGGCCCGGAAGTGGGCTTCGGGCCCGACACGGCGGCCTCGGTGATCGGTGCCGGAGGCGTGGATGCCGCGGATCCACCCGTCCTCGCCGACGTCCGGCGACATGGCGCGAACCTGTTCGAAGAGCCGTGCCCCGCTGCGCTGAGCGTGGCGGGCGAAGGCTTCGTCCATGCTCATGCGCGGGCGGGTCACCCCATAGTTCGGAGTGCCGTCGATGTCGGGCCAGTCGAGTTCGAGACGGTGGCCGCCGCCGATGAGTCGCAGGCCCTTGTTCCTGTGCCACCCATCGGCTTCCGGCAGCTCCATTCCGAGGTAGCCGGCCTCTTTGACCGCACGCGGGGTCAGCGCGTCGCCGCAGATCTTGTCGCGCGGGAAACCGGACTTCTCCAGGATGATGACCTCGTGCCCGGCCTGGGCGAGGTAGGCGCCGATCGCGGAGCCGGCCGGGCCGGCACCGACGACGACGACTTCGGCATCGAACTCATTCATCGTCAAGGCTGGGCCGGCTCCGCGGTGTCGGCCGCCTCGGCGGGTTTGAGAGCGTGGTGGACGGCGACGATTCCGCCGGTGAGATTGCGGTACTTCACCTGGTCGAAGCCGGCGTCGAGGATCTGGTGGGCGAAGGCGTCCTGGTTCGGCCATTCACGGATCGACTCGGCGAGGTAGACATAGGCTTCCGGGTTCGAGGAAACGGCACGTGCCACGGCGGGCAGGGCCTTCATCAGGTACTCCTTGTACACGAGGCTGAAAGCGTCGAGCGTCGGAGTGGAGAATTCGCAGATGACGAGGCGTCCGCCGGGTTTGAGCACGCGCAGCATCTCGGTCAGAGCCTGATCGACGTCGTTGACGTTGCGGATGCCGAAGGAGATCGTGACGACGTCGAAGCTCGAATCGGCGAAGGGCAGGTCCATCGCATCGGCGTAGATGAAGTCGATCTGCGGGTGCCGGCGGCGGCCCTCGGCGAGCATACCGGTGGAGATGTCCCCGGCCACCACTTCGGCGCCGTGGTGGGTGAACGTCATCGAGGAGGTGCCGGTGCCGGCGGCCAGATCGAGCACGCGCTCACCGGGTCCGGCGGCCACGGAATGGGCGACGGTGCGCCTCCAGACGCGGGCGAGTCCGAAGGACAGGACGTCGTTCGTCAGGTCGTATCGGGAGGCGACATCATCGAACATCGACGCGACGTCGGCGGGCTGTTTGTCCAGCTTGGCACGGTTCATGAGCATATTCTCTCAACACCTCAACCGGGAGGGCGAATCCGGATGCCTGACAGGGTTGATACTGAACTAGACTCGAGGCGACATGACTTTGACTTTCGGCACTTCCGACATCCTCTCCGCCCCTCCGCGTCTGCGCGTGCGGTCCCGTTTCGTCGACGACGTCGATCCCGGGCCCGGCTTCCCCTTCGAGTCGGGTCTGCCCACGACCGTGGAGCAGACGCTCGAGCTGCTGCCGACCGACGGCTTCTCCTGTTGGGTCCGAGACACCTCCGGTCTCATCGGCTTCGGCCGCACCCTGCGCATCCGTGCTCGCGGTCGGCAGCGGTTCACCGAGCTCTCGGATGCGTGGAAGGCCATCACCGAGGCGGCCCAGATCGAGGATGAGGTCGATCTGCTCGGATCCGGGCTCATGTGCTTTGCCACGGTCGCGTATTCGGGCGAATCTGAGGTCGATTCGATCATCCACGTCCCCGAGTTCGTTCTCGGCCGCCGCGGCGGTCGCGTGTGGCTGACCTCGATCTCGACGGCCGAGGTGCCGCCGCTGCCTCCGGTGCTGCAGGCCGAACCGCTGCAGCGGGTGCAGTCGGCCCGCGCCGAAGCCGGGCACCTCGGTCCCGAGAAGTGGGCTCGGCTCGTCGAGCAGGTCGCCGGCATGCTCACCCCGATCGACACCTCCGCAGAAGTGGATGCATTTGCGGAGGATCCGACTCTGCGTAAGATCGTCCTCGCCCGCGACGAGGTCGTCACCACCGATGAGGACATCGACGTGCGTGCGGTGCTCGGCGCGCTCAACCGCAGCTACCCGAGCTGCTGGACCTTCGACATCGCCGGTCTCATCGGGTCGACCCCGGAACTGCTCATCGGGGTCGAGAACGGCAGAGTCACCTCACGTGTGCTCGCCGGGACCTACCGAGTGGAGAAAGACCCGATGGAGGAGATGCCTGCGGCCCGGAGGCTGCTGAGCGCGCACAAGGACAGCACCGAGCATGCCTTCGCCATCGCCTCGCTGCAGCGCAGCCTCGGTTCGGTCGCCGAGGATGTCACCGTCGATGAGCGCCCCCACCTGCTGCCCTTGGCCAATGTCATCCATTCGGCGTCGGACGCGCAGGCGAACCTGTCCCCCGAGTCCGGACTCACCGCCCTCGACGTCGCCGCAGCGGTCCACCCGACCGCGGCCGTCGGCGGGTACCCGCAGGCGAGCGCGGTGGCGCATGTCGATGAGCTCGAACCCCTCGACCGCGGCCGTTACTCCGGTCCCGTCGGGTGGATGGACGCGCGCGGCAACGGCCAGTTCGGCATCGCACTGCGCTGCGGTCAGCTCGAGGACCGCAATCGGATCCGGCTGTATGCCGGGGCCGGAATCATGCCGGATTCGGATCCCGCCACCGAGGTGGCCGAGACGGATGCGAAGCTCAAGCCGATGCGCCGTGCGCTCGGTTTGGATTGACGGTACCGATCGTCATCGGAACTCCCCGACGTTGTCCCGCGCCCACTCGGCGAAGGTGAGCGTCGGGCAGCCCACGAGGCGGGCCGTGTGCCCACACGGAAGGCCATTGACTCAGCAGTGGTAGCGGGCCTGAAGAATCACGAGGTCGTCGTCGACGACGAGATAGACCAGTCGGTGCTCATCGGTGATGCGCCGCGACCACGAGCCCTGGGCTCCGTACTTCAGCTGTTCGGGCTTGCCGATCCCCGAGAACGGTTCACGCAGGCAGGCGTCGATGAGCGTATTGATGCGCTTCAGTATCTTCCGATCGGCAGTCTGCCAGTGTTTGCAGTCCTCCCAGGCCGCCTCGTCCCAGACCAGACGCACTCAGGCTTCCTCATCCGCGCGATCAAGGTCGTGGAACTCGACCTTCCCGCCGCGGGCACGGTCATAGGCATCGAGCAGACGGCGCGCGTTGGCCGGCGACCGGAACAGGTAGGCAGTCTCCTGCCATGCAGCGTAATCGTCAGCCGACATCAGGACAGCATTGCCCCTGCGAGAGACGATCTCGACGGCATCACGGTCTTCATTCACTCGCTCAATGAGCGGGAACAAGGTCTTGCGAGCCTCGCTTGCGCTGATGGACATGATGAGAACCTCCACATACGAACGAGTGGTACATGTTTATGGTACCACCAACCGCAATGATCGGTCACAGGAACTACCCAGCGATAATCCCTCATCAGGCTGCGCGGGCTCAGTCGAGTCGGACTTCGATGATGCGACGAGCGCCGGCGGTGGTCGCGCTGCGATCGTCGGCGGCGCCGAGGCCCTCGTCCATGGCATGGTCGAAGCTCACCAGGTCGCTGACTCGCATGTACTCCCAGCCGTAGGCCGCGGCGAGCTCGGCGAATCCGCGACCGTGGGGAACCGTGAAATAGCGCTCCAGGAAACCGTCGAGGTGGGGCTGAGAGTGCTCGAGGCCTGCGAAGATCGCTCCCCCATCGTCGTTGAGTACGACGATCGTCACGTCACCGGCATCCTCGGCGCTCGGGCTGAGCAGGCCTCCGACATCGTGGAGCATGGCGATATCACCGATGAGGAGGACGACCGGTTCGCCCAACCCCAGCGACAGCCCCGTCGCCGTGGAGACGAGCCCGTCGATTCCGGCGAGTCCGCGTGAGGCGTGGATGCGGGCGCGGATGTCGGTGGCGTCGCTGAGGTAGCGCACCGAATTCGAGCTGGCCACGAAGAGCGTGAGGTCCTGCGCGGCCAGCCGCTCGGTGATCGTCCGTGCCGTGGCTTGGAATTCCTTCGCCGAGGCGGCGCCGGAGGTCTCGGCCGCGGTCGGTTCCGGGCGGCATTCCGCGGCCCGCTCTGCTCGTGCGGCTGCCACGAGGGACGTCCCGGCGTCGATCCAGGTGCGCACCCAGGCCGGCCCCGAGGCGGCAATCCCCTGTGCCTCTCCCGCGGCCGTCAGCCCTTCGGCCCTCTCGTCGTGGACGGTCAGATCGAACGCATCGATGGCGTCGGGAACGCGCTGCACAGTCACGGATTCGTCGGCCAGCAGTGCCGCCACGGGCCTGGTCAGGGTCGGCTTTCCGTGGACGATGACGGTGCGGATACTCTCGCGCAGCTCGGGGTGATCGCTGAGCACGCGGGCATGGGCAGGCACGATGGTCGACGGTTCGGCCGCTCCGGCGGCCGACGGGTCGGCAGCGGTGCGAACCAGCGGGCTCGACGGTTCGGCAAGCACCGGAAGATGCTGGTCGGCGGCGAGCGCATGCAGAGATTCGGCCGGATACCCGCCGGCGTCCCCGGCGACGAGGACGGTCCCGTCGGTGATGGTGACTCCGAGGTGCGCACGGGACTCAGACCCGGTCGCCCTCGCACGTCGCCCTGCTTCGTTCGCAGCCAGCGCGCCGATCTCGTCCGTCCACGCGTTCAGCTCCCCCGGGGTGGGAACCACGGGGGTGTCGAACTGCACATTGAACTGGACGGGGCCGGCCGCCTCGGTGACGGTGTCCTTGTGAGATCCCAGTGCCGCGGCCACGGCGTCTGACACGGATCGGGCGACCGCCTCGGCGCCGTCCCCGGCCGGGATATCGAATCGGGCACGGACGTCGCTGAGCACCTGTGACTGGTCGTCGATGGTCTGGTTGGCTCCGGTACGGCGCAGCCGCGCGGGGCGATCCGCGGTGAGCGCGAGCAGCGGCAGATGCCCGTACGAGGCTTCGAGGACGGCAGGGTGGAGGTTGGCCACGGCCGATCCGGACGTCGTCACGACCGCCACGGCGGACTCGCTGCCGCGCGCACGCAGACCCCGGGCCAGGCCGAGGGCGAGGAAGGCGGCATCGCGCTCATCGACGCGCACATGAGTCCGGATGAGCCCCGCCTCGTTCAGCGGCGCCAGGGCATAGACCAAGGGCGCGGACCGTGAACCGGGGGCGAGGACGACATCACTGACACCGGCGTGGACCAGGCTTCGGGCAATCTGCTGCGCCACCGCGCTCGAATTCGACATCACCTGATATTCAACCACCTGACCCCCTGTGGTTCACCTCTGCCCTCTAACCTCGAGAAATGCGCCGCTCGTTGATCATCGCGATGGGAGCACGTGCCATCCGCACGCTGACCGCGGCTCGCGCACAGCGCGGACGGTATCCCGCCCTCGACCAGAACAGTGCCTTCCTCGGCCCGGAACCCCGCGGCAAGGACGCCCGGAAATGGCACATCCGCGACAAACGCAAACTCTCGCCGAGGCTGCGCGAATTCTTCATCTACTCCCCCGCTCTCGGCCGCACTGTCGGAGTCCGTGTGCTGCTGCCGGGCATCCCCGCCGAGGTCAGCCCTGTCATCCACCTGTTCCACGGCGGCGGAGACGACTTCCGGTCATGGACGGACTTCGGGTCCGCCGAGGAGCTCACACTCGATTCCCCCTACCTCGTCGTCATGCCCGACGGCGGGGCCGGAACGTATTCTCGGCTGGCCGTGGGCAGCGAGGTCCACGATTGGCCGCGCTTCCACACCGAGGAGATCCCCGAGTTCCTCGACGCCACCTATTCCGTGGACTTCACCCCGGAGAACCAGCTGCTCGCCGGACTGTCGATGGGCGGGTACGGCGCAATGAAGTACGCCGCCTGGCATCCCGACCGCTACGGTGCCGCGGCCGCCTTCTCCTCACCCCTGGACCCGCTGTCAACGGTGCCGGCCTTCGACATCATCGCCATGCGCGAGGGTGCGCGGTCGATGACGCTCTTCGGCGACCCCGTGGCCGATCGCAGCGAATGGCTGGCGAACTCCCCGTACGCCCTGGCCGAGAATCTGACCGGCATGGACCTGTGGTTCAGCGCCGGCTCCGGCAGCCTCGATGAGTCGAAGGACCGTGACCTGCTCGAGTCGATGATCAACTCCCAGGGCGAGCGCTTCTCCGCCCGCCTCAACGCCCTCGGCATCCGCCACTCGTGGTTTCCCCGCACCAGCGGCCTGCACAACTGGAGCAGCTGGGAACGTGAGCTCGGCGCGTGGCTGAAGACCTTGGCCCGCCGCCGGAACTATGCGAGTTCGGTTCGAACCTCGGATCGGACAGAGTCTGGCGGGTCCGGGTCGGCCGGCAGCTCGGGGTCGGCCGGCTGGGAGGAACCTCTCCCTCGCCGAGGCGGCCGCCACGTCGCCGACGGCGGGGAGTTCTCTTATCTCACCGGTCATGCCCTCTTCGACATCCACGGTTGGCGAGTGGAGATCTCCCGGCGACGCGCACAGATCGTGCGCTTCGACGCCGTCAGCGCTTCCGGGTTCTCCCTGTCCGGGACCGGCAGCTTCCGGGTGCGCACCCCGGGCCTGTTCGAACCCAAACGCCGTTATGACATCACGGTCTCTGGACCCAGCGGTGACAACGCGTATCAGCAGCGGGCGGACAAGAAGGGCCGGCTGACGTTCACCGGGCGGTTGGCAGCAGCCATGCACGATCCGATCATCCCGGGCAAACGCACTGCGCACTTCACCACGCTGGGACAGGACGAGGTGACCACGGTCAGGATCGCCTCGGCGCCGGAGCATGCCGAGACGGCCGCCGCGGTCGATGTTTCAGATCCGGCACAGATCGAATACTCCGATGCCGGACCGGGCGCATATATTGAGAGCGGTCGTGATGCTGCGGCCGCCGATTCTCCTACTGAACGCTGACTCGAGAGGTCCATTGTGAAACGCATACTCCCAGCCATCGCACTCATCGCCGGTCTGACCCTGGTGGGCTGCTCGGGCGGCCAAGACGGCGCCGACGAATCTCAGGACGGCGGAAGCCAGGACAGCGGCACTGCGGGACAGACCGAAGAGGCGCCGCAGGCCACACAGCTCGACGAAGCACAGCTGACGAAGATCCTCGAATCCACCGATGCCGACGGTCTGTCCTTCAAGGCCATCGACACCGGCTCGGCCTCCGGCAGCGAAGCTCTCAAGGCACTCGAGCAGGCCGAGTACGAGCCCAGCGAATGCAAGGACCTGTCGATGGCCGCACTCAATGCCTCCCAAGCCAGCGACAACACCACGGTCACCGGCATCTCGAGCGACAACACCATGTCCGTGGGGCTCGTCAGCCTCGCCGACGATGATGCCGCCGCCTCTCAGGTGAAGACCTCGAGCGCGGTCACCGAGAGATGCAGCGACGTGAGCATCAATTCTCAGGGCATCGAGATGAAGATGAAGTTCGAATCCTTCGACGCCACCGTCGCCGGCGCCGACGAAACGCTCGGGGTCAAGGCCACGATCGATGCCGGCGGGCAGACGGTCCTCAACACGAACTCGATCACCGCACGTGTCGGCAACAACGTCGTCACCGCGGCCAACGTCGCCGACATCGACGAGTCGACGGTGGCGACGACGGCCGAGACCTTCGTCGACGCCGTCAAGAACGCCGGCTGAGCTCAGGAGTCAGTTCAGGGTCCGGTTCAAGCCTCAGCCCTGCACTGAACCGAGCCGCAGGTGCGACCAGCACTGCTGGAGTCGCTCCGCCCACCAGTCGTATCGCCTCGGATCCACCGCCAGCGCCTGCAGGCGGTCAGGGTCCGGGGCGATGCGCGTGACGGGGACGTATCCGTCGACTGGGCGCATCCCGGCGTTCGGGTCCACGACGTCATCGGCGAAGAGACGCACCGTGCCCAGCCCGCAGGCCGGATCATCGCCGAGGAGTCGACGACTGTTTTCCGTTCGGGGCAGCAGTGCGGCCAGTGCGGCACCGGCGGCCAGTCCGATCGAGGATTCGAGCGCCGAGGACACGACTGCGGGCAGTCCCGAGGCACTGATGACATCGAGGGCGGCGCCGATTCCGCCCAACGGCTGGACCTTGACGATGATGACCTCGGCTGCCCCGAGCTCTGCCACGCGCAGCGGATCTTCGGCCTTGCGGATGGATTCGTCGGCGGCGATGACGATCGGCAGTCCTCGCCGGGAGAGTTGCCCGCGCAGCTCGGCGAGCTGCTCGACCGCGGGCACCGGCTGCTCGAAGTACTGGAGATCGAATTCGGCGAACGCTTCGCAGGCTGCGAGGGCTTCGGTCGGTGTGTAACCGGCGTTCGCGTCCAGGCGCAGCGTCGTATCCGGGAAGAGCCTGCGGAACTCCCGCAGGCGCTCCAGATCGTCTGAGAGTGAGTCGATACCGTGTTCGGCGACCTTCGCCTTGACGGTGCCGACCCGGCCATAGCGAGACAGGATCGATTCGACCTGATCCGGTGAGCACGCGGGCAGGGTGCCGTTGACGGCGACGGTCTCACCGTTCGCCACCGCAACCGGAGCACAACCGCGCCCCTGATCGGTGGAGGGCACCGCCTCGGCGAGGGCGGCGGGCTGCGGGATCAGCCCGGAGAACTCGAGGGAGGCGCGCAGCCACCGGCTGGCCTCCTCGGTGTCGTATTCGACGAACGGGGAGAACTCCGCCCACCCGGCGGGGCCCGAGAAGAGCGCCACCTCCCGCTCCGTGATCCCCCTGAACCGCGTGACCATCGGCAGCCGCACCACATGCAGGTCCTCGATGACCTCATCGAAGCGTCGGGGAAGATCGAGCGGTGCTGAGGAGAGAGGAACAGGTTTGGGTGCACCGGAGCGCGAACGGTCAGAATCGGCCATGAGCCCAGACTAACTCTCACCGTCCCTGCCATGCCTGCCTGCCGCCTGGAACCGCACCATTCGCCACCCGGGCCCGGACCGTAGGCGAAGGTCCACGCGCTAGGCTGGGGACCATGACGGTTTCAGACATCTTCGACCCTTCTGCCTGGCGTGAAGTCTCCGGCTTCGACTTCACCGATATCACGTACCACCGGGCCATCGATCCTGCCACCGGCAGCGACATCGGCTGTGTGCGCATCGCCTTCGACCGCCCCGAGGTCCGCAACGCCTTCCGTCCGCACACCGTCGACGAGCTCTACCGCGCCCTCGACCATGCCCGCCAGACATCGGACGTCGGCGCCGTGCTGCTCACCGGCAACGGCCCGAGTGAGAAGGACGGCGGCTGGGCGTTCTGCTCCGGCGGCGACCAGCGCATCCGTGGTCGCTCCGGCTACCAGTACGCATCCGGTGAGACCCGTGAGAGCGTCGATCCGGCACAGGCCGGACGCCTCCACATCCTCGAAGTCCAGCGGCTCATCCGCACCATGCCGAAGGTCGTCATCGCCGTCGTCCCCGGCTGGGCCGCCGGTGGAGGACACAGCCTCCACGTCGTGTGCGATATGACCATCGCCTCCCGCGAGCACGCGAAGTTCAAGCAGACCGATGCCGATGTCGGCTCCTATGATGCGGGCTACGGTTCCGCCTATCTGGCGAAGATGGTCGGGCAGAAGAAGGCCCGTGAGATCTTCTTCCTCGGCCGCACCTACTCTGCTCAGGAGATGGCAGATATGGGCGCCGTCAACGAGGTCGTCGACCACGCCGACCTCGAAACCGCCGCCCTGCGGATGGCTCGCGAGATCCTCGGCAAGTCCCCGAACGCACAGCGCATGCTCAAGTTCGCCTTCAACCTCGTCGACGACGGACTCGTCGGCCAGCAGGTCTTCGCCGGTGAAGCCACCCGACTGGGGTATATGACCGACGAAGCCGTCGAAGGACGCGATGCCTTCCTCGAGAAACGCGACCCCGACTGGTCGCCGTTCCCCTGGTACTACTGAACCGAGTCCGCGCATGACCGCACGCGAACTGCACCCCGCCGAGCTGCCCGAGGCCATCGATCGGGCCCTGACCGGGACCTCGATCCTCATCCTTCCGTCGGATCGCGACGGCACCGTCACCGAGGCGGCTTTCCGCGATTGGGCCGGACCGGGCCCCGCTCCGGCGCTGATCCTCTTCACCTCCGGGTCGACGGGGAAGGCGAAAGCGGTGGCGTTGTCAGCAGACGCGCTCACAGCCTCGGCCCGGGCGACCGAACGGTTCCTCTCCGGACCCGGCGACTGGCACCTGTGCCTGCCGGTCAACCACATCGCCGGGTTCCAGGTCGAGCTGCGCGCCCGCCTGGCGGGCCGCGCCCCGGTCAGGGCCGCCTCGGCGAGGTTCACCGCCCAGTCCTTCGCCACCGAGGTCACCGCCTTGGTGGAGCGGGCGGGCGACCGACCGACGTACACCTCGATCGTGCCCACCCAACTCCACCGGGTCCTCGAGGACGGCTCCGCCACCGAGGCGGCCGGACGGATCTCGCACATCCTCCTCGGCGGAGCGGCGATCTCACCGTCGCTGCTCGACCGGGCCGAAGCCGCAGGACTGGCGATCGTGCGGACCTACGGGATGAGCGAGACGGCGGGCGGCTGCGTCTATGACGGCGTGCCCTTCGACGGGGTCGAGGTGACCATCACCGAGGCAGGCACGATCGACCTGACCGGACCCGTCGTCGCCGACGGCTACGTCGAGATCGGCGACGACGGGACCATCGGGCCGGTCGACTCCCCCGACCTCACCGTCGACGAAGCGGGACGACGGATCATGCACACCAGTGACCTGGGTCGGATCGACTCCGGTGTGCTCAGTGTGCTCGGTCGCGCCGATGACATCATCGTCTCCGGGGGCACGAACGTCTCCCCGCACGCCCTGGAGACCGGACTGCTGCCGAGCTGGCAGAAGGCGGGAATCGCGGAGATGCTCGTGACCTGGGTGCCCGATGAGGAATGGGGCAAACTCATCGTCGCACTCGTCCGGACTGCCGACGACGATGGAGTCGAGGCGGAGAATCCGCGAGAATCGGCACAGCGACTCAACGCCCTCGACCATGGGATGACGGGGCATCTGCTGCCGCAGCTCGTCTTCCCGGTCGCGGAGATTCCGAACCGCTCGATCGGCAAACCCGATCGCCGAGCGGCGGCCCGGATCGCAGCGGATCTCGTGGCGAACGATCCGAATACCCTTACCGGTGAACAACCGGTAATATAAGACGGCTCCACAAACCGACAGGAAGGTGAGAGAGACCTATGGCTGATGCCGCCCAGTGGATTTCTGGAGCTCGACTGCGAACTCTGCCCCTGGCTCTCGCACCCGTCCTCATCGGAACCGGCGCCGCTATCGGTTCCCTCGGCGGATTCACCGCCTTCATCCTCGACGACATCTCCGGCAACGACGAGCACGTCAGCCTCACGCAGATCCTGCTGCGCGGGTTTCTCGCCCTCCTCGTCTCCCTGTGCCTGCAGATCGGTTCGAACTACGCCAACGACTACTCCGACGGCATCCGCGGCACCGATGACGAACGTGTCGGACCCGTCCGTCTCACGGCGACCGGGCTGGCCGAACCCCATGCGGTCAAACGGGCGGCTTTCATCTTCTTCGGCCTGGCCGGGGTCGCGGGCATCGTGCTCATCCTGATCTCGCAGGCGTGGTGGTTCCTCATCGTCGGGGCCGCCGCCGTCGCCGCCGCCTGGTTCTACACCGGCGGCAGACGGCCCTATGGCTACATGGGCCTCGGTGAGGTGTTCGTCTTCGTGTTCTTCGGCCTGGTGGCGACTTTGGGCACGATGTGGATGCAGGTCGGCCATCTCAGCCTCAGCGGTTGGGCCGGTGCCGTCGCGATCGGATCACTGGCTTCGGCCGTGCTCATGGTCAACAACCTCCGCGACATTCCCACCGACATCGAGGCGGGCAAGATCACTCTGGCCGTGAAGATGGGCGACAATGCCGCGCGCATCGCCTACGCGGTGCTCGTCCTGCTGCCATTCGCACTGCTGGCGCTGGCGATCCTCGACGGACATCCCGCCGTCGCCTTGGCGATCCTCGCCCTCGTCCCGGCGCTGACTCCGCTCAAGACGGTGCTCAGCGGCACGACGGGTCCAGGGCTGATTCCACCGATCAAGTCCACCGGACTGACCGGATTGGCCTTCTCCGCGCTGATGGGTCTCGGCCTGGCGCTCTGAGGCGCGCGGCTCACTCAGTCCCGAGCCGCTGCAGCGCAGTCACAGCTCACTTCGACTGGTCGCCGTCGTCTCCGAGACGCTCTTCGACGATCTCGTCCTCTGCCGCCTCATCGGCGCCGACGCGCTTGGGCTTCGATACCCGCTTGGCCACCTTCGCTTCGATCTCGGTCGCCGCCTTGGCGCGCATCTTGCCCAGCAGCAGGTAGCTCAACAGTGCGCCGATGATGATGGCGGCGATCGCCATGACCAGATTGAAGCCGAGGAACGGAAACAGGACGAGGCCGGCGGCGATGATGAGGCCGAAGCGTGCGAGTGTGTAGAGCCAGAAGGTGCGCATTGTCCCAATTTTAGCCTCCGATCGTGATTGTCTTGTCACCGCCCGCTGGAGGCCGCGCTCAGGTTGGTGGACTATCCTTGATGCATGGCTCGACTACTCATTGCCGCAATCGTCCTGGCGGCAGCGGTGACACTGTACGGACTCTTCGATTGCCTGTTGCGCGATCGGGGTCTGATTCGAGTCCTGCCCAAACCTGTGTGGGCACTCATCATCCTCGTCATTCCCGTCCTCGGATTCATCCTCTGGTACCTGTTCGGACGCGGTTCGGAGGACAAGCCCACGCGCGGCACACGCCCTCGCGGTCAGGTCGCCCCCGATGACGATCCGGACTACCTGCGACAGGTGGACCGCGAACTCAAGCTCGGCAAGCACGCGCCTCCGGCGGAGGACAGCGATGAGACGGATCCCCCTCCCCCACGCGATGATTCCGCCGAGTCGGACGACGACAGCGGTCCCGCTGACTCCTCCGCCGACTCCGATGACCGGGGCACCAAGGGCGACGGTCGCGGCCGCTCCAACTGAGAGCTTCTGTCCGCCGTCCTGACCAGCTGACCGCTCTCGCCTCTGAGCCGCGAGCATGCTTCGCCTCGCAACCGCGCCGGTTCCCGTCGCTTCATCCTTGCCGCAGACGCGCCGTATTGGCCGCTGTTCGGCGACAGCGCAGCAGCCAAAACACAAACGGCACGGTCTGAGGTGGACAGCCCAGTTTCAAACATGGGCTGTTCGCCCCAGACTGGGCCGTCAGCAGTTATGGCTCCCGGGTGCGGGCGGTCGCTCCCGGGTGCGGGCGGTGGTCCCGCTGCAGGTCGTCAGTGCGGCACGTGAGAGCGACGCAGCGCCTCAGCCGAGGCCGGAGTATGAGTGCAGGCCGTTGAAGTACATGTTGACGACGGTGAAGTTGAAGATCACCGAGGCGATGCCGATGAGGTTGAGCACCGCCACCTTCGTCGGCCCCCAACCGCGGGTCGCACGGGCGTGCAGGTACGCGGCGTAGATGACCCAGACGACGAACGTCCAGATCTCCTTCGAATCCCAGCCCCAGTAACGGCTCCAGGCCACTTCCGCCCAGATGGCACCGGCGATGAGTGTGAACGTCCAGGTGATGAAGCCGACTGCCGCGATCCGGTAGGAGATCCGCTCGAGGTCGGTGCTCGAGGGCAGACGGTGCAGGAACCGCAGCCACTTCGGGTCCTTGGTCTCGTGTACGCTCTTCAGAATCTGGAAGACTGCGAGGATCGCAGAGATGTAGAGGAGTGAGGTCGAGAGGATCGCGATCGGCACGTGGATGGCGATCCAGTACGAATCCAGCGCCGGGATGAGCTTCGCGGCAGGCGTGTAGAAGACGGTGATCGCCAGTCCCAGGCACAGCAGCACTCCCCCGGAGACGAACGTTCCCAGGTAGCGCACGTCCTTCTTCGTCAGCACGACGAGGAAGACGATGACGGTGATCGCGGTGGCGGTGAGGACGTACTCCATCATGTTGCCCCACGGCACACGGGAGACAGACAGGGCCCGGGTGAGAACCCCGCCGACGTGCAGCAGCATGGCGAGCACGAGCAGCGAGGTGCCGATGCGGGCTCCGCGGTGCATGTTCTTCCGGGACGACTTCACCGTCGCGGAGTCGTCGTCGCCGGGCCGGTCGAGGACGGCAGTTGTCGCCGTCTTCCGGTTCGTCCGCCGCACCGTGGTGGCCTTGGCCGAGGTGGCGACCTCGGTTTCGGAGGTCTTGAGCTCACGCGCGCCGAAGAGATCGAAGGCGTAGAAGATCATGGCGACGGCGTAGACGATCATCGCCGAGATGATCAGCTGGTTCGACCACATTGCGAGGTCAGTGTTGACGTCCATTCATCCTCCGCACCGCTGAAGTGCTCTTCTGTCGCAGGTTGCTGCTGCCAGACTCTCTGTCTGACCATATGTCGGTGCGCGCCCTGCCGACTCCGTGACGAAGCCACCGGCGACGCGCACTCCGCGGCTATTCTACTCCGCGTAGTACTTCGGGTTCATCTTTCGTCATCGTCACCGTGCTGACCCTCATCGGGTTCCGGATCACGCAGGTCCTTGACCAGGCCGTCGACGGCGCGTTCGACCATCGGATCCTCACCGCGGGCCAGAGCGGCCACCTCGGCGTCGCCGTTCTTGATCCGCACCCATACGCGTCGGCGGGGAATGAACAGGGACAGGCCGAGCCCAGCCAAGACGAGGATCGCGCTGATGAGCATGAGGGCCTGTGTCGGGTCCTGGGAGATGTCGACGGCGATGTACTTCTTGACTCCGTCGAAGGTCACCGAACCGCCGTTCGGCAGCTTCTGCGTCTCCCCCTCGGCAAGCTGGATGACGAGCGGGTTGCCCGACTCATCGGTCATCTCCGTCATGTTCTC
>OMJG01000519.1_pt1 | contig 28312 bp, 24 predicted proteins | sample 1646431 | NCBI WGS metagenome assembly OMJG01 (sample SAMN03771674, study PRJEB25209) | food metagenome | isolation source: Cotija cheese | place: Mexico:Jalisco,Michoacan | collected 2011-12-12
AATGGAGCAAATGGAAAACGTTAGACATGTCTAACGTTTTCCATTTGCTCCATTTTTGAAGATATACAACCAGCGCAATATTTACCGCCAAACATATAAGCAACATGTCACGCGCGTGAATCATGCCAATACGTGCAAACCTGAACCACGTTAAAAGCTGGCGCCATTATGTTGGTAGTTCTGCCAAATAAAACGGCTATATTAAGCTGTTTTTGGTTTGTTTTCTATCAATCTCTTTTCTTATAGTTGTTACCTTGTTACCTTGTTGTTACTCTTAATATAAAGAACGGTAACAGCTTAAAGTGTTGATATATATATCTTTATAATACTTTGTTACCTTGTTACCGTAAATAATACTATATTAGTATAGAATTTAATAACTCTATAAACTAATAAACCAGTTAAGTAAATATCTCTAATAAAAATATTTCTCAATCCTTTTACATTGCCTTGCCTGACATTAGTACAAAAAGGAAAGGAAAAAATTATGAATATTAAAGAATATATAAAAAAAGACGGTACAAAAGTGTACCGCGCTAACGTCTATATAGGTGTGGACGTCCTGACTGGTAAGCAAGTGCGGACAAGCGTAACCGCAAAAAGCAAAAAGATGTGTGAAACTAAAGCACATCAAGTTATAAATGATTTTATCAATAACGGTCAAACAATTGCAAGAAAAAAAGTTTCTTTTGATAACTTTGAATCTTTGGCTTTGAGCTGGTTTGAAAGTTATAAGATGACTGTTAAAGCCAACAGCATAAGGATAGCAAACAATAACTTGAAAGTTTATATATTGCCCGAACTTGGCGCGTATAGAGTTGATAGAATTAATCCCGTGTTATTACAAACAATCGTTAATAAATGGGCAAAGAATGCGAACACGGCCAAAATAGTAAACGGCAAGCGCGAACGCGGTAAGTGTAAGGATTATAAAGTTATGCTTAATATCATCAAACGTATTCTTGACTATGGTATACAGTTAGGGGCTATTGAAGAAAATCCAGCTACTAAAGTTTTTCCGCCAAAACTCAAAATTAGAGAAGTTTCAAAAATAAAATACTTTGATAATGATGAACTTAAACAATTTCTAACATACTTAGACACTTTGGAAACAACGCCAACAAATAAAAGGCGTATAACTTTATACCGCTTTTTGCTTGCTACTGGTTTACGTATCGGGGAGGCTTTGGCGCTGTCATGGTCTGATGTTGATTTTATTGATAAGTCTGTATCTGTGAGCAAAACAATGATACAAGCGCGGGGAGTGCAAAACATGCCCAAAACGAAAGAGAGTAATAGGGCGATCGCCTTGGACAATGACACTATTAAAATGCTGAAAGAGTGGAAGAAGTGCCAAAACAATAATACTGTTAGGCTTATAGATTCGCCGATATTCTCTTATAATGGAAAGACATACACTTATATAAACGAAGTAACTCAATTAAAAAAACATTTTGCGCGTGCCAACGTTCCTAACATTGGCTTTCACGGTTTCCGTCATACTCATGCCAGCCTTTTAATGAACAACGATGTAAACCCCAAAGAGATACAAAGACGGCTAGGACATGCCGACTATGCTATCACAATGAACACATACAGCCACTTATCCAAAAGTAAAGAAAAAGAGACCGCTGAAAAGTTCGGCGACATCTTAAAAGCATTATAATTTTTGTGTAACGTATTAAAAAGCGTAAAAAAATAGCGTTGTTTTCTGCGGGGTGCTTATATATCAAGGGTCTAAGCTCTTTATATATTCATTGTTCAAGTGAATATACTTATGAATTATCAGATACGAGCTTTGGCTGTTCTGAATGTGGAAATGAATTTACTCTTGAGGAAATTGAGGCAGCTGGAAAATTTATTGTCCTTGATAGTTTAGGAAATGAGTTAGAAACTGGGGATGACCTTGTTATTGTGCAAGATTTGCCAGTTAAGGGAATGCCAAAACCAATTAAGCAGGGAACAAAAGTGAAAAACATTCGCATTAATCCAGAAGGGAAAAATGAACATTTTATTGATTCAAAAATTCCGGGCTTTGGAGCAATTGCTTTGAAGGGTTCAGTTGTTAAGAAAGCATAAAAAATAATCAGAGTAATTTCTGATTATTTTTTTACTGACAGAGCTTTCTGTCAGTAAATTTTGCTGATAAATTCTCTGTCAGCAAATTATATTTGATTTTTGAAGCATTTAACCTTATATATTGGTATAATAAAAGTATGAAATTAACAGATTCAGTGCAATTTTTAAAAGGTGTGGGACCGAAATCTGTGGAAAATTTCCATAAGTTAGGAATTTTCACGGTTCAAGATTTATTGCTTTATTTCCCTTTTCGTTATGAAGATTTCGCAAGTCGTTCGGTTTTTGAACTTGTTGACGGAGAAAAAGCAACAATTATTGGAACGGTAGTGACACCAGCTAATGTCCAGTATTACGGATTTAAACGTAATCGACTTTCATTTAAAATTAAAGAAGGTGAGGCCGTGGTTGCTGTCAGCTTTTTTAATCAACCTTATTTGGCTGACAAAGTGGAAGTTGGTAAGGAAATTGCAGTTTACGGAAAATGGGAGCAGGCAAAGCAACAACTGATGGGGATGAAAGTTGTGGCTCAGGTGGACGATGGCTTAGAACCTGTTTATCATTTGGCAGCGGGTATGAAACAAAGTCAATTGGTCAAAGTAATTCATCAGGTTTTTGAATCAGACCTTCTATCAGAATTACCTGAGAACTTACCAGAATTTTTGATTAAAAAATATCGTCTGATGAACCGGCAAGAAGCCGTTTTGGCTATGCATTTTCCTGAAGATATGGAAGCTCATAAGCAGGCTTTACGTCGTGTAAAATTTGAAGAATTATTCATGTTTCAGTTGAAATTACAGGCCTTAAAAAATAAAGAAAAATCAGGCCGAGCAGGATTAGAAGTTGTTTTTGAGCAAGGAGAAATTGATCAGAAGATTTCTGAATTACCTTTTGAACTGACAGGTGCTCAATTAAGCGCTTTGTCAGAGATTCTGACGGATATGAAATCTCCTTATCACATGAATCGACTTTTGCAAGGTGATGTGGGTTCTGGTAAAACAGTTGTTGCTTCCCTTGCCATGTACGCGGCTTGTTTGGCGAATTTTCAAGCAGCAATTATGGTACCAACGGAAATCCTTGCCCGTCAGCATTTTGCAAACTTGAAAGCTCTTTTTCCAGAATTGCAAATTTCACTTTTGGTTTCGGGTTTGAAAGTGGCAGAGCGCCGCGAGATTTTGGCTGATTTAGTTAGTGGTCATACACATATGGTAGTTGGAACTCATGCGCTAATTCAAGAAGGGGTTGATTTTTATAATTTGGGTTTGGTGATTACAGACGAACAACACCGTTTCGGAGTCAATCAACGAAAAATTTTACGAGAAAAAGGGCAAAATCCAGATGTTCTAATGATGACAGCTACACCCATTCCAAGAACGCTTGCGATTACGGCTTTTGGGGATATGGATGTTTCAATTATTGATGAACTACCCAAGGGACGTCAACCCATTACTACAAGGTGGGTCAAACATGAACAATTTTCCGAAGTTTTAAGTTGGATAAAAGCAGAGGTTGCTAAAGATTCACAGGTTTATTTTATTTCACCTTTAATTGAGGAAAGTGAAACGTTGGACCTGAAAAACGCAGAAGCTCTTTTTGCGGAATTAAATGAATACTTTGGATTATTTGCCAAAATTGGTCTTTTACATGGAAAAATGAAAAATGATGAAAAAGACCAAATCATGCAAGAATTTAAGGCTAAAAAATTAGATATTTTGGTTTCAACAACAGTGATTGAAGTGGGAGTTGACGTTCCTAATGCTACCATTATGGTGATTATGGATGCTGACCGCTTTGGACTTTCGCAGCTTCACCAATTGCGTGGTCGTGTTGGTCGGGGAACAAAAAAATCTTATGCCATTTTAGTAGCAAATCCTAAGTCCGATTCAGGAAAACAACGGATGAAAATTATGACAGAAACACAAAATGGTTTTATTTTAGCCGAAGAAGATTTGAAAATGCGTGGTTCTGGAGAGATTTTTGGACTTCGTCAGTCAGGACTTCCAGAATTTATTGCGGCTGATTTAGTCAATGATTATAATATTTTAGAAGTGGCTAGAAAAGAAGCAGTTGAAATTTTTAAAAATGCAGATGAGTTTCCTGATTTGATTGCTCAAGTTAATGTTGACGGGGGCTTTGATTGATGAGTAAAATGGATAATGAAAAATTAGACCACTTGATTTTAGAAACGTGGACAGATTTTATTGACTTAAAAAATAAGGCTGAGCTGTCAGAAGTTTTGATTCCAAATAGTATGCCACTTTTGTGGTTTGGTGACTTAGCCAAATATGAAAAATCAGACTTAAAAATACTGACGGTCAGTAAAAATGCTTCTTATGCAGAATTTGGTGAAAATCAACGTTATGAAAAATTACTGACAGAATTTTCGTCAGTAAATTTGGAAACTTACAAGTCAAATCTCAATCGGTATTTTGAATACAATCCTAGTCCTTGGTTCAATCAGTTAGCAAAATTTTTACCTGTTTTTGATTCAGCTTATAAAGAATCTGAAAATCAAATTAATCGAGCCTTACATATTGATTTGTTTACCCCAATTGCGACACATCCAGTTTGGCCAGGTTTAGCTAAGAGCCAACAAGAACAATTCAAGATGAAATTTCCGCAACTTTTGCAACTTTTAGAACCAGATGTTTTACTGACAAGTCTGTCAGTAAGTAATTTAAAAATTTTACTTAAAAATGCTGGAACTGAAATCGAAGAAATATTTGATAAAGAAGAAGTAGGAAAAGCTGCCAAATACGTTCGAGCTTATCGTGTCGATAAAAAATTAATCGTGATTAACGGTCGAAACTTTCAAGGAACTTATTTCGGTGGAATGACTGACCAGTTTGTTAGAAAATGTCTGACAGAAATTAAAGGGATGATTTGATGATTGACCAATTTCTGTCAGTAAAAAAAAGAGTTCATTTGAACTCTTTTTTATTTTCCCAAACAAAATTGTGAAAAAAGTTGTGTAATCAATTCATCTGGGGCAGCTTCCCCTGTGATTTCTCCAAGTAATTGCCAACAACGTGTGACATCCACTTGAATTAAATCAACAGGTAAGCCCAGAGCAAGCCCAGAGTTTGCTTCTTTAAGAGCCTTCAAAGCTTCTTCAACAATTGAAATGTGGCGGGCATTAGATAATACCGTTGCATCTTTGGCTTCAATTTCACCGGCAAAGAAAATTTGGTTGATTTTTTCTTCAACAGCATTTAAGTTTTCATTTTTAAGAGCTGAAATTCGGATAAAATCACCAGAAATTTGAGTGCTATCAATTTTTTCTGGCAGGTCGGTTTTGTTGAGTAGAACAATGCGATTTGAATTTTTAGACAGTTCTAAGAGCTCTAAATCTTTGTCAGTCAATTCATTTGAGGCATCTAAAACGAGTAAAACTAAATCAGCTTCAGCCAAAGCTTTTTTAGAACGTTCAACCCCAATCGCTTCGACTAAATCATCTGTTTCACGAATACCAGCAGTATCCACTAGTTCAAGAGGAACACCGCCAATATTGGCAAATTCAGTAATGACATCGCGCGTTGTTCCAGCAATATCAGTGACAATGGCTTTTTCTTCACGAAGCAATTGATTAAGTAAACTTGATTTTCCAACGTTTGGCCGACCAATAATCGCCGTTTTTAAACCTTCTCTTAAAATTTTTCCGCGTTTAGCTGTTGATAAAAGATTTTCCAAAAGCTGTTCAAAATGAGCCGTTTTTTCAAGGAGCATTTGTGAAGTCATTGTTTCCACATCATCATACTCTGGATAGTCAATATTGACCTCGACTTGTGCCAAACTTTCGAGAATCTCTTGACGAATGTTATTAATCATTTTTGAAAGACTTCCGTCAAGTTGTTTTACGGCAATGTTGGCAGCTTTGTCAGTTTTAGCTCGAATTAAATCCATGACAGATTCAGCCTGAGCCAAGTCAATTCGTCCATTTAAAAAGGCACGTTTGGTAAATTCGCCAGGTTCAGCGAGTCTTGCGCCATTACGTAAAAGTAATTGCAAAATTTCTTGTGTGACTGCAATTCCACCATGCGTATTTATTTCAACAATATCCTCGCGTGTAAATGTTTTAGGCGCACGCATGACTGAAACCATGACTTCGTCAACGAGACGTTTTTCTTCAAAAATATGGCCATAATTAATCGTATGGCTAGCAACTTGAGTTAAATTTTTTCCTTTATAGACAGATTGAGCAATTTTTAGGGCATCTGTCCCTGATAAACGAACAATGGCAATTGCTCCTTCACCAAGCGGTGTCGAAATCGCCGCAATCGTATCAAATTCTTGTGTTAATGTCATAAAGACTATTTTAACGCAAAAAGGCTGAATTTCCTAGCCTATTTAATTTATTTTTTTATAAAAAATAAAAATCTATAATAATTGAGTTTGCACCAATAAAAAGTGATAAAAAAAATAAATTTTGATGCTGACTAAAAATAGAAACAAAAAATTTTCTATTTTTTCTTCGCATTTTCCCAATTTATGCTCACATCTTGATATAATAGTAGATATGACCTATCAAGTAAAAATTATCTATCCAAAAGAAGAAGCCGCTGAAAATAACAAACTCACTGAGCGTACATTTAATGAGTTTATTGATGGACTCGAATTAGAAGAAGTCATCACGCAATATGAGCAATTACTGACAAAAGGTTATTCAATCTCAGTCAATTTTGCTCCACCTCAACTTGATGACAAGGGAACTGAGCCAGACCCATTTATGATTGCGGGTCGCTTAGAGCTTGCTGGGATTCCTTATAAAGCCACTTTGAAATTAAAAGCAAGTGGTGATTATGAATCAATGGTAAAAATTGCTAAAATGATTGAACAGCAAGATTATGATTATGATATCTCAGCTAAATTGCAAATTCGTGAAAATTCATCAGTTGATTTTGAAAAAGAAGGTTCTTGGTTTGATAAAGATTACACCAAATATACGATTTTACCCAAAGCCAGCAGCCAAGATATTGCCGATTTAAAAACACTTTATGACGCACTTGTTGAAGAACATCAAAAAGTGACCATTAATATCAAAGCAAAAGTCAAAAAAGATGATGATGACAGTTTTGCCAATCAATTGGCAGCATATCCACCGGAAACAATGATTATTTTTAAGCTGACAGATGCAGATATTTATGGAGAATAAGAATGAGAAAAATTACTGACAGAAATTCTGTCAGTAACTTTTTTTCCATTATTTTACTGACAGACCTGTCAGCAAAATCTGATATAATAAAAGACATGAGACTAGATAAATTTTTAGCAGAAAGTGGCCTCGGAAGCCGTAGTGAAGTCAAAATTCTATTGAAAAAAGGGCGCGTGACAGTTGCTGGGGAAGTTCAGCGAGACGGCAGGTTTCAAGTAGACAAGAATTCTAGACAAGTCGCCTTTGATGGTGAGATTTTAGATTACCAAGAATATTATTATTACTTATTAAATAAACCGCAAGGTCTTGTTTCTGCAACAAAAGATAATCTTTTTAAGACAGTTGTTCAATTATTATCGGAAAAAGATTTTCGTGAGGATATTTTTCCAGTCGGACGTTTAGATAAAAATACTGAGGGACTTTTAATTTTAACGAATGACGGAGCATTGGGACATGATTTAACTCAACCCAAAAAGCATGTTGAAAAAGAATACTTTGCGCGAATTGATGGAAAAGTTACTGACGAAATTGTCAATAAATTTGCTGAGGGCTTGACTCTAAAAAATGGAGAAAAAGCACGACCAGGAGAATTATTCATCGAAAATATTTACGAAGGGGAGAGTCAATCTGGCTGGATTAGTGAAATTCGTGTGATTATTCATGAAGGAAAATTTCATCAAGTCAAACGGATGTTTGAAGCTGTTGAAATGTACGTTCTCTATCTCAAACGCATTCGGATGGGCAATTTAGCATTGGATTCAGATTTAGCGCTAGGAGCCTATCGTCCTTTAACAACCGAAGAAATAGAAAATTTGAAAAAATAAAAAGTTACTGATGAAAATTCGAAGGTATCCGTAAGTTAAAAAACAACGGCTATCCTAGAAGTTTCATCAGTAACTTTTTTAATTTTCGCGATTAATATTGACCCCAAGGACGGTCAAATGGCCATTAGAAATTAATTTGATAATCAAATGAGCAAAATCTCGAGCAGACATTTGTGTAGAAGTGCTGACCCACCAGTCTAAAGTTCCCACCAAAATCGAGCTGATGTAAGAAATTACAAAATCATTGGGAACCACAACATCTTTTTCTCTAACTTCCAGTTTTTCAAATAACTCGGTATAGCGTTCAGATAAAATCTCCAGAAATCGATTTTTTAATCGTTGATCATGCGCTCTGTCAGTAATCATTTGTGCAATTTCAGGATTATCGCGAACAAATTCATAGAAACGACTCAAGACAGTTTCAATTTCTTTGACATGAACATTGTTACCATCAACCAAATTTTGTTCATCTAAAATGCCAGTGAAGCTAGCTAAAAATTGGTCAATCAAACTATCATATAAATCTTGTTTGTCAGCATAATGAGCATAAAAAGTTGCCCGATTAATCATGGCTGAATCGGCAATTTCTTGAATTGAAATCTTTTCAAATTTTTTCTTGCGTAACAAACCAAAAAAAGCCTGACTAATCAATTTTCTTGTTCGTTTCACACGTAAATCATCTGATTTAACCATAAAAAACCATCTTTCCAGTTTCAAAAAGACTCAGTCCCGATAGACTGTTTTGTCTAATTTTTCACATTGTACTATTTAACTCCATTATAATCAAAAAATAGATTAAAGTCATTAAAGAATTTAGTCAAAACATTTTGTCATTCGATGTCAAAGTCTTTTAACATAATCAACAGCTTGTTTTGAATTGTCGTTTATGTGACAACCACGCCCTTTTTGCTGGTTGCTTTTCTTATGACAAATGATAAAATGAACATATAATAAGATAAGCAACAGACCGTCTAAATTACTTTTTATCAAAATTCTGCCTCCAAAAGATAAGTTAGATTTCAAATTTAACTTGCCGAAAAAAATATTAAGAACTTAGCGGACTTGTTCAAGTGATATTTCTCACATAACTAGGAGACCATCTTGACACAAATTTATAAAACAGGGATTGACGTTGGATCAACCACAGTAAAACTCGTCGTTTTTGACGAAAATTTTAAGCTCATTTTCTCACGCTATGAGCGCCATTTTTCAGATGTGAAAGCAGCAACCATCAAAGTATTCAAAGATTTTATAGAAGAATATGGAGATTTAAATCTAGAACTAGCCATTACCGGCTCAGGAGGAATGGGACTTGCGGAAGTCATTGATGTTCCTTTTGTTCAAGAAGTTATCGCTTCATCAATTACCATTGAAAAATTCATTCCCCAAACAGACGTGATGATTGAGCTTGGTGGTGAAGATGCCAAGATGACCTTTTTTGATAACGGAACTCAAGAATTACGTATGAACGGAACATGTGCCGGTGGGACAGGTGCTTTCATTGACCAAATGGCAGCCCTTTTGAAAGTTGATGCCAATGGTGTCAATGAGTTAGCTAAAAACTACGAAAAACTCTATCCGATAGCATCACGCTGTGGCGTTTTTGCCAAGACAGACGTTCAACCGCTGTTAAATGAAGGAGTGCGTCGTGAAGATATTGCTGCTAGTATTTTTCAAGCCGTTGTCAATCAAACCATTGCTGGTTTAGCAAGTGGACGAAAAATCAAAGGAAATGTAGCCTTTCTAGGCGGTCCGCTTTTCTTTATGAGTGAATTACGCAAACGTTTCATCGAAACCTTGGATTTAAAAGAAGAAAATATTATCTTCCCAGAAAATCCACAACTTTTTGTGGCAATGGGAGCTGCGCTCTATGAAGAAACAAGTCAGAAAACAGCAACTGATTTAATTCATAGTTTAGAAAATGATGATTCAGACAGCTTAATTCCACAAGATACAATGGATAAACTTTTTGAAAGTCAAGCAGAACTTGATGAATTTCGGACACGTCATGCCAAAGCAACAGCTAACTATAAGAACCTGTCTGAACATCATGGAGCTGCCTTCTTAGGAATTGATGCCGGCTCAACCACAACAAAAGTTGTTCTTATTGATGATGAAGGAAATATTCTTTATGACCATTATGGTTCTAACAATGGAGAACCGCTTGAATCTGTCATTAATATTTTAAAAGATGTCTATGCTAAACTTCCAGAGGACGTCTATATTGCAAAATCAACAGTAACGGGGTATGGAGAACACCTGATTAAAGCAGGACTTCATGTTGATTATGGTGAAGTTGAAACAATGGCTCATTATAAGGCCGCTGATTATTTCAATCCAGGAGTAGATTTCATTCTTGATATTGGTGGACAAGATATGAAAGCTATGCGGATTCGTGATGGTGCTCTATCAAGTATTCAACTTAATGAAGCTTGTTCATCAGGTTGTGGTTCATTCATTGAAACCTTTGCCCATTCACTAAAACATGATGTTCGTGAATTTTCACAAAAAGCACTTTTGGCTGAGCATCCAGTTAACTTGGGTTCTCGTTGTACCGTCTTCATGAACTCAAAAGTAAAACAAGTTCAAAAAGAAGGAGCGACTGTTGGAGATATTTCCGCAGGTCTTTCATATAGTGTCATTAAAAATGCTCTCTATAAAGTTATAAAAGTAAAACGTCCAGAAGAACTTGGTAAGAAAATCGTTGTTCAAGGGGGAACTTTTTACAATGAAGCCGTTCTACGTGCTTTTGAAAAAATTTCTGAGCGCGAAGTGGTTCGTCCAAGTATCGCTGGATTAATGGGAGCTTACGGTTGTGCTTTGATTTCCTTAGATAACCAAGAAGCAAATAAAGAATCAGAAATTCTAAAACTTGATGAATTAGAAAAATTCACAACTCATAAAGAATTTATGGTCTGTGGTCTTTGCGAAAATAACTGTAAAATGACCCTAACGGTCTTCAATGATGGAAATAAGTTTGTAACTGGGAACCGTTGCGAACGTGGTGCCGAAAAAGCTACAAAAGTTAAAGTCGCTAAAAAAGATAAAAAAGTTAACTTAGTTGATTACAAGTATAAAAAACTTTTCCGTTACCATAGCTTAAGCAAGAAAAAACAAACCAGAGGAGAAATTGGGATACCACGTGTACTCAATATGTATGAAAACTATCCGCTTTGGCACACGATGCTGACAGACCTTGGATTCCGTGTTGTTTTAAGCCCTCGCTCTGATAAAGAACTCTTTGAAGAGGGAATTGAAACCATTCCTTCAGATACGGTATGTTATCCAGCCAAAATGAGTCATGGACATATTATGGCTTTGATTAAGCAGGGCGTTCCAAATATCTTCTATCCATCTGTCCTTTTTGAACAAGAAGAACAAAAAAATGCTCAAAACCATTTCAACTGTCCGATTGTGCAATCTTACCCTGAAGTTCTTAAAAATAATATCGATGAAATTCGTGAAGGGCAAGTTAATTATCTTCATCCTTTCATTAATCTAGCCAATCCGGAAGGAGTAGCTGTTAATGTTCATAAGGCTTTAACCGCCCAAGGGATTTCTGTCAATCTTACGGAAGTACAAGCTGCCGTCCAACATGGCTTTGAAGAAATGGATAAATTTAAAGAAGATTTGCGCCTTAAAGCAGAAGAGCTGCTCATGCAAATCAATTTAAATAATGAAAAAGCCATTGTTCTCGCTGGACGTCCTTATCATTTGGACCCAGAAATCAATCATGGAATTGCTGACATCATCACTCAAGAAGGTTTCCACGTTTTGACTGAGGATTCTATTAGTCATTTAGCTGAAGTTTCTGGTCTGCGTGTGGTTAATCAATGGGTTTACCATAGCCGCCTTTATGCAGCTGCAAATGTTGTTTGTAAAAATAAAAATCTAGAACTTGTTCAACTTAATTCCTTTGGTTGTGGTCTTGATGCCGTAACGACAGACCAAGTAGAAGAAATCATGCGTGGACACAATAAGCTTTATACCGTCTTGAAAATTGACGAAGGATCAAACATGGGAGCTGTTCGGATTCGTTTACGTAGTCTGAAAGCAGCAGTTTCAGAGCGCGTGCGTCATAATATTGAAGCAAGCACCGAAGTTCACGAATTAGTACAAGAAACACCAGCTTTCACAAAAGAAATGGCAAAAAAACACACTCTTCTTTTACCAATGCTGTCACCAATTCACCAAGAAGGGCTATTAGATACAGCTTTTGCCGCTGCGGGATATAATGTCGTTTCTCTACCAGAAAGCAATACTTCTGTCAATAATGGGTTGAAATTTGTTAATAATGACTCATGTTATCCAGCGATTATTACAATAGGTCAGCTCATTGAAGCTCTCCAGTCAGGAGAGTATGACCTTGATAATACTTCGGTCATGATGACTCAAACAGGTGGGGGATGTCGCGCAACAAACTATATTCCTTTATTGCGTAAAGCTCTAATTGATGCAGGTTTCCCACAAGTACCTGTCGTTTCCCTATCAATGGGGAATCAAGGAACAGAAAAAGGATTTAAATTTACAGTTCCACTTTTAACACGCTTTATGATTGCAGTTCTTTATGGAGATTTATTTGAAAGAGTCGTTTATCGTACTCGACCATATGAAGCCACTGAAGGTTCTGTCAATGAATTACATGCGAAATGGTTAGAAAAAGCTCGGAAAAATGTAGAATCTGGATCAATTTTTGAATTTAATCGTAACATGAAAAAAATTGTTGCCGAATTTGACCAAATTGAACTTTTGGATATTCAAAAACCACGAGTGGGTGTTGTCGGTGAAATTTTGGTCAAATATAGTAAAACAGCAAATGATGATATTGTGTCAATAATTGAAGAAGAGGGCGGCGAAGCAGTTGTTCTTGATTTAATTGGCTTCATGAACTATAGCTTGTACAATCAAATCTGGAAAGCAGATGAGATTGGCTTTAGTAAGAAAAATAAACTCATGGCTAAAACTTTCATTGGTATTATTAATATGTTAGAAAAACCAATGAATAAAGCCTTGAAAGCCTCAAAACGCTTTGATTCTATTGAATCAATTTATGATATTGCAGCATCAACTGAAGAAGTGATTTCAATTGGGAATCATACTGGTGAGGGTTGGTTCCTCACTGGCGAAATGATTGAACTCTTGCAAAAAGGGGTGAACAATATCATTTGTCTTCAACCATTTGGTTGTCTTCCTAACCATATCGTTGGTAAAGGAATGATGAAAGAACTTCGTCGTCAGTACCCAGGAGCCAATCTCGCTCCCATTGATTATGACCCAGGAGTTTCTGCGGTCAATCAATTGAATCGGATCCGCTTAATGATGACCACGGCTAAAAAGAGAATGAACACTACTTCCAATTCAGTCGAAGAATCAGAAAGAGAGTCAGAAATGGAAACTGCTCAAGCTTATTAAAAAATAAAGATTAAATACTGACAAATCTGTCAGTATTTTTTTATATAAAGAGTAACAAATGTTATCAATGATGGGTATCAATGCTTAATATCAATACTGGATGTCAATGCTTGGTATCAAAAATTGTGGTCGCGCTTCGTATCGCTTTTGTTTAAAATAATTGAGTAACTTAAAAACATTTGAGAACAACAAGATTCCCGTTTCTCAAAAATAGAAATTATTGTTATTTAAGAAAGGAATTTCGAAATGAAATTTGAATTTAAAGGACTTTCTTCATATGAAGAAAATTCAACACCAAACTATGTAGGCGATACTAAAGTACGTAGTGTCATTCAAGACTTCGTTAACATGGATGAAGCAATTGAATTTGTTTCAAATCACCACGGTTTTATAAAAACTGAAGATGGAAAATTTGCTTTTGAAGTAAGAAATATCTCAGCTATCGGTTAATTAGATAAGGACAGTTAGCATGGAACAAAAATATTCAAGAATTTTAGTTGGTATGGATGGTTCAGCAGAATCACTTAAAGCATTTGATGAAGCAGTCAGAGTTGCTAAACGCAATGACGCTGAGCTCATCTTAGCCAACGTTATTGAAAAACGTTCATTTCTTGCCGTGAATACTTACGACACAATTGCCGAAGAACAGCATGAAAATGGAACAAAACTTTTATTGCAACAATTTGCTAAGGAAGCATTGGATGAAGGACTAACAAATGTTAGAACACTTTTGGAATATGGTTCACCTAAAGTAGCAATGGCAACAAAAATTCCTAAGCAAGAAAATGTTGATTTGATTGTAATTGGCGCAACAGGGATTAGTTATATAGAGCGTGTAGTTGTTGGTTCAGTTGCATCTTATATTGTTAATCATGCCACTTGCAATACACTCATCGTTAGAAAATAATAGTCTTACTTAGTCACTCATAAAAAGAGCAGAGTCTCTTTTACTTAGAAATGGAAAAAATCATGAAAAAAGAAAGTATTTTTACTCCTACTTTCGTTATTAACACGCTTATTAGTTTTTTATTTTATATTGTTTTTTACGTCTTAACCTCCTCAATAGGGACTTATGCGCTTCAACAACTTCATCAATCAACAGTTGTTAGTCTTTCTTTATCAAGCGTTTTTGTTATTGGAGCCCTGATTGGTCGGGTTTGGACAGGTATTAATATCACACGTATCGGAATGAAGCGATTGCTCTATATTGGTGGACTTATTTTTCTTGTTTTAACTTTTGGTTATTATTTGACAACTAATATTCCCTTACTCTTTTTGATTCGAGTGATTCAAGGCGCAGGTTTTGGGATTGGTGCAACAGCCTCAGGAACAATTGCAGGTCACGTTGTCCCTGCTTCACGTCGTGGTGAAGGAATTGGCTACTACGCTTTATCTGTTACCTTGGCAGCTGCAGTTGGTCCAGCCCTTTCAATCATGATTTACTCTTCACTTGGTTTTGGTTCTTTACTTGGAATTGCTCTTGGTTTGTTGGTTATTACCTTCATATTAATTTTCTTTGTTCGTGTCAAAGAATTTTCTGCAGAAGAGCGTGCCTATGCCCTGGCGCATGAACCTAAAGGTGTTGAACGATATATTGAAAAATCAGCTCTTCCTATTTCAATTATTGCCTTTTTAGCCGGATTTATTGACTCAGCTATTTTAACAGGAATGGGTTCATTTTCAACAGATCTTAAAATTCCACTTGCGGGATCATTATTCTTCACGATGTATGCCGTGTTAATCTTTGTTTCACGTCCATTCACAGGTCGTTTATTCGATACTAAAGGGGATAACTGGATTTTCAATCCAACATTTATTTTCTTTGCAGTGGCAATGCTTCTTGTTGGCTTAGCCGGTTTCTTCAGCCCAGCTATTGGCTTTGTTGTCTTATTAATTGCTGGTGGAGCCTTCGGTCTTGGTTACGGTGGTGTTGCACCATTTGGTCAAGCAATTGCTATTCGTGATTCAAGTAAAGACCGTATCGGTGTTGCAACTTCTACCTTCTTTGGATTTTTAGATTTAGGTGTTGGTGGAGGACCTATTGTTCTTGGAGCAATTATTCCAATGCTTGGAAATGGTATGCTTGGTTTCAGAAATTTGTATCTTTACAGTGCTCCCGCAGTTGTAATTGTTTGGATTATATACTATCTCATTCATGGTAAACATCAAAAATCAAGTTCTAAAGTTTGATTTTAATGATTTACATAAAAAATGATATAATGAAATGGCTACAGCCTTATATAGGCGAATAAATGAACAAATTAGCGAGTAGATGAGTTTTAATAAGATGGAAGAAATGGCAAACGTAAACATTGAATATCTAATCAATACACTAGAGCAAAAAAAAGTCAGTGTCGTAACACGTAAAAAGCATAGCTATATTATGTATCAAGGAATTGAGTCAGAATATATCTATGTCCTTAAAGATGGTGTAGCGAAGATTAGCAATATTTTAAGAGATGGTCGTGAATTTAATATCGCGTATGTTGCGCAGCCAGATTTTGTTTCTTTATTGGAAGAAAAACAAAATGATGGAATCTCAGCATTATTTAATGTCAGAGTGGAATCTCCAACGGCTAATTTTTATAAAATTTCGCGGAGCGATTTTTGGGATTGGGTGCGCGAAGATTTAAATTTATTTAGAGTTGTTGATGATTTTTATAAAAGAAGATTGGCACTTAATTTAGAAATTCTTCAAAAAATGACAATTAATGGTAAAAAAGGAGCAGTTTGTGCTTGTCTCCATAGTTTAATTGATGATTTTGGCATTCGTAAGAAAGATGGAATTTTGATTGATTTCACAGTTACTAATGAGGATATTGCAGGCTTCTGTGGTATTTCTACAAGAAACAGTGTCAATCGTATTCTCCACGATTTAAAGGATGAGAAAGTAATTGATGTGATTGATAATAAGATCATGATTTATAATCCTCAATATTTGGAAGAATATATTAGTTAATATAAACAGATAAAAAAGCTACTTTAGGTAGCTTTTTTGTTATAATTAGGTCAGCATGATATCAAAGTATTCAAGGAGGTAAAATGGATAATTTAAAAAAACAAGTCGGCATAAAAGCTGCTGAATTTGTTAAATCGGGAATGGTCGTTGGTTTAGGAACTGGGTCAACAGCAGCCTATTTTGTCGAAGAATTGGGTCGAAGAATTGCCGAAGAACAATTGGAAATTACGGGTGTAACAACGTCCAATGTAACAAGTAGCCAAGCCAGAGCTCTTGGAATTCCTTTAGCCTCTATTGACGAAGTAGATTATGTTGATTTAACAGTTGATGGCGCAGATGAAATTGATTCTTCACTAAATGGTATTAAAGGTGGTGGAGCAGCACTTCTAATGGAAAAAATTGTTGCAACCTACTCAAAAGACTATATTTGGATTGTTGATGAAAGTAAATTATCAGAAAATCTAGGATCCTTTAAAATTCCTGTAGAAGTTATTCCTTATGGCTCACAACAAGTTTTTAAAAAATTCGAAGCGGCTGGCTATGCTCCAACTTGGCGTCTAAATGAGGAAAACGAGAGATTGATAACGGATATGCATCACTTTATTATTGACCTTCATATCTCTCAAATTAAAGAACCAGAAAAACTTGCTGAAGAGCTTGATTTAATGGTTGGAGTTGTTGAACACGGCCTCTTTAATAACATGGTTAAAAAAGTGATTGTTGCTGGCAACGAAGGCGTAAGAATAATAAATAAGTAAATAAAAAATCGTCAATCAGACGATTTTTTATTTCTTTAACCACTCTTGAACTCCCCATTTATGAGAGCCACGTTTGAGTTTACTAATAGCTGTTTCTGGGTCAAACCAGCTAATATGGTTAAAATCTTCGAGAGGTTTGGAATCAAAGCGGACATTCTTAGTATTATAAATATAGGCGGGATTATAATAATATTTATCACGATGCGAACTATAAAAATATTCATCTGCTTGCCCTAAAAATTCTCCAATTTCAGCGGTAGCTCCTAACTCTTCCATGAGTTCACGATGAAGTGCTTTTTCTTGATCTTCACCCGCTTCAATTTCCCCTCCAGGAAGAAAATAAGCTCCATTGGGTGCCTGAACGAGACAAATTTCTTTATTCTCTCTTGCGACAATCGAATAGACACCATATCTTGCCTGATAATTTTTCTCTTCATTTTTTTCACCGAAAACTGGAATATGATTCATAAAAAATTCTCCCCAATACTGATTATTATGATAAACATAACTATTTTAAAATAGTTAAAAACCGCTTACAGAAATTTATTACTACTATTCTATCAAAATTCTGTCAAATTTGATAAAATAAGGTACGAGTAAGAAGAACTTATACGACTATCGGATTGAAAGTGAAGATTAGTTCAAAGAGATAAACGATATAAGAATTGCTTTTGCTTATGCAAAGGGCTATGTGAAATCACAGAGATTTCAAATTTAATTTAGAGAGTTTGAAACATATTACCGAAGGGAACATAGAATAGTGAAAAAAATTAACTTAAGTAAGCTTATTATTATTGCACTCATTATCATTATTGCAGCGATGTCAGCAATTTTTATCTCTGCCAAAAATTTTAAGTCTAACCGTAATCCGTCAGCAATGACTCAAACCATTAATGATGGGACAAGTTTTGTTGACAGAGTACTTGTGGCACCTATCCACTTTGTTCAAGACAAGGCTAATGAATTGTCGAATCTGATGGATACCTACCAACAAAACCAAAGTTTAAAAACACAATTGGCAAAGTCAAAAGATGATGATAATAAATTAAGCGGCCTTGAGTCAGAAAATAAAGAGTTGAAAAAAGCTTTGAAACTCCAAGAAACTTTAACTGATTATCAAACGGTTGCTGCAAATGTGATTACTCGTGAGCCTTCTTCATGGAATGATACACTAGTGATTGATAGCGGTAGTAAGGATGGCTTGACAACAGGTATGATTGTTATGGCAAATGGTGGCGTTGTTGGTCGAGTAACTCAAGTGAATAAAAATAGTTCAAAAGTTGCACTTTTAAGTTCTTCTAAAGGAATTGATAATAAAATTCCTGTAAGAATTGAAAGTGACGGCTCACCTATTTATGGCATTTTGAGCAGCTATGATTCTCATCAAGAGGCTTATGTAGTTAAAAATATCGACTCACAAGGGAAATTTAAAAATGGAGATTCCGTTTTTACTAGTGGTCTTGGAACGAATTCTGGTAGTCAAGGTGGAACACCAAGTGGTTTACTTATAGGAAAGGTTATCGGTGAAAAGCAAGATAGTGATGGCCTTGGTAAAATGGTTTATATCAAACCAGAAACAAATCTCTATGATATTAGATTCGTCTTTGTGGTCAAAAGCAAAATTGACGGTCAGTAGTTTTTGCTAGATAAGTATTAATTATTATTTTGCTTATGGAAATAAAGCATTAATTTGTTAAAACCAACTAGAATATAAGGAATTAAGTAGTGAGTCGATTTACATTTCAATTTTTTAGTCCAATTATTCTTTTTTTACTAATGATTTTGGACGGTCAAATTACCCATATATTAACGGGGGTTAGCAGCGGGACGTGGGTACCAGTGAGTCATTTATTTTTGATATTTCTGATGTACAGTGTCACTCAGCACAGACCAAGCTATATTATCATCTTAGCGGCAGTTTTGGGGGCAATATATGATAGTTATTATCTAGGGATTTATGGAATTGCGACCTTATTGTTCCCACTTATTGCTCTTTTTATATATAATATACAGATAACCATATTTACTAATCGCTGGACACGGTTATTTACAACAATTATTATTGTGACGGCTTTTGAAGTTTTTAGTGCAATCATTATGGTAGCTTTTGGATTTGCACATTTAAACTTTATTAATTTTGTTGTTTACCAGCTAGCGCCTACACTTTTGCTTAATATTATCTTGGCTGTAGCCTTGCAATTTCCTTTAGAAATCTTTTACAGATTAAAGAAAAGTCACGGAAGATACAATTAGAAAGCGTTTTGTAACCATAAAGAAATATTTTGGGCGGGTAGGAATAGTATAATATGTTTATTCAACCGAACTTAATGGGAGGAAAAATTAAAAAATTACAGTTATGAAAAAAAAGATTATCTCAGCTATTTTAATGTCTACAGTGGTACTCTCTGCTGCAGCACCGTTGTCAGGGGTCTACGCTGACACAAATTCAGATATTGCTAAACAAGATGCGACAATTTCAAGTGCGCAGTCTGCAAAGGCTCAAGCCCAAGCACAAGTTGATAGCTTACAATCAAAAGTTGATAGCTTACAACAAAAACAAGCAAGCACAAAAGCTCAAATTGCTAAAATCGAAAGTGAAGCAAAAGCGCTTAACGCACAAATTGCAACATTGAATGAAAGTATCGCAGAACGTACAAAGACATTGGAAGCTCAAGCACGTAGTGCTCAAGTTAACAGCTCAGCAACAAACTATATGGATGCTGTTGTTAATTCAAAATCTTTGACAGATGTTATTCAAAAAGTAACAGCAATTGCTACAGTTTCTAGTGCCAACAAACAAATGTTGGAACAACAAGAAAAAGAGCAAAAAGAACTTAGTCAAAAATCAGAAACTGTTAAAAAGAACTATAACCAGTTCGTTTCTCTTTCACAAAGTTTAGATTCTCAAGCTCAAGAGTTGACTTCACAACAAGCTGAACTTAAAGTTGCTACTTTGAATTATCAAGCAACAATTGCTACTGCGCAAGATAAAAAACAATCTTTATTAGATGAAAAAGCAGCCGCAGAAAAAGCAGCTCAAGAAGCAGCTAAAAAACAAGCAGCTTATGAAGCACAACAAAAAGAGGCCGCTAAAGCTCAGGCAGCTTCTACAGCAGCAACAACTAAAGCGGTAGAAGAAGCAACTTCAACTGTTTCATCTAGTCAAGCTTCACAATCAAGTTCATCAAGTTCAAACACAAGTAGCAATAATACATCATCAAATTCAAGCAGCTCAAGTAGCAATTCATCAAGCTCTAATAGCTCATCAAGCTCTAATAGCTCATCAAGCTCTAATAGCTCTAATGGTGGTGGAAGTACAAATACTGGTAACAATAATGCTGCTGGTACTGGTAATACTGGTGGTTCAAGTTCATCAGGTATTAATAGCACACCAATTGCTAATCCTTATGCTGGTGGTGGATGTACTGACTATGTATGGCAATACTTTGCTGCACAAGGAATCTACATCAGAAATATCATGCCAGGTAATGGTGGGCAATGGGCAACTAATGGTCCTGCCCAAGGTGTACTCCATGTTGTAGGAGCTGCACCTGGTGTTATCGCATCAAGCTTCTCAGCTGATTTTGTTGGATATGCAAATTCACCTTACGGTCACGTTGCTATTGTAAAATCAGTTAACTCAAATGGTACAATTACCATTAAAGAAGGTGGATATGGTACAACTTGGTGGGGACATGAACGCACTGTAAGTGCGTCTGGTGTAACATTCTTGATGCCAAACTAGTTCAAATTTTTAATAAATAAAAAAATAGTGATTTGATAGTGGGGAATAATTTTCCTTCTGTCAAATCATTTTTTATTATTGTGGTATAATAATAAGGAAAAATGATAAGGGGATAGATACAAATGTGTGGAATTGTCGGCTTTATTGACCGGATGAATCAAAATGATAAATCAAAAACTTTAGAAGAAATGATGAATACTATTGTTCACCGTGGTCCAAGTAGTTCAGGTGAATTTATTGATGAAGGTGCCGCAATTGGCTTTCGTCGTTTGAGTATTATTGACCTTGAAGGTGGAGACCAACCCATTTTCAATGAAGATAAAAGTAAATTGATTACTTTTAACGGTGAAATTTATAACTTCCGCGAATTACGTGAGGACCTTATCGCTAAAGGTCATGATTTTACAACTCATGCTGATACAGAAGTTCTTTTGCATGGTTATGAAGAATATGGTGTAGAACTTCTTCAAAAGCTTCGTGGAATGTTCGCTTTTGTTATTTGGGATAGAGAAAAACAAGAATTGTTTGGTGCTCGTGATCATTTTGGTATCAAACCACTTTACTATACTCAAATGGGTGGAACTTTCATGTATGGTTCAGAAATTAAAAGTTTTTTGAAACATCCAAACTTCAAAAAAGAATTAAATAAAGAAGCTTTAAAACCTTACATGACTTTCCAATACTCTGCTCTTGATGAAACTTTCTTTAAAAATGTTTTTCGTATCAAAGAAGGTCATTACTTTACTTACAAAGATGGGGTCTTGGATATCAAACCTTATTGGGATATGAAAGTTGATGAAAAAGATATGAGCTTGGAAGAATCAATTGATTTGATTGATAAGACTGTTTTGGGTTCTGTTGACGCTCATAAATTTGCTGACGTAGAAGTTGGAGCTTTTGTATCAAGTGGTGTCGATTCTAGTTATGTTGCTTCAACGCTTCGTCCTGAACATACTTATTCTATTGGTTTTGGTCAAGGAACTTTCAATGAATCTAAACAAGCCAAACAATTGACTGATATGATTGGTTTGAACAATACTTCTCGTGAAATCCATGGAGATGAAGCGTTCAAGTATTTCCCACAAATTCAATATTATTTGGATGAACCAGATTCAAATCCTTCTTGTGTGCCACTCTTCTTCCTCGCAGAATTAGCAGCACGTGATGTACGTGTTGTAATGAGCGGTGAAGGTGCCGATGAGCTTTTTGCTGGTTATGAGTCTTATGGATTTAGTACAAATTCTCGTGCGGTTCGTGTTTTCGCAGAAGGTTTGAAGAAATTACCAAAATCTTTACGTTTCTCAATTGCTCGTGGTATTGAAAATAAACATTTCAAAGGTCAAAAACATCTTTATGAATCACTTGCGCCTGCTGAAGATTTCTTTATCGGTCAAGCGAAAGTGTTTGATGAGTCTGAATCAGTAGAGCTTTTGAAAGAAGAATTTAAAGCAGCTCCAACTGTTAAAGATATTGTTGGAAAAACTTACAAAAAGGCCCCAGAAGGTTCTGAACTTCGTAAAATGCAATATCTTGATATGCACCAATGGATGCCAGGAGATATCCTGCTTAAAGCTGATAAAATGGCAATGGCACACTCACTTGAATTGCGTGTTCCACTACTTGATATTGAATTGATGCATACAGCGGAACAAATTCCTACAAAATATCTTTTGAATGAGCATAATACAAAGTATGCTTTCCGCCAAGCAGCTCGTCGTCATTTACCAGAAGAATGGTCAAATCGTAAAAAATTAGGCTTCCCAGTGCCAATTAAAGACTGGTTGCGAGAAGAAAAATATTATAAAGTTGTTCGTCAATTATTTGAACAAGATTTTGTTGCTGAATTCTTCGATCAAGAAAAACTCTTGAAGATGTTGGATGATAACTTTGCAGATAAAAATGATGCACGTCGTAAACTCTGGACAATTTATTCATTCTTGACTTGGTATGATGTTTACTTCATCAATAATGGTGAAAAACCTGCTGTGGTTAATTTTTAAGGGAGGTTTTTGTGTCACAAACAAATGAATTTCAACCTATCTTGTTAGGTTCTGATATCAATGTCTATGGAATGGCTCGTTCATTTCATGAAGAATTTGGAATTACTTCTCTGGCTTTAAGTGCTTCTGGATTAGCTCCAACAAAGTATTCAAAAATTGTTGAAGTACAAACTCATGAAAATTTTGACCATGAAGAAACTTTTATTCAGGTGCTTCGTGATTTTGCAAGTAAACATAAAGACAGTAAGAAGAAATATCTTTTAGTAGCTTGTGGGGACGGTTATGCCCTACTTGCTTCAAAATATCGTGAGGAGCTTTCGGAATTTTTTGAAGTGCCTTATATTGACTACGCGCTTTATCGTCAATTAGAAAATAAGCCTGATTTTTACAATATCTGTGAACAATATAATTTACCTTATCCAAAAACGGTATTAGTTAATCCAAAATCAGAAATAGATACTTTAGTAGATGAGTTAACTTTCCCTTATCCAATGATTTTAAAACCAGGGAATTCTATTTCTTATTTAGATGTGCACTTTGAAGGACAGAAAAAAGCGTTCACGATTGCATCTAACGAAGAAATGAAGTTGATGCTTCATCGTTGTTATGAAGCTGGTTATCCTGATGAGATGATTATTCAAGATTTCATTCCTGGAGGGGATGAAAATATGCGTGTTCTTAACGCTTATGTAGATAAAAATCATAAAGTTCGCATGATGTGTTTGGGTCATCCCTTACTTGAGGATCCAAGTCCAAAAGCGATTGGGAATTATGTGGCGATTTTGCCTGATTATAATCAACAAGTTTATCAACAAATTCAGGATTTTCTTGAAAAAATTGAATATACAGGCTTTGCTAATTTTGATATGAAATATGACCCACGTGATGGCTCTTATAAACTTTTTGAAATTAACTTACGTCAAGGACGTAGCTCCTTTTATGTTACTTTAAATGGTTACAATTTGACACGTTATTTAGTTGCTGACCGTATTAACAATGAACCTTTTACTGAGACAATTTATGGAAAAGGTTCAAAACTTTGGTTAGGGGTTCCTAAAAAAGTATTGCTCAAATATGTAAATCCTAGTTTTAAAGAAGAAATTCGTCGTTTTATTAATTCAGGAAACTATGGGACAACTCTATTTTATTCTAAGGATAACTCACCAAAACGTTATCTTTTGATGAAATATGCATTCCATCGCTATATTGGGGCATTTAAAACGTACTTTCACAAATAAAAATTAAGAATAAGAAGGACAGGGGGATATAATGGAAAACTTCTTTACAATCTTGGGGGGAATGGGTACTCTTGCGACTGAAAGTTTTATTCATACGCTGAATGAACGAACAGAGGCTTATCGTGACCAAGATTATTTGAATTATATCGTAGTTAATCATGCGACAATTCCTGACCGAACAGATTATATCAAGAATCCTTCATTGGAAAATCCAGAAGAAAAATTGATTGATGATATTAAGATTCACAGTCAACTTTCACCAAAATTTTTCGTTGTTCCTTGTAACACGGCTCATTATTATTTTGATGAGATGCAAAAAGCAACAGAAATTCCGATTCTACATATGCCACGCATTGCCGTTGATAGTATTAGCCATCACTTTCCAAAAGCTAAGAGGGTGGCCGTGCTAGCGACTGAAGGAACAATTTTGACAGGAGTTTATCGTAAGGCCTTGGAAGAACAAGGATATGAAGCGGTAATTCCAGATGATCAATTGCAAGAAAAGGTAAATCGCTTGATTTATCAAGAAGTTAAGGAAAATAGAAATCTTAATTTTGAGCTTTATAAGGAAATTTTGTCTGATGTCGCGTCAGAAATGAATTGTGAAGTAACCATTTTAGGTTGTACAGAATTGTCAGTCTTATATGAAGCCTATGATTTGACAAAAGAGTACAATATAATAGATGCACAAGCTGAAACTGTACATCGAACAATATCTATGATGGGAAAAAAAGATTTATTAGATGACTATTAAAAAGAAAAAACTTTTTAAAAAAAGAATCGTAATTTTATTTGTTCTTGTGGCCTGTCTACTTATTTTTACTTTAATTGTAAATCCTAAGAATCAAGAAGATAAAAAATTAACATCTGCATCAAAAACTTTTGTCCAAACTGATCGTAAGGGTAAGTACGATTATGTTTTGATGAAAACTGGTGATGTTAATCAAATGACAATCGGAGCCTACCAGGGATGTGAAATTGTTTCTTTTTACAATGCATTGGTCTATTTGGATAAAACTCAGGGTAGGACGGTCACTGATTGGATTGAATCTTTGCCGTATGTGGGTTGGGGAGGTGATCCAGGAAGTGGTTATGCTGGGAATCCTTGGACGTCTGATGAAGACATCCCGGATGGTGGTTTTCCAACGATTTGGCCCACAGCTTTGATGAGTTTTGCTCAAGAAAATAATATCCAAGTTGCTGACTTATCTGGAAAAAGTATTAGCGAGATTAAAGATGCTGTTTTATCAGAACATTTAGTTGAAATGTGGGTGACGATTGATTTTGATGAACCTAATATCACTTACGATGATTATTACGGTTATAAGGTTGTAGCTAATACGCATGCTGTTATTTTAGATGGGTATAACGAAAAGAAAAATGAGTTTCATGTTACTGATCCAATAAAAGGAAAATATTGGTTGGCTGAATCTACAGTTGATTCGGTTTATAGTGGAACAAATCAATTTGCGATAGAATTTTTATAGTGTAATTAGCACTCTTATAAAAAGAGTGCTAATTTTTTTGCCAAAAATGAAAAAACGTGGTAAAATAGTGCTATTGAAAAATTGATTTAGTAAAGGAAGTGAGTAATTTAGAAATGAATAATACTGAATATTATGAACGACTAGGTGTCGATAAAAATGCCAGTCAAGATGAAATAAAAAAAGCTTATCGTAAAATGTCCAAAAAATATCACCCCGATTTAAATAAAGAAGAGGGTGCTGAAGAAAAATATAAAGAAGTTCAAGAAGCATACGAAACGCTTTCGGATGAACAAAAGCGTGCTGCTTATGACCAATATGGTGAAGCTGGAGCCAATGGCGGCTTTGGTGGCGGTGGCTTCGGCGGAGCTTCTGGTTTCTCTGGTTTCGGCGGTGGCTCAGGTGGCTTTGGTGGTTTTGAAGATATATTCTCAAGTTTCTTTGGAGGAGGTGGTGCACAAGTTAACCCTAATGCACCCCGTCAAGGAGATGACTTACAGTATCGGATAAACTTAAAATTTGAAGAAGCTATTTTTGGCGTGGAAAAACAAGTCAAATATAATCGTGAAGAACTCTGTCACACTTGTGGAGGTTCTGGAGCGAAAGCTGGCACACATCCAGAAACTTGTCATAAATGTGGTGGTCGTGGACAAATTAATGTTGTTCGTGATACACCACTTGGACGGATGCAAACACAAGTAACATGTGATGTTTGTAACGGAACAGGTAAAGAAATCAAAGAGAAATGTGAAACTTGTCATGGTTCAGGTCATGAAAAAGTGGCACATACTGTTAAGGTTACTGTACCTGCTGGTGTTGAAACTGGACAAAAAATGCGTTTGCAAGGACAAGGTGATGCTGGTGTAAATGGTGGACCTTATGGTGATTTGTATGTTGTTTTCCAAGTGGAAGCTTCAGACAAATTTGAGCGTGATGGTGCAGAAATTTACTACAAGATGCCAATGGACTTTGTTCAAGCTGCTTTAGGTGATGAAATTGAAGTTCCGACTGTTCATGGGAATGTGAAGTTGAAAATTCCTGCTGGAACACAAACAGGGGCTAATTTCCGTCTAAAAGGTAAAGGTGCGCCAAAACTCCGTGGTTCTGGTAATGGTGACCAATATGTTATTATCAATATTGTCACTCCTAAGAATTTGAATCAAGCTCAAAAAGAAGCGCTCCAAGCTTTTGCTAAAGCAAGTGGTGTTGAAGTTTCTGGTTCAGGAAAAAAAGGTTTCTTTGATAAGTTTAAATAAAAGTCGCTTAGAAGGATTAAAGTCAAATTCTCTCTGTGTTGTAAAATTTAATCCATTCATTACATATTGAAAATACTCTTCGAGTGAGGCATAATAATTGTTATAAATGGTTTCTTACTTGAGAAAAGCAGAGTATGGTCTTGATATAAGCTTTTGTATACTCAAGATGTGGTGCGTATTAAAAAACTTTGGTCTGGGCGCCAAGCCAAGGTTTCGAACTTATCCTCTCGCTTTCTACAACGAGGAAGTTGTTTCTCCCAAAAATAATTTATTTTTTCCTTCCTTCTTTGTTAGCTTTGAGATTCCTAATTTTAAATGTAATGGAGGTTAGTAGAGAAAAAAGTTCAAGCAACGGATCAGATCGTTGAACGCAGATATGGCAGAAAAGCGTTTATCGGCTTATAGGTATTCATCTGGGAAAACAGATATTAGAGAAGTTCTTCAATAAAGTACTGAGATTTATACATTGGTTGTGATGAGAGCAATAAAAGATTTATAGTGGAAACTCCATTTTTGAAATTAATTGGGGATTAAACAACTTTTATGAAGATTATAATAAATTTACATACCAAAGTGCTAAAAATAATGGAATTTCACCAATTTTAATCTTTTGCAAGAAATAAGCCTTACTGACTACATAGTCAGTAAGGTTTATTTATACAAAATCTTTTGTTATTTTTGAGAAATAAATGTATAATGAGTTTATTATTAGTGAATCATATGAATAGGTGGAAAAAGGCACTAAAATGAAACGATATAAAAAAGTGCTCACACTCTCTATAATAGCACTATTATAGAGAGTTTACCAATCGAGAAGGTCTTTGCTGAGATTACTCCCTCGTCATCAGGTTCAGGATCCCAAAGCACCGCAAGTTCCTCAACTCAGACTCAAGCCAGTACGACTATTGATACAACTTCATCAACATCACCATCTGTGTCAGAACCATCCAATACTACAAATAGTAAAATATTACAAGAATCAGATACTGCTCAAACTCAAACATCATCTACGACTGAACAATCCACATCAGAAAAAAATGGGATTGTGAACGAAAATGGTGAAAGGTATTATTATATTAATGGAGTTCTTCAAAAAGGGTAACAAAACATTAATGGTAGTTGGTATCTTTTTAACCGTACAACAGGAGTGATGATGTATGGACAACAAAAAGATAGTAATGGCCAATGGTATCTCTTTGATCGCTCTTCTGGAATCATGAGAAAAGGACAGGTCAATGATGCTGGGAATTGGTATCTCTTTGATCGCTCTTCTGGAATTATGAGAAAAGGACAGGTCAATGATGCTGGGAATTGGTATCTCTTTAATCGTTCAAGTGGGATAATGATGTATGGTCTGCAAACAGACATTAATGGTAAAACTTATTATTTCAATAACGCTGGTAAAATG
>OMJG01000521.1_pt1 | contig 28200 bp, 26 predicted proteins | sample 1646431 | NCBI WGS metagenome assembly OMJG01 (sample SAMN03771674, study PRJEB25209) | food metagenome | isolation source: Cotija cheese | place: Mexico:Jalisco,Michoacan | collected 2011-12-12
CTTTTTGTCTAGAAAACGAAACGATATCACTAACCGAGAACTATTTTACACTAACATTGTAAAACCAATTGAGCCCACTTTGATCTTTCTAATTCACTTTCTGATTCACTGGTGATTAGATGGGTTCATTTAATGGCTGCACGCCTTCTTTGTCTGTACATTGCGGTTTAGCTTTCCAGATTTCTTCAGTATATCGTTTAATTGTGTAATCTGCAGAAAATGGAGCTGAAGCAGCAATGTTCAGCAGCGACTTGCGGTTCCATGCCTTTTTGTCTGCGTAGAGTTGATCAATTTTATCTTGAGCAGCAATATAGTCATCAAAATCTTCCAGTACATAGTATTCATCATTATAATGAACCAGAGAATCAAAGACAGCTTCTCCTTCTTGCTGAGCATTTTGGATGGTACCATCAATCAATGCATTTAACACGCGATTCAATCGTTCATTAGATTCATAAAGTGATTTTGAGTGATAGGCATGACTCTGGTTGAGCTGATCCACTTCTGTACTGGAAAGTCCAAAGACAATAATATTGTCTTCTCCCACATATTCTTTAATTTCAATATTTGCGCCATCCAATGTAGCTAAAGTGACTGCACCATTCGCCATTAGTTTCATGTTACTGGTTCCTGAAGCTTCTTTACCGGCTAATGAAATCTGTTCACTTACGTCTGCTGCCGGAATGATCTTTTCTGCTAATGAAACGCCGTAATTTTCGAAAAAGACAACTTTCATTTTTTCACCGACGTCTGGATCGTTATTGACTAAGTCAGCGATCGCATTAATCAGTTTGATGATCTGTTTAGCATACGTGTAACTCGGTGCAGCCTTAGCCCCAAACAAAAATACACGCGGTTGGATGTCTATAGCAGGATCATCTTTGATTCTCAGATAACGATCAAGTATATGCAACGCATTCAGATGTTGCCGTTTATATGCATGCAGCCGTTTGATCTGGACGTCAAATATAGACTGCGGATTCACTTTTAATCCATGTTGCTGCTCAATATAGTCCGCCAAATCTGTTTTGTTCTGAAGCTTGACTTCTGCCAGCTTCTCTAATGTGTCGTCATCTTGTTCGAAGGCCTTCAGTAGTTTCAACTCTGCCGGATTCTGTTTCCATTCTTCTCCAATTTTTGAATCTATTAATTGAGTCAATTTAGGATTAGCTAGATGCATCCAGCGTCTCTGTGTGATCCCATTGGTTTTATTGTTGAATTTTCCTGGATATAGGGTGAAAAAGTCTCTTAGTACATCATTCATCAAAATCTCAGTATGCAGTTGAGCAACTCCATTGACACTATGACTGCCAATAATGGCTAAGTGCGCCATATTCACCATTCCATCTTGCAGTATAGCAGTTTGCCATGTTAACTTCTCTCCGTAAAGCGGTAAAGTCTCTTCAACAAAACGACGATTGATTTCTTCAATGATCATATAAATCCGCGGCAGCAAAGACTGCATCATATCGATCGGCCATTTCTCCAGCGCCTCTCTGAGGACAGTATGATTGGTATAGCTGCATGTCTTGCAAGTAATCTCCCATGCTTGTTCCCAGCTCAAATGTTCTTCATCCACTAAGATCCGCATCAATTCAGCTACAACCAAGGCTGGATGTGTATCATTAATATGAATAGCGATTTTTTCCGGGAAAAACTTTCTCGGCAGATTATACTTCTGAAATTGTCTAACGATTGACTGCACACCGGCAGACACCATGAAATACTCTTGTTTCAAACGTAAAAGTCGACCTTCATAATTAGAATCATCTGGATACAATACTTGTGTGATGCCTTTGATCTGGTCTGTTTCTTGAACCGTATGATAGTTTTCTTCTTCTTCTACCGGTATCTCTGCTGACCATAGTCTCAAGTTGTTCACTTTATTTGTTCGGTACCCAACCATTGGCGTGTCGTAAGGAACCGCAAGTACATTCTGTGTTCCTTCATATTTAGGAATCCAGTGATCTTGGTGATCTATTTCCATCCATACATGTCCGCCGAAACGAACGATATAAGAAGACTGATCATTTCTAGTTTCCCAGACATTCTGGTTTCTCAGCCAATATTCCGGCAGTTCAACTTGATGTCCATCCACGAATTTTTGACGAAACAAACCGTATTGATACCGAATTCCATTGCCATTTCCAGGAATCCCTAAAGAAGCCAGTGAATCCATAAAGCAAGAAGCCAGACGTCCAAGCCCTCCATTACCCAATGCCGGATCCGCTTCCGCTTCAACAAGTTCATCAAAGTTCAGACCCAGTTCAGCAACGCCTTTTTCAATTTCAGAAAGAATACCCATATTATACGCATTGCTCTTCATTTGTCTGCCTGGTAAAAACTCCATTGAAAAGTAATAGACCTGCTTCACTTTTTCATTTAAGTACTGTTCTCTTGTTGCCTGCCAGTTCTCAGCTAACTGATTTTTGATCAGTGTCGCTAGAACAATATACTGCTGTTCTGTTGTTCCTTGTTCATAAGTAAAGGCATATCGATTCTGAAATAATTTTTTATACGCTTGAACAAATTTATCTGTTGATGTAAACATGGTGTTCCTCCTGTTCTGCTTTGGCTTCGGTTAAACGAAGACCCTTGAAAGGTTTCCCGTGTGTTGCTTACAAAGGAAATTTCAAGGGTAACGGTTGCTGATCAATAAATTAAGTATTTATATTGATCAAGATATTTTTCTGCTGACTTGTCCCAGCTGTTATCTTGCTTCATACCTGTGACAACCATTTTATGCCACTGCTCTGGCTGGTCGTAATAAACAGAAAGTGCTCGATCGATCGTTTCAAGCATGGTCCGGGCATTAAAGCCATAAAAACTGAATCCATTACCTTCACCATTCTCTTTATTATATGGCGTAACCGTATCTACCAGTCCACCGACTTCATGGACGATAGGCAGTGTGCCATAGCGCAGAGAGTTCAATTGTGATAATCCGCAAGGTTCAAATTTAGACGGCATTAAAAAGGCATCGGATCCAGCATAGATCCACTGTGCCAAATTGCTGTCAAATTCAATTCTGGCACTGAATTTATCTGGATATTTATCTGTAAAGTAACGGAATGAGTCTTCAAAGTAAGGCTTTCCGGTTCCGATCAGTACGACTTGAACTTGTCTGTGCGAAAGCAGTTCATCCATTGCTTCAGCAATCAGTTGAACACCTTTTTGCTCATCTAAGCGAGTCACCACGCCGATCAGCGCAACATCTTCATCTACAGGTAATCCAAATTTTTCCTGAAGTGCTGCTTTATTTTTCTTTTTGCCGGATAAGTTGTCCACGGTGAATTGTGCCGGTATAATCAGGTCTTTTTCTGGATCATAAACATCATAATCAATCCCATTCAAGATCCCAACTAATTTATAAGATACATTGCTCAAATCTTGATCCAGTCCATAACCATTCTCTGATGTTTTAATTTCTTCAGCATAGGTGGGACTGACTGTAGTCACTAGATCCGCATAGTAGATGCCGCCTTTTAACCATCCGACCTGTTCTTCATATTTTAAACCATGATCATGGAAGGCACTGTATCCCATATCAAACAAGTCCGATAGAACCACTTGATCGAACTTGCCTTGAAACAAGATATTGTGAATCGTCAATACTGTTTTGATGTCTTTCAGTGCATTGACCCAATGGTATTTATCTTTCAGCAGCACTGGGATAACAGCTGTCTGCCAATCGTTAACATGAAGGATATCAGGAATAAAGTCAACTTTTTCCAGCATTTCAACGACCGCTTGGCAGAAGAAAGCAAAGCGTTCGCCATCGTCCGGATAATCATAGAGTTCAGGACGGTCAAAATAATAGAGATTATCAACAAAATAGTAGACTACGCCGTCCATCTTCAGCTGCTTGATCCCGCAATACTGATTACGCCAGCCGACACGCAGATTAAAACTCGTTACATCGGTCAACTGTTCCTGAAACTCCTGAGGCATTTTCTGCTTGTAAAACGGCAGCACGACACGGACATCATTACCTTTTTTGGCTAATTCTTTTGGCAGTGCGCCTATCACGTCGCCTAATCCGCCCGTTTTGAAAAACGGGGCACACTCTGAGGCTGTAAAGACAATATTCATTTCTTCTGTCATCCTCTCATCAGAGTCCCGTCTTCTTCGACGATCTCATTTTTCCCAATGACGATTGGATTTTCTGGTGTTCCTTCTAAGTGAGCACCTTTTTTAACATACACGTGTTTATCAAGAATGACGTAGTTTAGTGTGGCACCTTCTTCGATATAACAGTTTTTCATCACAATAGAATTCTCAACTTTTGCACTTTCAGCTACTTTGACTTTTCTAAATAGTAAAGAATTAGTTACTTCTCCATATACTTCGCAGTCATTTGCCACTTGTGAATTATGAATAACGGCTTCTTCACCATAATAAGAAGGGGCAGAATTCTGCGAACGTGTCAGAACCGGATCTGCTCTATAAAACAGTGCATTAAAGTGATCCTCATTCAGCATATCCATATTCGCTTCGAAATAGCTCTTCAGATCTTCTATTGGTTTCAAATAACCTGTGTACTCATAACCATACATTGGATCTCCATCTTCTAATGCTAACTTGGAGAAACTGTTTACACTAACGCAAAGATTCTGTTCTCTAGCTTTTTGCAAGTAGTCCAGGAAGGTTTTCTTGTTGATAACCATTACTTCTATTCCTAAAGAAATCATATCATCGTTCATTGGCGTTTCTGCTACTGGATTTACGGCAGTAATATTTCCTGCTTTTTCTTCATCAAATGTATAGTGATTATAAATAGAGTCTTCTATCAGCAAAGTTCTTGGTACATTTTTGTATGCGATCGTTACTTCACTCTGTTTTTCATTGTGATAATTGATTAGAGAATCTAGATGCATATTAGAAAGTACACTGGATCCCATCAATAGAACATACTCAGCTTTTGATTTTGTCACGTATTTATAGTGATCATCATAGTAAGCCGGAGTAAAATCTTCGTCCGTAATGTTGGTTTTCAATCGAATCTGTGAGTGAGTGAAAACTCCGCCTCCTGCAATAGAATCCAGTCCCCAAGTTGCTCCTGAACGGATGTGATCATAAAGTGAGTGTCCTGATTCAGAAATAAATAACGCGGCTGATACTGCTTCAGCATTATATAAGCTTGAGAATGGGAAATCGATTAGACGATAACGACAAGCAAACGGCAAGGACGCAATTGGTCTGCGATTTGTTAAAGGTCTTAGCTTTTCATCATTTTCTACTAAATTAAAGATTGCTGCTATGTCATTCCGCATCTTTATAGCCTCCTACTTCTTCTCCATAACCGACAACAGAAATTTCTCCATTGTCTCCTATAATTGTAGCACCATCATAAATATTGGCTTTTTCTCCAATAATGGCTTTTTCGATTGTGACGTTTTCTCCGATAATCGCTCCAGGCATAATTACGCTGTCTTTGACTACGGAATGTTTACCAATTTTAACATTATGCGATAGTATTGAATGATTGACTTCTCCAGCAACGTAGCACCCATCCGTAATCATAGAGTTTTTGACTTGTGCTGTATTCGTCAAGAACTGAGGGGTTGTATTGGGATTTTGTGAATAGACTTTCCACATGGAGTCGCGAATATCTAATTCATGTTCAGGATTTAAGAATTCCATGTTCGCTTGCCACAGACTTTCTACTGTCCCGACATCTTTCCAGTAACCTTTGAAAGAGTAAGCATAAACAGATTCACTGTTTCTCAGATATGCTGGAATTACGTGATGTCCAAAATCATCCATCTGACGGTTTTTAGACTGGTTATCAATCAAATATTGCTTCAGACGAGGCCAGTTGAAAATATAAATTCCCATAGAAGCTAGGTTGGATTTCGGTTCATCCGGTTTTTCTTGGAATTCCGTGATTCGATCTGTTCGGTCCGTATTCATCACACCGAATCTAGAAGCTTCTTCCCACTCGACCGGCATAACGCCCACTGTCAGCGAAGCTGCTTTTTCTTTGTGGAAGTCCAGCATTTTCTCATAGTCCATTTTATAAATGTGGTCTCCTGAAAGGACGACTACATAATCAGGATTCTGGCGATCAATGAAATTGATGTTCTGGTAAACCGCGTGTGAAGTCCCTTTAAAGAATTTTTCTCCGTCCACACTTGAATAAGGCTGCAAGATTGTTGCTCCACCATTGTGACGATTCAGACCCCAGCTGGATCCATTTCCAACATGGCGATTCAATACTAACGGCTGGTATTGGGTAACCACTCCTACATTATTAATGCCTGAGTTGGCACAGTTAGATAATGCAAAGTCGATAATACGGTAGTTTCCGCCAAACGGTACTGCTGGCTTAGCGATTTGCTTTGTCAGTTTTCCTAGCCTCGATCCTTGACCACCGGCTAATATCATTGCTACTGTTTCAGTTTTCATACTTCTTCGGAAGTGTCTGTTAGACCTTCCTTCCCTCCTTATCATGATCTTCCTTTTTAGTGCGTTCAGTGAAGCTGATTAATTCGTGCGGGCTGATTCGATCGACTGAAAGTTAAGTAATAATGTCGGATGTGTTATTTTGGAACACCATAGATTCGTTTCGGTTTCAGAACTGTCACACTAAGTGCTGGCAGTATCAATTTAACCGATTGATCATATCCGTGTCTAGAAATAGGCTCAGACTTTAACACTCCTTGGCCGACCGTCCAGGTTCCACCCAGCGACTCGGCTTCTGTGTTCCAGACTTCTTCATACTGTCCTTTATATGGAACACCTACACGAACATCTTGCCTTTCCACTGGAACAAAGTTGCATAATACAATCAAGAAATCTCTTGGTTTTTTCCCTTTTCGAATAAAGAACAATATCGTTTCTTCATTATGACTGGCATCCAAAATTTCCATGCCTTCTTTTTGATGATCCAATTCCCATAGTGCTTTTTCTTCTTTATAAAACTGATTTAACTGTTTAGTAAAATTCAGGTGCGTTCGGTTGACCGGGTCTTCAAGATCTACCCACTCTAACCCTTCAGCATATTTCCATTCTAAAAACTGACCATATTCAGATCCCATAAACTGCAGTTTTTTTCCAGGATGCATCATTTTAAAAGTTTCCAGTGTTCTTAGTCCTGCGAACTGGTTATAGCGGTCACCAAACATTTTATGCATCAGAGATTTTTTGCCATGCACCACTTCATCATGAGAAATCGGTAATACAAAATTCTCGTCAAATGTATACATAAAAGAGAACGTGATCAAGTTAAACTGATGCTTGCGATCAATTGGATCCATTTCAAAAAATCTCAATGTATCGTTCATCCAGCCCATATTCCATTTATAATTAAATCCAAGACCACCCTCATGTACTGGGTGAGTAACTTTTTTCCAAGCTGTACTTTCTTCTGCCATGACAAGCAGATCCGGATGGCGTTCAAACAGCACTTTGTTCATCTTCTGAATGAAGCTCACACCTTCACGGTTGTGATTTGTTCCATCTTCATTGGGCGTCCATTCGCCTTCATCATAATCCAGATAAAGCATGTTGCTGACTGCATCTACTCTCAAACCATCTAAGTGAAACTGTTCTACCCAGTAAAGCGCGTTAGAAATCAGGAAACTGTGCACTTGTGCTTTTCCTAAATCGAAATTCAACGTCCCCCATCGATTATTGACTGCCCGGTTTTTATCCGTATATTCAAACTGCGGTGTACCATCGTAGTAAGCAAGCCCATAGTCATTGCGATTATAATGCCCCGGCACCCAATCCATAATGACACCAATATTCTGCTGATGCGCAGCTTCCACAAAATCCTGAAAGTTCTCCATCGTACCGAATTTTGAAGAAAGAGCATAAAACCCTGTCACTTGATATCCCCAGCTTGCGTCCAGTGGATGTTCCATTAAAGGCATGAATTCTATATGGGTGTAGCCCATTTCTTTTACATAAGGAATCAATTCATCTTGCAGTTCTGGAATAGTATACCAGCTGCCATCCTCATGCTGCTTCCATGAACTCATATGCACTTCGTAAATATTTAAAGGTCTTTCATAAATACGTCTGCGCTTTCTGTTAGCCATCCATAGACCGTCTGACCATTTTCGGTGAGGCAATGCTTTTACAACCGAAGCATCTTTTGGTCTTACTTCAAAAACAAACGCATAAGGATCTATCTTGTAGACTACTTTGCCATCTGCTTGAATGATTTTATATTTATAATGATCTCCATTTCGTGCTTCTGGTATCGTCATTGACCATACGCCAGTTTCCAAGTCCATCTCCATAGCCGCTTCTTCTTGCCATTGATTGAAATTTCCGACAACAAATACATTTTGAGCATTCGGAGCCCAAACGGTGAATCGAAATCCATTTTCAGCTGCCGTACATCCTAACGTCAGATAGCTGTCAAAGTTCTCACCACGGTTAAAAAGATAAATTGATTGTTCAAATGCTATATCTGTACTTTCTGTATTTGCATTATCATGCACTCATAAAGACCTCCTTTCATGTTCTGCCTGAACATTTTAACAGTTAGAACTGTTCAGTATTAATAATGTACAAATTCATACTGTGCTGTGAAATAATATATTTATTCACTACTATAGTTATTGTATCTCAGTTAAGATGCATTACCAAATGATTCCACTTGTAGTTATTCTTTTTTTCAAGAAGAAATACAGCTCTCTCTCTTGCTTTAATCAAATTAGAAAGATTGATATGGTAGTACTGAAACATTCGTTTACTCAACTTGGTAATTAGTAAGCCGTTACATTTATATGTGTTTTGATAAATATTTATACATTTCCATCCTGATTAATAAAGCGACTTTTCGTTTGTTCTAACATTTAAACAAAATTTTTAACATTAGATTCATTTTCAGCAAACTTAACATTTGAAATATTATCTGTTATTTTGATTGCTGCTTTATTTCGATTAGAAGGGTCTAAACAAAAGTAGCTCCAGATTGTTTAGACAATCCGACTCTAGACCGATGACATCATAATGTTAAAATGGTATCATTAGTCTTGTAAGATGATCGAAGGAGGTTACATAATCAAAAAAGGAGGCTTAAAAAAATGGAAGGATTATTACTTGCTGTTGGATTCATAGGTGTCGTTCTCGCGATTTTGACTCCTTTGTCTAAAACTGGTCTTGCATTAACCCTGATCAGTTTCACTCTTTACTTTAGTGTAATCGGTGTAGAAACCTGGTTGCCCATCGTATTGTTTACTATTGGTCTGCTGCTGATCGTATTTGAGATTTTTATACCGGAATTCGGACTTGCCGGCGCGTTAGGAACCGTGCTGCTGATTGTCGGTCTATACCTGACGATTGGCGACTTCAGTACAACAATTCGCGATTTCAGTTTATCTGTCGTGTTGACTTCAGGTGTGGTATTTTATCTTATTCATAATGGATACTCTCTTGCCAATGCCAATAAATTGATTTTGAACACAAATCTGCAAAGTGATAAAAAAGCAGAAACGACTAAAAAGACAGTACAAATAACACCTGGACTAGAGGGTATCGCCCAAACACCTTTACGTCCATCCGGAAAAGTCTCTTTTGGAGAAAATAAAGAATCAGTTGTAGATGTCTTAAGTTCTGACGGACATATTTCAAAGGATACTGAAGTGATTGTTGAAAAAGTCATGGGCACAAAAGTCGTTGTAAAGAAAAAATAAATAGGAGATGGTAAGTGTGGATGGATTTATGGGAGAAAGTTATATCGGTATCATCATAATTGCCGTTATTGTTTTAATTGTATTAGGTATATTCCTTCGATTTGTTCCTGTTGGATTATGGGTTACAGCCTATTTCTCTGGTGTTAAAGTCGGTATAGGTACTTTGGTAGGAATGAGGCTGCGTCAGGTCAGCCCTCACGCGATCATTAGACCATTGATCAAGGCAACAAAAGCTGGTCTGGAGCTCAATACCAATCAGCTGGAAGCACACTATTTAGCTGGCGGAAATGTTAATGCAGTGATTGATGCACTGATTGCCTCTCACCGTGCTGATATTGATTTGGAATTTGAAAAAGCTGCTGCAATCGATCTTGCTGGTCGTAATGTGTTTGAAGCCGTTCAAGTTTCTGTTAATCCTAAAGTAATTGAAACACCAGATATCGCAGCCGTTGCTAAAGACGGTATCGAAATCGTTGCTAAAGCTAAAGTAACCGTTCGTGCCAACATCGAACGTCTTGTCGGTGGTGCCGGCGAAGATACGATCATTGCCCGTGTTGGTGAAGGTGTTGTAACGACTGTTGGTTCAGCAGATAAACATTCTGATGTTTTAGAAAATCCAGATATGATTTCTAAAACTGTCCTAAGCAAAGGTTTAGACTCTGGAACGGCCTTTGAAATTCTGTCCATTGATATTGCCGACATTGATGTCGGACGAAATATTGGGGCAAAACTGCAAACTGAACAAGCAGAAGCAGACAAAAACATTGCGCAAGCTAAAGCGGAAGAAAGACGTTCAATGGCGATTGCACAAGAACAAGAAATGCGTGCTGAAACACAAAAAATGCGTTCTAAAGTTGTGGAATCAGAGGCCAGTGTTCCTCTTGCAATGGCTGAAGCTCTGCGTAAAGGCCAAATTGGTGTAATGGATTACTACAAAATGCAAAATATCAATGCTGATACTGATATGAGAAATTCTATATCTACTCAGGCGGAACCTAACGAAGAAGAAGAGTGATAACGTATGGATCTCATAATCTGGTTAATTCAGTTATTCGTTTTCTTTAGTGTTGTATCGGCAATTCTTGGCTCTTTAAGTAAAAAACAGAATAACAAACAGAACAAACGTCAATCACCAAAACAAAATAAATCTTTTCATTCTTCTGTTCAAACGTATTCTGCCAGCTCTGCTGCAGAAAAAGCTAGATCAGCTGGCCGCAATACCCCACAGAATCAGCGGTCTGCAACTGCTCGACCTGCCAGAGAAACTTATTCTGCCTCTTCCAGTCGGCAACGTTCTGCTGCTCAAGCAGTAACTCAAGAGCGAAACCGAAGAAGAAGCGAACGCCAGAAAATGGATCGTACCCGCGGCGCCGGACGCAGCGCACGCGAACCATACTCAAGAAGACAGACGCCCGAACCTGCAGCTCCGCAAGTAGCGAAGCTGCAAAAGAAGAAAACAACCAAACAAACAAAACAAGTCTCTCCTTTGTTCAATCGCAATAAGACTGCCAATGCAATCTTGTACAAAGAAATACTAGATAAACCGATTGCCCTTCGAGAAGACGATGAATAAAGTCAAAACCACTAAGGAAACCTGTGTTAGCAGGTTTCCTTAGTGGTTTCTTTGTTTTGAACTGTTTAATTTATCACTGACTTTTAGGAAGATAGGAGTAACGGTTGGATACAGTATAATAAAAAAGCCGATGTTGCCAGCTGCATGATATCCATCAAACCACAGCCCCGCTATCCAGTAGCCGATCAATCCTGAAAATGATAATCCCAGAATTGGTGCTTGCAGTATAGAAATCAACAGACCATACAATAATCCCGTACAGCCAGAAAACAGCAGCCAAAAAAGATAACGAACTGTTTTTCCAATCATTAAATGATCCGCTATATAAGTCAGCAGCACAATCACTGTATAAGCACCGATTTGAGCAAAGGTCCAAGGTCCCATTCCTAAAACCAGGTTAGATACCAGGATGGTCCCTGCTGCCACAATCAATCCATCGATTAATCCGAATGTCAACGTAATTAAAATCAGTAAAACCGTGACCGGCTGAACATTGGGTAAAAAACTGAATAAAAGCCGACTAGTCTGTAGAGAAGCGATCAACAAAGCTAACGTTGTTAGTCGATAAACGGAGAATTTAACACTAGTTCTGCTCATACGGTTCAAGCGTCCAAGTAATTTGATCCTGATCTTCAACTGTGTAGTCAGCGGCACCGATAGTAGCTGTTTCTCCATTAATTTCATAAAGCCAGTATATATTCTCTGCCTCACTCTGTTCATAACCTTCGATAGAAGTGATCAGTCCACCTTCTTCTTCTATTTCATACTGCTCTTTCATGACTTCCATCAGTGTAGTTCCTTCTGCTGTATCAACCGTTTCTTCGATCGTACTTTCATCAACTTCATAAAGGTCATCATCAATTTCAAAGTCAAAAGAGACTGTAATTGAATCTTCCATTGTATTTTCAGATATACCTTCAGAGGATGCGTTGGAATCCTCGCTGCTTGAAGGATCATTAGCACCTGCTTCTTCTGTGTCCTCTGAAGCAGGTGTATCTATTCCGCATCCAGCCACTAGTAAACTGAATAATAGACCTATTCCTATCATCTTTTTCATATTGATCTGTATCTCCTTTTCTTGATTTCTATATCGAATTTACAATCTTTGTTCTAATTGTTGTCGTTCATCTATGTAAAACTCTCTTTTCAGTTTAATAAACCGTTCAAAATCCGTTAAAATTTGATAAAGTATTGCTCTGCTTTCAAATTCTTCTCTTGTAGCAGGTAATGGAGACCTCTTAAAGGTATCGTAGAGATCAGATATATCGTGCAGCAACTGCAATCCTGTATTCTGTTCATGCAACTGAGCGGCTGTTTCTACAAACAGATCGGCCAAGATATCATTTTGCTCTGTCGCTAAATGGACAAGCGGAAGATTATCGCAGATTTTCTGCATAATAATCTGCTGTTCTTTTCTCATTTGAACGTATTTTACATAATAACTGCTTCTATTGAAGAATTGGTTCTCATATTCTTGAAATGCTAACTGATTCATTTGTTGAATGGTAGACTCTAGTTGTCTTAACTGCTGGTATACCAGCTTATAGTTCTTTTCCCCGAGCAACTGTTCCTGAAACATGATAAGTGTTTCGCTCATTTGCTGTTCTAAACTGGAAATGATTTTTTCCAATTTTCCTTGCTGCGAGGGCATCCACATATTGACCAGCAGCGCAGCGCTCACACCAATGACCATTAACGCCATTCCGTTGACTTGCCAGTACCAGCTGATACTTTCTGCTGTCATAAAATGTGTGACCAGAACCGTTGTTGGAGCTATCCCAGACTGCAGGCGAAATAGGCAAGATAAGGGAATAAATGCACATAAGTAAAGACCGAATGCAAAAATATTGAAACCGATCCAGTAAAACAAACCAGTTGCCACTATGAAGCCTATTACAGTGGAACCAATTCTCGCAGCTGCCGTTAGCAGAGATTCTTGTTTTGTCTCCAGCACACTTAAAATTGCAATTACGCCTGCTGCTAAAGCAGATTCTAAAGATAAAAATTGAGACAGTATAATCGCCAATGATGCAGCTGATACAATTTTTATCGTTCTCATCGGTATCGTCATATTGATTCTCCTGCTTTATAAATTACTGAATAAAGTTTCTTAATTTAAGTATTCTAACCTGCCTTAAAGTTTCTCAGCTGTCACAAGGTCCCAGACCTTATAATAGAGATCAGCAGCCACAGTCCCATTATCCCAGCACCAAGGAAAATAATGATAGCCAGTATTGAGACGCCCGTACCTTCTGCTACAGACAATATAACAGCAGAAGCTAAGATCAGTGCAGCAATAATGACGGCAAAAACGATTCTATTGACCATTTTATTTAAGCCCGTCCACTTAGCATTCCCGTCCACTAAATCGATATGAACTTTTAATCTCCCGTTATTAACCGAGTCTAATGCTTTTGAAAGTTTTGTCGGCAGTTGAGAAGAATTCTGCGCAAATTGGTAGAGACCTACCATCAATTTATCTTTTGTAACGGAATCAAAAAAAGAAACACTGTCATTATTTTTGATATAAGCTGAAGCGATATTTAAGATATTTACATCTGGATAGAGTTCAGTGATCACACCTTCCAATATCGTCAACGACTTAGCTAATAACAGAAAATCATTCGGCATAATCATTTTATATTTATGCGTAATATATAAAACATCTGTGAAAAACACACTTAAATCAATATTTTTAAAGCTTCTAGAGGCATAGGTATGATAGAAATCCGTTAAGTCTTCATTGAGTGCAAAACGGTTCACTTTCGTTTTGACAATAGCCATTTGAAGTAAAATATTCATCATACTTTCTATATCTTCCAGTACTAGTGCTTTGATCAAACGGATCAGGCTCTCTCGAACCTCAGGAGATAATTCTCCTGTAATGCCAAAATCAATAAACACAATTTGCTGATTTTTAATGATCATATTTCCTTGATGCGGATCACCATGAAAAAATCCATCTTGAAAAACCTGCGATAGAAAAGAATACATTAACTTTTCTGCAATATCTTTTTTATCGTAGCCAGCTTCTATAATTTGATTTTCATTTAATCCTTTTATTCCTTCAACGTATTCTTCTACTAAAACCCGTTTAAAAGTAAGGCTTACATGAGGTTTCGGTGCACTGACGGCTTTAATCGAACGATTTAAATCACGAAACTTCATTAAATGTTTCGCTTCATTTCTGAAGTCCAATTCTATTTTTGTTGTTTCCAGCATCTCTCTGAAGGCAGAGTCTGCATCCACCAGCATTTCTTTAACTGTATTGGGTGCCATAGAAACGATACGAGAAAACAATCGAATATCCCGCAATAGATTTTCTTCTATATCCGGACGCTGCACTTTAATAATGACATCTTCTCCAGTCAATAGTTTAGCTTTATGTACCTGAGCAACGGAAGCGCTAGCTAATGGCTTCTCATCAACATACTCAAACACTTCTTCTAAGGCCTGACCAGATTCTGATTTGAATATTTCAGCAATCGTCGTAAAAGGAAAAGGAGGTGCACTGTCCCTCAGTTTTGATAGTTCTTGAATATAGTTATCTGGCAGTAAATCTCTTCTAGTAGAAATGATTTGGCCAATTTTAATAAAACTAGGTCCCAATTCTTCAAAAGCCCGTCTCAGTTTTTTTGCATCTTGTTCTTTGTTTCTGGATTTTATTCTTGTGTAATAAATATGACCAAAACCATATGAAGCTAACACAGAAGCAATTTCTCTAAGTCGTTCTCGGTTTGATTTTGCAGGCATCTGGCAACCTCCTTTCTAAAAGTAGTGCTAGTTAGCATAAACTAACTAGCACCCTTTTTGCTATTTATTGTTAGAATGATTTTCCAGTTTTCTTTCTAATTCTTGGACTTTAGCTTCAAGGTCATCAATATCTTGTCGTTGCGCTACATTCAATTCCAACAGCAGCGTTTCAAGTCGTTCTTTTTCTTCTAGATCCACAGACTGCTGATTCTTATTGCGAATCAGTTCGGACGTTAGTGCTTTTCCTTCTTCAACGGAGAGTTTGCCTTTTGCTACTAGTCGATCAATTTGTTCCATTGATTTTTCAACAGCAAGAGCAGTACCGCCGACACCAATCAATAAAGCTTTTTTTATCTCATTTACTAACATAAAAGTACTCCTTTCTCAATCTGTTCTAAACCATTACTATTGTTACTTATTTAGTATATCACTCGTGTAAAAGATTGTCAGATAAAATCTATTTGGATATTCATAAAAAGATCATTTCTTTCAGCAGTCTTTTATGGGACAAGATTTCCTGCTGCTCGGTAAATTTCATACCATTCTTCTCGTGTCAATCGAATATCAGAAGCCGACGCATACGTTTTAATCCGTTCCGGATTCATAGTTCCTAATATAACTTGCATTTTCGCTGGATGTCTCAATAACCAGGCAATCGCAGCAGCTTCGTTATTTACACCATGCCGTTCACCAATCTTCGTCAGTACTTCATTAACTTCATTGTATTCAGGATTATTTAAGAATACGCCTTTTTCACCCTGTACCGGTGACCATGGCTGAACAGTAATGTTATTTAATCGGCAATAGTCCAGAATGCCTCTGTCGTGATCTACGGACTGTTCATGTTTTGTATTGACATGTATCCCTGCATCAACCATCCCTGTGTGCATTACGCTTAATTGCAGCTGGTTAGCTACAAGGTCCTGTTCAATATACTTTTCTAATAATTGAATTTGATAAGGACTGTGGTTGCTGACGCCGAAGTGTTTGACTTTTCCTGCTTTCTTTAATGCAGTAAAAACTTCTGCCACTTCTTCCGGTTCCACTAAAGCATCTGGACGATGCAGCAGCAAAACATCCAGGTAATCTGTATCCAACCTTTCCAAAATACCGTCTACCGCTGCTGTAAGGTGTTCTTTAGAAAAATCGTAAAACCCTTGTCGAATCCCTGCTTTTGATTGAAGCAGAATATCTTCTCTTTTCAAAGAACTATTTTTCAATGCCTTTGAAAAGATCTTTTCTGATTCTCCCTTGCCGTAAATATCTGCATGATCGTAAAAATTAATACCGCTCTCATGAGCAGCTTCTATAACGCCTGTGGCTTCAGTCACCTCTAATGCATTCATACGCATGCATCCTAATGCTACTTCAGATACGGATAGATCACTTTTACCAAGTTGAATATTTTTCATAATTATAATAAACCCCTTTCAATTTGATACAACAGTATCATTGTATGGATTATTTGTAAAATAAGCTAGAAAAATCTACTCACAGAAGAGAAAAATAATTCTATGTGAAATTGTGTCACTTTTGTGACAAAGTGATTTCGATTATTAAATAACCTTGTTTGTGACAGAAATTTGTCAAATACTCTTGATTTATCCTCTGACAGCCCCTAAAATAAAAATTGTAACAAAATGTTCACAAAAAATGTTCAATAAAACCAATACGAGATCATTTTACATAAAATGATTCAGCATACTTTCAAAAAGGGGCAAATGACACATGATTAAATTATACGTATCTCCAAGTTGCACGTCTTGTCGAAAGGCTAAAACATGGTTAGAAGAACAAAATCTAGAATTTGAAGAAAAAAATATTTTCCATGAGCCTTTATCAAAAGATGAAATCAAAGACATCTTAAGCTTAACAGAGGAAGGTACCGAAGAAATTATTTCCTATCGTTCTAAAGCTTACCAAGCATTGGATGTAGATATTGAAGATTTATCAATGAATGAATTGCTGACTTTATTCAAAAACCAACCGAGCTTGATTAGACGTCCGATCATCATGGATGACCGCCGACTGCAAATCGGATATAACGAAGAAGAAATCCGCTGCTTCTTACCAAGAAAAGTACGTGAACTGGAACTAGCAGAAATCCATCGTAAACTGGCAAATGAAGAAGCTGTAGAAACAGCATAATAACACTAATAAAAAAACTCCACAAATTTGTGGAGTTTTTTTATGTCTTCATAACTTACTTGCTCTAGTCGTCTTCTTCTACGTATATTTTAGCTTCCTGGTCTTTACTTTCTACTTCTTCTTTCTTTTTCTTTTCTCGATCTTCTTTTTTCTTTTTCTTTTTTTCTTCGCTTAGTTCTTCATCTTCAGTGTCCTGTTCTTGCTCTTTTTGCTCTTGTTCTTCTTCATCTTCTACATAGATTTTTGCTTCAGGATCTTTACTTTCAATTTCCTCTTTATCCTTTTTACTCTCTTCATTATTTGAGTCTTTATCTTGTTCTTCCTCATCAGCACTGATCTTTGCTTCCGGGTCTTGATCTGGCTCTTCAGTATGGTCCTGTTCTTGATGTTCTTGATGTTTTTCCCCGGCATTCTCACCAGACTGGTTATCCTTTTTCACACTTACCTTATCGTTTGTATCAAGGGTACTTTTATCATCCTTTTTGCCACCTTTCCCAGTGTCATCATCATCTCTGTGGTTATCGCTTCCTGTTTTTTCATTATGCTGATCATTATTCGATTTTTTATCTTGTTGTTCATTCGTGTCATCGTCTTTTTCATCCAGTACCTGCTTTTTATATTCATGCTCTTTATACAGGAAAACATGGTGAATAATTCTAATGACAGGTCGCATTAATAGGAAAAAACTGGCAAAAATATATAAATACATCCCCAGATCTTGAAGATTCGTAAAAGTTTGAATCAGACTACCAGTAAGATATAAACCACCAGTGACCAGATCATTGGCCAGAGAAATAATCGTATAATAATTTTGAAAGTATACCCTGAATCCTCCAAGTTTAACAACGACATCTTCTTCTTTGCTTGGCTTCACTTCATGTGTTTTTCGTTCAACTTCTGGCATACTGATAGACTCCTTTATTGATACAATTTAACACTTAAAGATTATCATAATCTTAATAAAGTTTCATATAATAAGCTTCTAACATACATATACAGAGTATATTAAGGTGATAATAGGTGAAAACACCTGTTATAATATTACAATTATAGTAGATCTGATCTCATTCCTGTTGGATCAATTGAAAAAGAACCAAAAAAAGAGACAGAGAATAAATTCTCTGTCCCTTGAGCAACTTTAATAAAAAAGTGAGGATTGATGTTCACAGCATCAGGGTCCTCCAATACCAACGTCCTGTTGTGTGTCCGAAAACACTTGTATTGTGCTGACCGTTCACAATAGTGAACGAATCGACTCATCGCATAAACAACATTATATCATAAGTTATCTATGCATGCAATATCTATATTGTTCTACCTGATTCATCCAAGCTTTTTTAATGAATCCGTGACCGGCAACTGTGGGATGTACACCATCATCGCCAGTGTAGTATTTAAACCCATGACTGATTCCCGCTGCATTAAACAGGCCATCTAACGGTATCAACTCTGTTTGATAGTCTCTGGCCATTTTACGGACTATCTGAATTCTAGGATCCAGTTCTCGGCGCCAGTTAATCCTGTCTTTTGGATATGGCAGGACAAAGGGCTCTATTAATATCACTCTGGCATCTGTTCTCTGGCTGAGTGATTTAAGTAGAAATCGATAGTCTTCTTCAAATTGATTTAACGCTTCTTCATCCAAGTCATCTGTTCTATCGATCTGATGACTTGTATCATTAATTCCGATCAAGATAGACACGATATCTGGATTCAAATTCAAGCAATCTTCTTCCCAACGGTTTTTCAAATCGATGACTCGGTCACCAGAACTCCCTCTATTGTAAAAGGTTAATTGCTTTTGAGAGAAAGTCGCTTGCAGTTCTGAAGCAACCAGCAGTGGATAGCCTTGACCTAAATCTTCTGAGTATGAACGATTTCTTCCTGCATCTGTAATACTATCTCCGATAAAGAGTATTTTTTCGTTTTGTTTAATTTTCAATGGTTCTCCTCGTTTCTATAAGAATCCTACTTCAAAAACATAAACATTTGTTGCAAAACCACTCATTAAAGCTTCAAATATGCAGTACATTTTCTATTGATGACTCTTCTTATAATGACAAATTGCTCCGATAAGATTAGCGTCATTTTTGAACTGGCAAAGTTCGATGACCGGTCTAAACGGCGGAACCCGCAGTCGACTGAATAAAGCATCCATCTCATCATTGATTCTTTCAATTAAATCAGGTTTGTTCGATACACCTCCACCTAAAAGCAGAACTTCCGGGTCAAATGAATAAGCTAAATTATATAATCCTTTTACCAGATAATGATAAAAAGTATTCACTTCTTCTTTCGCCACTTGATCTCCTGCTTCTGCAAGTTGAAAAACTTGTTCACCGCTCACTTCATTGGTCGGCAGATTCATGCGCTTGGCGTAACGTCTGGCCATTGCAACTGCTGTCCCTAATTCACTGAAGGTCCTCTCCCCTTCTAACAGCATGAATCCGAATTCCCCTCCCAGCAGATGATGACCATGCTGGATTTCTCCATTAACGATAATTGCTCCGCCGATTCCTGTGCCTAATACGACAAACAGTACATTTCTTTTGTCTACCGCTGCCGCTCGCCAGATTTCTGCTAGACCTGCACAATTGGCGTCATTTTCAAAAGAGACTGGCACTCCAAATGCTGCTTCCAGCTCATCATAAATCGGGAAAAAGTGAATGTAAGGCACTTCGCTGACACCTTCAATTTGTCTGTCGATCTGATTGATGGCACCTGGTGCAGAAAAGGCAACCCCATCTATCATAAAACGTTCTTGAAAAGACACTTTCGTCTGCACTAATAACGACTTTAATTGATCCCAGCTATCCGGAGTGAAAAAACTGCCTTTCTCTTTTAGCTGGTCTTCATCCCAGATTGCATATTTTACTGAAGTTCCACCGATATCAAATGCTAATAAACTCACTGGCTCCCTCCTTCATGATTTGACTTATTCATCCTCTTTATTAAAACGCTTTCTTTATTATAGCGCTCTATTTTATAGATTGACATAACGTATTTTATACCAGACAAACTCTTTGTCCTTTCAGTCCTACCAAACGGCAATATGACCATCCGCTCTCGACTCAGTGCCACCAATCAATACGCCTTGGTCATTTCTCAAGATTATCTCACCTCTGCCAAATTGACCTTTTATTGGAGAAATCGTGATCTGATGACCTCTTTTGATTAAATTTTGGATAACATGAATCGGCATTTCAGGCTCTACTGTAACTTTTTTCCCTTCATCCCAATGCCATCTAGGTGCATCCAGCGCATCTTGCGGATTCAGGTGGAAATCAATCAGTGAACTAATGACCTGAAGATGCGCTTGGGGCTGTATATGCCCGCCCATAATACCAAACGGTCCGACTGGTTTATTATCTTTAGTGATAAACCCTGGAATAATCGTATGGAAAGGGCGTTTTCCAGGATGAACGACATTTGGATGCTGCTCTTCCAGCGTAAACCCGCATGCTCTATTCTGCAGACTGACCCCATATCCGGGAACGACTGCTCCTGACCCGAATCCCATATAATTACTTTGGATATAGGAAATCATATTTCCTTCTTCATCTGCTGCGGATAAATAAACCGTACCCGACTGATCTTTAACGCCTGATTCTGGAAGAGATGCCTGATCGTCGATCAATTCCGATCTAGCTTTAGCGTAACTTTTTGATAATAGTTGATCTACCGTTTCATTCATATACTTCATATCAGAGATGGTTGCTTTCCCATCGCTGAAGGCCAGTTTAATCGCTTCTATCTGTTTATGAACCGTTTCAGGATCCTCTTTAGAAGTCAACTCAACGTTTTCCAGGATGTTCAATGCCATTAAAGCCACAATGCCTTGACCGTTGGGCGGCATTTCCCAGATATCGTATCCCTTATAATTCGTTGAGATCGGTGCAATCCATTCCGGTTGATAGTCTGCTAAATCTTCTTTTCTGATAAATCCATCAAACGCTCTTGAAAACTGATCAATAGCGTCAGCAATTTCTCCTTTATAAAAAGCCTCACCATTCGTTTGCCCAATTAAACGTAATGCTTTAGCGTGACCAGGTGATCTCCACATTTCTCCTGGCTGGATCGGATGTCCATCAGGTGCAAAAGTGTCAAACCAAGTTTTGAGTTCTGGGAACGTTTCAAGATTCTTTTTTAATATAGTAAACGTCCGCTCAAACGCTTGAGACACTACATTGGACACTGGAAAACCTTCTTCGGCAATCAAAGCAGCGGGTTCCAGTACTTCTGATAAAGGCAGCTTGCCATGTGTTTGATTCAAAGCAACCCATCCTGCTGGAACACCCGGTACTGTCACAGCTTTAAATCCATGCGGTTCGATTTTATCACCGGCTTCTAAAAAGGCTTCTCTCGTCATGCGTGCCGGTGCTGGTCCGCTTGAATTGAGACCATAAAGTTCTCCGTCTTTCCATAGAATCGAAAAGCTGTCTCCCCCGATACCATTTGATCCTGGTTCTACAACGGTCAACGCCGCTGCCGCAGCAATAGCTGCATCAATAGCATTTCCACCTTTTTTCAGTATTTCTAATCCTGCTTGTGAAGCTAATGGATGCGAGCTCGCAACCATTCCTTTCTTGCCGTAAACCAGTTCTCTGCGAGAAGCATAATGGAAAGTATTTGCATCAAATTCAGGTATTGTCATGTCTTTCTCCCCTAATATGTATTCAAGTAAAGCCCGAGGAAAAAGTCTTAGGACTTCTCTCGAGCTTTGATGAATTTCATTATTTTGCTTGGATAACTTCGATCTTGTATCCGTCTGGATCTTTAATGAAGAAATAATTTGCAGCTCCGTCAGATAAGCCTTTAAGCTCTGTGACATCGCAGTCAGTCTTTTTGTATTCTTCATGAGTCGCTTTCAGATCATCTACGCTGATCGCAATGTGACCGTATCCGTTACCAATCTCATATGGTTCTTCTTGGTCATAGTTGTATGTCAGTTCAACTTCATAGTCATCACCAGGTAATGCTAGATAAACCAGTGTGAATTTATCATCTGGATAGTCAGATTTTTTAGTAATCTCCATTCCTAGAACATTTGTATAAAATTCGATTGATTTGTCTAAGTCTTTCACGCGTACGCAAGTGTGTAATGCTTTTTTCGCCATGTATTCTTCCTCCTAATCGTCCATTATGTTTATATTCTGCCTTATAATCCAATTCTGGTCAAGTTTTGCAATTTGAATAAGATAAAAGCAGCAGATCACAACTAATCATTGCATCTTCCTCAGTTTTTTCTTCATTTTTCATATAATTCAAGCGGCAAATCATCTGGATCTTTGAAAAAAGTAAAGGCTTTTTGCGTGATAGGATCGATTCGTATCGGTTCCGTTTCTATTCCTTTTTTTTGAAGCCAGTATGCAGCCGCCTGTACATCTTCCACCTCAAAGCACAAGTGACGCAGCCCTCTTGATTCTGGAGAACTGACTCGTTCTGGAGGATCCGGAAAAGAAAATAATTCGATCTGAGCATCTCCTATGGCCAGATCCAGTTTATATGAGTCGCGCTCTTCTCTGTAAGTTTCATTGATTACTTTAAGCTCCAGCTGTTCAGTATAGAATTGTTTCGAACGCTCATAGTCAGAAGCTATGATTGCTGTATGATGGATACGGTTTAACATGTTCTGTTCCTTTCCCCTGACTGAATGATCTCAGTCACTAGCTCTGTGAATTCCCTTGAGTTCTTCTTCATCATACCAATTCTTCTGCAGTTTGAAAATGGTGAAATCTACTATTTGAAGCTTATGTTCAAACTATCTAACCCTACTATTTTATATTGTAGAAGCAGTTCATATCGATTGCTATATACTCCTTTTTGATAGATACTTAAGGTACAAAAACAAAGAATATTGTTGTCCGAATAGAATCGCTTTTAGTTTGAAGGGGTGAAGAAGATGAGCGTATTTTTAACCGTTATTTTAGTAGGATGTCTTACCTTGATACCGTTTGCCGGTCTTTCTTTACTGAATCTAAATGAACCGCAAAGAGTGAAGGTCCCTGTTAGAACCGATGAAAAGAACGATAGAAAATAAATTGAATCCTCATATAAAATGACCTCTTCGGAGGTCATTTTGTGTTTGCAAACCTGTTTTGTAACCTGTATATTTATTTAAATAGACTTTGGAGGTGACGGCTTATTTCATTCATCATTTTAGAACAGCTGGCTATTATGTTTCTTATTATGCTTTTTGGGTTTATGCTGGTGAGACTGAAAGTGCTGGATATGAACGGCAGTCAGCAAATTGCCAACATGACCACACGATTTATAATCCCGATCGTTTTAATGATGGCTTTTCAGCAAGGATACAATACTGAGCAATTATCTCTTCTAGCATTTGCCTTTATAGGATCTATTCTTATTATCCTTTCTAGAATCGTCCTCGCTTCCATTCTGCTCAAAACTGGAACGAAAATCGACCGATATGCTGTTATCTTTTCCAATAATGCTTTTGTCGGCATTCCTATCGTGCTGCCGCTGCTTGGTTATGAAGGTATTTTTTATCTATCCATGTACATCGTGGTTTCTAGTATTTTCCAGTTTACATACGGTATACATATTCTTTCTGAGGGAAAACAGAAGATGACGATCAAGAAAGCTTTGATCAACCCCGCATCTATTGGGGCTTTTGCTGGATTAGGACTTTTTTTACTGAGGATTCAGCTTCCAGCTACTTTATATGCCGGATTTGATAAGATTGCTGACATGAGCTCACCCATCGGAATGATTTTACTCGGAGGCTACTTGGCTCGAACAAATCTGAAAGATATTTTTTTGGTCAGTCAAAATTATTGGACTGTTATTGTCCGTTTGATTCTTACGCCGCTTGGAGGATTGTTGATGATCTGGCTTTTGCCTGTTCAAAATGAGGCCGTTTTACTCGTTTTAGCCATCGCAAATTGTACCCCCACTGCTGTAAACACGGCCTTATTTTCCCAGCTTTACGGTGGAGACTATGAGTACGGCGCGCATCTGATTGTGTTAGCCAGCCTTCTGGCAATGGTGACGATGCCTCTGCTGATTACCTTATCCAGCTTTGTTCTATCCATTGGTTAAACGGCTGACTGGACGACTTGGTTTTTAGTTGCTTTCTTTTATCCGCTGAAAGTATACTATAGCTGATGTTCAGCATTGCAGATGCGGAGGGAAATGGAATGGAAACATTTGAAGAATACTTGTCGACCATAGATCAAATAGACCAACGAGACAAAATGGCTCATCTACTCAACTGGATTTCCGAGACATTTCCGCAATTAGATCAGCGAATAGCTTGGAATCAACCCAATTTTACTGACCATGGTACGTTTATCATCGGCTTTAGTGCAGCAAAGCAGCATATTTCTGTGGCTCCAGAAACGGCCGCACTAGAGAAATTCAGCGATATGATTGAAGCTGCTGGATATTCTGCGACTAAAATGCTCTTTCGAATCAAGCAAGAACAGGAAATTGATTATCCCTTGCTTGAAGAAATCATTCAGTTTAATATCGAAGATAAAAAAGACTGCACAACGTATTGGCGTAAAGCTTAAGTTTGCATCACTTTAATAACAAATTTCGGGAGGAATCTTTACAATGGCTTTAGGATTTGGAAACATTGTGCAAACACTGGCAGGAAACTATTCAGAAAAATCTGTATCGGAATTGACCGGAGAATATGGAAAGTACTTATTTAGTGAAGAAGAAGTTCAAATGGGCTTTCAATTAGTACGTGACGCACTAGTCTTTACAAATAAACGTATACTCTTTGTAGATAAGCAAGGCGCGACAGGGAAAAAACTTCCATCAAGTCAATCTACCTTTCTACTTTGGTCGATGTTCGTATGGAAACTGCTGGAAGCGGATTGGATGACAATCAAATCATCATTACTTTCCTAACCAGCGTAAATCAAAGATCTAACAACGAAATGCACGTAACGTATACATTCGATTTCCCTAAAAAGACAGATATCATACCTGTGTATAAAGCACTAGGAGATATCTGCCTGGAAAACAGAGACCGTATTAATCGTTAAGTTAACGAAGAAAAGCAAAAAAGTGATCAGGCAAATGCCTGATCACTTTTTATTTTATGCACACGAGAGGACTCGAACCTCCACGGGGCTTCGCCCCACCAGCCCCTCAAGCTGGCGCGTCTACCATTCCGCCACGTATGCGTTTGTTCAACAAAAGCTATCATAACAGGGTTTTCATTAGAAGTCAATATCGTGTTTCAAAGCTGTACTTCTTCTCTTCCCAGCAGCTTGAATGCGCCTTTACAATTTGAACAAACATATTTATTTGTATTGAATCTTCTTTTTCTTCTTACATTCGTTCCACATTTCTGACACTGGTATTTCCACAACTGGATCCACTCATCTGCACCGGCTTCTTTCATAGAAGGTACATAGCGCAATCCGCCGACTTTTTTCAGCAAAGCCTTAAATTCTCGATCTTTGTGCTGATGACCTTTACCTGCCAGATGCAGATGATAATGGCAGAGTTCATGTTTAATAACGCCGATCAACGTTTCCATTCCAAACTTTTCTAACACTTGAGGATTAAAATCCAGATGATGCGACTGCAGAAAATACCGACCGCCAGTTGTTTTCAATCGTGCGTTAAAGGTTGCCTGATGTCTAAAAGGCAGTTCAAAAAAATCGATTGAAACCTCCTCAACCAATTTCTGTAACGCTTTTTGTTCCATAATGACCTCCTTATCCATCGAAAAAAGGAAAAAGGACGAGATGCTCCCAGGCATCTCGTCAATCCATTTCAGGTTACCCTTTCTGAACCATGGTTAAAGCAATCCGTCCTTTTTGCAAGTCGACAGAATCGATCCAAACTTTTACAATGTCTCCAACGGCTACAACAGCGCTGGGATGTTTTACAAATTTATTGCTTAATTTGGAAATGTGTACTAATCCATCTTGTTTAACGCCAATATCGACAAAAGCGCCAAAGTCGACTACATTCCGAACCGTTCCTTCCAATTCCATGCCTTCTTTTAAGTCTTCCATTGTTAAGACATCTGTTCTCAGTAATGGCGCCGGCATATCATCACGCATGTCACGGCCCGGCGCTGCGAGAGCTTTCAAAATGTCTTTATAGGTTTCGATTCCCAAGCCAGTTTCTTCCAGTGCTTTTGCTTCATCCAGCAATTTCACTCTCATGCTGAGTTCTTCAGTTCCGATTTCCTTTTTCGTTACACCAGCCAGTTCTAATATCTGTTTTGCTTCTTGATAGGTCTCCGGGTGAATGCCTGTATGGTCAAACGGTTCTTTCCCATCAGGAATGCGCAAGAACCCGACCGCTTGCTCATAAGCTTTCGGTCCAAGACGCTTCACTTTTTTCAACTGTGCACGGCTGGTAAACTTACCATTTTCTTCTCTGTATAATACGACATTCTGTGCAGTCGTTTTGGTTAAACCGGCAATATGTTTTAACAGTGCCGCACTAGCTGTGTTGACATTGACCCCCACCTGGTTAACCACTGTTTCGATCACAAAATCCAGCTGTTCCGTCAGTCTTTTCTGTGAAACATCGTGCTGATATTGTCCGATCCCGATGGATTTAGGATCAATCTTGACTAGTTCTGCCAATGGATCTTGCAGACGGCGTGCAATACTGACCGCACTTCTCTCTTCAACTTGAAGATCCGGGAATTCTCTTCTGGCTTCTTCGCTGGCAGAATAAACAGAGGCTCCGGCTTCATTCACGATAACATATGCTACTTTTTTTGATACTTCTTTTAAGTTTTCTGCAGTAAACGTTTCTGACTCGCGGCTCGCCGTACCATTTCCAATTGCAACGGTATCTACATCATACTGCTCAATCAACTCTTTGAATCTTCCTGCTGCGGCTGCTCGCTTCTGCTGTGAAGCAGGTTTATGCGGATAGATAACGTCAATAGCAAGAACTTTTCCAGTAGCATCAATGACCGCTAGTTTACATCCAGTACGGTAAGCCGGGTCCAAACCAAGAATTGTCTGATCTTTCAATGGTGCTTGCAGCAGTAAGTTTCTCAGGTTTTCACCGAACACTTCAATAGCTTGTTCTTCTGCCATTTCTGTTAGTTCATTACGGATTTCTCTTTCAATTGCCGGGCCGATGAATCGTTTGTAAGCATCGATAACCGCTTCCTGCACCATTTTAACAGCTGGCGTTAAGTCGTTTACCGTAATTTCTTGTTTGTACAGGTAATGATGGATAGGTTCTTCATCCACTTCTACCGATACAGACAGCACACCTTCTTTTTCCCCACGATTCATCGCCAGGATTCTATGAGAAACCAGCGACTTGATGGCTTCTGAATAGTCATAGTACATCTCATAGACAGCTTTTTCGTCAGCAGTTTTGTCTTTTTCTTTTGCCGTTATTGATCCATTCTTGCTGGTATAGGCTCTCGTCCATTCCCGATACTTAGGATTATCTGAGATCCTTTCTGCCAGAATTTCATGAGCGCCTGCCAGAACTTCATCAATAGAAGCGATGCCGTGCTCTTCAGAGAGATAGTTTTCTGCTTCAGTCTCCAAGTCTCCTGCCGGGAAAGTCAGAATCCATTCTGCAAAAGGTTCCAGTCCCTGTTCTTTTGCGATTGTTGCTTTCGTACGACGTTTTTGTTTATAAGGACGGTACAAATCTTCTACGCGCTGCATCTGATTCGCCTGACGAATCTCTTGTGCCAGCTCTGGTGTCAACTTGCCTTGCTCTTCGATAGCAGCTAAAACGTCGGCCTTTCGTTTTTCCAGATTCTGCAGATACGTATGGCGTTCTTCGATTTCACGGATTTGAACTTCATCCAGTGATCCTGTGACTTCTTTACGGTACCGTGCGATAAACGGCACAGTATTCCCATCATTTAATAAATCCAGTACGGAAGTGATTTGCTTTTTTGAAAAGTCGGTCAATTCTTTATTCAGTAATTCTATAATTTGTTTTGTATCGATATCTGACAAGCCAGTTCATCTCCAATATTTATATAATCAACTAATCTATTTTAACACAAATCAAAAAAGAACACTGTTTCAAAATGACAACGTGTGTGTCAAGTTGTTGTAGGAAATCTCTAGAATCGCTTTTTCCTTTTATTGT
>OMJG01000527.1_pt1 | contig 27939 bp, 37 predicted proteins | sample 1646431 | NCBI WGS metagenome assembly OMJG01 (sample SAMN03771674, study PRJEB25209) | food metagenome | isolation source: Cotija cheese | place: Mexico:Jalisco,Michoacan | collected 2011-12-12
AATCACTAATTTTGGTTTTTAGCAAATTAGTGATTTTTAGTGATTGGCTTTTTTGCAGATGTGACAAGGGTTAAGAGCGATTTTGGGAAAAAATCGGGTAATTTTGCTAAATTTGAGTAAAATGCATAAAAATGAATATTCAGAAATTGGACTGAATGACATGTGCAGTTTTTTTCTTCTCAGGTTTTTGGTTTTAAAAGTTTTATTGAAACTTTTCATTAATGAATTAATTGACAGTATGTGGATAAATTGATATAATAAAGATATGAAACTAGAACAGTATCCAAATATGGTATAATAAAAGTAATGGATTAATTCACTGATTTTTAGTAAGTTAATTCAATTTTATGAAGATGGAGTTGCTTTTATAATGGGAGAACATGAACAGGGCGGTATATTGCGTAACGTGGTTGTTTTAGGATTGATTGCTTTAATTTCTTCGATTGCAATTTTTCTGGTAATTGGTCTAAAAGCAAACATGTTTAATTCTGTAAAGGATACGTCACAAAAATCAGATTTAGCAAAATATGATTATGACTTAAATACGTCAATTCTTGCACGAAATGGTAACTTAATATCAATTAATTCAATTAACAGTGGCCAAAATGTGATTAAATGGTCTTACATTGATAGAAATCGTTCAGGTGATGAACGAAAGAAAGTTTCGGCTAATTATGATGTACGATTGTGGAATGGTAGTTTGACAGACTATGGGCTACAGTATGGGATGTATTTAAATCAGGATTTGTTAAAATATTTAGCATCAACTAGTGATTCAGATTATTTGTATTTCGGAATGGATTATCATATTAAAAATGGTCAGCAATTGACTAAAGATCAAGCAAAAGCGCTGAATATTGATACTTATCGTGACTCATCGGATTCAGGGATAATAATTGGTATTCGAAGTGATGAGTATGATTTTGCGCAACATAAGATGATTGCGCCAACTGGAGACAGTTCAGGTACAATTACTATGACAGCACCAAAGAGTAAAATTGGTAGTTCTTATGATTTTTACATACATGTAAGAAATTATAACTTTGATGAGATGGTCTTAGATAATATGCACGTTTCAAATGCAGATATTTTTAAATAAGGAGGAGGTTATTCTTGGGTGAAAAAGAAGAGAGTGGTATGTTACGTAACGTCGTGGTGATTGGGTTAGTGGCATTAATTGCAGCAGTTGTTATTTTTGGTGTGAATGCTTTGGCAACTCATCAAAAAGCTTCGGTTAAACAAACTTTAAAAGATACTACTGAACAAACAACGCCTAATTCGTTAGATACAATCACTATGCAAGATGTGGATTGGACATGGGTAAACAAAAATACGCCACAAACGGCTGAGTATCCATCATTTACAGGTAAGGTACCGTATAAATTTGTAGGTATTGGGTCAATGTTAGATATTGATACACCTGTGACAGATACACCACATTGGCTAGTTTTACATTCGCCAAAGTTGAAGTTAAAGCCAGACACGAATCGGACCCGATTAACTGTTACAGCTAGTGGTCAAGCAAAGGTTTATGCAAATACATGGTTGCGGTATTATGATCAGGATAAAAATACGATTAATGGTAGATATATAACTGCTTTGAGTAATAAGGATCCAAAGGATCAAAAATTGGTGAAAACCGCTAATTTCCCAGTGCCTGATAATGCAGTTTACTATGATGTATCCATGGAAGCACGTGAAGGGACTCAAATGCGATATGATGAACTTGAAGTAGCTTTGTTCCATGATGAAGATTAATGAGTAATAAAAAGTTCCTCTGTTTTGGAGGAACTTTTTATTTGTTTAGAGCCAAATGGTAATTAACCCTTGCTGCACAAGGGTTAAGAGCTAATTAATCTTCTTTAATTTTTTAAATTTCAAAACGTTGATATATCAACGTTTTTGGGCCCTAATCTGTGTGAGATGATTGTATGCGACCTGTGAACGTCTACTTAACCGTTTTAAAAATTCTGAGAGCATCTGACAGCGATGTGCTAATTTAACGTTGATTTTACGGGCTTTTAAAATTAGCGTCTTGTAGATAAAAAAAAAGCTAACCAATTAAGGTTAGCTTGAATGATTTTAACGTAATGTGAATGAGATATTCTTAGAGTCATAAACCGTATACTTAATATTAGGTTGCATGACTAAATCTTCTATGATCATCATAAGATAAGGTTTTTTCCTAAGTTGGTCAAAAGTTGATTTTGTATGAATTTCTTTATTGGTGACAGACAGTGAACCAACTTTATCAATAAATTCTTTAAAGAAGTAATCAAAATCAAAATCATTTTGAGGATATTGCTTATAATAAGCAGTTTCCTCATTACCTAACCGTCGTTGTAATAGTCCGGGTAGTAATGTTTCTGGATGTTCATTCTTTTTACTCAAAGTTGACCAAATGGTTAGAATATCTTTGATGTAAAACTGAACAATTCCATCATTAACAATGAGTATTTTTTGATCGAAATTAGGTGTTTGAGCAGCATTGTATTTTTCGACATGATCTTTAACAATAGCAAATGCTTCGTAAACAACTTCTTCGGCATTTGGGTATAAGAATTTAAATAAATCAAATAAATTAATACTATTGTTATAATAGTATGGTTTATTATCAATTAATTTAGAATCAGTTTCGAAATCGGTTAAGATTTGTTGCCACATTTTAGTGCCAATAGTATTGGCTTTTTCCATAATTAGGTCATAACTTAATTTCATAAAATAAGTCCTTTTGTTTTAAAAGAGATTGACTTCACGTTCAGCCCAAATGTTCCATTCATCATGAATTAGGTCAACATATTTGTCAAGGTCTAATTTATTTAGAATATCGGATTTTGCTAGAGTATGTAGATCTTCGTTGTGCACTTCAAATCGCATATCCTCAGTTACACGTTGAGAGGCGATAAAGCCAGCTCTAATAATTGATGAGTTGGTACCAGTCATCGTGTTCTTATAGGCGTCTGTGTAAAACTTTGTGAATTCTTTGAAATCACCCAATAAAGCAAGGGGTGCATAAGCAGATGGTGAAATTCGCATCGTTTGTACAGCATTAGCTAATTGGGTTTGATGTTCATTAAACCATTCAGCAACATCAGTCTTTGATTTCTTTAAATCTTTGATCTCAGCGATAATATCATCGGTTGCTTGTTCAGCAGGAGTGATTAAGTGAGTGCCATCAGTGGTCAATTCGATTTGATCTTGTTTGATTAAGTTATATGCAACAGGGTCATTTGAACCAACTGATTTTGAAACTGATAATAGTTTAATTTGTTCACTACTATATTGTGGGTCTAAGATAAATGCTCTTGAGATGTTACCAAGAGCTTGGTAACTATCATGTACAGTATTGTACACATAGTAGAAACGGTTTTTTGATGGTGAGCCAGTAAAAATCCATTGGAACTGTAACAAAGTTGCAGCTTTTTCTTCAAGGGTTTTTGATGAGGCAATGCGATATTGCAAGTATTGTTTCACCTTGACAGCATCAAATTCAGAAAGTGGGTCATTGTCGTATGACAAGTATTGAACTAAACTTTCGTCCATAATTGCAGGTTTTGCAACGGATTTGCTCATTGATGGCTTCTTGTAAGCAGAGAATGAGCTACCACCAGCATATTGAATCTTATTATTGGTGACTTCTAGACGATTGTTGGTATCTTTTGATACGAATCGATCAATGACTTCAGGTGACGCAGATAATTGGAAGAAAGCCTTCCATTTGTTAATCACTTTATCGGCTTCTGCTTCGGTAATACCGTAAGCATAAAGACCATCAGTGTTAATTGAGACTAGGGTTGCACCAATTGAAGCTAATTCGATAGATAGTAAGTAAATCAAGATGTTTCCAATGATACGCATTGAAGTAATCTTATTTGAAACTAAGATGTTAGTCTTAAAGTTGGCATCAGCAGCACCAGTAGCAGAATTTAACAATAACTTGTTCAATAGTTGCTTACGGTTAATAGCATTATCAGCTTCAGTGTAGTCTGCTTTTGATTCAGGCAAACTATTCTTAAGCTTTAGACGTTCGTTACGTAATTCTCCGTATACGTCAACACCATCGTGACCAATCAAAGTTTTCAATAAAGTCAACAATGAAGGGTATAGACTGTCCACGTCGGCGTGAATGACGTGCTTACCAAAGATAGTTTTAACATATGAACCTGGCTTTAAGTCAACAACGGGTAACTTCTTACGTGAAATACGTTTTGAATTCATTGTGACTAATTTTTGTAACGGAATGAGATGAATATCATCTGAAAGTGGTCCAGGGATTACATCTAAGATAGTAGCGTCATCATCTTTAATCATACGCGATACGACAAGACGGGCATTACGCACGGCTTTGTCTTTTTCTTTATCAGTGGCGTCACTAGGTAATTCCGCTAACTCTTTCTTACCGATTTCATCAAAATATGAGACCATTAGGTCTTGTTGATATTGATAATCGTTGAGTTGGGCTTGTACCTCAAGAAATTCTTGATGATCAGCATATTCACCATGGGCACCACCGATTGACACGTTAATATGAGAATTATTAGCGTTGCCATTCACATCAGTAACCCACATATCTAATGATGTTCCTTTTTCAGATAAACGGCCTTCTTCACGGGCTTTTTCTAAGCGTGGATCATGCTTCATTTTATCTTGTGCAACTTCAATAGGTGATAAACCATTCTTACCATAGGTGTGACGGTAATTGTCGTAGAAAGCATAGACTTCATCAGGCAATCCGTGCTCATGTGCATATTCTAGGATGTCAATGTCACCGTTAGCTGAAGGGTAGGTGAAATCAATGGTTGGGTTATCTTGTAACACAATTGGTTCACCACCGTTGTTGGGTACAATAACATATTCAATGTACTTTGAATTGGTTGAGTCAACATATAATTTACCTTCGAATTTATCAGCGAAGCGATCTAGCATGTCTAAATGTTGATTGAAACCATTCTGCCAATCTGGTAATTCAAAGAGGTTCTTGGTGTTCAATACGTCGACCATGTTATAAGCAATCATATCAGCTAATAATTCAAGAGGATCTTCGTTAAGTTTACGGGCGATGGCATGTAAACTGTCATGGCCTTTAACTAAGTCTGACTCAAGAATTGTCCAGCCAGCTTGGGCGGCATAGCGCTTTAGACCTAGAGTTAATTTAGCTGATTTTCCCAAGAGTAGACGCACATCGGCCCAACGGGTTGAGGTAGTCATAGCTTTAAGAATATGACCTGCACCGGAACGGAAACTAAGTTCAGGTACTTGGTTAGGATAATTAGCTTCAATTAAAGCATCTGATATTTTCTTGATGTTATGTGGCGTGATGAATGAATTTGTTTCAGCAAAGTCACTATCATACATTGGAATTTCATGGTTTAACCATTGATCAATGACGTAGGCCGTCATACCCATATCATAAGCTTTTGAATTAAAACCAAATTGATAAGTGTGAATGCTGGTATCAATGTTACCAGCGTTATCAACATAAGGGTTTTTTGTTAATGGCTCTTGGGTATATGCGTTCTTTAGGTTCATTAATTGACCATATTGCACGGATGAGTGATTTAGCTCACTGGCAAATAGGGGTATCAAATTTTCCATTAAATCAGAAACGCCGTTGATGATGTTAATGGTTGTTTTCTGTGCTTTAAGCTTGGGATTGATTTCTAAGATACGTTGCTTAACAAAGTCACGTTGATCTTTAGACAAGGGTTCTAGTTGGTTTTCACCCCAAAGAATAAAAACGTTGGCAACGTTGATTTTGGGGTTGAACATAGCGTAGGTAAAGGCGTCATCAACGGATTCAATATCGTAAAAGGCGTCATGTGCATGGTATTTGTAAGTCATAAAGAAACCTTTCTGTTTAGTTAATTGTTATTATGTGTATTAATTTAAGTTTAATATATTATTTGCGAAAACGCAAATATGTATGCTACTAAGATAGTAGTAGCCACTAAAAAAATGGGCTAGGACGAATGTCCTAACCCATTTTGATTAATTCTTAGGTGCAAATGGGTTGCCAACTTCTGGTTCGGCCTCATCTTCAGCTGGTGTTTGTACATCAGCAAATGGGTCATCCGTAGTTGGTGTTGTGTCATCAACAACTGGTGAATCAGTTACTTCATCTTCAACAGGTGCTTCAACTTCAACGTCCTTGTCATCAGCATTACGGGCTGAGATAAAGTTTGAACCTAAACGACTGTGGTCAACGGGTCCGCGGTCATCAGCGATGACTGAGCGGTAACGAACAACCTTATCCTTAAAGATAGCACGCAAGAAGTCCATTGCAGCGGGCATGTCTGGCAAAATCACACGATTCTCATCAGCATTGTAGACACCTTGTGCCTTGGCAATTTCTAGCACTTCAGCGTCATCAACGATACCACCTTCAACTAATGCGAAGAGTACGTCGTTTGACTTGAAGTCATTACCTAGGAACTCAATGTGCAGACCATGAGTACGTGGGTTAGACAAGTCTAATTTACGGGTAGGGTTAACAGATAACTGGAAGACCTTACCGGTTGCTGTACGGATGTACATTGAAACAACTTTAATATTTTGCTTTGACAAAATTTGCTTGACCGGATCACGACGTTGGTCTGATACGTTGTTCAAGTAACGATAGCCACCTAGAACCGCATATAGGGCATAAAGACCATTTTCAGGGTCAGCACCTAACTTATCAATTTCCTTAGCCAATGCTTTATCAGCTTCTTGTGATTCCTTAGGAACAAGTACTTCTGGAGCATCTTGTGCCAAAGTAGCTGAAATCATTGCATAGATTGTAGGCATGTCTTTGTCTTCAGTCTTTGTGTTGAAATCAGCACCAGATGTATAGAACACGTCTTGAATGACACCTTCACCAAAGAATGTTGTGTTCTTACGGTTACGGAACTTTGATTCTGAGATGTGAGGTGACTTTGTGTCCAAGTTCTTAATAGCTTCTTGGTCTTCTTCAGTTTGAGCTTCGATAAATGGTACGTAATATTGCTCTGGATCATAGGCACCATACTCTTCACGGTAGCTACGTAGCCAGAATGAGCGACGTTCACCAGTTTGTTGGTTGTCGCTACGTGGCGCAGAGATACGGATCTTACCATCATGGACATATAGTGCCTTGATTGGTGAGCCAGCATGTTCTTTAGCCCAGTTAACAATATCGGTCTTATCATTGGCATCAGGGGTTGCGTGGAAAGTGATTGTGTCGTCACCTAGAACTTCACGTAATTGCTTCTCAGTATTAGCAATAACGTCATCTGAGACTTCATGAGTCTTAAAATCAGTCATGTATAATGGTACACGTTGCTCAATAACTGAGTTTGTTAGTGGGCTAACGGTTTCGGCAATTAGGTCGTAACCATTGTATTGGTTCTCACGAACTTCCTTGATTGTTGCGTTATCAATAACAGAATATCCTGCTGGTAAATTGTTGTTAGACATCTTTGTCTCCTTAAATATTTGAGAAATAGTATTGGTATTCGAAGTGTACATCCATGTACCGTTTAACGTCTGATCTTCTAATTCGACATACTTTATTATACCATGTTCTGAAATAAAATGCATTTTTAATGGCTAGATTCAACAATTCTGCGTACAGTATAGAACAAGTAGTTAACTTGGTCATTATGGGTCGAATCATGAAACATATTATGATGCTTTTTACGTGGTGGCAGCGTTTCTAGGGCTGCTTGGTATAGTACGGCAACCTTATCATCATCTGAGAGTTCAAAGAACAAGCGGTGATGATAACGGTTAAGTTGTTTGTAATGTTTTGCTAAAGTGTTAAATTCCCATTCACTAATATCAACACCTTTGGGTCGATTAATTGGTGATAAATTTAATTCATCGAATAATTCTTGGGCTTTAGGCGATAAGCTGGCAACATCATTTAATGAAGCGTTGACCAGGTTATCATCAACTTCAAGATTAGCTTGCATTGATGATTCAATGTAAGGAATGGCACTAATAAAATCAAGGGTTGGTTGATATAGTTCACTAGGGGTAAAACCGGTTAGGGTCACAAAGTGATTATTGATGAGACATTCAGTTTCATAATCATGCATTTTAATTGCTGTTTTTTGTAAAATGTCTGAATCAATATCTAAGTGAATTAAGCCATGTAAACCGCCGTGACGACTGGCTTCAACGTATTCATATTGGTACCTTAAAAAGGGGTTGTTTTCAGTCATGCCAGTGGGTTCTACATCAACCATTAACCAACCATTGTGTTGGGCATCTAAGTGGAAGGCGGGTAGCCAATCTTTAGGAACATGCCTAACTTTTAATAAGGTATCAAAGGTTAATAAGTTATCGGTTGAGGCAATACCCCGATGCACACCTAAGTCTAGTTGAACAGGATCCATAGGGATCTTTTTATTTTTATCTGTTTTTGGATCATAGTCAGTATTGGTGAAAGTCCAAATGGGCAGCTGCTTTAAAGCAGAGGGAATGTTATCAATAATTTTTTGATCAATCATAGGCTAGTTCTCCGTTGATTGAATTTTCTTTTTCATACTTTTTTCGAATAAAATAATATCTCTTTGCAGACGTTTGTCTAAGTCGTTGATGGTGATTTTTTGGTGAGGTAGTTGACCACCAGCTTGAGCAATTTGGGCTTCAAGTTGTGCAATATAATTTTGAGCATTGGTGAAATGTTCTTCGAAAGTATTATAATCTTGTGAAATTGCGTCAAGCAATTCATCGACTTCATTGACATCGTAACCTTTTTTGGTTACGGGCATGTCTTTGTTATAAATTTGTGAAGCGGTGAGTAATACTTTGGGCTCACTCACTTCATTTGGTAATTTTTTCATGTTAATGATCCTTTCTACCATAACGGCAATGGAATGGACGCACGTTTGCGTTAGCAAAAGAGACTAAGCCGTGAGGCTTTAGAAAAAAAAAAAGTGAACCAATTGAGGTTCACTTCAGGGCGTTAGCACTGGTTGATTAACGGATACGTCTTACAATTCGATTAATCTCTTGATTACGGTTCGCGATTGCCTTATCTTCGGGAGAAGAATGGAATGCAAAAATGACTAAAATGAATGCAATCAATCCACTAAATCCCATAACGATAGGGTTCTTGGTGCTAAATGGTTTACCAATGGCCATAAAGATATGGTAAAGTTGGTCACCTGAGAGGGTGGTCATGAAATAAATACCAACTATTGACCATGTGAATAGCAAACCTAGCCAATGATTCTTATGGAAACGTAATACAGCCATGAGTAGAGATATCACATTTACCTTACGATGGTTTTTTGTGGGTGTGTCGGTTTGATCGATGACCGCCGTAGGCGTGTCATCGACTGCTGGTTTATTGAAACGCAAAGCGTTTAAATCGATGTCAGAATGTTGTGCAATAGTTACTGAAACATTCAAAGGCTTTTGTTTGTTAGCAAAAGGAATGTCGTTAAGATTAGAAGGTGTTGTATGCTTCTCTTTTAACTTCATTTCTTCGCCAAAATAAGGTGAAAACATAATGTCACCTTCCTTTCTTTTAGTAATTGAAAATTAGTTTTTATCTGACCAAAGTTGTTCGTAAACAGCTTCGGCTGAAGAATTAGACGATGTATCTAAATGAATATTATGATCAGCTTTGATTTTGTCATTAAAGATCAAGTTATCAAAGATGTTTGATTCTTGTTCAGTCATAATGATTCCTTTCTTGCTATTATAGCACATATTAGTTTTTAAAGTTTTTAAAGTTGATTTTAAATGTATAAAATTATATAATAATTATTACATAAAGGACATATACACTAAGTAGTGTATTGTGAACCGAAGGTTCACGTTAGCGGAGGCTAACTATAAGAAAAATCAGTATGATTTTCATCGTATTTAAGTGAATAACAAACTTGCAAATTTATTTGGGTTATGTTATAATTGAATTACATTAACTAAAGGGGCGTTTTTCATTCATGTTTAATAGAAAAAATAAAAATGAGCAACAGCCTGTGGATAATTTTGATGAAGTTGAAGATGTTGATATTGGTGAAGTAACTGGTTCATCAAGTGATATGTTTGAAGAGTTAGCCGGTGAGGGAACCGCCCCAACTGGTGAGGAAGAAACAACTCAAAAACAATCTATTAAACAACGTTATTCTAAACTGAGTCGAATGTTTCACAAGCATTTAATTTATGTGCGAATTGTATCATTGAGTTCGGCAGGATTATTGTTAATTGGTTCAGTTGCTGGTGGGGTATTTTCAGGTTTACATACAGAAGGGGCAAAAGCCCGTGAGATTACTACACCGGGAACTGCTTTGACATTTTCAAAGACAGGTGGCACAGCAACGGTTGGTCAACCTGTTCGTTATGGTCACAACCTGTTGATTCCTGTTTTCACGGATCAAGCGGAACCAATTGATAGTAGTTTGAAACCTTCAGCTGCGGACGGTGGTTATAGTGCCGCAACGGATCAGATTACGTTACCATCATATAGTTCAGATGGTTCATCATCGGCTGGATTCATGCCAATCTCAGCGAAGAATTATCGCATGTATATTTCAACTTTAAAGGGTGAGATGAACCCAGGCTCACAAGCAAAATATGTTCGATTTGGTGCCACAGGTATTGGGGCAATCATGATTACAAATGTGAACCCAGATGCAACTTTGCGTGTGCTAGTTGAGAATAAGAAAGTTTATAAAGTGCCTGGCGCAAGTTCACCTGGTTTGACTGTTGATGGTCACGTGGTAGATACTAAACGTGATGTGATCTTAATCAATAGTAGTTTGGCAACAGCCCGTCAATCAAATGTAAAGTTTGGTATCAAATCAGATGAGAAGACCTTATTCGATATGGCATATGGAAATAGCTTCATGACGAAGTGGCATGCTGATGATAAAATGTTGACAAAGTTATCAAATGTTAACAAACAAAAGTTGGCTGAGTTAAAGGCAAACAAGGACTCATTGACGGCACGTGATGATGCAAAGCAAGCTAATAATGATAGTGAAGATGAACCAACATCAGGTGGTACTGGTGAAGATGGTCAAAGCGCATTAGATGCAGCAGAGATGACAGTCCAAACTGACAAGGATGAGCGTGATGATTTGAATAAGACAAAGTCTGAATATGACTCATATCGTGATCGGGTAACTGGTCAAATGACCATTGGTTCTGATTATCATTTAGTTCGAAAGTAAACAATTAATTAAGAGGTGTGAATAGATGTCAACACGAAATGTAAAGCAAGTTGCAAGTATGATTGAGAAGATGAAATCTGATCAATTTAAGTTTAATGGGGTACACACAGTCACGGAACATGGTACACCTCAATTTGTCTCAGATGATCATGAGTTAGTGTTGGAGTTAGCGAATGATTTACGGGCGTTAGCGTCAAAGATTTTGACTAGTGAACGTAAGTATGCTGAGAGTGAAGCAATCAGTTTGATGAGTAAAAATAAGAATGAGTTGGTGACAATGTTCCAAGCAATGCAAGCGGATGCACATGCTGATGAAGAACCAATTTCGCATACATCAAATGATGATGCTTTGTTCTAAAATATTTAATGAAGAGTACCTTGACGGGTACTCTTTTTGTATGGTATAATATTGATAAACATGTGGAAGGGTCCGTGATAAAATGCCAGATAAAAACAATCAGAAACCATGGGAAAATAGCTTTGACGAAGAATTAAATACTAGTCGGGTTAAGTTACAAAAACATAAACGGCATAGTCAAGAGTTAATTCAAATTGGTTGTATGATTGTTTTTGTTTTATTTATGTTTTTTGCGATTAAGTCAAGTGTTGATCAATCAAAGCAAGTGAGTGAATCGAATAGTAGCACATCAATGTTTGTGGAGATTACGACACATAAGCCAGGTGTTAAAAGTTCATCACAAACGGCTGTGACACATGCTAGTTCAACTGATGAAGTCACGAAGCCAACGAAGGCACCAGATGTTGAAAATTCCAGCGAATCATCAATGAGTAATAGCTCAAGTGAAGACTCACATGATGAAGCAATCTTACAACCAACAGCTGGGCAAGGGTTGTATAGCTGGGCATTAGCACATGGCACGACAGCAGAGAACATTTATGCACTTAATCCTGGACTAACGGCTAACAATTGGTCATCATTTGTTGGGCAAAGTATCCGCATTAGTTAATGTTGAAGAGCACCTTGAAAAGGGTGCTTTTTATTATGTTTCTTTGTCACTTCTTATGTAATTTATGGTTGATTTTTGGGCATTTTAAGAAGTGACAAAGATTTTAGCTAAAATCAAGGGTTCCCATGGGCCAATTTATGCTTGCTATTATTGAGTTTTAATGATATAATGAAACTAGGATAAATTGGAAAATGCTTATGCACATATATCTGTAACACTCCTCCAATTAAAATAAGTATAAATTTGCGAAGAATTTTACTTATAATTTCAGGCAATAACAGATACAGATATATAGTGGTGGCTCATATGGTGGGAATGGAACAGAGGCGAAGACTTGACAAACGGGGGCGGGATATGGTACAAGACCATATCCCTATGCCCAAGTTGGTACAAGGAGTCGGTGTCGTGCAATGGACATCATTCCCAGCCATCACTCAGTCATCCCAGCAAGACAAGTAACCTTCGACAGGTTAAGATGGCTTGAACGGGCACTGGGACTTTTAAAGATGCGGCATCTTTGAAAGAGGGCAGATACCCTGGAAGCAATGACAGGGTATGGGCAACCGTGGGGATGACAGGTTTTGACTTTGAACTTTGAATGTCAGGCAAGTTGACTTCATTGTGAATAAATGATAACGAACTGACGTGGGGGCGAAGTGAGAGTTAATTGCGACCTGAGTGACCAAAGCGGTTTATGCTTTGGGAAATGACGGTGCAATTAACTGAAGCTGAAGCCAGTCAGTTTGTTCAAGAAGTGAGGGAGGGGGTGTGGCAGAGCGGAGCGACGCCGGGCCCCCGACTGAACGGATGTGAAACACATTTGATGAGTTTGTTAAAAGCCAAAACACGTAGCAGAATCTTAGATGTCCTAGGATTATGACGGAGCTGTTTTGGTAAACAGGTGGCTTACTTTTAGCCAACAGGTTATTAACGAAAAAAAAAACTCATCATCAAATTATTCAATTAAGAATAACTCAACAATGAGTTCAAAGATAAATTACCAGATAGTGACATTAATTTTAAATGGTTCATTTAACTTAACATCGTCCCAATCAACCTCAAAGTAATCCTGAGTGCCAAGGTAATTTAATAAAGCGCCTTTATCTTCTAACTTATCTGTTAATTGAAAATCAAAGGTAATGCATTGATTTTCAATATCGTTATGAGCAGATGGCAGGAAGTCGCGAACAACTCTTTTTTCCTGAGCAGGTGTTTTACCATTTGCATTAACAACCACATAGTCGTGAATAAAAGGTGTAACTAGCTTATAAAATTTTGCTAGCCAAGCACCACTTTGGCGATAGATCTTTTCATGAGATTTTGTATTCAAGACTTCTTCAGATAATGTGAAGACCATTGGGTTCAAACGAATAAGAGAAACATCCCGACCGAATTGGTCATGTGTATTTGTGAAATCAAAAAATTCATGAGCTGATGACAACACTAACATGAATTCATCTTCGTTGACGGATAGATAATCAGGCACCATCTCATCTAGATAGTCACTAAGAATAATAGTTTTATTAAATAATAATTCACTATGTTCGTCATCAATGAATGATTTCAATAAATTAAATGCAAGGTCGTGTAAATCGAATTTATTTTGTGTAAGATTAGTGTAAGATAACATAATAATTTTCCTTTCAAAGAACTGGTATGTAATTGTACGTGAATGACTTTGAATCAGCTTGTCTGATTCTTGGAGGGGAACGGGTTTGGTTCCCCGTAAGTGGTGGGTGGGTTTTACCCACCACATATTCACCTGAGGGATGAGCACAGCCGGGTTTTGGCTGTGATCAGTCCGATAGGTTATCAAGTGAAGGAGGGGTGACGGGGAGCGAAGCGAACCGGTGCCCCGACCGAACGTCAAATAAAAAAAAAACTCACCACGTAAAATTAATTACATGATGAGTGAATTTCTTTAAACAACAACTGGGCGAATATCAAAAACTTTATCGGTGTACACATGATTCATAGCTTGTGCAATCTGACGTGCTTCGTCAGCAGTATGGGTAGCCTGAACGATTTTCTCAGGACGTGAACCAGGGATATAATTTTTAGCATTAAAGCGAATAACTTGAAATAATAACATGAGCGTAAACTTCCTTTCAAAGAACATAACGGGTAATAAGAGATAAGCACACTTGATTAGAGCGTTAGCCCGACAGGTACGTGAATGACTTTGACCGAACAGATGTTCGGTCTTAGAGACAATCAGCAAGTAAAGGAAGAGACCATGATCCGTAGGATCTGGTCTCTGACTGAACGCTAGTGATTAACATTACGGGTAGAAAAAAAAACACACCAACTGAAATGAATCAGTCAATGTGTTAAATCAAACCATCTTCAGACCAAATCACGGTGAGCATGGCTGAAAAAGCCAGTTCAAGAGCGACAATGAAAACCACAACGATCGCGGCAAGGAATGCCAAGACGGGGTTTTGAATTGAAGTGATCAGATGCACACCACCAATTGTGATGGCAGATGTGGCGAAGATGACAACAAATGAGAATAGATATTTCAGCATTAATCCACCCACTTGAATTCGAAGAAGGGGATGATTGACATGATGATACCAAAGATAGAGACACCTGCGCCACCGATGAATAGTGGAAGCAAAAGTAGAGCAACTAAATCATGTAAAATAAACACAATGGCATAAGACATAAACATAAAAAATACTGAGCTAGCAAACCAAGCAAGGGTATACATAACAGGTGGGATTCGCATAAGATTCAATTTCCTTTCTAGAATAATTCTTTAGCAATAACGGTGGGTGTGCGGGCGGACAACTCAGCTTGACCCAAATGAGTGACCATGACGAAATCAGCATTAGTCCAATTTGGGTCGAACTCATTAATGCCCGCCAATGAGTTCATTGATTTCGCTACAGCAAATGACGGCGCAATGACCTCTAAGAAGTGAAAGGCGCCGTAAGATTGGTTGGTGGTTTGTTCCAACAGAAATAGATGCATATAATCAATTAACCTCCTTTACAAGAATTCTGACAATAAGGACAACGGTTGGTCGCATGCGACCAACCTTGCCTTTTAGATAAATTCGGTGCGAATAAATTGACCAGTTTCAGAGAAATGGACAATGTTGACGCGCCCGGACGGCGCACCAGAATTAGAGCCACCGTCAATCAACCAGCGGGGAATATCACCTTGTATATTATTATTAACCAAGAAGACTGGGTCGGCAGACCACTGATTGGTTAAAGTTTGGACAGGTGTGTGACCAGACACGATGGTTTTATCTAAGACATTAGGATGGGCGAAATGGTTGGACTCATAGAAATATTCATCACGGACCCATGTCGCATAATCAGGGTCGGTTTGTAACGGATCACTTAATGACCAGTCCAAACCAGCATGTACCGCTAACAAATTTGGCGTATCGTAAATATAAACACCCGATGCTAAAAACTGCAACAAATCAGGATACAGATGTTCCAAGAAGGCGGCGACGTTTGACACCTGATGGACAGATTGTTGATAACCTAATTGGCGAAGTGTGTACTGACCACCGACGGCTAACCATGATTGCAAATAAAAGTCATCGCGTTTGATGACGTGGATGAAGTAATCATCGTGATTACCGATAACCAATTGCAGATTGGGCAACGGCTGACGTCCTAATTCAGACAAAACAGCAGCCATTTGTTTAACATCACCCTGATGAGTAAATGAATCAAAGAAATCACCTAGCAAAATAATTTGATAAGCCGGATTCGAACCATACTGATCCACCACATATTTTAAAGCTAGGGCGTCAGTGTGAAAATCCCCAGCAACAATAAATTCCATAAAAAGTATATCCTTTCGTGAATGAGCCCACTCCCTCTCAGCAAATCGCCAACAAGAAGTGTGAAAGAAATGATCGGTTTATGATCATTTCTTCAGTGTTAAAAGAAAAGGGTAACAGGTGCTTGTAAGCACCTGTTACCCTTGATGAGATTACTTACCTAAAAAAACATATGGGTTTTTAACCATGTCTGAGCCCAATGCAACAATGTCAGACACTTGCACATCATCATGACCGACTAAGAGTTTTAGGGCGTCTTGGACAGCAGCGTTATGAGCTTCTTGCTTAGCGATGTCGTTCTTACGACGGTCCTTAAGGGATTGACGGGCACCTTTACGGGTAGTAAACAAGTACGTTGGATTAATCAAATGAGTTTGACCTTCATCGTCAAGCATATCAATAACGGGTACTTGTTTTACGGCGTCACCGTAAACAACACTAGACTCAAGCCAGTTATGTTCTTCGGCGTCACTAATCTTTTCAACGTAAGCGGCAAGTGCATCTGGGCGCTTCACGTGTAATGGCAAGACAACGATTTCACCATTGATATAAGCTGAAGCATAGAAAGTAGCATCTGATTCATTTAATTTGTATAAGGGTAATGACATAATAATTTTCCTTTCTAATTTGACAAACGACGGGTAATATTAGTGATTATAGGCATATGTTGGCTGAAAACATGTAATCTTCGCCGGGATATGCGTTCTTGAGTTTTTCGATGTCATAACCTTGGGCGACGACTTTGGCGATGCCGTTTTTGTCTAATGAATTGATGTTATAGACTGTGAACATCGGAATTGATTGATCGTATGCTAGGTCATGGTGCCAAGTATTTTCGGCTTCTTTTTCGACTTCGTAGATGATTTCGTCAGCGTATGGTTTCATAATTAATGGTTTCCTTTCTTAGAACTAAATAGCGGACTGATGTCATCTGTCGATTTTAATTTTGAAATGAATTTGTTCATAATGATACCTCTATAATCTTTTTATTTTGTAAATTTACAGAAAATAAAGAATAACAACAGTTTAGTAAAAATAAAACACTCAAGTGAGTGTTAGTTTTTATTCAAGAATTTATCAACAGCTTGGTAAGCGGCATAGTTACCTTCGTCGCTAAAGTCAAGTGTCGAAACATACTTGACAGCGTCTTCGATTGAAGTCAAAGCGTTCAAATCGTTAAAGATAGACGATACTTCGTTTTGGTACGCTTCGTTCCAAAGATGGACGGCTTCGGCGTGTGAGTCGGCAACAGCATCCGCATGGATGTTGTGATGACCGTTAAATAGATAATGACCTTTAGGGTGTTGCGCCTTAACAATTTTTAAAGTTGCTTCATCAAGTGGCACAAATGTTACAAAACCAGGTTTTGTGTTTTCAGCTAGAGTGCCCACGAATTCTGAATCGTCGTCGTAGGCGTATTTTACATCTTTTAGTTCTGTCATGATTAATTTCTCCTATTTGTTGATAATGTTTTAAATGATTGTTTACAAGATATGTACGGCGTGGGGATGGGGTCCTCACGCGATGGTTATGAATTTCTTTTTCAAACTGAAAATGTTTCTTTTATTTGTTAATTTAATAATAACGACCAATACCAATTGACCAAACAAGATTGAATCAACCAAGTCAGTTGTGCTTGTTATTCGCATATGTGCAACATCTGAAAAAGATTCATTTTCAGTTTCAGGGGTATAAGCATTAACATTGTATGACATAATAATTTTCCTTTCAAAGAACGTATAAGTGATATGTATCGCACATACAGCCGAATCATTTATCAGCCGAAACATGCATAAAGGACCTTTGAGCGAACGGATGTTCGGTCTTGGGTGGTGGTCGCATGCGACCACCACGATATCAGCCTGATTTTTAGGCTGAATTGATATTAACTTGACGGGAAGGTGGGTGGTTTCTGCCCGCCTGAGCGTCTCCAATGTTGAACTTTATGAGTAAAAAAAAACACCACAAACCGATTTAGGGTTTGTGATGTCATGAGTAAATTAACGAATAGTAACAGTAGCAGTAGGCATTGATGCGTGATCGATGCTGATTTCAACATTATCGCTAGCCTTAAGAGTTGCTAGGATGGGTAAAGCGTTGAAATCAGACATTTGAACATTGAACTTTAAAATATGGTTATTAAAGTCAACCGTAGCACGTGAGATGTAATTATCCTTGATGACATTATCAATATTTGTGACTGAGTCAATGGCTTCTTGACGTAGCAGCGTTAAGACGTCAAAATGTGACCAACCTATTGAACGACCCAATTCTTGTAATTGGTCTTCAGGTAAGATTAAAATTTCAGGATCAAGCATAACTGAATATTCATCTTCATTATTATTGGTTGTGTCATAAATATCAAGTGACTCAACCGGTTGCTTAAATAAGAAACCAGATTCTGGCACATCAACGATTCTTTCAATGCGTTGAGCTATGATATTTTCATCAGTTGACAAATCCCAGTCATCAATCATTGTCTTAGCCAATGATGCAATTGACATACGTTTACGTAAGAATGTAAGAGGGTGTGCATTGCGTGCATCACGAAATTTTTCAGCAATAAATGATAAGATACGGCTATCAGAAGCTTCATCAGCAGCAACAATATTATTAAAAGTAAAGTTAAACATAATTTTAGATTCCTTTCAAAGAACACATAACGGGTAATAAGAGATAAGCACACGTGCATAAAGCGTTAACCCAGACATGTGCACGAATGACTTTGAATCAGCTTGTCTGATTCTTGAAGGAGAACGGGTTTAGTTCTCCGTAAGTGGTGGGCTGTTTTTGCTCACCACAGATCAACACAACGGGTAGAAAAAAAAAGACACAAACCGATTCATGTTTGTGCCGATAACCTCTCTTATCTCTATTATACCAAGAAATTATTATAAAAGCAAGCGTACATTTGGGGCGAATTTAGCCCAAATTGCTTGCAATGACAACAAATTTGTGATATAATAAGAGTATAAAATGGCAAGAGTAGGCTTTAATTACCGCCAAAATGTATTTACCATTGGCAAGCAAAGTGTACTTACCTTGCGCCCAGTTTTTGTTTAATGAACCATCTGGTTTTTGATGGTTCATTAAACCCACAAGTGAGGGAGGGCGTCTGTGATCCATAGGATCGCAGCGTCCGACTGAACGTGAAACAGTTAAAATATTGAGAATGACCCGCGCAGGCACTTTAGGCATGCAGCAGGGAATGATAACCAAGGCAAATCTGTTACAGCCCTTGGTGTTTAAAACAATTGTTAAATAACGGCCCATTCTCAGACCATATTCGGAATAGCCTGCGGGTCCGAATATCTGAAGGGATGGGCACAGCTGGGTTAACACATGTTTGTGTTAAATAATGCAGCGATAGATGGGGAGTACGACTTTGATGGTTAGTGATAACAGAAACTAACCGGATGAGTCTACGTACCATCTACTCCCAATAGCGTGGTGACTCCGTACAACCACAAGAGCTTAAAACAGTCAAAGCCCTTAAGGCAGTTTTGCCAAGAGGGCTGCTGAGCAGACGGCAAACTTGTCTGCCTAGGCTCTAATCGAAAAAAAAAAGAGAACCACCCCTGAGGGCAGTTCTCCATTTAATTATTATGCTTCAGCGACAGCTTCGTCTTCGACTTCTTCTTGAGCAGGTTCAGCAGTCTTACCGACTGAGACAACCTTCTCCAAGTGAGCTTGCAAAGTACCATCAGCTTGAGTAGCAGCACGCAATTCAAACTTAACGTTTTGCAAAGCAGCCTTGTCGTTACCAGTTTCAGCACGGCGGGCGTCTAGTTGTGACTGCAAGTCAGCAACCATTTCAGCTTGGTTAGCGAAAGCGTGGATCTCTTCGTAATTTGTCTTAGCTGACTTCTTGAAGTTAGCACGGGCAAGCACGATGATTTGTGTCTTTCCAGCTTGGCGAATGTCGATAACGTTTCCAAATGATGTGTAGTGTCCAAGTTTCATGAGTAACAACCTTTCTGTGCTTTAACGATAAGCACTAACAATCGAATTTTATAAGATGTGAATTTTAATTTTTAATTTAAGATTAGAATGGGATATCGTCTTGAGCAACAGCAACTGGCGCTACGTCTTGAGCAACGGGTGCTTCAGCGGCGTCCTTGTGAACAGCCTTCTTAGCCTTAGGTGCCTTCTTAGCAGCCTTAGCAGGAGTAGCCTTAGTTGACTTCGTGTTTTCGAAGTAAACCTTAACAAGTTGTGCTTGGATTGAACCATCGTCTTGTGTAGCAATGTAAGTATCAAACTTAACGTTAGTCAAAGCTGACTTAGCATTACCAGTTTCCTTACGACGGTTATCCAGCTTCTCTTGCAACACGTCAACAATTTCATTTTGACGGGCGAATGAGAAGATTTGCCAGTACTTAGGTGCAGCGTCCTTGTTCTTGAAGTTAGCCAAAGCTACAACAATAACACGGCACTTACCGGCTGGACGAATATCGATAACGTTTCCATAAACAGAAGTAGTATTTAATGATGACATGAGACATTTCCTTTCTGTGCTTTAATGATGAGCACTAACAGTCAAAAATAGAGTTTGTTTATTGAATTAACGAATATGAAATAGTGAATCAACCCTCAGATTATATACGACGCTATCAACTGTTCGTAATCGCATGTGATTAATTCTTACAAAAAAGACCTCTAAGCGAACTTGTTTCGCTTTTTCAATCGTGATTTATTCACGATTTTTGGTTTTAATTGTCTTGTCAATTGATTGACATAAAAGACTCCAACGGCGGTATCGCCGTTTTCACAGTGGGCGGTTTTTGCCCACTGACTGTTATTTAAAAAGTTTGCAGAACCCTAACTCCTAAGAAGCAGTCACCTATCGTAACCACTACACCAAAGCTTTTCAAACGGGCAGAATTGACCAGGATGTGCTTAATTTTTAAGCACATTTGTGCCAAACCTCAGCGAAGTAGCAGATGGTTTGGTCAAGTATTTTTTGGTTAAAAGAACTTCCCCCAAGTGGAGGATGCTGTGAAGCATCCTCTATGCCAGGTGAAGACCCGTGAACAACACTTTTACGTTCACCGGGGATTAAAATCATTAACCCTTTTGATTTTTAAAGGATTAACATAACGGGTAGAAAAACAACCACACCTTGTATAAATCGCATACAGAACATGTGCACAAATGACATTGAGCGAATTTAAAATTCGCGTTTAAAAGCGGGTCGGGTTTTGGCCCGCTAGATATATGAGCAGCAGGTGACAACCCTGGAAATCGGGCTACTATTTAGCAGCGATTTTAGTTAAAAAAAAAAAGATATCCACAGGTGTGGATATCTCTGGGGAAATTTCATAATTGTTTAACTGTTAATGTGGCATTACCACCCGCAAGATTATCGTTTAAGATGTGCAAAATGGTAGCCGATTCAGGCGTTAATGGCACATCTTGATACTCCGGGTGACTAAGATATTGACTCAATGCTTGGTTGATTTCGAACGTATTCATACTATTTACCTCAACTGATTCATGGTTGTAAGGCAAATAATCAATGATTCGTTGAAATTTTGGTACAATGTTTAGTAAATCCTTAATTACCACATTGGCTAAGGTTAAGCTAGGGAATACGACTTCGAATGGTTCGCTTTGTCGATTGAAGATAAGTTTAGTAGGTGTAATTTGAATTGACATAAGTGGTATCTCCTTTCAAAATTAGTTGAGTAATTTCATGATGTTACCAACAAGATCACCTCTGATTTGGGCAATTTGGCGGTAACTGAGTAATGCAATTGGTTCGACTGTATGTTTTTTATGCGGCATAATACCTAAAAATGATTCTTTTTCAACAACGTCAATTTTAGGTAAGTATTTTAGGACGGTTTCTAGGTTGTGCTTGTGGGCATCGAACTTATCCAAAGAATCAACATATTTGGCGAATTCTTTAGGACGGGCAATCTTAACCGGCACTAGGGTACTTTTCTTTGTATCTTTAGCTTCATTCTCAGGGACAATCAAAAACAAGCGTTTTTCTTGTTGGATGTCACGGATAGATAATTGACCAATATTTTCAAACATAATTTTAATTCCTTTCAAAGAGTACATAACGGATAGTTGTGTAATGCACGTCATTGTGCAAGAATGACTTCGAATCAGCTTGGCTGATTCTTGAAGGGGCCTGCATCATAACTTTTGGGCATGATGCTGCTCCCGTGATGGGATGACCCCAGCTGGTTTTTAGCTGGTGATCATCCCTGGATAGCGTTTTGCTGATCAGCGCCGGTTTTGGGCGCTGGGAGGCAAACGCCGATGAGTGAGGGAAGTTGTCATGATCCGTAGGATCTGGCAACTGACTGAACGCTAGTGATTAACACAACGGGTAGAAAAAAAAAGACACAAACCGATTCATGTTTGTGCCGATAACCTCTCTTATCTCTATTATACCAAGAAATTATTATAAAAGCAAGTGTACATTTGGGGCGAACTTACCCCAAATAGCTTGCAATGACAACAAATCTATGATATAATAAGAGTATAAACTGAAGATATTGTGGCATGATTTTGAATAAGCAATATTAGAAATTGGCAAGCAAAGTTGACTTACTTTGCGCCCAAAATGTTAAGAAGAAGCAGGTTGACTTTAAGAAACCTGCTTAGCGAATGGGGCAGAATGCCGGAATGAGCACCACCACCATTAATTGGGTGGTGGTGTTTTATAAGTGAGGGGGTGTCTGCGATCCGCAGGATCGCAGCACCCGACTGAACGTCAGAAAAAAAAATAAGTCACTAACCCCAGGAGGAAGGGTTAATAACTTATTTAAATTTAGAAATCAAGTTCGACAATTGGCTCACCATCATGTGGGTGATTTGCTAATAACGTGTTGAGGAATCGAAGCACATGGGTCAATTGGAATGCTGTACCCAAACGTGACGCACCTCTATCTGATGGAAAACTGTTGAAGAGTTCAAAGTAATCTGTAAGAGCAACGTAGAATGAATCGATGTCTGATTCATCATCTAATTGATTGAAGTACGTGATGTATTCGACGTCTTCTAAGTTTGGATTGATTTGTGCGTATTGCCACTTAATCCATCGATTAGTGGCGTCAACCCGGCGTTGAAGTTCAGCAATTGAGACAATCTTATCTGAATCTGCTAGCCAGAATTTAGTAAGTGGTAGGGCTTCATAATCACCGACCCGTTCTTTAGAGACGAACAAAGTTAGTAAATCAGCCAATGCCTTTGTTGACAATTGGCTGTAATCAGCTAGGTAAGGATCTTGTGATTTTGGTACGAATTGTGATTTAACATTAATTGACATAATTTTAATTTCCTTTCAAAGATAAATATAACGGGTAGAAAAGTTAACACATATGGATTAACCTGCATAGAAACTGTTCATGATGACACCGGGTTTTTGATTGGGTAGAGCTGTGCCTACTAATTTAACGGTGACTTGGTCGGGGTTTATCCACGTGTGGTATTTACGACCCCAAGTACCACAATTTTCAATCCAACCATCTTGAGCAGGCACCCAATGGATGTCTTCATCCCCAGATGGGTGGATGAGACGGGCCGCGTCTTCATTTTTAGCAGCAACGATGGCTCCTTTGAACATATCATAATCGAAGTCGGTTATTGAGAGTTTATACAAATTAAGCATGAGTTTATTTCCTTTCATTTGATGGGTAGACAATGCACATTAATCAAGGATTTGTAGTGCATGATATAAGCGATTAAGTTCGGCTAAGTCTAGTGGTGAACCTTCAAGGTCAACGATTTTTTCAGTTCGACCATGGTTTTTATACCACGTGACGTACGCAACCTCATATGAATGAGGTGATGTGGCGTAACGAATCATGGCACTATTTTGACCATCTGGGTCAACATAGGCAACGACACTGACAGTTCGATCATCTTTTAAGAACATTTCAGGTTGCGCACCTTGCTGGCGGGTGACTGACCAACCAGTAGGGACGGTGCCGAATAGCACCATGTCACCCAAGAGTTCACGTAGGGGTGACAACATAAAATCATTCCAATTATCGGTATTAAAGCGCAATTCATCTGCTGGTTGTTTCAAGACTTGGTCGTACGCAAAAGCTGGTTTTGGCTGGGTGGGGTTTCCAGGTAGCTTTTGATGAGCGCCTTGCGACCAATATAATTTATCTGAATCTTTCATGTTTTAATTTTCCTTTCTGATTAGCGGGTTTGATACACATCAGCATCAGTGATGACGATGAAGGCAATGATTAACATCAAGAAGAATAGCATAGTTTTGACTTCCTTTCAAAGAGACATAACGGGTAGAAATAACAAGCACACATTGTAAATCGCATACAGGACATGTGCACGAATGACTTTGAGGGAATCTTTGATTCGCTCTTGATAGTGAGTGTGAGGGGTGACGGGGAGCGAAGCGAACCGGTGCCCCAACCGAATGTTCACGAATAAGAATTGTTAAGCAATAAGACTCTGAATGGGCCTGTAACTTGTGGAATGGTCCTGAGGGGGTTTACCAAACGCAAATCATTTGCGTTTGGAATTGAAAAAAAAAGCTCACTAACTACCCGAAGGTAATTAATGAGCAAATCTTTGAAAGGAAATGAGTATATAAATACATACAATATATAAATAAACTCTAAAAGTCTTAATCGCGACGAAACGATTCACAATCATGTGAGAAAGTGTGCACTTAAGCAAAGACTGAATCTGTGGTTTACACAAAGCTAACGCTAGCATCTACGCTTGGTCTAAGGAGGATTAGACAAAAATAAAGGTTTAGATGAGATAGTCATAGGAAACCATTTAGACAGATTTAATTTAATTTTATTTGAAGGAGGTTGTAACAGTGGTACCAACTTGCCATGGCAGGGACAAGTTGCTGTTACTGTAAAATTGAAGGTACTATATACGACGCTATCACCTGTTCGTAGTACTTGGTCATCTTACAAAAAAGACCCACAGCGCTGGAAGCGCTTTAAAGCAGCAAAGCAAAGCTTTGCCTTAAAGGGTTTTACTCTTGATCGTGGGGAGTGTTTTTATCCGCCACGATTTTCCAATAACAGACAAAGGCAATAATCAAATCAACCACGAACATACTGATAATTTGTACACCATTACTAGCATTTGCCAACACGGTATAGGTGAGCAGATAATTGACAAATTTGTCAAGAATAAGTGTGATTAAAAAATAACAAATGATTTTTGTGTTTTTTGACATCTGAATTTTAATCCTTTCTAAGAGTTCAACATTACGGGTAAAATGAATTCACATAGCTGGATGCATGTTTAACTTGACATCGGTTTTTGATGTTTTGTGTGCTAAATTTTGGTCAGACAAACGCAACGGGTAGAGAGTCACACTGCAATTTGTGGGGGTTTTTCCTACTAATCGCAGTTGGCTCATGGCGCCCCCCCATGTTATGGCGCCACCACTAGGATCATTTCTAGTGGTGATTAATAAACCGTTGCTCTGACCAAAATAACGGGTAGAAAAAAGCACCTATGGGTTTAGTGGCTGAGCATAAGCGACAGAGCATGTGTCATGCGGTAGTCGATCAGGCGGGGAAATGGTTTTGGTTAAAACAGAAAAATGTTTAAGTAGAACCCGTTCGAAATAAGAGATCCTTACTGAACGGGTGTTAAAACAAAAGAAACTAGCGTAGTTTTGCTAGTTTCTCAGGTGCTTTTTTAATAGTTATTGATTAAATCAGCAGCAGCCAACTCAGGATCATCATACAAGAAACCGTCAATGATCACGACTAAATGATTGGGACGTTTTTCATCAGGTTGTGATTCAATGGTCACATGCTTGTTTTCTGCTAACTTGGTTAATTTCTTGACATCGGAATTTGTCATAACTGAATTTTACCTCTTATCCTTAATTGATATCTTTATTATATCAAACAACGCGCGCAATTGTCAAGACTTTTATGTAAAAACCGTGAGGTTTTTTGGTGGACATTAGCCAAAGATCTGACCGATAAGGTCAGTTTGGCGGGCAAAGGGTGGCGGATTGGGTGAGACACAACCGTGAGGTTGCACCCAATGAAGCTGGCGGAACAGGACCGAAAGGTCCAGCCAGGTGGAGGAGCCGCCCACCAGCGACGCTTGCCTAACTAGTATACATGAGGACTAGCCCACCTGGTGGTGCCAGGTTTCAACTGATCAATAATCAATGCAAATGGACCCGACCTCATCACACATCTAGTCAGGAACACGGGGGCGGTTTTGGCTGTGGCGTAGCCCAGCCGGCCCCCGTGACGGGTGGTGATCCCGTTACCGTAATAAAATCTGTAAGGCTGCTAAAGCCGTCAACTAAACCTTCCGAAAATATAAGATTAGAGCGATTAAGCGATTCCAATTTTAGCCAACTCTTAGGCTAAAACCCTTCTAAATTCCAGTTATTTTCGTCTAATTCAGCAATTACATTTGCTGAACCCTTCTAAATTCAAATTAGTTGCGGCTAGCAACCTTACAGACACTTCTAAATTCAAATGCCAATTTATTGGCTAAGTTCTAGGTCACGGGATTGCCACCCCGGCTGAAAGATCAGTAACTAAGGGGAAGGGATCCATTGGCTAACTTCTAAATTCTAATTGAAACCTGAACCAACCAGACGGGTAATTCAGCAGAGCTGATTAGATCAGAGGGGAACCCGAATCCAATACTAGTTAGACAAGTGTGATACTCAAGACCAACCCCACGGGGAAGGTTGTTTTGCTGCCGCAGGCAGCCCCCACGTGCGGATCAGTCCAGGGCGGCGCGCAGCGGCCCCTGACTGATTGCATGAGGTACGGCGTCAGCCGTGCCGAAGGCAACAACAACATAACGACTAGATTAGGTTTAGATAGCCCGCTTCGCGGGCTATCTAAACCGTGGCGTCAATTAAATTCTAGTATTAAAGCCAAAGGCCTGAAATAAAATCTACTCTTATACTCAAAGGCCTGAATTATTAATTCGGGGCCGATTTTGCCGAAAAAAGGGTTGACATAGGCTATATCACCGTGCTATAATTGAACCAAACACAAAGTAAAAGAGGATTTTAATTATGTTATCAAAAAGTTGGTTAACTAGTATTAAATTGTTTAGTGCCTTATATCTAGCATCGGTCGTTGTTTTTCTATTCGCATATGGGCAGCATCACGCAATCATGACATTCTTCACACCACAGTTTGATGATAGCTTCCAAATTGTTGTGAATGACTTTTTCGCTGGTAGTTATGATTGGTTAGTGGGGTTGACGCACTTAGCCTTACCATTCTTGCTATTACTATTCGTTAAAGTTATGAGTATGGTGTATGCACTATATACGAACCCAATTTTTGAATATATTGATTACACGACCTATAAACCATACAATGAAATTTAGGAAAAAGAAAAACCCCAGCACAATAAAGTGTTGAGGGTTTTTTATTAGTTTTACTTGGGGATGTGCACCTTTAGTAAGGTCATGGCATCCCGTTTTAGGTCAATCTCAGGAAATTTAGTTAAAAGTTCACGGGTGTCAAACCCATGATCTACGATAATATGATAACCTGAGAGGGATTTCTTCAAGATGAAGATATTATCCATGTTTGTTTGCGCAAACAATTCTTGGAGATAGGTCACAATTTCTTGCAACCGTTGTTGTGAATGTGTATCAACATCAAGCAGCCAGTGGTGGGTGCGCGATGTCTTGGTGGTCGCTAATTGAGTTAATCGATGCGCGATTTTAGTTAAATCCATATCGGGTTGGTCGATTAAATCATGCATTAAAGCTTGATGGACCTTGGCACCATCGCGCAAATTAACGGAAATGTAGGCCCGACTAACTTCACCCCGCACCCCTTCAGTAATAAACTTGTCGAAGGTGTTGTTTAATTCGAAACGATTGTAATTTTCGGGTACCAAGAAGCTCCAGGTGCGTTGCTTGAAGCCGGGTAACTCTTTGTTATCCTTGTTACGGGATGTCATGAGCACATTGTAATAATTTGTCAATGATATATCCTTTCTTGAGACAGTCTTGAATTAATTATCTCATAATTTGATTAGTTTGTCAAGGTTTTTT
>OMJG01000529.1_pt1 | contig 27842 bp, 22 predicted proteins | sample 1646431 | NCBI WGS metagenome assembly OMJG01 (sample SAMN03771674, study PRJEB25209) | food metagenome | isolation source: Cotija cheese | place: Mexico:Jalisco,Michoacan | collected 2011-12-12
AGCCTCGATAACTCCGGTGACGTTGGGACCGTCGATCCCGGGAATCGATGGTGGAACAATAGGATCGGACCCGGTCGCAACTATCAGGTTAGCAGCCTGCCCGATGATCGGATCATTGGCAGTCACCCTGTAACCTAAATGAACCGTAACCGGCAACGCAGCGATCTCACCCTCCCACCAATCGATCATCCGGTGCAGTTTCTTCTTGAACACGGCTGTGGCCGCCGGCAGCAGAACCCCGCCCACTCTGTCTGCACTGTCATAGATATCAACCGTGTTGCCCTTGCTAGAGGCAACACGTGCCGCCTCCAATCCGGCGGGCCCCGCTCCCACTATGGTGACGGTCGTGGAACTGGGCGCCTTCTGGATTTCCCGTTCCAGCTCGAAGCCTGCTTCGGGGTTCACGGCACAGGCGAGGTGCTCGCCTTGAAGAACGTTGCCCACACACGTAGCATTGCAGCGGATACAAGGCCGGATGCTATTGCGACGTCCCTTGGCGAGTTTGTCTACCCACTGCGGATCGGCGATGAGACCACGTCCTACACCGATGATATCGGCGTCGCCTCCCTCGAGTACCTCAGCAGCGGTGTCAGGATCGAGGTTGCCACACGCTACCACAGGGATCGAGACCGAGTCTTTGAGGATGCGAGCTGCAGGAACCATGCATCCGTCGCCAAGGTAATAGGGCGGGAAAACGTAGTCCATGGCCTCATAGCACCCGTCGTCGGCCAAAAAGACGTCCAGCCCAGCAGCCTCAATGTAGCGAGCCAGCTCCAATCCATCTTCAGTAGTGCGACCATCTGGGAAGCGCTGGCTGAGAGACAGCCTGAAGCGGACGGGCAGATCCGGGGCAACTCGTTTGATCTCCGAGATGATCTCGCAGGCGAATCGGGCCCGATTTTCCGCTGAACCTCCGTATTCGTCCGTGCGCGTGTTCCACTGGGGACTCAGGAACTGATCGATGAGGTAGCCGGTGTGTCCGTGAATATCTACTGCGTCAATGTCTGCTTTCACGCACCGCGTCGCGGCCTCGCCAAATCTTCTGACGATCGTTTTGACTTCGCTTGTAGTTAACGCTAGGCACGTGACACCGGGAGCACCGAAAGCCTGATTGGCAGAAGCACTGACGGGCGGTTCCCCAGGCTTGTTGTCACCGCCGTTGCGTCCTAGTCCAGCTGTCAGCTGGATGGCGATCTTGCCCCCAACCGCGTGGATTTCATCGGCAAGCTTCTTCATCGAAGGTATGGCAGCGTCACTCGCGACCGAATTCCATCCCTCGCCAGGTTCAGCGTAGTCCTCGCTGACCGCGGTTGCCCCGGTAAGAATTAGCGCTGTGCCACCCTCCGCACGAGCTTTAAAATACGCGATCTGACGATCCGAGAAGAAGCCTTCCGGCGTCGCCATGTGATCGTGCATCGGAAGCATGATCACGCGGTTCTTGAGAGTGAGCGAACCAAACTGTACGGGTTCGAGAATACGATCGTAGTTTCCAGACATGGCTAGATTTCTCCCTTGAAAGCGTGATGGATAACCACATCTATGGCCACGGCTGACTGGTCTGATCTTTAGGACCATCGGGAGTTACCGGCGCCAGCATAAGCGGCCGGAAGCGGGAATAAGGCTTGACTTACTCAGGAGGTAAGCACAACGTTCTCGGGCTCCTCGCCCGCAAGCAGGTGTTCAATCTGCCTCCCCACGAGGGCGTTGTGCCGGGGGAATTGAGCCTGCGACCAGCCGCCCACGTGAGGCGCGATGAGGACCGCAGGATTGCTCCACAGCGGGGAGTTTTCGGGCAACGGTTCAGGATCTACAACGTCGAGGGCAACCCGGATGCGGCCGGCGTGCCGGATCAACGCCTCCGTATCGGCCACCTTGCCGCGAGCGATGTTAACGAAAAGCGAATCGTCCCGCATCTGGGAGAAGAACGCATCGTCCGCAAGATGCTGTGTGCTATCGGAGAGCGGCACAGCCAGCACCACGATATCGGCGGTGGGAAGAAGCTCAGGAAGCTGGTCGATGCCGTACACATGCCCGCGAAAATCGTCGCGTTCGCGCGATGCCACCCGCACGGTGTTCACCTCGAAGGGCTCCAGCCGTTCGGCAATTGCGGTGCCCACGCCGCCTACGCCAACGATCACGACGGTGGAATCGGCCAGTCCCACGGCCCGGAAATTTTCCCAATGATTGCGATCCTGATTCCTCACCATGCGCGGAATCTCGCGCTGGGCCGCGAGCATCAACCCGAGGGTTAGCTCCGCGGTGGCCGTTTCGTGGACTGTGGCAGCGTTGGCGATGGTGAGGCCGGCCGGTGCCTGCTCGGCAACCCCATCGAATCCAATACTGGCGAGCTGAACAAGCCTTGGCGACATCCCCTCAAGATAGGCGAGCTGCTTCACGTCGAAGAAGTAGGGCATAACCGCGATGTCAAGATCTTGGCGCGGGGCAGGGGAGTCCACCTTCCACATGACGGGCTCAACATCGTATTTGCTGATGTAGTCGAATTCCGACTGGGTGGGTACAGATACCACAAGGCGTGCCACTGTCTTTCCCTACTTTCTATCTAGAATGTGTTGAAGCACCTGAACAACGCCGCGTTCGGCGCAGCTGGGCGCCACGTAGCGAGCGGCGGCGATGACGTCCGGATGTGCATTGGCCACAGCGAACGAGTGCGTTCCGGCAGCCATGAGTTCAGAATCGTTAAGATAATCGCCGAACACCACGGTCTCATCTGCGCCAACCCCGAGGATTCTCTGAAGTTCTTCTAGCGCCACGCCCTTGTTGACGTTCTTGCCCTGAACGTCCACCCAATCGTCCGCAGAGAACGTGAGGGAATGGGTCTGCTGGTAGCTCTCCAACCGTGGTAAAACGGGATCCAGTCCATCAAAAGAATAGATCCCCACTTTGACGATGTGATCATCGGCTTCAAGAGCATCTTCTAGGATCTGGAGCTGATGGAAGTAGCGTTGGACTTCACTCACGAAGGCCGTGTCAGTGCGTTCAACATAAGACTGCTTTTCGCCGATTAGCACGGCCCCCACGTTGGTTCCGCCCGAGGCGAGGTCCCGAACGATCGTCATGATGTCGCCCAGATCTTCAGGCTTGAGCCGAGCTGAATAGAGTATCTCGGAATCGCGCGCAAGCAGCCCACCGTTCGCGCTGATGAGCGTCATTCCATCGGCCACGGGCGCAAACATATCTTGAAGCGTGGCCACTTGCCGCCCGCTTGCCGGCACGAACTGGATGCCCTCGGCCTTTAGCTCCCGGATAATGTCCCAGATTTCGCCGGGGAGTTCGCCGTCGGTCCCAACCAGAGTGTTATCCATGTCGGAGGCTACGATCTTGATGCCAGACAGGTCTGCGTATTGGCGTGGATCGGTGGGAGTGACAGGCATTAATTTCTCCAGTTTTGACGTCAAGCGGCGTTACCCATACTACCGCCCGTACAATAGTTCCCATGACTCTTCTGCCAACAGAGCCGCACGTTTATCTTGAATCCGCTGATCCCCGACTCATCGTTGCAGACATGGACGGGACGCTACTCGATGAGCACGGGCGGATTCCCGACGAGCTCTGGCCACTACTGGACGTGATGAAGGAACGCGGGATTACTTTCGTTCCTGCCAGCGGCCGCCAGTACTTTCGGCTGGAGCAGATGTTTCACCGCGCCAGTAGCGGCATGCCCTTCATATGCGAGAACGGTTCGTTCGTTGTGCGGGACGGGGAGGAGGTCTCCTCCTGTTCACTTCCACGCGAGGGTGTTGTCCGTACAGTTGAAGCACTTAGGGAGGCCGGGAGTGAGGTAGGTATCGTCGTCGCCGGAAAAAAGATGGGCTACCACGAGCGTACGGAACCCGAGTTTCTTGGTGAGGTAGAAAAGTACTACCGGCGCGCCAAGCTTCTGGACGACGTTTTGAAGTACGACGACGACGTCAACAAGGTAGCCATCTTCGATTTTGGCGATGCAGAGTCGGGCGTATACCAAGATCTGCAGGGAAAGGTTGATGAGTACTCGGTGGTTGTCTCAGCCAAGCAATGGGTGGACGTCATGAATCCTTCGGCGGACAAGGGAAACGCGGTACGTGCTCTGCAGGAAGAACTGGGCGTAACGCGCGAACAAACTGTTGCATTCGGTGATTTCCTCAACGATGTAGAGATGCTTGAGGCAGCGGGAATGTCTTTCGCCATGGCGAATTCGCATCCCGGAGTCTTTGACGTATCCCGATTCGTTGCTCCCTCTAATGCCGAAGGCGGCGTAATCACCGTGCTGCGGCACCTTTTAGGGCTACAGTAATCCGCCCGCAAATAGGCCCGCGATCGCCGCAAGGTAGCTGACTACGACCATCGTGAGCGCGTGAACGATTCCCGCGCGCCAGCGCCCGGTAATGAGGAGCCGAGCCGATTCCACGGAGGCGGTACTGAAGGTCGAGTAGCCGCCCATGAGCCCAACTCCCAGTACTGAGTAGAGGGAATCGTTGCCTAGATGAGCACCTGTGTATCCCGCTAGGAGACCGAGCAAGAAGCAGGCGGTCACGTTGATCACTTGTGTGCCCATGGGTGTGGTGAGCTTATTGCGCCGGTTTACCGCCGTGTCCACGGTGAAGCGAGCGGCTCCGCCCGCGCCGCCTGCCAGCGCGGTCAAGAATAGAATCATGAGGCCCGCTTTCGTGGTGCGGCGAGAATACCCGCGGCCGCGCAGAAGATTCCAAGGAGAATGCTCACCGCACCGTAGGCTGCGGAAGCGGGAAAAGACAGCCCATGAATCTCGAGAATGAAAGTGCTGTAGGTGGTAAATCCTCCGATCACGCCTGTGCCGGCCGTGAGGCGAACCCGGTGGCGCCAGCCTGTATCTTCGCCGACGTTGACGAGAGCCGTGAGTAGGAGGCCGAGGAGGAAGCTCCCCGTAAGGTTGATAAGGAGCGTGGTAATGGGCCAGCCATCGGGAGCAGGAGGAAATACTTCCTCGAGGACCGCGCGGGCAAGCGTCCCCAGAGCCGCGCCGAACCCGACGCAGAGGACGTCCGAATACCTCTCTAGCGATCCCATGGGTTAGCTGCCTCCTTCCAGTCAACCACTGAGAGAGGAACGCTCAGTACAGGACGATGTTGGTGTTGGGCTAGATGGTAGGCCACCGATCCCTCAAGTACCCGGCGGATCCGGGCGCGTGGTCCCGGTGCCCTCGTCCCAATAACAAACACTGCGGCGTTGATCGCGCGTGCCAAATGCGTAAGAGCCCGGTCGGGCCTGCCTGCAAGGTAATGAAACTGCCAGGGGAGATTGGATTGGTTTTCGAGGAGCGATTGGAGTTCGCTCTTCAAGGCAGATTCGCGATCCTGCCAGTTCGAGTGGAGAGAATCCGGGGAGAGAGCGGCGTGGCGGACCGTCCCGTCAGGCATTTCTTCCACGATGTAACGCTGCGGATCCACATACGCGAAATGTAGCGTGCCTCCAGTAGCGCTGGCCAGCGACGCCGCTGTTGCCACTAAGAGCTCAGGGATCTCTTCAACAATGCCAACGATGATTGGGTGACCATGGAAATCAGTAAGCCGGCCTACCGCCGGTTGAAGGGGAACGTTGCGCATGGCGATCCCTTCCGCGGGCACAGTCCTACCCGCATTGCGTAGTAGGAACCATCAGCCGTCCGGCGGTTAAAGGCGGGATCCATCGCCGCCGCAAGTATACACCTGAGCTGATACACAGTAACGTGGGCGCATGACTGAAACGCAGGTGGATCCGATAGCGGGCCGGACCGATGAGATAGCCGCTTCTCTGCATGTTGATGTGGAGCAAGGACTCACTCAGCAAGAGGCTGCTAGACGCCTCGAGACATACGGTGCCAACGAGCTGGCGGGCAAGCCACCAGTTCCGCTCTGGCGGCGGATCGTCGAACAGCTTAACGATGCTCTGGTCATTCTGCTATTGGCTGCTGCTGCGGTTTCCATGGCCGCGTGGGCATTGGAAGGCGCGCAGGGAATTCCAGTTGAGGCACTGGTTGTTGTAGCCGTGGTGATTTTCAACGTAGTTATTGGGATCTTCGAGGAATCCAAAGCCGCCGACGCCGTGGCAGCGTTGGCTGAGATGACTCAGGCACAATCCGTTGTGCTGCGCGATGGCCAAAACAAGCTTATCCATGCCGCCGATTTAGTTCCTGGAGATGTCCTCATCCTCGGAGAAGGCGATCAGGTGGGCGCCGATGCGCGCCTCTTCAAGGCGTCCTCTCTCCGTGTTGCCGAAGCTGCCCTGACAGGCGAATCAACGCCTGTCACGAAGTCCCCGGAACCACTCAGCGGGAACGTTGCGATAGGGGACCGCACGAACATGGTGTTCCGTGGAACGGCCGTGACTGGGGGAGCTGGCAGGGCCATCGTGACAGGGACCGGTATGTCCACCGAGATAGGCAATATCGCCACGATGCTCGATCAGACGGAAGAAGAAGACACACCGCTGCAGCGCGAGATCGATGGTGTGAGCAAACTGCTGGGGCGAGTTGTCATCGCCATCGCGCTCATCATCATGATCACAATCGCGATCGTGCAAACTCCCGAGTCAGCGAGCGATTGGGTGACGATTCTGCTGCTCGGCGTTTCTCTAGCGGTTGCCGCCGTGCCAGAGGGACTGCCCGCGATCCTCTCTGTTGTGTTGGCGCTTGGTGTGCGGAGAATGGCGGAGCGCAATGCGGTGGTGAAGAAGCTGAACTCAGCGGAAACGTTGGGTTCTGCCTCCGTGATCTGCACGGATAAGACTGGCACCCTGACCCAGAATGAGATGACGATCAAAGAAATCGTTACTAGTTCCGGGCGGGCCACCCTCAGCGGAGTTGGCTACGCACCCGAGGGGGAACTCGAGTCCAGTTCGCTCGCCGTGGTTGAGGAATCGCGGGCGCTTCTTGAGGCGGGAGCCCTTGCCAACGATGCCCAACTGAACAACAGGGATGGACGCTGGGAGATCACGGGCGATCCTACGGATGCAGCATTCCTCACGGCGGTGGGTAAAGCACCCGGACTGGGCGAGCAGATCACCAGGGCGGAGCGTTTGGCCGATGTTCCCTTCTCTTCTGAGCGCAAAATGATGTCTACTCTTCATCGCAATGCCGAAGGTGATGTCATGATCCTCGCGAAGGGCGCGCCAGACGTTCTCTTGGAGCACTGTAGCGAGGTCCTCGTTGACGGCCAGCACGTTCGGCTAGACGAGGACCGGAAGGCCGGCCTGCTCTCGCAGGTGGAGGAGCTCACGGCCAAGGCGTACCGTACGTTGGGCGTTGCTGTCAGGGCGAGCGATATCCCGGCTCCAGAGGATTATGACGAATCATGCGAGCGCGATCTCGTCTATATCGGCGTTGTCGGGATCATCGATCCTCCTAGGGCCGAGGCGGCTGTCGCAATTGAAGAAGCTCATCGGGCTGGTATCCGCGTGGTCATGATCACGGGAGATCACCCGGAAACAGCCCGACGGATCGCCCGCGATCTCGGGATTGTCAGCGATGAGGACGATTCCGTCATGGTTGGCCACGAGATAGAGGAAGCGAGCGAGGATCAACTTCAGGAGCTCGCCCGGGACATCTCGGTCTACGCAAGGGTAGCGCCAGAGCACAAACTGCGGATTGTCGATGCCCTTCAAGCCGAGGGCCAAGTTGTGGCGATGACGGGCGATGGTGTGAACGATGCTCCAGCCCTCAAATCAGCCGATATCGGCATCGCCATGGGAATCACGGGAACCGAGGTCACCAAAGATGCTGCCAAGATGGTGCTGGGTGATGACAACTTTGCCACGATCGTTGCCGCCGTTCGTGAGGGCAGGGTCATCTTTGACAACATCAAGAAGTTCCTACGCTACCTCCTAGCCTCGAACATGGGCGAGGTGCTCACCATGTTCTTCGGGGTAGTACTCATGGGTGTGATTGGACTGACGGAGGCTGCCGATGCCGCGGGCGTACACCTAGCTCTTCCACTTTTGGCAACTCAGATTCTGTGGATCAACCTGGTTACGGATACCGGTCCGGCGCTGGCGGTGGGCGTGGATCCTGAAATAGGGGATGTGATGGGGAATTCTCCGCGATCCTCCAAAGACAAGGTGATTGATGGAGCCATGTGGCGCACCATCATGACCACGGGTTTCACCATGGCGTTTGTGTGTCTGCTGACGATGGACCTCTGGTTGCCTGCAGGCTTGATCAGCGGCGGAACAGACGATCTGACGACCGTCCGCACCGCCGTGTTCACCACCCTAGTGTTCTGCAATCTCTTTTCAGTGCTCAACGCACGTTCCGCCACTCTGAGTGCCTTCAATGGTATCGGCAGCAATAAGCTGCTGTGGGGCGCCATTCTTCTGGGAGTTGTCCTACAAGTAGCGGTTGTGGAGATTCCGTTCTTGCAGGAGGCCTTTGGCACCGCTTCCCTTGACCTAGCTCATTGGGGCGTTGCCCTTGGCCTATCTTCCCTCGTCTTGTGGGTAGAGGAAGGGCGAAAGCTCCTTAGCTCTCGAACCACTCGTTGACGCGGGAAACAACCTCCCGATCAAAGGCATCATCGCTGTGATGCTCGTTGACCCAACCGGTGAAGCTGCCACCAGCGGCCGCGTCGAGTTCGGCGCGGCACTGTTCAGGCTCCGTGATGGCTTGGTAGAGCATCTTCTCCGCCTCTGACTCGGATGTGTAGAGGTAGGGGTAATCGGCGGGAAGCAACGCCCGCGCCCACGCAAGATCGGGGAATATCCCGATCACTCCTGAGCCCATGGCTTCCACGTAGGCCAGGCCGTATGCCTCTTCCGTGGCAGTCGCGAGGAAGGCGGTAGTCTGGGCGAGCGCCTGATAGTAGGAAGAGCGTTGGGATGTGAGCGGCCCAACCCATACCCAGTTGAGGCGGGAGAACTCCATGGCCTTCTCACTGACGAGGTGCGTCTCATGAAGGCGCATCTCAACCGTTAGGCGCGTACGCGCTCTAACCTTTTCCACGACCTTCCGGAAGAAGTCTGGACGCTTCGTGCGCGTGAGGTAGATGGCGGGGTAGAGCACGATGGGGACCTCGGTTGCCTGACGCTCCTGTACGTGATCGAGCCGGAAGCCCAAGTTCACCCACGCCAGCTTTGCCTGAGCCGCGATATCCGACGTGGTGCGTTTTGCCACCATCTCCCGAACCTCTTGCGCAGTGCGGTGAGATGAGGCGAAGGTGGGAAACAGTGCACAGGAGAGTGCGAAAAGCTGCTTTTCTACCCGATGCTCGAGATCTCGGACCGGCCACCACACAAAGTTCATGATCTGGGGCTGGACATCCTCTCCCGAGGCGTGAAAGACGGTCCGCCACACGTCACAGGAATCCAGAACGTCCATGTTGATAATGACCGAATCGGCCGGATCCACAAACGCCAAGGGAACTACGTCAAAGCCATCGCACCGGCGAGGGGCCGGGCCGATGAGGTTTGAGCCGGGGAAGAGGCGAAGGAATCGCCGAACGAGAGTCGGGCCAGCATCCTTGCCTGCCACATGTCCATCCTCAGTGATAACTGTGGCGTCGCGCTTAATAAATACCTGCATGGTTTACTCGCTAATCTCGGTTTGGATCCGCATTCCGTAGAAGGAGCGGTAAATGAAATACACGGCGATGAGGAAGAAGATCCCAGCGCCGATATGGACTGTAAGGCCGTAGCCCATCGATGTCAGGCCCACGGCAAGCTCAACTGCGAGCATGCCGAACAGCGTGGTGAATTTGATGATGGGATTAAGCGCTACAGAACTCGTGTCCTTGAAAGGATCACCAACGGTATCGCCCACGATCGTTGCGTCATGGAGCGCGGTTCCTTTTGCGTGAAGATCGGTTTCTACAACCTTCTTAGCGTTGTCCCAAGCCCCGCCAGCATTCGCCATGTAGATAGCCTGATACAGCCCGAAGATCGCAAGGGAAATGAGATACCCGATCATGAGGTAGGGCTCCACGAATGCAAATGCGAGAGTAGAGAAGAACACTGCGAGGAAGATGTTCAGCATGCCTTGTTGAGCATATTGAGTACAGATTTCCACAACGGAGCGAGAGTCCTTCTCCGAAGCACGCTCTGAGCTGCTATCGAGGTGAATGTGTTCCTTGATGAACTCGACCGCACGATAAGCTCCGGTAGTAACGGCTTGCATAGAGGCACCCGAGAACCAGTAGACAACCGCACCGCCCAGAATCAGTCCCAAAAGGAACGGGGCGTGCATGATCGAGAGATTCTCGACGTTCTCAGTCAAACCGTCTGTCAAGCCGATGATGATCGAGAAGATCATCGTGGTGGCTCCCACCACGGCCGTTCCAATCAGCACCGGCTTCGCCGTAGCTTTGAACGTATTTCCCGCGCCATCGTTCTCCTCGAGCATCAGCTTGGAGGTTTCCCAATTGGGTTCGAATCCGAAATCAGTAGCGATTTGATCGCCGATCCCGTCGATTTGTTCGATCTGTGACAGCTCGTACACAGATTGGGCGTTATCAGTGACGGGGCCGTAGGAATCTACCGCGATTGTTACGGGGCCCATGCCAAGGAAGCCAAAGGCCACAAGGCCAAAGGCGAACACCGCAGGGGCGATCATGTAGTCCCCGAGCCCTTGCGTTGAGATTCCGAAGGCGACGGCCATCAGGCCCACGATGGTTATACCCAACCAGTACGCGGAGAAGTTGCCAGCCACAATACCGGACAGGATGTTGAGGGATGCACCGCCCTCACGCGAACTCTTCACTGTTTCACGCACGTGCCGGGACTTCGTGGAAGTAAACGCCTTGACCAGTTCTGGGATAAGAGCACCAGCGAGTGTCCCACAAGTGATGATTAGGGCCAGTTTCCATCCCAGCCCGTCTTCTCCGTTGCCGAGAATTGCAGCAGTTGTGGCGAAGGTGAAGATGATGCAAATAATGGAAGTGAGCCACACGAGTGAAGTTAACGGCGCTTCAAAGTTCATCTCCTTAGCTTCGCGGTACTTGCGACCGGCGATCGCATGATTGATCGCGTAGGCGATACCGGAGGCCACAACCATCGCGGCCCGCACGGCAAAGATCCACACGAGCAGGAGCCCCTGCATAGCAACGTCATCTACAGCGAGCAGGATGAAAGTGACCAGCGCGACGCCGGTCACTCCGTATGTCTCGAAGCCATCTGCCGATGGTCCAACAGAATCTCCTGCGTTGTCTCCCGTGCAGTCGGCGATCACGCCCGGGTTGCGAGGATCGTCTTCATCGATCTTGAAAACGATCTTCATGAGATCTGATCCGATATCGGCGATCTTTGTGAAGATACCGCCTGCGATACGAAGCGCCGATGCCCCGAGCGATTCTCCGATAGCAAAGCCAATGAAGCAGGCTCCGCCGATTTCCCGAGGCAGGAATAGCAAGATGATGAGCATCATGATGAGCTCCAGGGAAATCAGCACCATACCGATGGACATACCGGACTTGAGCGGGATTTGATGGGTGGGGAGTGGCTTACCACGCAGTGAGGCGAATGCCGTGCGCGAGTTAGCGAAGGTATTTACCCGAATGCCGAACCACGCCACGGCATATGACCCTGCCATACCGAGAAGGCTGAAGAAGACGATGATGCCCACGCGGCTCCAAGGGAATCCGACCAGGAATTTGTAGTAGCCCACGATCACCACGGTGATGAACACCCAGAGGATCATGAGGAACTTTCCTTGCTTGGTCAAATAGGCCTTACATGTGGTGTAGATCAGCTCGGAGATTTTGAGCATAGCGTGATGGACCGGCAAGCTCCTTAGCTGGCTGTAGCTGAGAATTCCGAATCCCAAGCCACACACGCAGATGATCATTCCGATAATCAGGAGGGTATGGCCAGTGGCGCCAATTGCAGTAGAAACATTATCCAAGGTTGGCAGGACCAAGCTGGCCTCACCGCCATGGATTACTCCTTCTTCATCACCTCCTCCGGAACTACAGCCCGCCACGAGGGCTAAAAGGGCAAGAGCCGGTAGGGCGCGTATTGAATGTGGTGCGTGCATGGTTCCTCGACGTAGCTGGTGTTCACATCACCATCGAACCTAGGTGATGAGCGCCACGTTTGCAGCGCAATTGCTCAACTGGAATGCCCGATCTGAACATTCGTGCACGTCACCACGCTTCGATTGGGTACGTAGTCCCAGAAAATGGGGAGTGGGCCTAACTGGCCAGAAGGGTGAGTATGTCCCCGCCGAGGAGAAGCAATTCCATCGTGTTGTCATTTACGGCTGTAGCATCGTCGCTGGACGCTATCAGAACAACTGTTACGCGGTCTCCCGATTCCGTTTGCCCCGTCCAGGAGCCTGCGAGAACCCCGGGAAGTGAACCGCCTTTGAACCAGAGATTGTTATACCCAGACACGGAAACAGCAGTATTTGCGCCGAGAATCTCATCGAGTTCCGGGTGCTGCTCCGATGCGTTATCTAACTGTTCCCATATATCGGCAACTTCCTCGGGGCTGGCTGCCCATGTAGGTGCACTCACCTTCGAAGTATCCATATCAACATCGGTAGCTGAGACAGTTAGGTCTTCGAGCGAATCGAGTAGCTTGGCGCGGCCTTGTTCATCGGCCTCGGAATACTCGCCGAGGCGATCGGTTCCCTCTCCCCATACGAGTTCGAAAAACTGCCGTGTTGTAGCGACGGGACGCATGTGTTCAGGTACTAATTCGTCTACCTTTTCGCGCCCTACCGCCGTGATGAGCAGATCGGTTGCAGTATTGTCGCTGATCTCGATCATCTTCTGCGCGGCCTCGCGAACTGTCACCGTGCTGCCGTCCGGAAGATTCTGAAGATCCCCACTGGGTAGGGACTTGTTGCTGGCCTCAACGGTGAGCTCATCGTTCCAGTTGAGCGAGCCATCATCTATCGAGTTGACTACCGCTAGGAGTACCCAGAGCTTAAAGGCTGAGCCTATCGGAGCGACGTCCTGTTCACCGCTTGCTGCGATATTTCTGTCACCGCTTGTTACGAGGTAGTTAACGTCTATCGGGAGTTCGTCCAACCGTGCTTCTGCGTCTTCGAGAGTGGTCGCTTCCTCATGATCGTTCTCCGGTGTGAATAGCAATCCGTTGATGGTGCCATCAGCGTCCACTGCTATTTGAACAACGAAGGGGTCGCCTTCGGAACCCGTGAAGGTGGCAGAAGAGGTTAGCTCATCTCCCGCGTAATCGGTCACGTCAAAGGGCGCCGCCGGACGGAGGTTCTCGTTGAAAAGCGAGACAAGCTCAGTGGGCGGCACTTCGGCGGTGAACTCTTGGGAAAAGCGGCCCTCCACATCCCCCTCAGCCACATCCGCGTCTTGCTCAAGAACCGTGTGAATCCACTCCATCGCCTTACCGGCCTCGGTGCTCGGGAAGGCAGATGTGGAAACAGGCGCTGAAGTGGGCGCGCTGGACTGAGGGGGTGAGGACTGGCAGCCGGTAAGTACTAATACGACCGCGGCAAGGCACGCGGTGATAGCCCTATGCCAAGAGGACCTTGATGGTTTCTCTGGCACCGTGTTCGCGGAGCGATTCGAGACTCCTCCTGAAATTCTCAACAAATGTTGCATCATCTGCGAGCGTACCAAAGACCCTTTGGTTTGAAATGACAGCAGTTTGCTGGCCCTGCTTTTGCTGCGCGGCGAGGGGAAGTAGCTCATCACTGAGCTGATCGTCCACAGCAATCTTGGAGCCGTCCTCTGCTACACCTTCCATCCCAAGTGCCCAGGCCGCACAAAGTGCGGCTCCAAGTTGGACTGAACGGCCCGCCGCGATGTTGTCGCGTAGCGTTGAGATAACAAACTTCGGCATCCTATCGGAGGCGTCCTGAGCGAGCCGCGCAAGCGTGTCTTTAATTGCCTCGTTTGTGAACCTCTCAAAGAGTGTGTCCACATAATCGGGAAGATCTATGCCGGGTACGGGTTTGAGCGTGGGAATCGCCTCACGCTCCAGATAGGCGCGAACGAACGCCTGAATATCTGGGTCGGCAGCTGCCTGATCAGCAAACTCCAGAGGAATGAGCCTCCCCAAATGCGCGAGGGCCTGATGGGACGCATTGAGTAGCCGTAGCTTCATGAGCTCATATGGAACAACATCTTCCACCACCTGAACGCCCGCGTCTTCAAGCGGGGGACGCCCCAACGTGAACTTATCTTCGAGGACCCACTGTTCGAAAGGCTCACACGTAACGGGCCAGGCGTCATCAGCCCCGTAGTTGTCCCGGACGAACTGAATATCGTCCTGAGTGGTGACCGGAGTAATACGATCCACCATCGAATTAGGGAAGGAGACGTTGGCATCGATCCATTCGGCAAGTTCCGGATCAGTTATTCTGGCCTGAGCAACAACCGCCTCATGGGCGATTTTGCCGTTGCCTTGCAGGTTGTCGCACGACATGACGGTGAATGGTTTCTGCCCGGCTGCCCGGCGGCGGCGAAGGGCCTCCACGATATAACCAAAGGTAGTTGTTGGATGCGCCGGATCCTCCGCGTCCCGCACTGCCGCGGGGGAGTCAACCTTGAAAGTTCCGAGTGCATCGTCAATGTTATAGCCCCCTTCTGTGACGGTGAGGGACACGATGCGGGTGGTATCGGCCGTCATGGCCGTCAGGACAGCCTCCGGGTCGTCAGGGGCGAAAAGAAATCCGGCAATAGATCCGATAACAAGATGTTCGGCCTTGCCATAGCTTTTGAGGACCAACGTGTAAAGGCCATCCTGTTCTTGCATAACGTCTCTCATGCGAGAATCTCCGGGCATAACACCTACGCCTAGGATTGCCCAGTCTTGCGCTTCGCCCATGCGTATGAGGCGATCGATAAACATTGCTTGATGAGCGCGATGAAAGTTGCCTAGCCCGAAGTGCACGATACCTGGTATAAGCGAATTTCTGTCATAGGGAGCAGTTAATGAAGCCATGATTTATCTTCTCCTCAATAAGATTCACAGGCTGTCAGTGAGGGACATCACACTGCCGAGACTACACGATTTGTGGTGCGTCGTCGTCGTTCAAAACCAATCCGCTCAATGCCAAATGGCCCTTTAGAATATGCCAACCGGGAACAATCGGTCAGGGACGTGTTCTGAGCGAAGTTGCACTGCTCAAAAGTGCGGTGAAAATGGACTCATGCCGTTACTAGCTCTAACGTTGAGGTATGACGAACGCTCTCAATACCGCAGCGGTAAATCTCAGGTTAGAACTCCTTGGTCTTCCAGCCCCGGCAGACACTACAGATACCTACGAAACTCAGCTCGTCGATCCGATTATTGCGCGGCAACGCGAACTCGATCGCCGCTTGTCCCATCGACTGCCCGCCGCAGACGCGCGGATTCAGGCTTTCCTTGACTCCTACTTAGAGGGGACAGGTTCCAACCCGCAGCTTCCACGCGAAACGTTCGTGCTTGACCAACCGGGACTCGCTCGGGCGATTTCACTGCCATATGACGGTGATACTTTCACATCCGAGCATCTAACCAGCTATCGCATCCTGAACGGCGTGCTTCATAACCCCGCTAACGATAGGCGTACCACCAAAGGCGTATTCCATATCGCAGACGGGGGACTACCCGTTCAGGATGACAAGATTGAGGTTCCGCGGGCGGTCTTCGGGCGCCTTCTAGAACACGCATTTCAGCCACCCGAAGACGCAATGACGCTTCCATATTCGGCAAAGGAAGACCAGCCCGTGGGATGCTGGGTATCCTTGCTCCTGCGCCCGATCGTGGTACCCGAGGTGCCCGGCTTCTCCAAGCAGCGAACGATGGAAACCCGGTTTATCGCTCCTGGCACGCTCGTCGCAAACCTAGACTTCGTTGAGGGCATCTTCGGTAATGGCGGAGATCCCTACGTGCCTGAATATGACGCCTCGCTCAATCCGGAGACTTGGACGGGCCACACTGGACTCGTGGTTCTGGCTCCTCATCTGACTAAGCTCACGAAGAAGGAACTGGGGCTGCCTCACTACGATGAGGCTACGGAGCGCCAGCGCCGCGACGGCCAATGCTGGAAGGACCCACAGGAGCTCTACAACAACGGTGGCGCCTTCAAGTGCTGTGCTCGCGACGAACGCGGCGTTATCACTACGGTGATCGCTGATAACTACTTTGGCTATTGCAAGAAGGAAGTCAAGGCGCAGATCAGTTACTCGGCAAACCTCTTGGGGCTTGTTGAGGAGGAGCACTCCGGCGGCGCGCGTGTATACCCGCAGTACAACCTCGGGCAACACTACATCGAGAAGTACGGAGATCCCTCCTACTCCCTCGAGGAGATCGTCCGGCGCGATCCTCAGAGGTTCGTCCTGCAGCCGGGCGGCTACGGGCTGGATTTGGAGAACGACCAGAACATATTGGTCCCGAGCGGAGCTACCTTTAGCCTGCGCACCGCCACTGTGGAGTGGACGAATCCTGACGGGTCCACTCAGACGATTCCGTTGCACGATGGCGTAAAGTACGTGTGCCCGGACGGCTACCAGATCTCCATGCTCCAGATTGCCGAAAACCCTGCGCTGTGGACCCTCATTGGGACAGCGCCCACGTCCACCACGTATCACAAGCCTGCCACCGTGTCCGGCGGTGGAAAGTCCGAGGTATCCAAGGCGATTCAGGACGCCATTATTAACGGTGATGCCTTCGCGTCAGACTTTGACGCGGACATGGCCAAGGTAGACGAGATTCTGCACCACAACTATCAAGAGCGGTTCCTTGATCCCGTGAACCGAAACGAGAATTCTCGCTCGGTGCTTTCGGACCGTCGCTCCATCGGCTCCGTAATTAAGCTCCTGACGCCTTCGTCCGACTACACGGATGAATACAATGAGTGGCTCGATTCAATACCGGACTACATCAAAGAGCTCACGTTCATCGTCAAGCGTTTCTATCAGCCAGAGTGGGGCGAGGATTGGCTGAGCCACTTCACCACCGGTGTGGTTAACGGGCGTAAGGGAACGTCCCTCCGTCTGGATGGGGACAAGATTCGCACGTCCATGCTGCGTGTCGGTTACGAACCCGATGGCTCGTGGCGGTTGTTCGGACTCCGTCACGATTTCTACCCGGCGGCCAAGGTGCAGACGGAAGATGACATCACGGCCAGTGAGGTTGTTCCAGTAGGCGGAGGCGAGGAGCTTTCGCGCAAGTACGTCCGCAACTGCGAGCAGCTACTCTTCCAGCGTCCCGATGAGGCCATTCATCGTGGCTATGACAAGCAGGCCGAAAGGGACATGGCAACGCCTGGCACCTTCCTGTCCAACTACGAGCCTCTCGATCGGGCCCAAGCGGTCAAGCTAGTTGAGGACGCCGTGCGGTTCAGCCAGTACACAAAGCCGATGCAGGATATCCTGCGACGCGCTGCCTATGGCCCGGAGGATCAGGCGGGCTACGTGGTTTCCTCCGCGCATCCCCGTCTCGTAGCGGGTGTGCCCACCAAGAATCCGCGGTACCTGCAAACCCGCCCGGATCTGGCCCATCCAGAGGCCACTGCTAGCGCGGACCTCGGATCTCGCATCAATGCTCGTATCTCCATGGATGAACCATTCGAGCAGCCGGTGGACGTTATCGCCGCCGGACGTCGTAATAACCCCGCCGATGAGGGTGTGCCGCCGCTGGCCTGCTATGCCCCGCTGCATTACATGGAGCTTCCTGAGCTCTTCATGGAGTTCATCAGTTCGATGACCGGTAAGTCTCCGTCAACAACGGGCGCTGGGTCCGAAGGTGCAATGACGAAGGGGCCATTCAACGCGCTTCCTTCAATTATTGATCTGAACGCGGCGTTATTGTCCTTCGCGTTAACGGGTTACGACGGGTGGCTCTCAAGCGCCGGATTCGTCGGGCCTCATGTTCAGGTAGACCATGACGTTTCGATGTTGATTCCCGAGGCCTTCTGCCGCATGAAGGATCGCGAACTCAACGCCAAGAACCTGATCGCCGAAGGATCGTTGGAGCCGGTAGAGGATGTGGTTATTGACGGCGCGAAGGTAGAGGCATCGCGCCTCGGATACCGGATGACCGAAAAGTTCGCCACGAAGTACTTCGGACGCATCTTCCTCCATCCGCACCTCGTTTTCACTCAGGAGATGTTGCGGCCTGAACTTCAGGATCAAGCCGTTTACGCCGAATCGATCGCCACGATTCTAGAGACTCATCGCCGGGTGGCCGAATCCTATATCACGGATGGCACGATCGCTTTGGGGATCCCGCCGATCAAGGGACTACTGGAGATCATGGCTAACGGCCAGACCTCCGAGGGATACACCCTCCAAGACGAAGGATTCCGGAACCAGTTCGAGCGTGAGAGCATCCTAGCGTCCGATTGGTACAAGGAGCGTCTCGAATCCGAGCGAGAGGCCTCAATTGGCTTCGCAGAACGTGAGCTGGCCTCGCTGGATGATTTCCTGTCACGTGAAGGCGACACGGCTGCCCGGCGGGCTCTCATGGAGGGACGGAAGTCAAAGGTGGTCGCTAACCTGACACATCTGCGGAACGCGCCTCTGTCCGAGCTTAACGGCACCCTCGGGCGCCAAGCACGGTGGAACGCCGAGGTGTAGCTTTGATCGCTTCGGGAGACGCCCGAGGAATGTTAGAATTCTCCGGGCGTTTCCTAGCGTTGTGATTATACGATGCGCGATGAGAGCTGTATGCTAGTCGGGACGCGTCAAGCGTTTCGGCACTGAGCAGTTCGGTGGCGTTGTAGTATCTCCGAAGAATCGAAGTCCAATCAACTCAGTTTCAACACCAGCACAGCGAACAGTTAGTTCGGTTGCTTTTCCGCGCTTTGCGCGGATAGCTCGTTTCGATGGCGAAGCGACTACCAATCCCTGCAATGGCACCGCCGTTGCAGTAATACGGGCCGCAAGGTCCACAACCCGGACCCTCGGGTCCAAGAAGATTGAAGGAATGACGTTATGGCCACAGGCACCGTCAAATGGTTCAACTCCGACAAGGGATATGGCTTCATTGCCCCCGATGACGGATCTGCAGATCTCTTTGCACACTTCAGTGCGATTGCCGGAGACGGCTACCGCTCACTCGAAGAGAACCAGAAGGTCGAATTCGATGCCGAGCAGGGCAAGAAGGGTATGCAGGCCGCGAACATTCGCGTGATCTGATCCCATAAGGCGGGTGCTTAGGCACCCGCCTTTTTTCATATAACACGCATTGTCACGCCTTCCGGTTCATGGTGTCCCCAATCTACTGGCCGCGCGTGTAGCGTGTGATTCGTGAATCTCCACGAACTAAGCGCACTCACGCTTCGGAAATTGCTCTACACCGGGGAGGTCAGCCCCACAGAGCTGGTTCAGCATTATCTGGAACGCATCGATGCGCTGAATCCGAAACTACACGCGTTGACGGTTTATGACGGCAACCGTGCCATGGAGCGTGCCCACAGGCTTGAAGCCGAGCACTCACGGCCCACTCTGAAACATGCCCCGCTCTGGGGACTGCCATTCGCTGATAAGGACGTCACGGATCGTGCCGGTTTCCCAACCTCGCACGGCACGGTGGGGAGTGTCCCGCCAGTAGCTCTCGAAAGCTCACCCATCGCCCAAGCTATGGATCGAGCGGGCGGTATTTCTCTTGGAAAGACGAACGTCCCCGAGTTTGCCTTCAGCGGTTACGCACAGAACCGGCTGCCACAAGGCCACGCCCTTAATCCTTGGGACACGAGACGCGATCCGGGCGGGAGCTCCTCGGGAGCTGCCGTAGCCGTGGCGGCCCGCATGCTGCCACTGGCACCTGGTAATGATGGGGGAGGGTCAATCCGCATCCCAGCCGCTGCCTGTGGTCTAGTGGGCTTGAAGCCGACCCGGCCAACTACCACCTCGGGCCTCGCCGTGGACGGTCAGCTTGGACGCAGTGTGTGCGACGTTGCTCTACTCTTCGATGGGATGGCAGATGCGCAGAATGCTGGTACGGAGCAATCACTACTCACCGCCGTCGAGCCCTACCCAGAGCCTCTGCAGTTAGCCTGGAACACGTGGAGTCCGTGGAGCGCGGATCTCCCGATCGAGTGCGCGCCCGAGGTGGCGGCGGTGTTTGATGACGCGCTGACCACACTAGCGCACTTGGGACACCACCTCCGGCACGAAGAGCCAGCCAGCTACCCTGGCTTTGGCAACGCCTTCACCGTTTCTTGGATGGCGGGTGCTGCGGAGCTGGAGATTGCGGACTCTGACCTTGACCGCTATGAGGCACTCACGCGATGGCTCGTGAGGGGAGGGCGCAGCCTTACTCCGAAGGCCGTATCCATAGCTTCCGCCACGCTTGCTGATTTCGAGGCTACGATCGTCGCGGCATATAGCCCGTATGATGCCGTCGTGACGCCTGTTCTGACCACGGTTGCGCCCTTCCTCGGATCGTTTGATTCGACGGACGGCCAACGCAACTTCGCCCAGCAGTGCGAATTCGCTCCCTACACCAGCTATCTGAATGTATGTGGCTTACCCGCCGTCTCCGTGCCAGTTGGGCAGCACGTCACCGCAGACGGCATGCGATTGCCAATAGGGATCCAGCTGATCGGACGGAGGGGCGGAGAAATCACTTTGTTGCGGCTGGCGTCCCAGCTAGAAGACGCCTATCAATGGGCCACGTCCGCCCCACCCAGTTTTGTGTGACCGCCCCCACAACCGCTATGTTAAGGTGGTTTTAAACCGTAGCAAAGGAGCAGGGAATGAAGGTCCTCTACGCAGAATTTACGGCGCTCGACGGCATGGCGGAAGATGTGGAATGGCGGCTCTTGGAGTTCGCCGAAAGCGTCCGAAATGAGCCGGGAAACGTAACTTTCGCACCTCACCGCAGGGTGAACCATCCGAATAAGTTCTTCGTATATGAAGTGTATCGCGATGAGGCAGCCTTCCAGGAGCACCTTGCGGCGCCCTATCAAGGCCCTTTCAGTGATTTCCTAGCCGGCGCAATTGAGGAGCCGAAGTCTCAGCTCACCTTCCTCAACTTGCTGGGCTGAGATGCTTGCGCGGGCCGCTTCCCATCGTGGGAATCGGCAGGAATCTGATATTTGTCATCACGACGGCGCCACCACGAAGCGAGCACGGAACCCGAGATGTTGTGCCACACACTGAAGAATGTTGAGGGTATCGCAACAACCGGGTGAGCAGCGAAGGCGTGTAGTGCCAGCGTGGCACCAAGCGCGGAATCTTGCATGCCCACCTCGAATGTGATGGCCTTCTGCTGCGCGTATCGGAACCCTTGCGGATAGATCCGGAACATCACCCGTGAGAACAAGTAGCCGAGCCCGTATCCACACAAGTTATGCAGCATCACTACGGGCAGGATCATTGCGGTTTCGCGAGTGAACAGCTTCTCGTTGTTCACGGCCACTACGGTGCCGATGATCACGAGGATGGCAATCTGGGAGACGGCGGGCAGGGCGGTTGTCACCTTGGAGACCTTCTCACCGAACACCGTGTGCACGGTAATTCCCAGCACCACGGGGATCAACACTACCTCGAGCGCGGTCCGGAACAGATCACCGGCGGGAATATCCACGTACTGGCTGGCCAACCCGCTCATGAGCAGCGGGACCATGATGGGCGCGAGAAGAGTGGAGAGCAAGCCGATCGAAACGTCCAACGCAACGTCTCCGCGCGAGAGAAAGGACATAACATTCGAAGAGGTCCCTGATGGGCAACAGCCCACCAGAATAACTCCCACCGCAACCATGCCGTCCAGCTGGCAGACCTTACATAGCGCTACTGCGAGGAGCGGCATGATGAGGTAGTGGGCAACAGTTCCTAGGATGACCATGAGCGGCATCTTCACAATGCGCTTGAAGTCCTCGATGCTAAGCGTCATGCCCATACCGAACAGCACGATGGAAAGAAAGATATTCGTGTAGCTCTTGGCCCACATGCTTGTGGCGGGTAGGAAGAAGTTGACGAGCGCCCAGACAATCACCACCAACGTAAACCACTTGGTCAGCCATGAGCCGAAACGTTGGATTGCTTGCATGGGTCTACTCCTTGTTCACGATTGGCGATTCGTTTTCACGGTAGTCCCGCCAACCCTGACCGTTCCGGCCCGGCCACAGTGTGACCCATGGTGTTCGTCACGGCGCGTAGGCAGCTAGCCCGCCACGCGCCATATCTAAACGAATGTGAACGGAGCTGCCCTCGGGTGCCTTTACGCGGACGGTCTCACCATCGTGGGCAAGATCAACGCCGGCCTCACCCTTTGGATTTAGCCCGGAAATGCACGTGAGATCGATCGTGGTAAGGAGCTCTTTTGGCTCGCTCCGACCAGAGAAGAGTTGAAGTGCGCGTGTACCACGGTTGCCCAGAACCGAGCGCGCCACTAGACGAACAGGAGCTAAGCGCTGTGTGGTCTGGTAATCGCGTACGTCCAGATTCTCTGTATCTAGACGGCGCCTAGTGGCTGGGGCGAGCCCGGCGGGCACGTAGGTATTAATCCCCACGAAGGTGAGCCAGGACTCATGGCGATCGCCGTTTGCCGTAATCTGTGCCGGTACCCCGCCCCGCACCACCTGAATCGCGGCAAGGATTCCGGCGCCCCATTTGCCGAACCGCTCCTCCATCTTGTCCCGAATGATGACCATGTCCGCGTAGGCCCCCAGCGAGAACGTGTTGAGCACAGTCTTGGTGTTGACGTCTCCCTCAGGAGTCTCGATCCACAGGTCCGCAACGTCGATGGACCGCCCGGAGCCTGCCTGAACGGCCCGTGCCGCAGTTTGGTGGGTGTCCGCCCGAATCGCCTTGGCAAAGTGGTTGAGGGTGCCACCGGGGAACACGGCCAACGGCAGACCGTTCGCGCGTGCAACCCCGGCGGCAGCCCATACAGTCCCGTCGCCTCCGCTGATTCCGAGCGCCTTGATGCCTTGCCACGCAACTGCTTCGTCTAAAAGTGCGTCGATATCCTCGGCTGCACCGTCCCGCCCAGGTACGAGGATGCGCGCCTGGGGGAGCAGTGCCCCAACTTGTTCCGCCGCGTCCACTTCGCTACTCGGTCCCGAGTGTGGATTAACAACGACGACGAGGCCCCGCCCAGCGGGCAACGCCGGCACCTCGGCAGGGCTCGCAACCGGTTGTCTGAGGTCAAGGACATCTTGGTCCAGCGCCTTCCACAGGGCGTGAACGCCACAGCCAGAGGCTGCGCCCACGAGAACCCATGAGGACAAGCCCTCCTGCCACCCCAAGCCAAAGTTTGCCATGATTGGCGGCTTGAGAGAGGTCTTTTAGCAAGCGATCGGCGGCAGGACCTAACGATGCGTTCCTCGTGAAGCTCTCCGCCTTGCGATCAACCCGCTTGCGCCACCCAGCCATCGTTCCTCCCAAGTCACAAGATGGAGATCACACTATCAGCGTTAGAATATCCGTATACATCTCACCGAGGAGGAAAGACTGTGCGAATTCTGATCGTTGGCGCTGGTGGAGTTGGTGGGGCCTATGGAACGCTCTTGCATGAAGCAGGACACGACGTAACTTTTCTGGTTCGCCCTCACCGAGCAGAGAAGATTCGTCAGAATGGGTTGACCTTCGTTTCCCCGGAAGGCCGCCGTACAAACGAGGTCTCATGCCTATGCACCGGCGAAGAAGGCGGCCCATACGATATCGTCATCTTGGCCACCAAGGCCTATGGCTTAGACGGTGCACTCCAGGATATTCGGCCGTTCGTCACGGAGCAGACCCGAATTGTCCCAATCCTCAACGGTATGGCGCACATCGATCGGGTAAACGAAATGTATCCGGGACAGGCGCTTGGCGGGATCGTCAAGATCGTGGCCACACTTGACGGCGATACAGTTGTGCAGATGACTCCGCTCATCACCATGACGATCGGGTCCCTCGATGAGAACGCGGTGCCGCCCGAGATCGTCAACGCATTGACTGTTCCGGGCTTCACTCTCACGGTGAGCAACGATATTCGCGCCGCGCTCTGGGAGAAGTGGGCGTTCATCGCCAGTGCGGGCATTGTCACGTGCCTCTTCCGTGGCCTCGTAGGCGCGATCATTGAAGTGGGCGGGCTAGGAGCGATCTATTCTGCGATTGCCGAGGGCGAAGCGGTTGCCGCGGCGGCTGGTTACCCAGTGTCTCAGGCGGGCCATCAAGGCTCTCTCAACCTCTTGACCGAAGAAGGATCTGCCTTCACCTCCTCCCTGTACCGGGATGTTGCCGCGGGTCACGCCCATGAAGGTGAGCACATTCTCGGAGAGCTGGCGGAACAGGCACGCAACATTGGCGTCTCAACGCCACTTCTAGATCTCACCCTGATCCAGATCCGTACCGGAGATTCCCCAATCAGTTAGGCTCAAGACCATGAGATTCCTTCCCGGCCAAGAGCCAGCGCATGACCTGACGTACGATGACGTATTTCTCGTCCCGTCGCATTCAAACGTCACCTCTCGCTTTGACGTAGACCTTTCTACGGCGGACGGAACCGGCACCACTATTCCTCTAGTGGTGGCTAACATGACGGCAGTATCGGGACGGCGCATGGCGGAAACAGTGTCCCGCCGTGGAGGGCTATCCATCATCCCGCAAGATATTCCGGCCGATGTTGTCACCAAGGTTGTGGGGCGGGTCAAGGCGGCCCATCCAATCATTGAGACGGCCATTACCGTTGCGCCAGATGATCCGATTGCCACGGTGGTTTCTCTCATCCCTCGCCGTACCCATGGTGCGGCTGTGGTTGTGGATGAGGGCCGGCCCGTGGGCATCGTGTCCACATCGGACTGCGAGGGTCAGGATAGATTCGCTCAGGCTCACACCGTGATGACCCCGGAGCCGGAGATTCTGGACTTGAGCGAAATTGGTACCGACGGCGCTCGGCTTCGTGACGTCTACGAGAATCTGCGGTACCGCCGCCGCACCTTCGTCCCGGTGGTTGAAAACGGGGTGCTGGTAGGCGTCCTCACGGCGAAGGGTATCGTCCGCTCGAGTATGTATACACCAGCTCTCGATGCGTCAGGGAACCTGAGGATAGGCGCCGCCATTGGGATCAATGGCGATATCGAGGGCCGTGTCGAGGCCATGATGGAAGCCTCAGTGGATACCCTCGTGGTGGATACCGCCCACGGTCACCAGGAAAAGATGATTGAAGCTCTGCGCCGGGTCAAGGCGATGAACCCCGGTGTGCCGGTGGTTGCCGGAAACGTCGTGACCGCAGTGGGGGTCGAGGAACTGGTTGAGGCCGGAGCGGACATCATCAAGGTGGGTGTGGGACCAGGCGCCATGTGCACCACAAGGATGCAAACCGCCGTTGGACGCCCACAGTTCTCCGCGGTATACGAGTGCTCTCAGGCGGCTTCGAAGCTCGGAAAACACGTCTGGGCCGATGGGGGAGTGCGCCACCCGCGTGATATCGCTCTGGCCATAGCGGCGGGCGCCAGCCAAGTAATGGTTGGCTCCTGGTTCGCAGGCACGCACGAATCTCCTGGCGTTCTCCAGACGGATAACGATGGCCGGGCGTACAAAGAGAGTTACGGTATGGCGTCCGCCCGCGCCGTTGCTGCGCGAACCGCGGGCACCGGATCCTTCGAACGCGCCCGCAAGGCCCTGTACGAGGAGGGAATCTCCTCCTCCAAGATGTATCTGGATCCCCAACGTCCCGGCGTGGAGGATCTGATTGATCAGATCACCGCTGGGCTGCGCTCCTCGTGCACTTACGCTGGGGCGCGCAGCCTCGCCGAGTTCGCTGATCTAGCAGTAGCAGGCGTTCAGTCGGCTGCCGGATACCAAGAGGGCCGGCCGCTGCCGAAGGGGTGGTAGGTTTGTCGCTGTTATGGATATTGCGCACCAACTAGCCGAAGAAGTCCGCAACGCACTCGGCGAAACACCCCGTGTAATCGTGGGTATTGCAGGCGAGCCGGGCGCTGGAAAGTCAACTCTGGCAGGGCAAACTCAACTGATACTCGAACAGGCTGGAATTAAAACTGCGGTGGTGCCTATGGACGGGTATCACCTTGCGAACGAGGTCTTGGAGTCACTCGCGCGCCGCGACCGCAAGGGTGCCATCGATACGTTTGACGCATCGGGTTACTTGTCCATGTTACGGCGGCTCCGTTCGGATGCGTCTGATACCGTCTACGCACCGCTTTACGATCGGGATGCAGGGCATGGCGTGGCCGGGGCAATACCGGTGGCTTCGGATTGTCGCGTGATCCTCACGGAGGGCAACTATCTGCTAGACGGCGATGCCCCTTGGAACGAAGCGGCCGGGCTTCTGGACGCTATCTGGTTCGTTCAGATAGATCCGCTGGTGCGCCGCGAACGGCTCGTTGCGCGGCACATCGCCAGCGGCAAGGATCCCGATTTCGCCGAATATTGGGTGGATAACGTAGACGAGGCCAACGCGCGGCGAATCAGGGCGTGCGCTGCCAAGGCAGATCGGATCGTGGACCCGGGTTAGGCCACCTTTTCGGACTTGGTGTTTACCCGCCCGGGAAGGAAACACCCGCCCACGAAAACGCCGATCAGCACCACGCCCCAGATGATCGCCGATAAGCTGCCGCCTACGAGTTCAGGCAGATTGCCGATCGAGAGGAAGAAGACGAGCAGGAGGCCAATCCCTCCCAGCGCCGATGCTGTGATGACCCAAGCGGAGGCTGCCTTACTCGCATCGTTGCGGTGCCTACGTCCGAACGCTAGTACAGCGAAGCTGGTGAGCGCCATCATCCAGATAACACCCACCGCGCCAGCGCCCGAATACCACGTGTAAATCTGGACCACGGGATCGAGCTGGAGCACCGCTGAACCGAACACGACGATGGCGGTAATGGTTGTGACCCAACGGGAGGCCGTAGAGGGAGCGCGATGCGTGGGGTGCACTCGGCCCAGAGCTGCAGGTAAAACGCCGCGTTGACCGAGCGTGAACAGGTAGCGGGTGACGATGTTGTGGAAGGACAACATGCAGGCGAACATGCTGGTGACCACGAGCACCTGGACGATATCTCCGAGGATTGGGGCCACCACATTGGAGGCAAGTTCGATCATCACGTGGTCCGGGTTTGCCCGAGAGGCCATGATCGCGCTGCGTCCGTCCAAACCAACAATTACCAGCCATGAGGATACGAAATAAAGCGCACCGATGAAGAAGACGGCAATGTACGTGGCTCGGGGGATAGTGCGTTCCGGATCCTTTGCCTCGTTGCGGAAGACCGCCGTGGCCTCAAATCCAAAGAAGCCAAGGAAGGCAAAGAGAAGGCCCAGTCCCGGTACTCCCGACAGCGCCTCGGTAGGGCTGAACGGAATCAGAGTCAGCTCGCGCCCGGATGCCAATACGCCCACATCGATGGTGATAACGGTGATCACTTCGAGCACCAAAACAACCCCGAGAACCTTAGCCGAAAGCTCGATATGCCGATAACCCAGCAAGCCCACGATCACGATCATGAGCCCGGAGATCAACCACCAAGGGATCTGAACGCCAAGCCATAGGTTGATGAGGTTTCCCGTTTGAACGCCCAGATAGCACGTCATAGAGACGGTCAGGAGCACGTAGGAGAACAGGGCGGGCGATGGCGGCGGTGCCAAGGCCAGCGCGGCGGCCGAGTCCGCGATCCACATACGAATAGAATGCACCGGCATCGGGAACCTTTGGTGTCATCCACGCGTAGCCCACGGAAAAGAGGGCGAGGATGAGTGTGGCGGCTAGCACCATTAGCGGTGCGCCAATTGAACCTGACTCGGAGATAACGATCGGGAAGTTCGCCACCACAACGGTGATCGGGGCTGCGGCTGCCACAACCATAAAGACGATTCCCGGGACACCGAGGCTGCGCTGGAGCGTTGATTCCATAAAGGGGCCTTGCTATACGAAAGCTTGCTAAACGAAAGAAGGAGCGGCCCAATTGGACCGCTCCTCACAGAAACCGTCGGGATGACAGGATTTGAACCTGCGACCCCTTGACCCCCAGTCAAGTGCGCTACCAAGCT
>OMJG01000531.1_pt1 | contig 27790 bp, 25 predicted proteins | sample 1646431 | NCBI WGS metagenome assembly OMJG01 (sample SAMN03771674, study PRJEB25209) | food metagenome | isolation source: Cotija cheese | place: Mexico:Jalisco,Michoacan | collected 2011-12-12
GGCGGCGCCACGGGGAAGTCCATCTCGGCCACCCACAGCGGAATGACACCGTCGGGCACGTCATGCCAGCGGGCGGTGCCGCGGGCCTTGAGCCAGTCGGTGGTGGGCGAGTCGAAATCGAACTGTGTCATCGTCTTCCTTCCTGAGGGCCGACGTCCCGGGGGTCGATCTGTCTCGTGGTCCCCGGCGGCCCGTGGTTCTGCGGTCGGCGGGCACAACGCTACGCCCGGTTACCAGGGAGCCCCCGGGCATTCCAGCGCGACATCGCCCGCCGTGTGGCGATCTTGTCCCAGACCCCCCATGTCTCGCTGAAATGCCCGGCAGGGGGTGGGTACAACCGCAGACCACACACCCCTACCGTGGCCACATGGGAGCAGATTCCCCGGCACCCACGACCACCCGAACGGTGGAACGACCGGGAATCAGCTGCGTCTGCGGGCGGTGCCGAAGAGGCTTCGGACGATCTCCCGTCCCGCCGAGCGCGCGAACTGCCTCACGACGCTGGAGCCGAGCACCTTGTCGACGACCGATTTCTCCTGGCGTCCCCGCCCGGCCGGTCGTGCCTCGGCCCTCGGGGCCTGCCTCGCCTGCTGCTCGGCGGCCTGCTCCTGGGCGGCCTGCTGCTCGGCGGCCCGTTTCTCCTCGGCCGCCCTCTGCGCCCCGTCGGCGAGTTTGCGGGCCAGCATCTCGTAGGCTGAGTCGCGATCGACGGCCTCGGCGTACTTCGAGTACAGGGAGCTGCCCTTGACCGCCGCGTCGATCTGCGCATCGGGGGTCGGGGCCATCAGCGAGGTGGGGGCGAAGATCTTCGTGCGGGCCACCGGGGTGGGTGCCCCGTCGGGGTCCATCACGGTGACGATCGCCTCCCCGATCCCCAGCGACTGCAGCACCTCGGCCAGGTCGTAGGAGCTCTTAGGGAAGGTGGCCACGGTCTGCTTGAGGGCCTTCGCGTCATTGGGGGTGTGGGCCCTCAGCTGGTGCTGGACCCGCGATCCGAGCTGGGCCAGGACGTCGTCGGGAACATCCTTGGGGGTCTGGGTGACGAAGAAGACGCCGACCCCCTTGGACCGGATGAGACGCACCGTCTGGGCGATGGCGTCCAGGAAGGCCTTGGATGCGTCGTCGAAGAGCAGGTGGGCCTCGTCGAAGAAGAACACGAGCTTGGGCTTTTCGGCGTCGCCGACCTCCGGCAGGTCGGAGAAGAGATCGGCCAGCAGCCACATGAGGAAGGTGGAGAACAGCGCCGGGCGATCGGCCAGATCGGGCAGCTCCAGCAGCGAGATGATGCCGCGGCCGTCAGCGGCGGTGCGCATGAGGTCGGCGGTGTCGAACTCGGGCTCGCCGAAGAACTCGGCGGCGCCCTGGTCGGCGAAGGTGACGATCTTGCGGATGATCACGCCCAGGGTGGCGCTGGACAGCCCCCCGATGCCCTTGAGATCGGCCTTGCCCTCCTCGGAGCCCAGATGGTTGAGCACCGCCTGGAGGTCCTTGAGGTCCAGCAGCGGAAGACCGGCCTTGTCGGCGAAGTGGAACACCAGCCCCAGGCTGGACTCCTGGACGTCGTTGAGGCTCAGCACCTTCGATAGCAGCACCGGGCCGAAGGAGCTGACGGTGGCGCGCACCGGGATGCCCCGGCCGGCCCCGCCCAGGGCGTAGAACTCCACCGGATAGCCCGTCGCCGCCCACTGCTGACCCAGTTTGGCGGTCCGCGCGGCGAGCTTGTCCGACGCCTCCCCGGCGGATGCCAGCCCGGACAGGTCGCCCTTGATGTCGGCCGCGAAGACAGGGACGCCGGCCGCCGACAGCTGCTCGGCCATCACCTGGAGGGTCTTGGTCTTACCGGTCCCGGTGGCCCCGGCCACCAGGCCGTGGCGATTCACCATCGACAACGGAATCCGCACCCTGGCCGAAGGCACCGCGCCGGCGTCGGTGGACAGCGCACCGAGATCCAGTGCGGGTTCCTCGAAGGTGTATCCCGTGATGATGGCGTCGATCAGCGCATCGTCGACCGCCTCGGCGACCGGCTCGGATTCCCGGGGAGTCTGGCTCATGGGCAGATCCTTCCACGCCGGAAGTCCGGCGTCTCCCGGTGACACGATCCCGGCGCCCCGGTATGCGGGTCCGGGACACGGGTGTTGGGCGGGGGGTCTTGGTGCGCACGGGCGAACCGGTAGGATCACCACGTGATCTTCAAACGCGTCGGCGACTCGCGCCCGTACCCAGACCACGGGTACGTGCAGAAGCAGTGGTCCGAGATCCCGCCAGTGCAGGTGAGGCTCGACCAGCTCGTCACAACCAAGAGCACCCTCGATCTCGGGAGTCTTCTCGAGGACGACTCCACCTTCTACGGGGATCTCTTCGCCCATGTCGTTGCCTGGCGCGGCGAGCTCTATCTGGAGGACGGCCTGCACCGTGCCCTGCGCGCGGCCCTGCAGCAGCGTCAGACCGTCCATGCCAGGGTCCTAGAGCTTCACTGATCCAGGATCGCCATGACCCAGAGTGCCCGCCACTATCTGAAACTCGTCGCCACACCCATCACCCTGCTCGTCCTGCTGGCGATCATCGTGGTGGGCTTCTGGTACGGGTGGAAGGCGCTCACCGCGCCCTTCGGCCCGAAGGCCGTCCCGTGCGTCAACACGAATGTCGGCAAGTCCCTCACCACGAAATCCATTCAGCTCGACGTCGTCAACGGCGGCCACACCAGGGGGCTGGCCAAGCAGGTGGCCAAGCAGCTGACGGCCAAGGGATTCTCCGTCACCGACACCGGGAACACCGATGAGCGCATCAAGCAGACGGTGATCGTCGGCGTCGCGAAGGACTCCCCCGAGGTGAAGCTCGTCCAGGCCTTCTTCCCGAAGTCCACGGTGCGCGTGGATGCCGCCCGCGTCGACCACTCGGTGTCGGTGATGGTCGGCGAGAATTACGGCGGGTTCAACGCCAAGGCCCCGACCTCGCTGGCTGTCAGCGGCGCGGTCTGCCTGCCCTCCCCCTCGGCGACGCCGTCGCCCAGCGGGTCCGCCACCCCCGCCTCCTGACCCGATTCCGGTTCCTGATCGAGGTACCGTCGCTCCGCCCAGCAGGGGCCGGACGCCGGCTCCCGGACCGGCGTCATTCCTCGGCCTTGACCCTCAATCCGTTCCAGCGGGCCAGCCGCCCGCCGCGGCCGATCTCGGTGAGCCTCTCCTCCACCTGACGCCGCTCGGCCTCCGGCGTCACCAGAAGCAGCTCGTCGGCGCGCATCAGCGCGGTCGAGGCGTGCGGCACGAAGGACTCGTCGGCGCGGATGATCAGCGAGATGAACGCGTTGCGGGGCAGCCTCAGCTCGCGCACCGTCACCCCGATGAGGTGGGAGTCGACGGGCACGTGGACCTGCAGGAGCACGGCGTCGATCTCGTCGAGCGGGGCCACCTCGATGTCGACGTCGGTGGCGGCGTCCGGATCGACCAGCCCGAGCAGCCGGCCGGCGGCGGCCAGGGTGGGGCCCTGGATGCAGGTGAAGACGACCACGAAGACCAGGACGATGTCGAAGAGTTTCCCGGCCTCCGGGATCCTGGCGGCCAACGGGATCGTGGCCAGGATGATCGGCACCGCCCCGCGCAGCCCGGCCCAGGACACGAAGGCCTGGTGACGTGGTGGCATCTTGAACCAGGAGGCGCACAGCGCCACCGACAGGGGCCGGGCGATAACCGTGAGGAAGAGGCCGGCCACCACTCCCTCGAGCACCTCGGTCCAGGTGAGGCGGTCGAGATCGGCGAGCAGCCCGAGCATCACGAAGAGCCCGATCTGAGCCATCCAGCCGACCCCCTCGGCGAATGATCTGGTCGCATTGCGGTAGGGCAGGCGCCCGTTGCCGATCACCACCGAGGCCACATAGACCGAGGCGAAACCGGAGACGCCGACCCACACCCCGACGCCGTAAGCCAGCACCGCCCAGGCCAGCGCCGCCAGGGCGTAGAGCCCCGAGGAGGGCAGGGAGACGCGGCGGGTGATCCGCACCGCGATCCAGCCCATCACGACACCCAGAAGGATGCCGCCGGCCAGTTCGACGACGATGCTGCCGATCAGCCCGGGAATGCCGCCGCTCGGCTGGTGACCGGCGGCCAGACCGGTCATGGCGATGACGACGAGGACAGTGGGGGCGTCGTTGAGGCCGGACTCGGCCTCCAGGATCGAGCGGAGCCGGGTCGGGATGGAGACCCCCCGCAGCACCGAGAAGACGGCGGCGGAGTCGGTGGGGGCGGTGACGGCCCCCAGCAGGACGGCGACCGTCCAGGGGAGGTGGAGGGCGAAGTGGGCGAAGACCGCCATCAGCGCGATCGAGCCGCCGATCCCGACGGTGGCCAGGAGCCCGGCCACCCCCAGGGCGGGCTTGATCGAGGACCACTTCGTCGACAGGCCGCCCTCGGCCAGGATGAGGACCAGGGCCGCGAAACCCAGGCCATGAGCCATGCCGGCGTCGGAGAACTGGATGCCGAAGCCCAGTGGCCCCAGCATCATCCCGACGAGCAGGAAGAGCAACAGGGCGGGAAGCCCCAGTCTCGAGGAGACCCGTGCGGCGAAGACCGCCAGGAGCGCGACAGCGGCCCCGACCAGCAGGTCAAGGTCGAAGAGGGGCACGGGCCCATTCTGCCAAAGCTCCCTAACAGGCGGCGCAGAGGCCCGAACCGCGGCGCCGGGCCCGCGACACCGACCCGACCACCGGGCCTGTCACCGCCCGAGGAGGCAGCGAGCGCCTGCGCGAGCGCGGAGGGGTCGCCCCCTCCGTTGACAAGATTGTGGAAGAGTGGGGATCAACCTGTCCCCGACCGGGAGGCCGCCCGTGATCAGTTTCACCGACGTCGTGAAGGTCTACGCCGACGGCACCCGTGCCGTCGACGGCCTGTCGTTGGAGGCCCCGACCGGGCGGATCACCGTGCTGGTGGGCCCCTCGGGATGCGGGAAGACGACGTCGCTGAGAATGATCAACCGGATGATCGAGCCCAGCTCCGGGACGATCGCCATCGACGGGCGCGACGTCGCCTCCCTGAATCCCGATGAGCTGCGCCGGGGCATCGGCTACGTCATCCAGAGCGGCGGCCTGTTCCCGCACCGCACGGTCGTCGACAACATCGCGACGGTCCCCCGACTGCTGGGCCGTAGCCGGCGTCAGGCCCGTTCCGAGGCCATGGAGCTGCTGGAGCGGATGGGGCTGGACGCCGACCTGGCCGGCCGCTACCCCGCACAGCTGTCGGGGGGTCAGCAGCAGCGGGTCGGGGTGGCGCGGGCGCTGGCCGCCGATCCTCCGGTGATGCTCATGGACGAGCCCTTCAGCGCCGTCGACCCGCAGGTCCGCGCTCAGCTCCAGGACGAGTTCCTGCGGCTGCAGTCCGAACTGGGCAAGACGATCGTGCTGGTGACCCACGACATCGATGAGGCGATCCGGCTGGGTGACGAGGTGGCGGTGCTGAGGCCGGGCGGCACCCTGGCCCAGCTCGACCCTCCGTCGCGCCTGCTGGCCGATCCGGCCGACGACTTCGTCGCCGACTTCCTGGGCCGCGACCGCGGATATCAACGGCTCGGATTCTCCCCGGCCCCGCCTCTTCCACTCACCGACGAGGTCACCGTCGCCCTGGGCGCCGACGCCGGTGAGGCCAGGCGCCGGGCCGCATCCCAGAGCGCGGCGTGGCGGCGCCCATGGCTGCTCGTCGTCGACGAGCAGAATGCCCCGCTGGGCTGGGTGCATCCGGAATCCGTCAGCGGACAGGTGGAGCGCACCGATCTGCACCGGGGAGGCACGGTGGCCCGCGCGGACGGGTCCCTGCGCGCCGTCCTGGACGCGGCGCTGTCCTCCCCGGCGCGCCGCGGGGTGGTCGTCGACGAGCACGGCGGTCTGCTAGGAACGGTGCTCGCCCGGGATGTGCTGGCCCTCATCGAGAACGACGGGGAGGACGGGGACGGGGCAGGCCTGGAGGAGGCCGGGGCCGACGGGAGCGGGGCGCCGTGAGCTGGTTCCTGTCCCACACCGATCAGGTCTGGGGGCTGCTCGTCCACCACGCCGCGCTGGCCGCGCTGCCCCTGGTCATCGGCGTCCTACTGGCCCTTCCGCTGGGATGGCTGGCACGGCGTCACCGCGCCCTCTACACCCCGATGGTCGCCGGGGCGGGGCTGCTGTTCACCATCCCCAGCCTCGCCCTGTTCATCCTCATGCCACTGATCCTGGGCACCGGGATCCTCGATCCCACGAACGTCGTGGTGGCGCTGAGTCTCTACACCCTGGCGCTCATGGTGCGCACGGTCGCCGACGCGCTGGGCTCGGTGCCTCCCGACGTCTCCAGCGCCGCGCGGGCGATGGGCATCGGGTCGCTGCGGCGATTCCTCACCGTTGAACTGCCGCTGGCCACCCCGGCGATCTCGGCGGGGATGCGGGTCGCGGCGGTGAGCAACGTCTCGATCGTCTCGGTGGCCGCGCTCATCGGTGTCCCCCAGCTGGGCTCCCTGTTCACCGACGGGTTCAACCGCACCTTCGTCACCGAGATCGTCGTCGGGCTGGTCGCCTGCATCGCGCTGGCCCTGGCCTTCGACGCCGTCATCGTCGCCGCGACCCGACTGGTGACGCCGTGGACCCGCAGGAGGGCGTCATGAACCTGCTGTGGCAATGGCTCCGCAACCCGGCCAACTGGTCCGGGACCGACGGCGTCTGGGCGCGGCTGGCCGAACACCTCGCCTACTCGGGGATCGCCCTGCTCATCGCGGCCGCGATCGGCGTCCCGCTGGGGCTGTGGATCGGCCACACCGGGCGGGGGCGGGCGGTCACCGTCAACCTCGTGAACGGGATGAGGGCGGTGCCCACCCTCGGTCTGCTCTTCGCCGCGGTCCTGGTGATCGGCCCGCGGCTGCACGGAGACGCCGCCTTCCAGGTGCCGGCGATCGTGGTCCTGGTGATCCTGGCGACGCCGCCGATCCTGGCGGGCACCTACTCGGGGATCGACGCCGTCCCGCCCGATGCCCGCGACGCCGCGCGCGGCATGGGGATGACCCCCGGCCAGGTGCTGGGCCGGGTGGAGGTGCCGTGCGCCCTGCCGCTCATCTTCAGCGGGGTGCGCTCGGCGGCTCTGCAGGTGATCGCCACCGCGATCCTGGCCGCCTACGTCGGCCTCGGCGGGCTGGGGTATTTTCTGCAGCTCGGCCAGGGTTCGCGCGACTATGGCATGATGGCCGGCGGCGCCGTGCTGGTGGCCCTGCTGGCGCTGGGCGTGGACCTGCTGCTGGCCGGAGTGCAGCGCCTGACCCTGTCCCCCGGGCTGAGAACCCGCACATGAACCGACTGCGCGTCGGCGCCGCCGGGCCCCGATCCATCATGATGTCGAAGTCCCCGACCCAGGAGGTCGATCACATGTCACGCACACCACTCATGAGGCACCGCAGAGTCCTGGCCGCCGCCCTCGCGGTGGTCACCACCATGGCGATCGCCGGATGCGGCGGGTCCTCGGATCCCCTGGCCGACGGGTCCTCGTCGGGTTCCGGCTCCGGTTCCGGAGGCATCGTCGTGGGGTCGGCGAACTTCCCCGAGAACGAGCTGCTGGCCGACGTCTACGCCGGCGCTCTCAACCACCAGGGCGTCAAGGCCTCGACCAAGCTCAACATCGCCTCCCGCGAGACCTACATCCCCGCCCTGAAGAAGGGGGAGATCAACCTCATCCCCGAGTACACCGGAAACCTCGCCCGGTACTTCGACAAGTCGGCATCCATCTCTGACTCGGCGACGGCCCAGGCGTCCCTGAAGAAGGCGCTGCCCAAGGGCCTCACCGCCCTCACCCCCGCGCCCGCCGAGAACAAGGACTCGATGGTGGTCACGAAGCAGACCGCCGAGCAGAAGAAGCTGAAGTCCATCTCCGACCTGTCGGCGAGCGCCTCCGGCATGGTGCTCGGCGCGCCGCCCGAGTTCAAGACCAGGGTGGACGGGGTCAGCGGCCTCAAACGGGAGTACGGCCTCACCTTCAAAGAGTTCAAGCCGCTGGACGAGGCAGGGCCGCTCACGGTCCAGGCGCTGAAGAACGGCCAGGTGCAGGTGGCCAACCTGTTCTCCACCGATCCGAACATCGCCGCGAACGGGCTCGTCGTCCTCGACGACCCGAAGAACCTGTTCGGGGCGCAGAACATCGTCCCGGTGATGACCTCCTCGAAGGCCTCCCCGAAGGCCACCAAGGCCCTGGACGCCGTCTCGGCGAAACTCACCACGCCGGTCGTCCAGAAGCTGGTGGAGAAGGTGGTCATCGACAAGCAGGACGCCTCTGCCGTCGCCCAGCAGTGGTTGAAGGCCAATGATCTCGGCTGAGCAGTGCCGGTACTCGGACCCTGCCGGGCATTTCAGCGCGACAGCGGCAGCTGTGTTGCGGTCTTGTCCGAAACCCCCCATGTCTCGCTGGATTGCCCGGCAGGGGTCGGGTATGGCCGTCGCGCCGTCCCCCATTTCGGCCCCATTTCCGCCATATGACGCGATACAAACAATCGCGTAACCACCCCGTCAGAGCATGGTCAGTCGCCTGTGGCCCGGCTAAGTTCAGGTTCAGGGCCGCGGTGGAGGGGCATCTCCACAACGTAGGTCGGCGCCGGGGGATCCGGGACCGGCGACAGACGTCAAGCGGCCGTGGAAGAGGGAGGCCGTCGTGATAACTGCCGAGGAGATCGACCAGCGAGCCATCGGCCGGATCGTCGAGGACGCCGTGTCGGGATGGTCGATCTGTGCCCCGACGTGGGCGGCGGCGGTGTTCGACCGCAGCGGGGTGATCGCCTTCGCCTCGGCCGCCTCCCACGGATTCGAATGTCCGGCCCGCGGGGACATCTTCAGGATCGCGTCGATGTCCAAGAGCTTCCTGGTGGCGTGCATGCTCCTGCTGGTGGAGCGGGGGGATCTGGATCTCGACGCCCCGGTGGACCGCTACATTCCGAGCTTCCAGACGCCGTCGACAGACGTCGTCACCGTCAAGATGCTGATCAGCAATGCCTCGGGCCTTCCCGAGGACAACGGCTGGTCGGATCACAACCTCGACCTTCCCCGTGCGGAGTTCATCGCCCTGCTGCGCAAGGGGTTCCACTTCACCGAGCCGCCGGGGCAGGCCTACCAGTACTCGAACGTCGCATTCACCGTGGCCTCGATGATCCTGGAAATCGTCTCCGGGGAGCGCTACGAGACATTCCTGAACCACGAGATCCTCGAACCGCTCGGCCTGGACTCCACCCGTTACCGTGCCGGCGACTACCCACAGAGCGCCCCTCTGGCAAGGGGATTCAGCACCTTCGACAGAGGAATCAGCTGGGTGGCGCGCGAGTTCGCAGAGTCCGGTGCGACGGCGCCGGTGGGGGCCCTGTTCAGCACGGTCGACGATATCGCCCAGTGGTCGGCATGGCTGTCGGCGCCGTTCCAGGCCGATGCTCACGGCGGGGGCGACGTCGCCCGTCCCCGCCTGAGCCTGCTCAGCGGGGCCTCGAGGGCGAGGATGCAGCGCATCCACACCCCCATCCCCTCGATCGCCGGGCGCTGGACCTCACCCAGGGATGACGCCGCCGGCTACGGCCTGGGCCTGTTCGTCGAGCACGACTCCCGGTTCGGGCCGATCGCCCAGCACTCGGGCGGGTTGCCCGGGCTCTCGGCGAATATGCGCTGGCAGCTGGACTCGGGGATCGGGGTGGTGGCCTACGCCACCTCCGAGGGACAGCCGGTGTCTGACCGCGCGGCGGACCTGTTGGACGCCGTGCTGCGGGCCCGCGACGTCCCGGCCAGGCATATCCGGCTGTGGCCCCAGACCTTTGAGGCGGCGCGCCGGATCGACTCGATGCTGAGGGGCGGTGCGGACCACCGGAAGGTCTCAGACCTGCTGGCGGGCAGCGTCTTCGCCGACATGCCCGCCGAGATCCGCCGGAACCAGTTCGAAGCGGCGGTGGCCCGCGCCGGAGGGCTGTCCCACGACGTCGCACCTCTGGCCGACCGTGCGCTGTGGTGCGTCTCGGCGGCTCAACTGGTGTGGCGGCTGCCCTGCGCGAGGTCGGATCTGCAGGTGCGCATCGAACTGGCCGAGGTGGCCCGACAGCCGGTGCAGCGGCTGGTGATCGAGCCCTTGGGAGCTGAGCTTGCGGGCCTGCCGGCAGACCGGGACCTGGTGGTGCGCCACCATCGGCCGGTGCTCCCCTGAGCCGGCGGTCCGAGGAGAGCGATCATCTGCGAGAGCGTGGAGGGGTTGCTCCCTCCCTTGAAGAAACTGTCAGTGGTCGCTGTCACCATTCTGAACGTGGCACTCGTCGGGTCCTGATTCGGCCCCGCGGCACCGTCTTCTGCCGCGGCTCTCGAGCCGAATTTCCCGGCACCGGGTGTCACGCTGAGCGGATCACATCCGTGGTCCCCTCCTGTCTGAAAGGTGACACACGTGCAGTTCGTCCTCGGTCTCCTCGCCATAGCGCTGTTGCTGTGGCTCGCCGTGACCTTCTGGTACATCGCCCTCGCAGTCCTGGCGATCTGGATCACAGTCAGGGTGGTGCGCCACGTCCGGATGAAGCGATATTTCTCCGGTGAGGTGTTCCAGGCCCACCTCAAGGAGCTCTCCTCAGTCGTCACCGAGCACAACGAGATCGCCGCCTATGCCGCGGAGATCCGCGCGGGAGGGCAGTTCGGTCTGGGTACGTCCGGAACGGGATCGCGCTCCAGCCTGGCCACCTTCGAGAACACCAGTCGTCACGACTACCGCAGGGATCGCAATGTCGCCCACTACCAGGCTCTCAACGTCCACAACTGCTCCCTCCAAGTCGTCCGCAATGCCTCCGCCGACCCGCTGAAGTACCTCATCAAGTACTTCGGGGTCGAGGCAACCGAGGAAGGACTCGCCCAGGTCGAGAAGCTCGGCGAGACCATCTCTCGGCTGGAGAATGCGGTGAACAACCTCAAGACGCGCGAGGCTGACATCACCGGCGAGTTCAACCCTCCGAAGTTCATCCTCAAGCATTACGAGAAGCAGTTCACCGAGCGGGTCGGTGTGAACCTCTCACCGATCTCGGTGCCCTGCCCCGAATACGTCTTCGAGTACGTCAGCGCCGGCGGCAACAGTTCCCAGCGAACCACCGTCAAGCTCAACACGCCGACCATCGACGGCCTCATCGAGGCGCTGTCGGAGCGGATCCGGCGGCGCAGGAGTGCCGCCGGCCAGCGCGCTCTCATGACCGCCCGTTTCCGCGAGGAGATCAAGAGACGCGACGACTACACCTGTCGGTACTGCTCGGTCTCACTCGACGATGAGCCCCACCTGCTGCTGGAGGTTGATCACATCGTGCCGGTCTCCCGGGGCGGACTGTCGACCGAGGACAACCTGCAGACCCTGTGCTGGCGCTGCAACCGTTCGAAGTCGAACAAGATGATTGACGCCTGACCGCGCCTCTCAACAGTCGTGACGTCGCCGCACGGAGGAGCCTCTCAGGTTCTCCGGTCGACGGGTCAGCCACAACAGGCCGGCCGCGAGTGTGTAGATGAGTGAGTGACCCGGGGTGCGCCGAAGTGCTGCGTCGTGACCCCGATCAGGCCGACGATTCCGCACCCCGGGCATTGAATCCGACCACCGCCATGACAGGCTTCTGGTCAGACCAATCTGGGAGCGGCCGGGGAGGCCACGACAACGGGGGAGCACTGTGACACCACAGGCACATGGACAGCAGGAAGAGCTCGCGCAACGGTGGCAGGACGTCGCCACCGCGATGTGGCGGAGAGCCGTCGACCAGAGGCGGGACAACGCCGGCGCCCGGGACGCCGCGCTCGCCCAGGTGGCCGCCCAGACGGCAGCAAACGTCCTGGCCGGGCTCCACGCCCCCGCCCCGGAAGACCTGATCTACTGATCAGCGGCGACCTGTCCGGCGGGTCGCCCACCAGCCCGCCAACGACCCGGCGACCACCAGCAGCACATTGCCCCAGAAGGTCAACGGCAGCACCGCCCCCAGCAGCAGCGAGCTCACGGCCGTTGACAGGACCGGGGTGGCGTAGGACGCCGAGGCCAAGAGCGTGATGTTGCCGTGCAGAATGCCGACGTTCCAGGAGGCGTATCCGGAGGCGATCACCGCTGCCGCCCCGATCAGCCCCGCCACGCCCGAGGCGGTGATGTCGCCGACTGGCGCGGGCGAGACGAGATTCACATCCACAGTGCTGCGGCGACGCCGCTGATGAACACCGTGATCCCGTCGCGCCCGCCCGCCAGCCGCGGGCTGAACACGCTGTACGCCGCCCAGACCGCGGCGGCCATGAGTGACAGCAGGTACGGCAGCGGATTCGACATGACGTTGGCGGCGATGCGGGTGGGGCTCAGGCCGGCCTCACCGCCGACCGCGCCCACCACCCCGACCGTGGCCAGCAGCACTCCAGGGATGATGAGGAGGCCCGGACGCCGCTCCCGTCGGTTCACCACGGCCGCCAGCGCCAGCGTGAGGGTCGGCCACAGATAGTTGACGATGCTCACCTCGATCGTCTGGTGGGCATCGTCCGAGAGCCCGACCGCCATCGCCAGAGCGACCTCGTAGATCACGAACATGCCGCCCCCGAGGAGCAGATACCGCGCGGAGAATCCCCGCAAGCTCTTCGGTCGACGGGTCAGCCACAACAGGGCGGCTGCGAGCGTGTAGATGAGTGAGGGGCCCAGGGTGGCGCCGAAATGCTGCGTCGTAACCCTGATCAGACCGACGATTCCGCTCCACAGAAGGATTGCGGCCAAACCGATCGCGGTGGCACGTCGCGACGGCACCGCCTGCGGGGTTGACGCCATGAGGTCCCTCTTCCACACGACGATGGATTCCGCACGCATGATACGAAGGCCTTGTTACAACAGCGTTGAGTCTCATCCTCGCCAAATCGCGGCCCCGGTTCATGGCCGGTCCCCGCCGGGATGCGCCCGGATCCTCGTCTGTCAGCCGTGGCGATCACCTCCAGCCCGTGAGAGATCTCACCCACGTGAACGGTGAACATCCTGGTGGAGCGATCCGACTGAACATGCAGAAATCCCCGCTGACCAAGGCTTACAGCCCTGGTCAGCGGGGATCTCATCGTGGCGGTGACGGAGGGATTTGAACCCTCGGTAGCTCTCGCTACACCCGCTTTCGAGGCGGGCACTTTCGGCCGCTCAGACACGTCACCGCTACATAAGGTACCGAACCGGCCGGTCCGCGGCAAAATCTGGCGCCTTGGAGTCGGCGGAGCAGGGGGTCGGCCCCGCCCCTACCCCAGCCCAGAGGCCCGCGCCGCAGACCCGCATCGCGTCCGACTCGCCGCCCGGGGGTGCAGGGGGTCGGCCCCCGCCTTCACAAGACTCAGTCCTCGTCCTGCGTGGCCGTGATCCCGGCCTCCTCGGCGGCGATGACGTCCGCACTCTTGTCCCGGTACTTGTTGTCGAAGCGCCTGGCGGTGATGAGGGCCAGCCCGATGTACATCGCCAGCAGCAGCGCCATCACCAGCGACATCCCGTAGATGGTCGTCTCGATCGATGCGTTGACGACGCTCAGGTAGCCCAGCGGGACGACGGCGTAGACGATCGCGAAGGCCAGCGCGATGCCGTTGTTGCGGGTGACGATGAACATATTCGAGACCGGCGAGGTGATGAAGTTCACGAAGAGCCAGGGCACCAGGGCCACGGCGATCGGGGCCGACTGGGCGAACTTGTCGCCCAGCAGCCAGGGCAGCACCGGCGGGATGAGGAAGTACAGCAGCGCGAAGGGCACGATGCCGATGAGGAAGGACCGGATCACCGACTGCCGCACGGCCTTGAACATGTGGCCGGCGTCGGTCACCGACAGTTTCTGGAAGAACACCTGGGACAGCGCCTGGTTGATCACCGTCGAGGGGATCTGCATGAGCACCCAGGCGATGTTGAACTTGCCGTAGAGGGCCGGGCTGAACTTGAACAGGATCATCATGTTGACGCCCTGTTGGCGGACGGCGTCGACGATCGCGTTGGGGGCGGTGAGCAGCGGCATCTTGCGGTACTTGCGCATGAGCAGCCGGAAGGGGATCTTGTCCTCCTCGATGCTGCGGATGTCGGGCCCCAGCCGGCGCCGGAAGTTGTTGAGCGCGGCCACCTCCCCCAGGAAGGTGGCGATGAGCTGTCCCAGCGCCCCGAAGCCCACCAGACAGGACGCGATCCGGCCCGCGACGGTGACGGACTGGTTCCACACCGCGTTGGTGCCGATGACGCCGAACTGCTTGCGCCGGTTGGCCCAGTAGTTGACGACGTAGACCTCGCCGTAGGTGAAGATGATCGGCCCCACGCCGAGCATCCACCACCGCGCCTCGGGGTGGTCCAGCGCATTGGAGAGCACCCCGCCCAACGGGATCATCACCAGCATCGACAGGATCGACATGATGGCGTTGATCATGGTGGCCAGCCGGAAGATGCGTTTGGCCTCGCCGTCCTCGCGGGGCAGCACGATCGCCATGTCGTAGCGCAGCGCCGCCACCGGGATGACGAACTGCGCCGCCGAGATCACCGCGCCGTAGAGGCCCCAGTCGGTGGGGTCGATGTTGTGGGTGACGTAGAGAGTGCCCAGGGCCGCGACGAGCTGGGCCAGCCCGGTACCCGACATGACCTTCATCACGGAGGTGAGGAATTCATGCCTGGCCAGGAAGGCGTGCATCCTGGGGAAGCGGGGCGGCTTCCCCGATCCCGCATCCGGATCTGTGTCCTTCGACGCCCCGGATCCGGGCGCCGACTCCTCCTCGGCGTCAGTCACTTCCGACACAGACCCTCCTGACAAGACCGTTCACCGGTCCCCGACAACTCAACGGCGGCTGCGCGACGCCATGAGACGGGCGTCTGCCCGGTCCTGTCCCCCGCTGCGGCCACCGCCCCACGGTATAGGACGCCCATCACGAACCAATACAGGGGCGGCTCGCCTCCCCGGATCACGGGGTCACCTCCTGGCGGTGAAGAACTCCCTGAGCAGGGTCGACGCCTCCTGCGCCATCACACCGGAGTGCACCTCGACGCGGTGATTGATCCGCGGGTCGCGCACCACGTCCCACAGCGACGCCACCGCCCCGGCCTTCGGGTCGAAGGCTCCGAACACCAGGGTGCCGATCCGCGCCGCGACGACGGCCCCGGCGCACATCGTGCACGGCTCCAGGGTGACGACGAGGGTGCATCCCTCCAGACGCCACCCGTCCGAGCCGCCGCGCAGCGCCCGAGCCGCCCGCCTGATCGCCCGCACCTCCGCGTGGGCGGTCGGGTCGCCCGTCAACTCGCGCTCGTTGGCCGCCTCTGCGAGCACCGAACCGTCCGGTGCCAGGATGACCGCACCGACGGGCACGTCCCCGCGACGCGCGGCCTCATCGCCCAGGGCCAGCGCCCGGGACATGGCCGAGCGCCAGGCCGGCACCGGGCCCGCGAGCTCCCCGGCCATCCTCGGCGTCAGCGGATCGACGTCGAGGCAGCCCGGTCGAACTGGGGTCCGAAGTTGAGCTTGCGGGCGATCTGCCCGAGCACCTCGTCGGAGTCCTCGTCCAGGTCTGCGAAGGCCTCCATGTCGAAGTCGCTCATGCCGGCGTCCGAGAACAGGTCGAAATCGCCGATCGCCTCCGAGTCGTCGTCCGGATCGGGGATGTCCTCGCCGAGGAAGTCGGCGACGTCGCGGGCGATCGGCCAGTCGTTCCCCTGGACGGCGTCGGACAGGAAGACCTGGACGTTGCGGCCCCGGACCCTCACGATGACGTAGAACTGGTGGTCGATCGAGATCATGCCGACGGCCCCGGCGTCCCCGGGGATCCGCCGCAGCTGGGTGATGAACTCGTCCAGGTCGTTGGCCAGCCCGCCGTCCAGCGGCACTCCGACCCGCTCGCCGTCGTCGTTGTAGAGGGCCACGACCAGATCGATCTCGTCGGCACCGGCGTCCTCGAGATCATCGAGGTCGTCGTAGTCGTCGTCATCCTCATCATCGTCGTCCGAGTCATCCTCGTCGTCGTCCGAGTCCTCGTCATCCGAGTCCTCATCGGAGTCGTCGAGGTCGTCGTACTCGGTGTCGTCGTCGAGGTCGTCGTAGTCCGAGTCGTCGTCGAGCTGATCGGCGTCATTGTCGAGGGCGTCGTCGGTCCCGCCATCCTCGCCGAAGCGATCCACATCATCGTCATTGAACGGGCACACAACGACCTCCTTGAGCCGGACGATTCCCATCGTGTCAGAGAACCTATCGGGATCACAGCCCCATCGAGCCGAATTCTGGGGAAACGCTCCTGTGAGAGCCCCTTCGGGCACCCCGACGCGGCCCGGACCGCGCGCAGGTCGAGCGGATGTGGGATTGTTAGGGCGTGGAACTGCACGTCATGGATCACCCGCTCGTTTCCCACAAGCTCACCCTGCTGCGCTCGACGGCCACGTCGAGCCCGGAGTTCCGTCGCCTGGCCGACGAGCTCGTCACCCTGCTGGCCTACGAGGCCACACGTGACGTACGTGTCGAGCCGACGACCGTCCAGACGCCGATCGCCGAGGCTCCCGGCGTCACACTGTCGCGTCCCAAGCCGATGGTGGTGCCGATCCTGCGCGCCGGTCTCGGCATGCTCGAGGGCATGCTGCGGCTGATGCCCAGCGCCGAGGTCGGATTCGTCGGCATGGCCCGCGACGAGGAGACCCTCCAGCCGATGACCTACGCGGAGCGCCTGCCCCACGATCTCACCGGCCGCCAGTGCTATGTGCTCGACCCGATGCTGGCCACCGGCGGTTCCCTGGGCGGGGCCGTGGAGTTCCTGGTCCGCCGCGGCGCGGACCACATCACCTGCCTGTGCCTGCTGGCCGCCCCCGAGGGGGTCGAGAGGTTCCGCAAGCTCGTCTCGGATCTCGGCGTGCCCTGCCACCTGGTGGTCGCGGCGCTCGACGACCACCTCGACGAGCACGGGTACATCGTCCCGGGCCTGGGCGACGCCGGCGACCGCCTCTACGGTCTGGCGGAGTGACGCGGCGGTCGGGAACCCTTCGCGCCGAGGATCTCGAGCCGCTGGCCGTCTTCCTCGGTCACGGCCCCTCTGTCGGGGCCCCGTCCGCTGTGGACGCCGTGCCTCCCTGCTGGCACTGGTGCCTCCTGCTCGACCCCGTCGACCCCTCCAGGCTCGACGACGACGGCTATCCCATCGGCGGGCCCATCACTCCGGAACCCGGAATGACAAGGATGTTCGCCGGCGGCCGGGTGACCTGCACGGCCCCCCTCGAACTCGACTCCCCCACCTCCCGCAGGACGCGGGTGGCGCGCACCACCGATAAGGTGGGGAGGCACGGCCCGCTGCGCTTCGTGACCCTGGAGTCGGTGTGGGCCCAGGATGGACGGACGAGGCTCGTCGATGAGCAGGACTACGTCTTCACCCCCACCGCCCATCCATCAGACACAGCGACGTCGTCCAGCACCGCACCGTCATCCAGCACTCCACCGTCATCCAGCACCGCACCGTCATCCAGCACCGCCCGGTCGGCGGCGGCCTCACCCCAGACCGGCCGGGATCCTTCTGCGACCCTGGCCGAGGGACGGATCCTGGTCACCGAGCCCATGCTCGTCGCCTTCTCAGGTCTGACGGCCAACCCCTACCGGATCCACTGGGACAAGGACTTCTGCGCCCGCTCCGGTCACGACGGGCTGGTGGTCCACGGGCCCCTGCAGGCCCTGTGGCTGGCCGAGGAGTTCAGCCGCCGTGGCGAGCCCTTCACCGGTCGCACCTTCTCCTACCGGTTCACCGCCACGGCCACCGCCCCGACCGTCATGACCCTCGACGATGGAGAGGACGGCGCACTGCTGGTCCGTCGGCCCGACGGAACGATCACCGCCACCGCCACCCTCGGGTGATCATCGGCGGATCCTGCGATTCTCGACGAGACCACCGCCTGGAACCGGGATGCGGGGCCATGGTGACGACCGACATCGTCGATTTCGACAGTTAATCCTCGGCACCGGTCCAGGGGTCAGGCCGCCAGGCCCTCCACCACCTCGGCGTTCGGCAGGGCCAGCAGCGACTTTCCGGGCAGCACCAGCTTCGCCGAGCGGGTGCCGGCGCCGATGCACACCTCGGCGGCCTCGGCGACGGCCGGGTCGATCCAGATCGGCCAGTCCTGGGGCAGGCCGACGGGTGTGATGGCGCCGTACTCCATTCCTGACTCGCTGGTCGCCTCGTCCATCGGCGCGAAGGAGGCCTTGCGGACGTCCAGGCGCTTGCGGACCAGCTTGTTCACGTCCACGCGGGTGGTGGCCAGTGCGAGGCAGGCCACCGTCCGGCTGATCTCGCCGCGTCGTCCCCGCACGATGACGCAGTTGCCGCAGGTGGACTCGGGCTCGCCGTACTCGCGGCACAGGGACTCGGTGTCGGACAGGGCCGGATCGATCGAGAAGACCTCGGCCTCGGGCAGCAGCGAGATGTATCCGCGCACCGGCTCTCCGAGCAGTTCGGGATGGTCGACCGCGGGCAGATGTGGCAAAGAGTCGAACATGAGCCGAGCCTAACCAGCGGTACCGGAATTCAAGACCGTATACCAGCATGCGGAGCCTCGTTCTCGATCTGCGACGCCGCAGTCCCGGCCTAGACTCCCCACGTGCCCGCCTCCTCCGATCAGTCCTCCAGCGGCCGGATGCCCGACGTCCGGCCGTCCGAGGGGCGGCTGTCGAACCGCCGGCGCACCAGCATCCTCATCACCTGCTGCCTGTCGATCTTCATCGTCATGGTCGACTCCACCGGCGTGAACCTGGCGCTGCCGTCGATATCCCGTGAGATGGGGGCCTCCACCAGCCAGCTGCAGTGGGTGATCGACGCCTACCTGCTGGTCCTGGCCTCCCTCATGCTGCTGTCGGGGTCGATGGCCGACCGCCTCGGCCGGCGTCGCATCTTCTCCCTCGGCCTGCTGCTCTTCGGCCTCGGATCGGCGCTGTGCTCGGTCGCCACCGGCCCGGCGATGCTCATCGCCACCCGGGCCCTCCAGGCCATCGGCGGGTCGATGCTCAATCCGGTCGCCATGGCGATCATCACCAACACCTACCCGGACGCCCGCCGGCGGGCCAGAGCGATCGGCGTGTGGGGGGCCGTGGTCGGCATCGGGATGGCCACCGGCCCGCTGCTGGGCGGGCTGCTGGGCATCCTCGTCATGGCGACCCTCAGCTTCGCCATCATCACCGGCGGCGAGCAGGGCTTCGACCACATCCAGGTGCTGGCCTCGGCGGCGATCGGCGCCCTCGCGCTGGCCGCCTTCATCCTCGTCGAGAGGCACACCGCCGAACCCCTCCTGGACCTCCGCTACTTCAGGTCGGTGCCCTTCAGCGCAGCCACCGTCGTCGCCGTGCTGCTCTTCATGGCCTTCTCCGGGTTCATGTTCGTCGCCACCCTCTACCTCCAGGACGATCTGGGGAAGTCGCCCCTGCACGCCGGCCTGCTCACCATGCCGATCGCCCTGGGCAATGCCCTCCTCGCCCCGGTCTCGGGCCGGATCGTCGGACGACGCGGGCCGCGGCCCTCCATGGTCGCCGGTGCCGTGGCGCTGGCGGTCGGCGGCGTCATGCTGACTCTTCTGGGCCCCTCCACCCCCCTGTGGTACTTCGTCCTCGCCGGATTCTTCGTCGGAGGCGCGAACGGCGTCACGAACTCCGCCATCACCAGCACCGCCGTCTCCGGTATGCCGGCGGCCCGCTCCGGCGTCGCCGCCTCCATCGCCTCCACCGGCCGGCAGGTCGGCCAGTCCCTGGGCGTCGCGATCCTCGGAGCCTCCCTCAACACGGGCCTGACAAGCCATGCCGCCTTCACCGACGCCGCCCGGCCGGGCTGGTTCATGATCATCGGACTCGCCCTGGCGATCGGCGCCCTCGGCGTCATCAGCGGATCCTCCCGCGCCCGGGACAGTGAGGCGAGGATCACCGGGACCTTCTCATGACCGGCGGATCCGGCCGGTCCGGTCTACCATGCCTGGCAGGGGACAGATCCGAGACACCACAGGGACGTCATCGCCAAGACACCGCCCCGTGACATCCGAGGAGCACCGATGAGCAGCAGCGCCCACCAGAACCCGACTCCTGAGACCGGGGATGCGTCGGCGACCCGGACCCCCGCCGCACCCGAGGATCCCGCCACCCGCGCCAGAGGGATGGGTGCCGTCCTCATCGACGGGGGCGTCGGCTTCCGGGTGTGGGCGCCGCACGCCACCGGGGTCGACGTCACCGGAGATTTCGACGACTGGAACGCCCTGCCCAGCGGGGAGCCCCAGGATGCGAAGACCGACGCCCCGGAGCCCGCGACCGCCGAGCACACCCTGCTGGGCGAGGGGAACGGGTTCTGGTACGGCGAGGTCGCCGGGGCCCACGTGGGCCAGCAGTACCGCTTCGTGATCCACGCCGCCGACGGCCGCCTCATCTCCCGCATCGACCCCTACGCCCGTCAGGTCACCAGCTCGGTCGGCAACGGCGTCATCACCGACCCGGAGGCCTTCGACTGGCAGGGCGACTCCTTCACCCCGCCGACCCTCAACGAGCTGGTCATCTACGAGATGCACGTCGGCACTTTCTTCGACGCCGACCCCTCCGACGACCGGCCCGCCACCCTCGACGCCGTCGAGCAGAAGATGAGCCACCTGGTCCACCTGGGGGTCAACGCCGTCGAGCTGATGCCCATGGCCGAGTTCGCCGGCGACTACTCCTGGGGTTACAACCCGGCCAACATCTTCGCGGTGGAGAGCACCTACGGCGGCCCCGAGAAGCTGCGCGAGTTCGTGAGGATCGCCCATTCCCACGGCATCGCCGTCATCATCGACGTCGTCTACAACCACTTCGGCCCCTCCGACCTGGACCTGTGGCAGTTCGACGGGTGGAGCGAGAACGACAAGGGCGGCATCTACTTCTACAACGACTGGCGCTCGGCCACCCCCTGGGGGGACACCCGCCCCGACTACGGCCGCGGCGAGGTGCGCCAGTTCATCCACGACAACGCGATGATGTGGCTCGGCGAGTTCCACGCCGACGGCCTGCGCTACGACATGACGCCGTACATGCGCAGCGTCGACGCCGGCGAGATGAACATCCCCGACGGATGGTCCCTGTCCCGCTGGATCAACTCCGACATCCGCGCCACCTACCCCGAACGGTTCACCATCGCCGAGGACCTCCACGGCTACGGTGCGGTGACCTCGACGGGCGAGGACGGAGCGGCCTTCCACGCCCAGTGGGACAACCACTTCGTCCACCCGGTTCGCGCGGCGGTCATCGCCGCCGACGACGCCTCGCGGGACATGGGCCAGGTGCGCGACGCCGTCGAGTTCAGCTACGGCGACGCCTTCGCCCGGGTGATCTACACCGAGTCTCACGACGAGGTGGCCAACGGATCGGCGAGGGTCCCCGAGGAGATCGACGGCGCCGATCCGGACGGCTACTTCGCCCAGAAGCGATCGACCCTGGGAGCGGCGCTCGTGTTCACCTCCCCCGGTGTCCCGATGATCTTCCAGGGCCAGGAGTTCCTCACCGACGGATGGTTCCGCGACTCGGTGCCGCTGGACTGGCACCTCAATCGCGAGTTCCACGGGATCGTGAGGCTCTACGCCGACCTCATCGACCTGCGTCTCAACGTCGACGGCACCACCGCCGGCCTCACCGGCCAGTACGCCCAGACCCTCCACCTCCACGACGACAACAACGTCTACGCCTTCCACCGGTGGTCCGACGGAGGGCCGGGAGACGACGTCGTGGTGGCGGCCAACTTCAACAATTCGATGTACGGGGAGTACACGATCCCGATGCCCGCCGCCGGTGGATGGACCACCCGGGTCAACACCGACGCGCGCGTCTACTCGGACCTGTTCACCGGGGCGGTGGTGCCGGCCCACGTCGAGGCCGCAGCCGAGCCCCTCGACGGCTTTGCGGCCCGGGCCACCCTGGTGCTGCCGCCCTACGCCGCCGTGATCCTGTCGCGGGACTGAGACCGTGAACGGCCGAGATCCTGTGCCGGTCGCCGGGTTCAGATCCTGACGACCGTCTTGCCGATGTTGCCTCCGCGCATCATGTCGAGGAATCCGTCGACGGCGTGGTCCAGGCCCTCGACGACGGTCTCGTCGTGGACGAGGCGTCCGGCGGTGAACCATTCGGCGACCTTCTGCTGGAACTCGGCGAAGCGGTCCTGGTAGAAGCCGACCGTGAACCCCTTGAGCATCAGGCCCTTGGTGGTGAGCATGTGGAGGTTGTCGGGGCCCGGCGTCGGCTTCTCGGCGTTGTATCCGGAGATCGATCCGCACAGTGCGGCGCGGCCGTCCCGGTTCATGACGTCGATGGCCGCCTCCAGGTGGTCGCCGCCGACATTGTCGTAGTAGACGTCGATCCCCTCGGGAATGAGGGCGGGCAGCTGCTCGCGGACCGGGGCGTCCTTGTAGTTGAGGGCGGCGTCGAAGCCGTACCGGCCGGTGAGCAGCTCCACCTTCCGGGCGGACCCGGCCGAGCCGACCACCCTGCTCGCCCCCAGCAGCCGGGCGAACTGTCCGGCGGCGCTGCCCACCGCACCGGCGGCGCCGGACACGAACACCGTGTCCCCTGGTCGCAGCCCCGCCACGGCGGTGAGTCCCACATAGGCGGTGCGCCCCGTCATCCCCAGAAGCCCCAGGTACAGCGACTCCGCGGCGCCGGGGACCTCCTGCACCGGGCTGAACGCCTCGGCCGGGCCCTGGGCGACGTCGCGCCATCCCAGCGGGTGGATCACGAGGTCCCCCTCGGCGAACCGGTCGGACTGCGAGGCGATGACGTGGCCGACCGCCCCGCCGGTCATCGTCTCCCCCAGCGCGAAGGGCGGGGTGTAGGACTCGGCGTCGTTCATCCGGCCGCGCATGTACGGGTCCACCGAGATGTAGTCGTTGCGCACCCTGACCTGCCCCGATGCCAGTGGCGGGAGGTCGACCGTCACGGTGCGGAAGTTCTGGGGCACGGGCCATCCCGCGGGGCGGGAGACGAGCTGGATCTGGGTGCTGGTGGCCTGGGTCATCGGAAGTCCAATCTGCCGGGGGTCGGTCGCACGGCGCGGGGCCGCGTCCGGATATGACCCCGACGCTAACGCGGCCGCTTCATGGCCGATCCGGGGAACCTCGGGTTCGGGTTCGGATCCCGGCCCTCGGCTCAGGCAATAGGGTCGGGCCATGAGACCCGAACAGATCGCCCTCATGCCCACCGTGTCGACGCCGTCGGTACATCCCTCGGGGCGCTGGGCGGTGGTCTCGGTGACCCACCCGAACCTGGAGGCCGACGACCAGGTCGGCCAGCTGTGGCGCGTCCCGCTGCAGGCGGGCCGGGCACGATCCGGGGAGAGTCCGGCCCGGATCACCCGGGGGTACTGCGACACCGCCCCGCAGGTCTCCCCCGACGGCCGTCTCATCGCCTTCCTGCGGCGTCTGCCGGGCCATCGGGCCCAGCTCGCCCTGGTCGAGGCCCAGGGCGGGGAGCCGTGGATCATCACCTCCTTCAAGCAGGGGGTGCACGAATTCTCCTGGTCCCCCGACTCGTCGCGGATCGTGCTCACCGCCCGGGTGCCGGATCCGGGACGCTACGGCACGGTGAAGGGGATCGACGCCGGCCACGAGGACCCCCGCCGGCTCACCGGGGTCATGCTGCGCCACAACGGCCTGGTGCCCGGCTGGTACACCGACCGCCCATCACAGGTGTTCCTGCTGGAGGTCCCCGATCCCGACGCCGAGCCCACCGTGCGCCCTGTCGGCAGGGCGGCGGCGGGGACCGCCCCGGAGCGTGAGGACTGCCGCCCCGGGACCGCTGAGGTACGCGCCCTCACCGAGGACCACGCGGACTGGTCCAGCCCCGTCTTCCTCGACGACGACTCGGTGCTGGCCTGCCGTCAGGCCGCCACCGCGCAGGGGCCCGGTTCCCGCGAACTTCTCTGCGACCCGGTCCGCATCGACATCGCGACCCTCGCGACCCGCTCGCTGCGCCGCCGCCACGACACGCGGTCCGTCGAAGCGGTGACGGTCAGCGACGGACGGGTCTTCGCCCTGGTGACCGACCGGGGACCCAGCGCCTGCGAGGTGGCGATCAACACCGGGATGGCGGTCCTCGATGGCAAAGCGGCTGATCTGAGGACCCTCACCGACCCCGACACCGGCTTCACCGATTCCATGGCTCCGGCCCCCGGCGGGGTGCTGGTGGCCGACGAGTTCGCCGGCCGGGGCCGGCTGCATCTGGTCGGCGCCTCACCCGGGAGCGACGAGATCCTCCTGGACCACGACGTCGTGGTGACCGGTGCGGCCGCGATCCCCGGAGGTGAGGATGTCGTCGTCTCCCTGGTCGCCCCGGACTCCCCCGGCGAGGTGGCGATCGTCTCTGGCGGTCGGGTGAGAGTCGTCACCGATTTCGCCGCCGATCTGCACCGGGCGACCGACGTCACCCGGCCCGAGGAACTCACCGCCGCCACCGCCGAGGGCCTGGTCCACGGATGGGTGCTCACCCCGCCCGGCCAGGGCCCCCATCCGGTGATCCTCATGATCCACGGCGGCCCGCACTCCCAGTACACAGGCAGTTTCTTCGACGAGTTCCAGGTGATGGCCGGGGCCGGGTACGCCGTGGTGGCCTGCAACCCGCGCGGCTCCTCGGGCTACGGCCAGGACCACGCCCGAGCCCTCGTCGGGCGCTTCGGGCAGGTCGACGCCGACGACGTCATGGCCTTCCTGGACGCCGCCCTGGCCGCCCATCCCGATCTGGACCCGTCGCGGATCGGCATCATGGGCGGCTCCTACGGCGGCTACCTCACCGCATGGATCATCGGCCACGACGGTCGGTGGGCAGAGCACCGCTGGCGCGGCGCGATCGTGGAACGCGGTTACCTGGACCCGCCGTCCTTCGTCGGGGCCTCCGACATCGGCTGGTACTACCCGCAGCGCTACAACGGCGAGTCCCGCGCCGAACAGGAGAGCCAGTCGGCGATGCGGGTGGCCGAGCAGGTGACCACGCCCACCCTCGTGATCCACTCCGAGCAGGATCTGCGCACCCCCTTCTCCCAGGGGCTGGAGTACCACGCCCGGCTGGCGATGGCCGGGGTCGAGACCGAGCTGCTGGCCTTCCCCGGGGAGAACCACGAGCTGACGAGGTCGGGGACGCCGTGGCACCGGCGTCAGCGCTTCGAGGCGATTCTCGAGTTCTGGAGGGCACACATCTGAGGAGGGGACTCCCCGTACGGGTCAGGCCAACGCCGCCCGGGCCCCCGCGGGGTCGTTGGTGATGACGGCGTCCACCCCGAGCCCGGCGGCCTCGCGGATCTGGTCGGGCTCGTCGAGGGTCCACACCCGCACGCTCAGCCCGGCGGCGTGGAACCTGCCGACGTCGTCGCGCTCGCGCAGCAGCAGCCCGGAGGGGTGCACCGCCTGGACCCCGATGCGGGCCGCGTAGTCCCAGGGATCGGCCAGGTCGTTCGAGTAGAGCACGCCGCGGCGGATCCCCGGGGCGATCTGCGCCAGGTGCACCAGGCTGCGGTGGTTGAAGCTGGACAGGACGGTGCGATCGGCCATCTGGTGCGCATTGACGGCGTCGACGACCCTCTCCTCGAGCTGATCGTAGCGGATGACGCTGTTCTTGAGCTCGATGTTGAGGCTCAGCTCGGTGGGCGCCAGCAGGGCCAGCACGTCGTCGAGCAGGGGGATCCTCGCGGGCTCCTGATCGCTGAAGGTGGCGGCGAAGTTGAGCCGGGCAAGCTCCTCGAAGGTGTGGTCGATGACCAGCCCGTGGCCGTCGCTGACCCGGTCGACGGTCTCGTCGTGGCACACCACGATCCGTCCGTCACGGGTCAGCTGGACATCGAGTTCGATGCCGTCGGCGCCCACCTCGATCGCGGCGGCGAAGGCCGCCATGGTGTTCTCGGGAAGGTTCTTGTTGGCACAACTGCTCTTGTTGGCACCGCGGTGGGCGAAGATCGCTGGCATGGCCCCAGCGTATTCCCGCGACGCCCCGATCTACTGATCGCGAAGCTGGGCCCACCGCTGGGCCAGCTGCTGCCCGTACTCCTCGTGCTGCTTCTTGTAGGACGCCGCCTGCTCGGCGGTGATCGGGTCGGCGGCCCAGATCTGCTGATAGAGGGCCCACCGCTGGGGAGGGATCCCCGGAAGCTGCTCGGGGCCGGTCGGGCGGTCATAGGCTCCGGCCAGGCCGTCACCGGGGATCTGCCGGTAGCGGTCGGCGACTTGCCCGGTAAGGGCCTGGGGAGGCAGGGCGGTGGAGGCCAGCTGGTCGGCGCCGGGGATCCCCTGGGCCGCCATCAGCCGCTGGAGGTCGGCGATGAAGTGGTGCGGGTGGCGGGCCAGGTCGAAGGCGACGAGGTGGTTGCTGAACCCCGGCCCGATGGGTTCCGGCACGATCTTGAGGGTTTTCGCGTCGACGGTGCGCGAGGACCGCAGGACGAAGGTGACGCCGTACCGCGAGACCTGGTTGATCCCCGCCTCGAGACGCCACCCGCCCGCCCTGTCGCGCTCGGCCATGATCGCCCGGATGTTGGTCCAGGTCGCCACCAGCGGTGGGTAGAGCTGATGGTAGGGCGAGATGTCCGGCGCTCCCATGGCGGTGTGGATGGAGATCTCGTGCTCGTGGAGCACGATGCGGTTGCGCATCATGGTGAACCAGTGCAGCGGCAGCGTGATGACGTACAGCCACAGTCCCAGGAGGATCCGCGTCCAGGAGCCTCCGGTCGAGGCCGCCCAGATGACCAGGCCGATGATCAACGGGGCGCCCTCCATCACCAGGACGACCGGCCATCCCCGGTCCGCCGGTACGTCCTGACGGGAGCACCGAGGATATGCGGATGGGCCGCCCCCAACTTCTTCGCCGAAGCCATTGTTGTGAAACCTTTCACGAAGTGTGGCCCTCAGGATATCGACCGCGGGTCCGGGCACCGTGCTGACATCGAGCAGTCACCGGACTGGCACCGCCGGCGACTACGGTTTCCGGATGCAGGTCATTCTTGTTCCGGGGCTGTGGCTCGACGCCTCGTCATGGCAGCCCGTCATCGGCGCCCTCGAGGAGGCCGGGCACACGGCCCGACCGCTGACGATGCCCGGGACCGGGCGGCCGGCGTCGGAGTCTGACGGGATCGGCATACAGGACTGGGTGGACGCCGTGGTCGCCGAGATCGACGCCGCCTCCCCGCTGGGCGCCGTGGTACTGGTCGGGCACTCCGGCGGGGGCAATGTGGTATGGGCGGCCGCCGATGCCAGGCCCGATGCGGTGGCCCGGGTGGTCCTCGTCGACACCGTCCCGCCTGCCGAGGGAGCCATCATCAGCGAGTTCCCGGTCGTCGACGGCGTCATCCCCTTCCCCGGCTGGGACTTCTTCGGCGAGGACGCGGCCGACCTCGACGACGAGGTCCGGGCCAGGACTCTGCCGATGACCCGGTCGGTGCCCATGCATGTGCCCGCCGACCATCTCGCCTTCAGCACCGGACGCCGTCACCAGGTGCCGCTGACCGCGCTCATGGGCGGGCTGGACGCCGAGGGGATGCGTTCCGAACTCGCCGCCTGGCCGGTCTACCGCACAGAGTTCGACTCGATCGACGACGTCGAGGTGATCCGGCTGGGAACCGGCCACTGGCCCCAGTTCTCCCGGCCGCAGGCCTTCGCCCGGACCCTCGCCCGGGTGATCCGCTGAGACCTCGAGCGGTCTGCACACCCGTCCGGGCGCGGTGGGAAAGGCGTACACATGAGCGCAGAAGAAATGGGGACCGAAAAAGGACCGGTGGTCGCTGTTGCGACCACCGGTCCATTCTGCGCACCCGGAGGGATTCGAACCCCCAACCTTCTGATCCGTAGTCAGATGCTCTATCCGT